>Ga0070741_10007926_pt1 | contig 21629 bp, 13 predicted proteins | sample Coa_R1_4_FD_66440 | JGI IMG/M metagenome (GOLD analysis project Ga0070741, IMG submission 66440) | Surface soil microbial communities from Centralia Pennsylvania, which are recovering from an underground coalmine fire - Coalmine... | ecosystem: Environmental > Terrestrial > Soil > Unclassified ... | reverse complement strand
AGGAAGGACGATCCTGATGGCATCCTCTACGAACCCTGATCTACACGCTATTTTTGCCTACATTGACGACCACTCCGAGCTATTTTTGTCGCGCCTGCTCGACTACCTGCGCCGCCCGAGTATTAGCGCCTACGGAGAGGGCATCGGCGAGGTGGCTGCATATATGGCCGGCGTGATGAGCCAGATGGGGCTGGCTGTACAAATTCTACCGACAGAAGGGTGGCCGATGGTCTTTGGGGAATATCGCGTCGGACCCGATGCGCCGACTGTGCTACTCTACGGCCACTACGATGTGCAGCCGCCCGATCCGCTGGAAGAGTGGCACTCTCCTCCCTTTGAACCCGCTATGCGAGCTGGTCGCATCTATGCGCGTGGAGTCGCGGACAATAAGGGTCAGCATTTTGCGCAGTTGATGGCGTTAGAAAGCCTGCTCGCTTGCAATGGTACGTTACCTTGCAATGTCAAAGTGCTGCTTGAGGGGGAAGAGGAGGTGGGTAGCCCGCATATGCCCGCGTTTATGCGCGCCCATCGCGATAAGCTCCTGGCTGACCTGATGATCGTTAGTGACGGGCCGGTGCATGAGAATGGCCAGTCAATGATCAGCTTTGGCGTGCGCGGCGTGCTTGATTTAGAGCTGCGCGCCAGGGGAGCCAACCGCGATCTCCATTCGGGCCATTGGGGCGGGATCGTTCCCAACCCGCTCTGGACCCTCGTCCACCTGCTCGCGACGATGAAAAACGAACGGGGCGAGATTACGATTGATGGCTTCTATGACAATGTGCAGCCACTAACCGCGATGGAACGCGAGGCGCTGGCAGCCTTGCCCATCGATGTGGACGAGGTCAAACAGTCGCTGGACCTGCGCCGTCTTGATGAGCCGCAGGAACGGGGCTTTTTTGAACGCCAGGCAGCCTGGCCTACGCTGACGATCAATGGCATTCACGGCGGCTATGGCGGTCCTGGCTCTAAAACGGTGCTGCCGCACGAGGCCATTGCGAAGTGTGATATCCGCCTGGTCGAAGCCCAGACGGCCCAGGAGATCCTGGCAAAGGTCAAAGCGCACGTCCAGCGTCACGCCCCCAATGTCACCGTCAGCAGCCACGGAGGCATGGACCCATCGAAGACCCCGCTCGATAGCCCCTATACTGAGCCGCTACTCCAGGCGATTACCGCCGCTCAGGGAGCTGCTCCGCTGCTTGTACCGGCCAAAGGGGCCAGCCTGCCCAATTACGTCTTCACCAAAATCCTGGGCATTCCCGTCTTCTGCGTCCCCTACGCCAATGCGGACGAGGCGAACCACGCTCCTAACGAGAATATGGAGGTTGCGCGTTTCTTTATGGGCATCAAAACCGGCGCCGCCATGCTTTCTTACCTGGGCGCCATGTCAAAGGAATTTTAATTTGTCGCCTGTAGCAGGGCGGTAGGGGCAATCCCTTGCGGTTGCCCTCTAATTTATCGCCTGTAGCAGGGCGGTAGGGGCAATCCCTTACGGTTGCCCTCTAATTTATCGCCTGTAGCAGGGCTGTAGGGGCAATCCCTTGCGGTTGCCCTGAGGAGGATATCGCCAGATGACAACATTAAGCAGCATAGAGCAGGCAATCGTACAAGCGGTTTCGCGCGAGCGACTGATGGCAGATACGCAGGCCATAGCCCGCTGGGTACGCCTCTCGGGAACAGAAGATGAGCGTAAGGCGTTTGACTATATCGCCGATACGCTGCGTCAGTGCGGCGTTGAACCTACCCTCTATACCGGCTACGGCCTCATCAGCTTACCCATCAGCGCGCAGTTGAGGGCAGGGCAAAAAGAGCTGCGAGCCATCACGCACGCTATGGCTGTGAGTACGCCCGAAAAGGGCTTGCAGCTCAACGCGGTCTATGTGGGCAGTGGCGGCGCGGAGAGCTATGCATCACGCGATGTACAGGGCAAAGCGGTGGTCATTGATGGCATTGCTATGCCTGCGAAAGTGCTTACCGCCCAGCGAGCGGGCGCCGCAGCCTGTATTTTTGTCAATCAGGACGAGCTTGTCCATGAGATGATCGTGTCAAGCATCTGGGGTTCGCCAACGCCCGAGAACCGGCACCAGCTCCCACGTATTCCCGTTGTCTCGCTCGGTAAAGAGGATGGCGATACGCTGCGGGATATGTTTGGAGCAGGGCAACCGCAAGGAATTGCTCCTATGGAACCGTGGATCGAGGCAGGGCTGCCGCCAGGGATTGCCTCCACGGAGCAGGAGATCGTAGTGCATTTGCGCACCCAGGTTTCCACACGCTGGACGCAGATTCCCACATTGATTGCTCAGGTGGATGGTCAGGCGGGCGGCAAGGACGAGCAGGGGAAATTCGTTTTGTTCTCGGGGCATGTCGATTCCTGGCATTATGGCGCGATGGATAACGGCAGCGCCAACGCGACGATGCTGGAGACATTGCGCGCGGTGCTGCCTTATCGTCACACCTTCCGGCGCGGTCTTCGCCTGGCCTTCTGGTCGGGACATTCGCATGGTCGTTACGCCGGTTCCACCTGGTACGCCGATAACTTCTGGGAAGATCTGGAGGCAAACTGCGTCGCGCACATTAACGTTGACTCGGTTGGCGGCCAGAATGCCAACGTGCTCAGTGAAGCGCCAACGATGGCGGAGATGCAGCCATGCGCGGCCCAGGTGATACAGGCGCTTACGGGCATCGAGTACAACGGCACGCGCTTCAGCCGGGCGGGCGATCAATCCTTTCAAGGTCACGGCATCCCATCGCTGTTCATGTCCCTCTCAGAGCAGCCACCCAGGGCAGGAGATTCGGCGGCGGAACTATTCGGCGGCTCGCCTGCCAAAAGCGGCGGCCTGGGCTGGTGGTGGCATACCACCGAAGATACCGCCGACAAGATCGATCCGGCTCTGCTCGTGCGCGATACGCAAATCTACGCCGCCATCATCTATCATTACCTTTCGACGGCAATACTTCCCTTAAACATCAAATTGTCGGCTGATGACCTGCTTCAACACCTGCGCGCATGGCAGCAGAAGGCGGGAGAGCGGTTTGATCTTTCTATGGTGGTCAAACGAGCAGAGGAGGTGCAGCAGCTCGCAACGCAGCTTCAGGCGCAGCTTGATAATGGCGCTGATAAGCTGCCGCCGGCAACGATCTCGCAGCTTAACGCGGCCATTCAGGCGGCAGAAAAGCCGCTTGTGCGCCTGAACTATACCAGTTCCGACCCCTACGCCTACGATCCCGCGCTCGGTCAGCCGCCGGTGCCATTGCTCGCTCCCATTGACGCGCTGGTAGCAGCCAGTCCTGAAAGCGACACAGCTTACGAACTGCTGATCCTGCTTGTGCGGCGGCGGAATAGAGCCATGCACGAACTGACGCAGGCGCGATGCAGGATTGAGGAGGGGCTGGCAATCATGACACAAAAGCATGCGACATGACATAGCATGTCGCACTGGCAATGCGGGCGAATTTCAGCCCTGTTCCCTAATATCGCTTTGTTAGAGCGTACGGTGCTACCCGATCATGCTGATTTCAGGCGCGGCATCATCAAATGTCTCCTCGCCTGCTTCGGGTTTGTAGGTCAGTTCGTCGGCGCGGCCTCGCGGGAGCCAGTACATGCTTACCATCGCGATGACGCCCAGGATTACCAGCAGCAGGTAGACCCAGAAGAGGCTTTGAGATAGTGCGATCTGCAACTGCTGTAAAAACGCGGCTGGCAACTCGGCACGCAAATCAGGGGAGAGCAGAACGTTGGCGGGCGCTATGCCTTTGGGCAACTGTTGCGCGGCAGCAGGAAATTGCCCGAAGATCGGCGAGAAGCGCGCGGCCATTTGCGCGTTGAGGATCGTCCCCATGACCGCGACTCCGACGGTGCCCCCTATTGTGCGGAAGAATTGCGTCGAGGCCGTCGCCACTCCGCGCAGACGCCAGGGGACCGCGTTCTGCACCGAGAGCATATACGATGTGCTGGAGAATCCCATTCCTGCTCCCATCAAGACCATAGCGGTAATGATGAAGGGCATGCCGGTCTGGATGTTAAAAAGCATGACCATGCTCACGCCTATCGCCGTCAGCAACGTCCCCAGGCCAGCGGTGAAACGATAGCCCAGGCGCAGCACGACGCGCCCGCTGATGGTGGATGCGATGGGCCACGCCAGGAGGAACGGGCCAAGCACCAGGCCCGCGCTGGTGGCGGTTCCTCCTTTGACCCCTTGCACAAAGAGCGGCACATATGACGTAATGCCAAACATGATGATACCCAGGATCACGCCGCCAAAGCTGGAAATGGCGATGATGCGGTTATTGAAGAGGGTTAATGGCAGAATAGGCTCGCTAGCTAGCTGCTCCTGACGCAGGAAGAGCGCCAGCAGGACGGCGGCGATGACAAACAGGCCGATGCTCTGCGGCGAATTCCAGGCCCAGCTCGTTCCCCCTTGTAGCACGGCAAAGAGCAGCGCGAGAATGCTACCTGTCAATGTCAACGTGCCCATATAGTCCAGTTGATGCTTCTTGCGCTCAATATTTTCTTTGAGGGAGATAGCGAGCAAAATGGCCGAGAGCAGGCCGAAGGGAATGTTGATGTAGAATACCCAGCGCCAGGTGAAGTGATCGACGATCAAGCCGCCCAGCGCAGGACCGACGATGCTCGATAAGCCCCATACGCCGCTGAAAAACCCCTGGAGGCGTGCGCGCTCTTCCAGAGGAAAAATATCGCCAATGATCGTCAGCACTATCGGCAAGACGGCGCCCGCTCCCAACCCCTGGATCGCGCGAAAGACGATCAACTGCTCCATCGTCTGCGCTGTGCCACAGGCCATAGAGCCGAGCAGGAAGAGGCTAGAGCCGAAAAGAAAGAGCGGCTTGCGCCCGTAGAGATCGGCCAGCTTCCCATAAATAGGCACGGTCGTTGTCGAGGTGAGCAGGTAGACCGAGAACACCCACGAATAGAGGGCGATCCCTCCCAGCTTCCCTACGATACTTGGCATCGCAGTTCCTACAATCGTCGTATCCAGCGATGCCAGCGACATACCAAGCATCAATGCCACAATAATGGTGATCTTTGTTTTCCTGCTCATAAAGGGCTTTCTCCGTTCCAGGGATAGATAAAAATAGTGTTTCTTGCTGCAAACAGGCAAAAAAAGGGACGATGAGCGTTTTTCGGAAGAGCATCTTGCCGAGGGGGTAATAGCAAGTAGTCAGCGCGAAATACGTTTTGGATCTCTTTCATCGTCCAATCTTTTCACGTTTTTAGAGGGGAAAATGTAACTTCTCCTCTATATCTCAGGGTACAGCTATTTCAGTTTCTCTATAGCAATGAGGAATCGGAGGCAAACTCCGCCACTCGCTATATTACCCGCTCATCATGCCGTAATATTCACAACGCCTGGCAGAGATAATTTATTCCCTGCCTGCTGTTTTCGGCAAAAGAAAAGGAGAGGGCTCTTGCAGGCGACGGTCGCAAGAGCCCTGGAGGACGGTGATGGTAGTTTCTGCTTATGCGCTGGCGATGAGCAGCCCTTCGGTGTCGATGAGCAAGATATAGCCGGTTGCCATGATGGAAGAGATGTCGATGCCGAAGGCGCGCAATTTGAGCCGCGCGCGCGATAAGGCGCCGCGCACCGGACGCATCTCCTGGTCCCACACCCCCAGCTCCTGCGCCTTCTGCAAGTGCTGGCGGCAACTGGCTATCGTCAATTCGCTGACGTCGTGATTATAGAAGCTGGCGTACATGGTCTCGTACGGGCAATAGTACGGGAACATCTCGAAGAGCGGCATGAGCACGCTCAGCTCGGTGCTGGTGAACTGCTCCTGCATCAACAGCCGCGGATGATTGTCATCGGAGATGAGATACGAGAGAGTGCCGAACGTTGTGTTTAACGCCAGCGTATGGCCCAGCGGGAGCGCGTCCTGCAAAGAGAAATGCAAGATTTTGTTGCGCTCTTCCAGTTGCGCCTTGATGGTTGGCTTCCCTTTAACATAGACCTTTTGCATAATGGCACTCCTTCTGCTTGTCAATGGCGGGGGACGACGAGCCCATAAGCCTGAGGTAGAAACCTTCGCGACGATCCTTTCGCTGGTACTGCGGTCCGTGCCTGGCGCATGTTACCCGAACAAGCATAATCACAAAGGCTCCTTCCACTCTACCTGCTTCCTACAGTCTCGCCGTCCTCCACCATCGTCCCGCCTGGTTGTCAACTCCGCCCCACCGCGTTCCCCTGCCCCTACCACACCCATCCCACAATATATGTCTGATACGGGAAAATTCCCGTAGCATGTGATAATGTCAATAAGTAGCCAAAGCCGATGCCGCCCAGGATGCCCAGGATGAGCAGGGCAATGAGGATCAGCAGCGCCCGATCTTTTGAGCGCGCCGCCCGCAGCACGGCCTGTTGCTGTTGCGCATCCAGTGGTTGCGTAATCAATGAACGTCGCCGCCTGGTTGATGGACCGACCTGATGAGTTTTCAACTTGTCTACAGACGCGAGGGAGCTCAGATGCAACGGCTCGGTATCGCGTTCCGAAAGCTTGTAAGCCAGAGTCTCTATCGAGGGGTAGACCGTTAAGCCCTGTCTCCGAGCCCATACCTTGAGACGGTCATTCCCCTGGATTACAAGCGTTATCGAAGTGCCAAGATGGTGCTTGAGCCGCTTCAATTCGCCAAAATCGCCTGGGCGTTGAAAGGCGCTGGTGGCGTTCTCCGGCAACACGATGACCACGGGCTTGTTCTGCGTACTAACGTGGCGCACCACCGATGATCGCTCATCGGTTGGCTCAACCAGGATAGTACTTATGTCACTCATTTCCTCGTGTTTCATCTGATGCTGCCCCTCGTACCGTATATACTTGTATGAAACGCTCTTAAAGGCTGGTTTTAGAGGACCCTCCCGCGTACGACGTTCCTGGTCCAATTATGCCAAATTTTGGTATACAGCCATAAGAACTTATGTTATCATTTTCCTATACAAATTTATCATTTTCAGGTCTGGGAAGGATGATGCGCGTGATGCAAGCTCCAGAGACACCCCCCCAGCCGCGTTTACGCCTGACGGAGGCTCGCACTCAACGCGGCTTGTCTCAGCAAGATGTGGCTGAACGTATCGGCACAACCCATGTCAATGTGAGTCGCTGGGAGCGCGGCGTGACGAAACCAAGCCCCTACTTCCGGCGCAAGCTCTCCGCCCTCTTCGGCAAGACGGAGCAGGAACTCGATCTGCTGCCAGGGCAAGCGCAAGGCATGGCCCCTACAGGTGCGACGGGATCGGGGACCGCCGCAGGGCAAGCGCAAGGCATGGCCCCTACAGGTGCGTCAACCACGCCGGCGAGCGAGGCCCTGTACGATCCCGCCATTCCGCTCCTTCCGGCGATCCCGCTGATTGGCCGCGATGAAGACCTGGCGCGTCTCAAGCAACGGCTGCGAGCAGGAGGCAGCATCGCGCTAACGGCTCTCAACGGCCTGCCAGGCGTGGGCAAGACCGCCCTCTCGATAGCTCTCGCGCACGACCCCGAGATACGCGCACACTTTCGCGATGGCGTGCTGTGGGCGGCGCTGGGACCCAATCCGAATATGCCTGGCCTGCTGAGCCGCTGGGGGACGCTGCTGGGCGTGTCAGCCAACCAGATGGCGACGTTGAACAATTACGAAGCCTGGGCCAGGGCGTTACGCAGCGCCATCGGCTCGCGCACCATGCTGCTGGTGATCGATGACGCGTGGGAGCTTGAAGAGGCGCTGACCTTCAAGGTGGGCGGACCCAACTGCGCCCATCTGGTGACGACGCGCTTCCCCTACATCGCCTCGCACATCTCTATCGAGGGAGCCACGCTGATCCACGAGCTGAACGAGGATGAGAGCATGAACCTGCTGCGCCTGCTCGCTCCCCAGGTGGTAGAGCGCGAGACGGAGAAGGCTCACGATCTCGTCCATGCCGTCGGCGGCCTGCCACTGGCGCTCACCCTGATGGGCAACTACCTGCGCAAGCAAGCGTACAGCGGGCAATCGCGCCGCATCGTCGCCGCCCTGCAACGCCTGAGCAACGTCGAAGAGCGGCTGAACATCAGCGAGCCGCACGCGCCCGTGGAGACGCATCCCAGCCTGCCCATCGAGACGCCGCTCTCCCTGCAATCGGTCATCGCCGTAACCGACCAGCAGTTGAGCGAGGAGGCCAGTTCTGCCCTTTACGCACTCTCGGTCTTCCCCCCCAAGCCCAACAGCTTCTCCGAGGAGGCCGCGCTGGTCGTTGCCGCCTGTACGGTCGATACCCTCGACGTGCTGAGCGACGCGGGCCTGCTCGAAAGCAACTCGTCCGGTCGCTACACCCTGCACCAGACCATCGCCGACTACGCCCATCTGCACCTCACCGATCACGCCCCGCACGCGCGCCTCATCGCCTATGTCACCGATTATGTCGAGCAGCACAAAAAAGATTACGAGCTGCTCGAACTCGAAAGCAACACCATCCTGGCCGCGCTGACGATGGCCCACGAGCAGGACCGGCAGGCGGAGTTAGTGCGGGCTGTCTGCGCCTTCGCCCCCTTCATGCTCGTCCGCGCCCTCTACTCCCTGGCCGAACTGCACCTCAAACGCGCCCACGCAGCCGCCCTCGCCCTCAACGACAACGACGGGCTGACGAGCGTGCTGCTGTACCTGGGCAAAGTCGCGCAGCAGCAGGGCAACTTCGTCCATGCTGAGGCGCAATTCCAGGAAGGGCTAAGCCTTGCCCGCAAGACTGGCAACCAGGAGCTGATCTGTGCCCTGCTCAACGACCTGGGCAACGTAAGCTGGCGTCGCGGCGAATCCGCCCAGGCCGAAGCCTACCTGCAAGAGGGCCTGACCATCGCCCGCCAGATCGGCAACCCCGAACGCATCTGCGGGTTGCTTAGAGTTCTCGGTTCTGTTCTAGGAAGCCGTGGGGATTATGCCCAATCTGAAGTGTATTTACAGGAAGGTTTATCTCTAGCACGGCAAATAGGTGATCGTGAGCAAATCTGTGTTCTGTTTATGAATTTAGGTACAACGGCAGGCGCTCAAGGAAACCATTCCTTAGCCGAAACATATTTTCTGGAAGGGCTAGAATTAGTACGGCAGATAGGACATCGAGAACAAACATGTGTACTCCTTCTTAATCTAGGAGGGGTTGCAGACGCGCAGGGGGATTATTCTAAGGCCGAAAAATACTTTCAGGAAGCATTGGTTCTGGCACGGCAGATAGGGCAGCCTCAGTGGATCAGTGCTATTCTTATCAGTCTGGGCTTAACAATGCGGAAACAGGCCAACTACGCTCAGGCAGAATCATATTTCCAGGAAGGCTTGTCCTTAGCTCGGCAGATAGGTAGCCCCCATATTATTGCCAATGCCCTCTATGAATACGGTATTCTACATCTTGACCAGAATCATCCAGAAGATGCTGAATCAGTCTTCCAGGAGATGCTAACTATCGTTCCAGAGGGAGGGCAGGACTTGATTGCATTGGCACAATATGGGTTGGCACGCGTTGCGGAAGGACAGGGCAACTATGAGGAAGCGCGGAAATTAGGGGAAGCGAGCGTGCTGACTTTGGAAAAAATAGGGCATCGTGATGCTAAAGAGGTAAGGGACTGGCTGGAGGCAGTAGAAAGCAAGGGTTGAGTTCTCCAACGAGGGCAAGCGCGAGGCCCCCACCCAATCCCCACGCCCCTCCTTGCCCCTACCGTTGTTCTCCCAACATCACGTAACCCCAAGAATCGAATGGGATCTGTGGCGTTGGATGGAGGCGGTAGGGGCAAGGGGCAGGGCTGGTGGGGATGCGGGGGCCTCGCGCTTGCCCTGAGGAGGGTCGGGGGATGATCGGGCAATCAATAGGACGTGATCACCCAGGTCGGTACGGGAGGCGGTAGGGGCAATGCCTCGCGCTTGCCCTGCTGGAAGGCGATAAATCGCCTGCGGACGCCGTAAATCTGGTCCCTACGGCATTGCGGCGATTGAGCGCGTCTTCTATCGGGGCAGAGGCATTCGGGGAGTAGTAGTGATCTGATATTGCTACTCCCCAACGCCTTCAATCTGCATACTAATAGTACCAGTATATTCCAGGTACCGGAGACTGGTGCGGCGCAGATGGTTGGGATGTGGCGCCGGCGGCGTGGGTGGTGATGATGGGTGACAGGACCATGATGGTCGCGATCAGCAGCAGAGCGAGGATCGGCAGAAGCCAGCGAATAGCACGTTTAGACATGATTTCCCTTTCCTTTCAATTCGAGAGACAAAGCTCCCCCCAGAGCAGAGGCCGCCACACGGCAACCTCCTCCCTTATCACAAAATAATTCCTTGTTGTGACGGCGCTGTAGGGGCCACTCCCACGATGAATCGGGGAGCTACTGGTTGCCCGCCTGGTAGGCCGTCTTAGGGTCGCAGGGCAAGCGCAAGGCCCCCTCCCATCCACACCGCCTCCCCTTGCCCCTACGGTTTCGATTGGGACATCATGATGTCTTATACGTCTTCGTATTGGTACCAAGAATGCAAGGTATAAGATTTTTTCCACATCGTCATGTTTCCAGGACCCTCTGACAAAAAAGTACTATCGAGGTCCTTTTTGGGGGGGAAAAGTTGACGAAAAAAAGTGGCAATATCGCGAAAAAGGGATGGTGAGAAGAACCCCCCGAATCGCTGTCACAATTGCCGCATGTGGGCTGGAACGGCCTGTGGAGCGGCTTGATGGATGCGGCAAGCCTAAAAGAAAGGTGTCACAATGGTCACAATGGTCACAATGTCACAACCAGCCCTATGGCGACGACACTGATGGCGTCCGCTTGAGCGCCGTGATGGTGGACCGATCAATAAATTGCACGGGATAAATTTCGTCGCCACAGCAGCCACCACCACCACACACACACAATGTATTCGTTTTTGCTGTTGAAGGAGAGCCATACCCTTACTATATATTATATATATATATATATAATATAATATATAGTAAGGGAGGGATCACAGACATTGGTTGCAGAGCAAGGGGAGGCATAGCCTTTATCATCTCAATCGACCCGCATGGGGATGTATCCGTCACAGGGGGAAAGACGCTTGCCCTGCACTGCGGTCCCATACATGATGCATGGCCCTGCTCTATTGTGACATTGTGACCCCATTGTGACACCTTTTTTTTAGGCATGCCGCATCCATCAAGCCGCTCCACAGGCCGATTCACGCCACTTTGTGACATTGTGACAGCGTTTGGGGGGTAGGTGGCGATACGAAACATGGCATGGCGTGGCAAAGATAAACAGGGTTTCTCAAACGTCGCTGCACGCTTTGACTGCTCGCGCCTAAGGCGTTCACAGGAAGAGGAAGGTGCTGGCGGTGGGCTGCGCCCACCGCCAGCACCTTCCTCTAGAACGGCTCGCTTGCGAGCCGTTCTGTCTGAAAAGACCACTTTTGAGAAACCCTGAAAGATAAAGCCGAACGGTTCCCTTATCCAGCTTTATGGAGTAAGATAGAACAGGATGGATAGAGGGGGACGGCAAGGGGAATTGTACGCGACTATGATCAGGAGGCAGCATGACGCGCAAAGGTTGGTTGCTCTTTATTTTGATGTCGGTACTCTGGGGCATCCCGTATCTATTTATCAGAATTGCCGTGCGGGAGCTTGATCCGGTGGTAGTGGTATTTGTCCGCCTGGCGCTCGCGGCGGCAATCCTCTTGCCGGTGGCGGCGCAACGCAAGGTGCTGGGGGAGATGCGCAAGTACTGGCTGCTGCTGGCCGGACTCTCGCTGATCCAGCTTGTGACGCCGTTTCTCCTGATCAGCTATGGCGAGCTGCATATCACATCATCGCTCACCAGCCTGCTCATCGCCTCGGAGCCGCTACTGGTGGCCCTCTTCGCGCTGCGGCTCGATCCAGGCGAGCGGGTCAATGGATTGCGTTTCGTCGGGTTGCTGATTGGTATGTTGGGCGTGATAATACTGCTGGGCTTTGATACCGGAGGAGATAGCCAGCGATTGCTGGGAGCGGCTTTTGTGCTGCTGGCGACGATGTGCTATGCCTTTAGTGCCCTGCTGATCAAGCGACCACCCATCGCCGCGCTATCGAGCCTGAGCGTCTCGACCACCCAGTGTGTGTCGGCGACGATTGTGCTGCTGCCCCTGGCGGTGACGCGACTCCCCAGCCACATGCCATCGCTAGAGGTGATCGTGAGCCTGATCTTGCTCGGCACCATCTGTACCGCCCTGGCCTATCTGGCCTTCTTCATGTTGCTGGGCGAGGTGGGAGCCAGTCGCGGCACCGTCTTCACCTATGTCAATCCGGCGGTCTCGGTGCTGCTCGGCGTGCTGCTGCTCAACGAGCCATTCGGGTTCGCCACCGTCGCGGGCTTCCTGCTCATCATCCTCGGCTCCTGGCTCTCGACCGGCGGCGCGCTCCCATCGCGCAAGCAGCTCAGGACGCGGTTCCAGCAGCGTCTAAGCCGTGGCGCGGAAACGTCGAGATAGCAGAGGGCGGAATTCCATCGATGATTTGATGAAAAATCACAGCTAACGTTTTTTTATTTAATAGAATGAAAAGCTATATAAAATATTCTTTATGATATCAAGGGAATTTGCATGCTCCCGTCCGAGCAGGGCAACCGCGCGGGATTGCCCCTAGCCATACGTCCTGCCGTACCCCACGCCCGTCCCGACCCGATTGATCCCTGTAGTTCCCCATCATTGTGGCACCGCAGCAGGGCAACCGCAAGGGATTGCCCCTAGCCATACGTCCTGCCACCCGCAGGGCAACCGCAAGGCCCCACCCACCATCCATCCCCTTGCCCTACCGGTTCTGTTCAGCATCGCGGGGACCGGTTCATGCTTTACGTGTGCGGTGCCCACGACGATGAACGAATGGGTAGGGGCAATCCCTCGCGGTTGCCCTGCCCGCCTGCTTTACAGGTCGCTAATCACCAGGGCTTGCTGGTGCTGGTGCAGGAAATCGGGGTTCCAGTCGGGCAGGAGCGACTCCCAGGACTCGCCGCCATCGGCAGAACGGAACAGCCCTTTGTTGCTGAGCGCGTAGAAAACGCCTGGCTCGGCCTTATGGCTCGCCAGCACCGGCACAACCGTGCCTGCGGATTCGGGAAGGCCCGCTGACACAGGCTGCCACGTCGTACCACGCGTTTTACGATAAATCACGGACTCCGCTCGCCTACCATCCTGTCGGCCCATCCGAGGAGGCGCCTGGCCTGTCTGATTGGCAGCACTGGCTGTGACCCAGCGCGGCGCCTGACCGCCATGATGCGCTCGTGACGCCTCGGCCCCCGCCGCATTGGGATTATGGGCTGAGAAGGGATCAGAGGACGCAGACACCAGAATGGTCTCGGGATCGATAGCATCGACCGCGACCCCCCAGAGGTAGTGATGCTCCAGCCCCTCGTCAGGGCGTTGCCAGCTCTCTCCCCCATCTACGCTTTCGTTATACCCCCTGCCCTGAGCGATAAAACCATCGCCGGCAGCAGAATACAGCCGGTTGGGGGCGAGCGGGTGCATCATCAGGGTGTGAGTGTCATAGGGGCTATCGGACGTGCGATCTTCCCAATGCGCCCCGCCGTCCAGGCTGCGTACCAGCGCGCCGGCCTCAATTGCGGCAAAGAGGCGACCAGGCACGAGGGGATCGGGTGTGATCCAGCGTACATGACTGGTGTAAGGGCGAGGCGGGAAGCTCCAGGTCGGGGCTGAAGGCAGTTCAAGCAAGCTCTTCTGTTCCTGCCAGGTTTCGCCACCATCTTCGGAACGGAACAGCGCCGTTGGCTCCGTCCCGACGTAGGCCACCCCATAGCCGTTTATCTGTTCCGTCGGGCTGACAGCGACGGCGGTGATCTGGGCATGAGTAATACCATTGCCTATCGCGCCGGTCGCCGTGCCCGCATCCCCGATAGGCTTCCAGGAACGGCCCGCGTCATCGCTCCCCCACAGCCCGCGTCCGAACGTACCGCAATAGAGATGCTCCGGTCGAAAAGGATCAACGGCCACGCTGGTTGGCCGCATCCCGACCAGTTGTCGATCAACCTGCCAGGCTCCGTTGTGCCGGTGCAGCACCAGGAGTTCTTTTTCCATCGCAAGATACATACGCATAAAATATATCTCCCTTCTGATTTTGACGTATCAACGCGCGTAATCGTTTTAAGAGACAACTACGCCTGTAGAAACAGCAGCACGGATAACGATCTCAAACAGCTAAAAAACGACGACACCCGACATAGTTTTGACCTGGATATTATATATCATCCAACAGAAAGCGGTGACTGATCATTGGTACAGCAAAGGCCAAAAATGTTGCTCCCCTGGAAAAACTTCCAGGGGAGCGGTATCAACATCGTCTAATAACGTTTCGTGGGCCGGTAGTTCTCTGACGGCACGCCAATCACAGAAGGCGGAGGTGGTAATTGGGGCGAAGAGGTGCGCGTCGGCGGCTGCCTATCATGAGAGAACATCGACGGGTCCATCGCACGGAAGGAAGGACCCGATTGAAATTGTGGCTGTGGTTGTGGCTGCGCAGGCTGCAACTCTGGCCCTGGGATGAAGCGGCGCAGTAATGGGGACATCGCCAGCACCGGCGTTGCCTCGTAGTCGGCCTGCGACGTCGCATCCTGCTTCGTCGGCACATTGAACAGGCGGAACAGGCCGGTTAACGCCACCGTCACCAGCAGATTGAGCAGCATCGCCGCCAGACCAGCGTAGACCGGCATGGTATAGCCAGCAATAGTCAACGGGAAGACGGAGACGAAATTCTGCGAGGCCGCCATGATCGTGCCCGCGACCATGCCAAAGGCCCAGCCCACCATCAAGGCCCTGGGATGGAACCAGTTGGTATAGAGGCCGATGAAGACCGCCGGCAGCGTTTGCAAAATCCAGAGGCCGCCCAACAACTGGAAGTTGATCACCTGGGTCGTCGGCAGCACAAGCACGCAGATCAGCGCGCCAACCTTCACGCCCAGAGAGGTGAGCTTGGCAACGTTTGTCTCCTCGCGATCAGTGCATGACGGGCGGAAATACTCTTTGTAGATGTTGCGCGTAAAGAGGTTCGCCGTCGCGATTGACATAATGGCCGCGGGTACAATCGCGCCGATAGCAATGGCTGCCATGCTAAAGCCCACGAACCAGTTGGGGAACATGCTGGCGAAGAGGAAAGGGAGGGTCGCATTGGTTTTGTAAATGGGCGATGTTTTAATGCCTGCCGCGATTGCCATATAGCCCAGTAAGGCGACAAGACCAAGCAAGAGGCTATAGGCCGGCAGGAAGGCGGCATTGCGCTGAATGGCCTTGCGGCTATTGGTGCTGAAGATGCCCGTGATGCTATGGGGATAGAGGAACAGCGCCAGTGCCGAGCCAAGAGCCAGCGTCGCGTATGATGGGTATTGCTTGGGGAGCAGGAGGAGCTTCTGCGAAGGGACGGAGGCGAAAATGTGACCGAAGCCGCCCAGCCTGAAAGGGATATAGATAACCGCCACCAGCACAATAAACCAGAGCATCAGGTCTTTGACCAGGGCCATCATCGCTGGCGCTCGCAGGCCGCTGTTGTAGGTATAAGCGGCCATGATGAGGAAGGCGATAAATAGTGTGATGTCAACGTGGATGCCCATGATCACAATGTCCAGAGGAACTCCCATTTGCGAGATCACGATCTCAATGCCGTACATTTGCAGCGCAATATAGGGCATGGTTGCTAAAATACCGGTCAGGGCAACCGCCAGCGCCAGCGAGCTGCTGCCAAAACGCTCGCGCACGAAATCGGCGGGCGTGACGTAGCCTCGATGCCTGGCTACCGTCCATAACTTGGGCAGGACCAGGAAAAATATCGGGTAGCAGAGAATGACATAAGGAATGGAAAAGAACCCCGCCGCTCCTTGTGCGAAAATATTGCCAGGCAAAGCAATAAAGGTATAGGCCGTATAGATCTCTCCTCCAAGTAGAAACCAGGACATGGTCGTGCCAAAGCGTCTTCCGGCCAGGCCCCATTCCTGTAGCCGGTTGAGATCTCCACGTCTCCAACGACTGGCTAACAACCCCATGATCGTGACCACGATAAACACAAGGAGGAACACGCTAAACATTTGCCAGTTAATCATCGACTACCTCCTGAATCCCCAACGCAAGAACGTTACCGTCGCAAAACATTACAACCGAGAAGAGATCGCTTACGCGGCCTGGATCTATGCTCCCCCTGTTTGACAGTGAGCATGCTTTAACGATCCCGCAAACAGAAGAGTAACATAGAGCATTATCATTGCGCAATAGAGCAGCTATTTTAGGCTATGAATTCTCAGTTTTTTAATGCAGTAGATAAGTGTAGATGAAACGTAACAGGATAGATATGTTCTACGCGCAGAACGTATCTATCCTGTTCCAGTTATACTAAGGGTAATTCAAGAATGCTCGATGTTATGCCGGCGCTTTTCATCTAGCCGAAGCTTGCCGGTGGCTATGCCACGCTGCCTTTCTTCCGTCTGGTGATGCGTGCGACCAGGGCTTCGGCATAGTCTCCGACAATGGGCAACTTCGTTTTCGCTCCTCTATACGCCTGGAGCATTAAGAAGAGCCAGATCAGCGCCGCCGGAATAAAGATGACGAAGGTCAAGCAGGAGATGATCGGGCTCAAGAGAAAGCCTATAAATGGGATGATGGTAATCAGCCTGAAAACGATGTACACGACCATTGCGCTGCCCAAAAAGATGAACGACTGAGCGGCGTGAAAACGTACAAAGCGATTCTTTCTTTCCAGCACCAGAAAAACCAGGCCGCTTATGCCCCAGAACAGATAGCTCAGAACCGCTTCATTCCTGGCGTTCATCTTGAGCGAGGTCGGTTCTGTCGCTTCAGACGATCCCTGTCCCCTGGCGGAGGCGCTCTGTGGCGGCTGGTACGTGTTATACATCTGCTGCTGCTGTTGCTGGCCCTGCTGCTGCCCATAAACATACTGGTCATCGCCCTGCTGGTACCCAGACCCTGGCTGTTGATATCCTTGCTGCCCATATGAGGCGCCTTGTTGAGCTGGAGGAGTATAGCCGCTATAACCGCCATACTGGTTTGATTGATCGGGATTCTGTCCCTGATAAGGATTTGTGCCCATGACCACGCTCCTTACTGATTAAAATGTCTTCTACTCATTAGTACGCCATAGTCACGCAAAAGTTAGAGCATTAATAGCGCGCATTGTAACATACAGAGCTTCTCAATAGGCGCTGCACACTCTGACTGCTCGCGCCAAAGGCGCTCACAGGGAGAGGAAGGTGCAGGCGGTGGGTTGCGCCCACCGCCTGCACCTTCCTCTCCGAACGGCTCGCATGCAAGCTGTTCAGGACGAAAAGACAACGTTTGAGAAACCCTGTTGTAACATAACACAAGGCTTGCAAAGAGATTGTCGAGATAATATCATACTATCATATCCGCAAGGTTGAGCCAGCCATTGCGCTAATGCTGGTCAACCCGACCCGCCTGAGCACCTTGTTCTCGTGAATGTACGGCTATATCTGCGCATAGGAAAGAGAATTACATGGCAAAAGAACTGCACTCTCACAATGATCAGCAGACGACAGGGATCAAGCCACACATGCTCAATGCGCTTGAATGGCGCCTGATCGGCCCCTTTCGAGCAGGCCGAGTAGTTGCGACCGCCGGTGATCCGGTAAATCCACAGGTATTTTATTTTGGCTCGACGGGCGGCGGCGTGTGGAAGACGAGCGATGGAGGGTTACTGTGGGAAAACGTCTCCGACGGCTTTTTCAAGCGCGCATCGGTTGGCGCGCTGGCCGTTGCGCCCTCTGATCCCAATGTGCTCTATGTGGGAATGGGCGAGACGACGATTCGCGGCAACGTTTCTCACGGTGATGGCGTCTACAAATCGACCGATGGCGGCAAAACCTGGCAATTTCTTGGCCTTGAGGATACGCGCCACATTGGCAAGATATGCATTCATCCCCAGAATCCCGACCTGGTCTATCTCGCGGCCCAGGGTCACGCGCACGGCCCCAATGCCGAACGCGGCGTCTATCGCTCCCACAACGGCGGCAAAACCTGGGAACGGGTGCTTTTCCGCAACGAGAAAGCGGGGGCGAGCGATCTGGCGCTGGACCCGAATAATCCGCGCATCCTCTACGCTTCTTTCTGGGAAACGATCCGCCTGCCCCATACGCTGATCAGCGGCGGCGAGGGCAGCGGCATCTTCAAGTCAACCGATGGCGGCGAGACCTGGAAGGAGATTACGCGCAACCAGGGGCTACCAAAGGGGCTGCTGGGCAAGATCGGTCTGGCAATCTCGCCCGTGAAGGCGGGTCGCGTCTGGGCCATTGTCGAGGCTGAGGATGGGGCAGTCTTCCGCTCGGACGATTGGGGCGAGACCTGGCAGCGACTCAGCGAGGAACGGCCTCTGCGCGCCCGCGCCTGGTACTACCAGCATATCATTGCCGATACGCAGGATGCCGATACCGTCTGGGTGCTGAATGTGCAGGCATGGCGCTCCATCGACGGCGGTCGCACCTTCGCCGAGGTACCCGTAACGCATGCCGACACGCACGCGCTCTGGATCGATCCCAATAATGCGCGCCGGATGATCATGGGGCACGATGGCGGGGCCAGCATCTCCTTCAATGGCGGCGAGAGCTGGTCTACCCCATATAATCAGCCCACGACCGAGTTCTACCATGTCACGACGGATAACCAGGTTCCCTACCGCGTCTACGGGGCGCAGCAGGACAACACCACCATCTGCGTGCCCAATCGCTCGTCCTGGGCGGGCATTGCGCAGTCCGATTGGTACGATATCGGTGGTGGCGAAAGCGGCTATATCGCGGTCCGGCCAGATAATCCCAATATCGTCTACGCGGGCAACTACCAGGGCTACATCACGCGCTACGATCACAGCACGCGCCAGTCGCGCAATATCTCCGTCTGGCCCGAGCTCGCTTCTGGCTGGGGCGCGGGCGATCTGAAGTACCGCTTCCAGTGGACCTGCCCGATTGTCCTCTCGCCGCACGATCCCAACATCCTCTATCAGACCGGCAACTATGTCTTCCGCACAACCAACGAGGGCCAGAGCTGGGAAATTATCAGCCCCGACCTGACGCGCAACGATCCCAGCAGGATGGAAGCTTCCGGTGGGCCAATCACGAAGGACAATACGGGTGCGGAATATTACTGCACGATCTTCGCCTTCGTTGAATCGCCGCTCAAGCGCGGCCTGTTCTGGGCTGGCTCGGATGATGGCCTGGTCCATGTATCGCAGGATGGCGGTGAGACCTGGAATAATGTGACGCCGCCCACGCTGCCAGAATGGGCGCTGATCAGCATTATCGAAGCGTCGCCCCACGATCCGGCAACGGCGTATGTGGCCGCGACCTGCTATAAGCAGGACAATTTCAAGCCCTATCTCTTCAAGACCAACGATTACGGTCAGACCTGGACAGAGATTGTGACCGGTATCCCTGATAACGACTTTACCCGCGTGATTCGCGAAGACCCGAGCAGGCGTGGGCTGCTCTTCGCCGGAACGGAAACGGGCATCTATGTCTCGTTCGACGATGGCGCGCACTGGCAGTCGCTACGCCTCAATCTGCCGGTCGTGCCGATTCACGATCTAGTGATCAAGGATAGCGATCTGATCGTAGCGACGCACGGGCGCTCGTTCTGGGTGCTGGACGATATCACTCTTCTGCGCCAGCTCAGCGAGGAGAGCCAGGATCGTGCGGCCTTCCTCTTCAGCCCGCGTCCGACCGTGCGCTTTATTACCAACATGGGCTTCTCGCGCGCGCCTGGAGCTGGCGGCAAGTACTTCCGCATGACTGGTACGGTGATGGTGACGATGCGCCGCGAGCAAAAGCCGAATGGCGAGTCGTTTGATCGCTGCCTGGATGCCGGACAGAATCCGCCCGATGGTGTGATCGTGACCTATTACCTCAAAGAGCAGCCGGAGGGTGAGGTGAAGCTGACCTTCCTCGACGCTCAGGGGAATGAGATCAAGGCGTTCTCAAGCGAGGAGCCAGAGAAGCCTGCCAACAACAAGAATGGCGCAAAAGGGCCGGAGAAGAAGGAGGTGCGCGTCCCGAAAAACGTCGGAGCCAACCGCTTTATCTGGGATATGCGCTATCCAGAAGCCGCCAAAGTGGATGACTTCATGGGCATGGATGGGCCAATTGCGGCTCCGGTCGCCGCTCCAGGCCAGTACCAGGTGCGGCTGACGGTCGGCGGTAAGGAGTACACGCAGCCCTTCGAGATTCAGAAGGACCCGCGCATCGCTGCCAGCGTCGAAGATCTGCAAGCTCAATTCGCGCTGCGCATGCGTATCCGCGACAAAGCGACCGAAAACCATGAGGCGATCAATATGATCAGAGATGTGCGTAAGCAGATCGAGGATTGGGAAAAGCGCACGGAGAAACAGAAGAGTCACGAGGCGATAGCGCAATCCGCCAGCGCGCTCAAGGAGAAGCTCGCGGCAGTTGAAGGGGAGCTGATCCAGGTCAAGGCCAAGACGCGCCAGGATACGCTGAACCATCCGGCCAAGCTCAACGCCAAGATCGTCACGCTCTCCAACACCGTTGGCAGCGCCGACGCAGCTCCCACCCAACAAATGTACGAAGTCTTCGAGGACCTCTCATCGCGCATCAATGCCCAGTTGAAGCAGCTCCAGGCCATAATCGAAACCGACCTGGCCGCCTTCAACGCGCTGCTGCGCGAATCAGACGTGCCACCCGTCGTCGCGACGCCCGCGACCTCGCAATAGGAACAAGGGCAAGGCAGCGGTTCTCCCCCGATAAAAAATGGTCGAGGGAGAACCGCCCTCATATCTTCCTCGTCCGATCAATGCAACCGACCGCCGTAGGGGCAATCCCTTGCGGTTGCCCTGGTCCACCCCACACCGGTCCTACAGCGATCTTTGCTGCATTTGCGACATATTATGTCATAGATGCATACGATCTGGACAAGCAAACCTTACCCAATAGTATCTGGAAACGTACTCTTATCACCAGAGTTACTCGGTTTCATTTGCAGAGTTGGGATGTCTCTCGTAATGCACATCTGTAAGGGCGCTTTCAAACGTGTTAAAACTAGAAATGCTCGGTGCCTCTAGCGAAAAGGAGATGCAAATGGACCAGAAACAGGCTCGCGAACTGTTACGCTCGGCTGGCTTGACCCATCTACAGATTGACCGGCTCATCAAACTCCGTCAGCGACTGAGCAGAGGCGAGACCGGCCAACCTCTTGTGGAGCATCGCCGCCTTGAGTTCGCACGCTGGCTCTTCACCACGGGGAAGCTCACAGATTCCTGATACGGCATCTCCGCATAAGCTGCAACCTATACGGTGCCGTGTTGGGCAAAGTCGGCGGCATAGAGGATCAGGTTGCGCACACGCTCCCCGAAGACGGCAAAGCGTTCATCCTGCGTCTGCCCTCTCTTCCAGCGCACATAGATTTGCTGGAGAATTACCGCCAGCTTGTAATAGGCAAAGGTCATGTAAAAGTGCATGGAGGCGAGGTCGCGCCCGCTTTTCTGAGCGTAGCGTTCCATGAATTCTCTACGGCTGGTAAATCCTGGCAGGAGGGTGACAGCGGGCAAGACCATTTGCAGTTCAGGGGGATCGTCGGGGCTGACCCAGTAGCTGAGCGAGATGGCGAGATCGAAGAGCGGGTCGCCGATGGTGGTCATCTCCCAGTCGAGCAC
>Ga0070741_10007925_pt1 | contig 21633 bp, 22 predicted proteins | sample Coa_R1_4_FD_66440 | JGI IMG/M metagenome (GOLD analysis project Ga0070741, IMG submission 66440) | Surface soil microbial communities from Centralia Pennsylvania, which are recovering from an underground coalmine fire - Coalmine... | ecosystem: Environmental > Terrestrial > Soil > Unclassified ... | reverse complement strand
GTCCACTCGACCGAGGCGCCGTACTGCTCCTTGAACGCGTTCAGGACCTTCTTGTAGATGTAGTCGCTGTACCCGAAGATCTTGAGCGGCCCCGACTCCGGAGGGAGCCCGTCCGCGATCGGCGGGTTGCCCTCGACCGGCAGGGTCACCGGATGGTCGGGCCGGGCGAGCTGCAGCCCCCCCGAGGTCGAGCCTCCGGAGCTCGACGACTTCCCGCACGCCGCCAGGACCGCGGCCAGGCTCGGGACGGCAAGGCCCGCGGCCCCGGCGCGGCGGAGGAACTCCCGCCTGCTGAGCGGCGGTCTGCGGTCCTTGGGGTGCTGCAGCATGCTCGCCTCCTCGCCACGCCGATTGGGGGGAAGCTAACCCCAACCCGTGGGCTTCGCGACACACACGCGACTGACCGCAGGTCATTCGCCGTCGCGCGCGGCGACGGATCGCGCCTCGCGCCGGCGGATCTGATCGGCGCGCGCCACCACGTTCTCGGCCATGCGCACCGACGCCGCGTCGATCAGGCGCCCGTCCAGCGCGACGGCGCCGCGCCCCTCGGTGGCGGCCGCGCGCATCGCCTCCAGGATGCGGCGGGCGCGCTCGACCTCGGCCTCGGTCGGCGTGAAGACCTCGTTCAGCGGCGCGATCTGCGAGGGGTGGATCGCCCACTTGCCCTCACAGCCCAGGGCGGCGGCGCGCCGGGCCGACGCGACGAGGCCCTGGACGTCGCCGATGTCGGCGTACGGACCGTCGATCGCCCGCAGGCCGAACGCCCGGGCCGCGGCGATCATCCGCGAGAGCGCGTAGTGCCACTGGTCGCCCCAGTGCCGCTCCCGCGTCCCCGCCTCGTCCGGGTCGGTCAGCACGGCGTAGTCGGGGTTCGAGCCCCCGATGCTCGTCGTGCGCGCCCGGACCGAGGCCGCGTAGTCGCCTGGTCCGAACACGAGCGCTTCGAGCCGGTCCGGACTCGCCTGCGCGATCTCCTCCACGTTCACGATGCCGAGGGCCGTCTCGATCAACACGTGGAGGCTCACCGGCCGGCGGCCGGAGGCGCGCTCGACCTGTCCGCAGAGCGTGGCCACGAACTCCACGTCGGCGGCGGATCCCACCTTGGGGACCAGGATCGAGTCGACGACGTCGCCGGCCCGCTCGATCACCGCGACGACGTCGCGGTAGCACCACTCGGTGTCGAGCCCGTTGACCCGCACCGCCACCGAGCACCGGGACCAGTCCAGCCGCCGAAGCGCGTCGATCGCCTGCTCCCGTGCGCGCTCCTTGTCGTCGGGGGCCACCGCGTCCTCGAGGTCCAGGAACACGACGTCGGCCCCGAGCCCGGGAGCCTTCTCCATCGCCCGGAGATTGGTTGCCGGGACGGCGAGCTCGGTGCGGTGCAGTCGGTCTCGAACGGCCATGGCGCGCGGCCAGTCTACGACTCGCCGTTTCGGCGCCGGGACCCGGACGGGCACCGGCGGCGCCGCGCGTCCGGCTCAGCCCTCGACCCCGAGGGCGGCGAGGGCGTTCGGCACGGTGTCCTCGGGGGTCACGCCGTACCACGCCTCCTGGATCCGGCCCTCCTCGTCCACGAGGAACGAGGACCGGACGATGCCCATGACCTTCTCCCCGGTCGAGCGCACGCGCTCGCCCCACACGCCCCAGGCCTCGGCCACCGCGTGATCCTCGTCCGACAGCAGCGCGAACCCGAGCGAGTACTTCCGGTCGAAGGCGGCCTGGTCGGCCGGCGGGTCGGGGCTGATCCCGAGCACGTCCACGCCCAGGTGGCCGAGCCGGTCCCTGGCGTGGCTCACCGCGATGGACTGGGTCGTGCAGCCCGGCGTGTCCGCCTTGGGATAGAAGTAGACGAGGACCTTGCGTCCCCGCAGATCGGACAGGCGGACCGTTCCGCCCGCCTGTCCCGGAAGGACGAAGTCGGGAGCCGGATCTCCGGGTCGAAGCTCGGACATGGATCCAGGGTAACGCTCCGCGAAGATCAGCGACGATTCAGCAGCTGCTCTGCGAGCGCCGCCGGGTCGGTCACCGGGAGCTTGCACGCGAAGCGCTCGCACACGTAGGCGGTCGGCAGGCCGTCGACGGCAACCCGGTCCCGCAGGAGCGGCACGGCCTCCTGCGAGGCCCGGTCGTCGGGGGCGGCGACGGCCAGCACGTGGTTCGGCAGGAACCGTTTCACGAGGACCTCGTCGGTGAGCGCCCGGGTGCCCGGAGCCGAGGGTTCGCCCACCACGGCGACCTCGCGCGCGCCGGACAGGTACAGGTCGAGCGCCGACAGGGCCTGCCCGAACGCGGTCGGAGCCGCGGTCATGCCCTGCCGCACCAGCCGCAGGGCGGAGGCGGCCGCTCGCTCGTCCTCCGGGTCCCCGGTCAGGTGGGCGATCCGCAGCAGCACGTCGGCGGCGGCGGAGTTCCCGCCGGGCGTCGCGTTGTCGTACAGCTCCTTCGGGCGGATCACCAGCGTCTCGGCGTCCGAGCCGGTCTGGAAGAACCCGCCCCGCTCCGGGTCCGAGAACAGGCGGCGAAGCTCGGCGGCCAGCCCCCTGGCCTGCTCGAACCACCGGAGCTCGAACGTCGTCTCGTACAGCGCGAGGCAGGCCTCGGCCATCAGCGCGTGGTCGTCGGCGTATCCGGGCACCCCGGCCCGCCCGTCCCGCCACGAACGAAGGAGCCGCCCCCGCTCGCCCCGGAGGTGCGTGAGGACGAAGTCGGCCGCCCGGACCGCCGCCTCGATGTAGGCGGGGTTGCCGAACACCCGGCCCGCCTCGGCCAGCGCCGAGATGGCCAGGCCGTTCCACCCGGCGAGGATCTTGTCGTCGGTCGCCGGCCGGGTCCGGCGTTCGCGAACCTCGAACAGCCGGCCGCGCGCGATCTCCAGGTCGCGCTCGAGCTCGACCGGGTCCAGGTCGAGCTCGCCGGCCACGGCCTGCGCCGGCCACGGCCGCCACAGGACGTTCGTTCCCTCCCAGTTCCCCTCACGGGCCGCGCCGAACGCCGTCGCGACGGCCTCCCCGACGAGCTGGACCAGCTCGTCCCAGGACCACACGAAGAAGCGCCCCTCCACGCCCTCGCTGTCGGCGTCCTGGGAGGAGAAGAAGGGGCCCTCTGGGTGCCGCATCTCGCGAAGGAGGTAGGCGCAGGTCTCCTCGGCGACCCGCCGGTAGCGCTCGACGCCCGTGACCTGCCAGGCGCGCGTGTACAGGCGGGCGAGCTGGGCGTTGTCGTACAGCATCTTCTCGAAGTGCGGGACGTGCCACCGCTCATCGGTCGAGTACCGGTGGAAGCCACCGCCCACCTGGTCGTAGATGCCGCCGGCGGCCATCTTGTCGAGCGTGATCGTCAGCATGTCCAGCGCGTCGGGCATACCGCGCAGGTGGCACCGGATGAGGAACTCGAGCGTCATCGGCTGCGGGAACTTGGGCGCGCCGCCGAACCCGCCCCACCGCAGGTCGAACGAGCCCCGGAGCCTGCTGCAGGCCTCCTCGAGGATCTCGGGCGAGAGCGAGGAGTCCGCCGCGCCGAGCTCTCCGGCCTTCTCGACCGCCCGCACGATGGTGCGGCTCATGGTCTCGACCTCGTCGCGCCGGTTCCGCCACGTGTCGGCGATCGCGCGAAGGACCGTGCGGAACGCCGGGAGCCCGTGGCGGTCCTCGTTCGGGAAGTAGGTGCCGGCGTAGAAGGGCCGGCCCTCCGGAGTGAGGAAGGCGGTGAGCGGCCACCCGCCCGTGCCCCGCATCACCTGCACGGCGTCCATGTAGATGGCGTCGAGGTCCGGGCGCTCCTCGCGGTCCACCTTGATCGAGACGAAGCTCTCGTTCATGAGCGCGGCCGTCTCCGGATCCTCGAAGGACTCGCGCTCCATGACGTGGCACCAGTGGCAGGCCGCGTAGCCGATCGAGAGCAGGATCGGCTTGTCCTCCCGGCGGGCGCGCTCCAGGGCCTCCGGTCCCCACGGGTACCAGTCGACCGGGTTGTGGGCGTGCTGCAGGAGGTACGGACTCGTCTCGCCGGCCAGGCGGTTCATGAGGTCAGTCTGCCGGTATCGCGCGCGATCGACATCCCCGCTCACCCGCCGGCGAGCGCGTTCACGCGCTCGAGATCGGCTCGCGCCCCGAGCGTCGCCAGGGCCTCGCGGGCGAGCCGGAGCGGTTCGGCCGCGGCCTCCGCGCGACCGGTCGCGGACAGGCACCTGCCCTCGCCGGCCAGCGCGAGCGCGTGCTCGAGGGCGGAACCGTAGGCGAGCCAGCGAACGCCGGCCTCCGCGTACAGCGCCCGCGCCTCCTCGAGGTCGCCCCCGGCCTCCGCCAGGATCGCGCGCGCCGTGACGAGGTCGATCCGGTGGCGCCCGGAGACCGCGAGGGACTCGTCGGGAACGAGCGCCGCTGCGAGATCGGAGCGTTCCCCTGCCGCGAGCACCCGGAGGACGTCGGGCAGGTAGTGGAGCCGGAAGCTCGGGGTCGCCTCGGTCGCGCGGGCGAACGCCTCCGCGAGCTCCAGGGCTTCGGCGGGGCGACCCCGAGCGAGCGCGACCTGCGCGGCCACGGCGTACGCGGGCGCCGTTACCTCGGCGTGCTGCACCGCGAGGGCCAGGGGGAGGAACCGTTCCTGCAAGGCCGCCGCCTCGTGGACCCGGCCGCGGCGCACGTGCACCATCGCCGGGTAGAGCATCGCGAACACGCCGACGCGCGCGCCGCCCTCGCGGCGCTCCGACTCCTCGATCTCGGCCGCCGCGTCGAGCAGAGGATCCCACCGGCCCAGGTCGAAGAGGGCCTCGAGCTTGCCGGCCTTGGCCCACATCATCATGCTCGCGAACCCGCGGATCCGGCAGAACTCCTCCGCGGCCTCCAGCACCTGGAGCGCGATCGCCGGGCCGTCCCGCAGCCAGAGCTGGTACGCGAGGTTCGAGTAGGTGACCGCGGTCTCCTCGCCGATGCCGAGCTCCAGGGCCAGCCGCAGCGCTCCCCACAGATCGGCCAGGCCGCCGTCGTCCCCGAGCTCGCAGCGCGCCGCGCCGAGGTACTGGCGCGCCCGCACGACTTCCTGCTCGAGGCCGAGCCCCTCCGCCAGCCCGAGCGCGCGTTCGGCGAGCGCACGGCTCTCGTCCCAGCGCGCCGCGAGCAGCGCCGATCCGGCCTGGCGGCTGTAGGCGCGCGCGAGCTCGGGCCCCGGCGGCTCCCGCTCGAGGAGCTCCACCGCCTGGCGGAGCAGCGTGCCGGAACGCGCCGTGTCGCCCATCTGCGAGGCCGCGCGCGACCAGAGCGCGAGCGCCTCGCCGAGTCCACGGACGTTCCCGAGGGCGCGAAAGCCCTCGATCGCCTGCCCGTAGAGCCCGTCGGCTTCCCGGAACCGGCCGGCGAGCGAGACCGCCTCGGCCGTCCGCACGAGGGCAGCCGGGCGATCGGGATGGCCGGGCGGGAGCAGCTCGAGCGCCCGGCGGTAGGAGGTCTCCGCGGCCGGGAGGTTCAGCCGCAGGGCACGGTCCCCGGCGATCTGCAGGTACCGCGCCGTCGTCCGCTCCAGGCCGGGAACCTCCTCCGCCTCGCCCGCCGCGCGCGCGAGCTCGAGCGCCCGTCCGTAGTGGTGGGCGAGGACCTCGGCCCGCTCGGAGACCCGGTCGCCCGCGAGGCTCTCGATCCACCGGGCCGCCGTTCGGTGCTTGCGGCCTCGCTCGCCCCGCGGGATCTGACCGTAGGCGACGTCGCGGACCAGGACGTGCCAGAACGCGTATTCCTCCTGGTGCTCGACCGAGCTCGTCCGCACGGGACGGACGAGCTCCTTGCCGGCGATCTGGTGGAGGCGCGAACGGACCTCGGCCTCGTCCGCCCCGCTCATGAACGCGAGGGCCCCCGACCAGAACACCGGGCCGAGCACGGCCGCGTCGCGGAGGAGCGCCTTGCTCTCGGGCGGCAGCGTGTCCAGGCGCGCGGCGATCAGCGCCTGGACGGACTCGGGCACCGCCACGCCCCCGGCGTCCTCGGCGAGGAAGGCTCCCCCGAGCCCCACCGACCCGCGGTCGGTCAGCATGCGGACGAACTCCTCGGCGTACAGGGGGTTGCCGCCGGCCCGCTCCAGCAGCGAGCGCTGCGTCTCGGGCGGCAGGACGGCCCGGTCCAGCAGGCCGGAGATCAGCATGGCCGTCTCCGCCTCCGAGAGCGGCGGGAGCGCGATCGTGGTGGAGTTGCGCTTGCCGCCGCCCCAGCCCGGGCGGCGCTCGTACAGCTCGGGTCGCGCGGCGCAGATCACGAGGAGCGGCAGCGACGTGGCCCAGTCGACGAGGTGCTCGACGAACTCGATCAGCGCCGGATCGGCCCACTGGAGGTCCTCGAACACGAGGACGGTCGCGTGGTGCGCCGCCATCGCCTCGAGGTACCGCCGCCACGCGTGGAACGACTCGTTCCGGTCGGCGCTCGGGGCCTCGCCGCCGAGCCCGACCAGCGGGGCGAGCCGGGCGAGCAGCCAGTCGCGCTCCGAGGGGTCCTGGACGAGCCTGGCCACCCCGCCAGCGAGCTTGCCCAGCGCCTCCTCCGCCGGGTCCGAGTCCAGGATGTCGGTCTCGGCCTTCACGATCTCCGACAGGGCCCAGAAGCTCACGCCATCTCCGTACGGCGGACAGCGCCCCACGCGCCAGCGAATGATCTCGGGCACCTCGTCGAGGTAGCCGGCGAGCTCGGCGATCAGCCGGCTCTTGCCCACGCCGGGCTCCCCGGTGATGGTGACGAGCTGCACGGAGGGCTCGGCGACCGCCCGCCGGAACGCGGCGCGAAGCATGGCCGACTCCTCCTCGCGGCCGACGAACGGGGTGCGGGAGGTCTCGCGGACCAGACGGCTTCGCGTCCGGACCGCGCGCCAGGCGGTGAGCGGGGGCTCCGCGGGCCCGCGCGGCAACGGCCCCAGGGGCTCGTAGACGAACAGCTCGCGCGTGGCCCGGTAGGTCGCCTCGCTCACCGCGACGCCGCCGGCCGGGGCGGCCGCCTGGAGGGTCGAAGCCAGCCGCACCACGTCTCCGGTCACGCGCTCGCCGAGCTGCGGCCCCGGGTCGACCTGGACGAAGGCCTCGCCGGTCGCGACGCCGATCCGCACCGCGAGGTCGGGGCCCGGGAGCTCCTCGTTCAGCGGGCCGAGCGACTCCAGGATCGCGAACGCGGACCGCACCGCGCGCTCCGGATCGTCCTCGTGGGCGACGGGGGCCCCGAACACCCCCACGGCGGCGTCGCCGATGAACGCGTCGAGGGTCCCCCCGGTCTTCTCGAGCTGGCGCGTCAGCATCGCGTGGTAGGGGACCAGCATCGCCTTTACGTCCTCGGGGTCGGCGCGGTCGGAGCGCGCCGTGAACCCCACCAGGTCGCACACGAGCACGGTGACGGTCTTGCGTTCCTCCACCGCCGCGCGGCGCCCCAGGGGCGCGCCGCAGGCGAGGCAGAAGCTCGCCCGCTCGGGGTTGCGCTCTCCGCAGACGGGACAGGCCTGCACGGTGCGAGCAGTGTACGGGCGGCGTCGCCCCGGCGCGATTCAGGTCGGCGGCTGCTGCGGCCGATGGTGTATGGGCATGGCCGATCGCGTCCGGGTGCTGGTCGTCGACGACCACGAGATGTTCGGAGAGGCGCTCTCGCTCCTATTCGAGCGGGAGCCGGACCTCGAGCTCGTGGCCCGCCTGGCGAGCGTGGAGCGGGCCATCGACGTGTGCCGGCGCGAGGCCCCCGACGTGATCCTCATGGACGTGGACACGAGGGACCCCGGCGGCATCGAGGGCCTCGCTCGGCTCCGGCGCTCGGCTCCGGCCGCCCGGGTGGTGGTGCTGACGGCGCCCGGCAACGCGGCGCTCGTCGCGAACGCCCTCGCGGCGGGGGCGACCGGCTACGTCCCGAAGGACCGCTCGCTCGACGAGCTGGTCGGCGTCGTCCGTCGAGCCGCCGACGGCGAGATCGTGATGCCGGCGAGCGACCTGGCCCGCGTGTTCGAGCACCTTCGCAGCCGGGGCCGGGACGCGCCGGGCGACGGCGAGGCGATCCAAAGGCTCACGGGGCGCGAGACCGAGATCCTGCGCGCGCTCGCCGAGGGCGGCACCACGGCCGAGATCGCGGACGGGCTCGGCATCAGCCCGCTCACCGTCCAGAGCCACGTGAAGAGCATCCTGGCCAAGCTCGGCGTCCACTCCAAGATCGAGGCGGTCACGCTCGCCTGGAGGCACGGACTCGCGCAGGCCCCCCACACCCCCTGAGCGACGAGTCGTCCTCCGAACGGCTGCTAGGCTCACGCTCGCCATGAACGTCGCCTACCAGGGAGAGCCCGGGGCGTTCAGCGAGACCGCCGTGCGCGCGGTGTTCCCCGACGCCGAGCCGATGCCCTGCGACACGGTTCGCATCGCGTTCTCCCGGGTGACGAGCGGCGAGGCGGACTTCGGCGTGGTTCCGGTGGAGAACTCCCAGGCCGGGTCGGTGAACGAGACCTACGATCTCCTGCTCGACAGCTCGATGGTGCGCATCAGGGGCGAGGTCGTGGTCCGCGTGGATCACGCGCTCCTCGCTCCGCCGGGGGCCCGGCTCGAGGGCATCGCGCGCGCGTACTCGCACTGGCAGGCGCTTGCCCAGAGCGAGGACTTCCTCGCCGTCCACCACATCGAGCCGGTGCCGGTCCACGACACGGCGGGCGCGGCAAGGCTCGTCGCCGAGGGGGGCCGCACCGACGAAGCGGCGGTCGCGAGCGTGGAGGCGGCCGCGAAGTTCGGACTGGCCGTGCTCGCCGAGCGGATTCAGACCTATCCGGACAACTTCACGAAGTTCGCTGTCATCGGGACCAGGGACGCCGGGCTCGGCACCCCGGACAAGACCTCGCTCGTGATGGCCGTGCACGACCGGCCGGGGTCGCTGCTCAGCTCGCTCCGTCCCTTCGCCGACCACGGGATCAACCTGACGAAGCTCGAATCGCGCCCGCGCCGGGGCGCCCCGTTCGAGTACCTCTTCTACCTCGACGTCGAGCGCGCGGCAGAGGATCCCGAGCTCCGTGCGGCGCTCGACGAGGTCCGGCTGCACACCTCGATGCTGAAGGTCCTGGGCTCGTACCCCGGCTCCAAGGGTCCGGTCTGAGGCGGGCCGGCGAGCGTCCCGGGACCGGACCGGTCCCGGGATAGGATCGGTCGATGATCCGGCGCCGGGGGCGTCACGCCGCGCGGGCGCGCGTTCCGTTCGGACCGGTGCTCGTCGCGCTGGCCGTTGTGACCGGCTCGGTCGTGGCCTGGCGGCTCGGGGCGTTCGAGCTCGGGAGCTCCAGCGGGACCGCGCCGCAAGGGGATGCGTCGCCGGCCGCGGTCCCAAGCCTCACGCCGTCGCCTCCGGCGCCGTCACCGTCACCCTCGCCGGCGGCCGTTCTCACGCCGGGCCCGATCAATACGTCCTTTCCGGGCCTCACCACGTTCCGCGGCAACGCCACCCGGAGCTACTACGGCAGGGGTCCGGTGCCGGCCCACCCGATGATCGTGTGGCGGTACCCGACGAGCGGCGGCCTGTGCATGCGGTCGAGCGACCAGAACGGCGTGCGCACCTGGTGCGGCACCGGCTGGACCGGCCAGCCGAACGTCATCCAGCATCCGGACGGGACGATCGAGGTTCGGATCGGCGCCTACGACGGCCACTACCACTTCCTGAACGGCGTCACGGGAGCGCCGATGCGACCGGACCTCGTGACCGGCGACCTCGCGAAGGGCTCGGCGACCTCCGACCCCGATGGGTATCCGCTGTACTACGCCGGCTCTCGCGACAACCTCTTCCGGATCGTCGCCCTGGATCGCCCCCAACCGACCGTGCTCTGGTCGATCGACGCCAACACCAGCGTGCCGCGCCCGTTGTGGAACAACGACTGGGACGGCGCCGCGCTCGTGATCGGCGACTACCTGCTCGAGGGAGGCGAGAACTCGTGGCTCTACGTCGTGCGCCTGCACCGCGGCTACGACGCGGCCGGCAAGGTCACCGTGCATCCGAGGATCGTGGCCACCATCCCGGGGTGGGACGAGCGCCTCCTCTCCGACCTCGGCGACACGGACGTCTCGATCGAGGACTCGGTGGCCTTCCGCAACGGCGTCGTGTACTTCGCGAACTCCGGCGGGCTGGTGCAGGGCTGGGACATCTCGGATCTCCTGCACGGGGGGACCCGCTACCGGAGGGTGTTCCGCTTCTGGGACGGCGACGAGACCGACGCCTCGATCGTGATCGACGACCAGGGGTACCTGTACGTCGCCAGACACCGCACGACGAACGTGCCCTCCCGCCCGATCGCGCGGGACCACGAGGTCGGCGACCTCATGAAGCTCGACCCCAACGACCCCAGGCACCCGGTGGTCTGGTCGATCCAGCTCGGCGGGTTCGAGCCGGACGGCGGCCTGCTCGGCACGCCGGCGCTCTCCGACGGGGTCGTCTACGCCACCTACACCGAGGGAGGAGTGGCCGCGGTCGACGCGACCACGGGCAGGCTGCTGTGGAGGCGCGCGCTCCCGGGCCCGACGTGGTCCTCGCCCGTCGTGGTCGGCGGCCGGCTGCTCGTGGGGGACGGCGCGGGGTTCCTGAACTGCTTCGACGTCTCCCACCCGCGCAGGCCGCCGAGGCTGCTGTGGCGGCTCGAGATCGGCGGGACGATCGAGTCGACCCCGGCGGTGTGGCGCGGCTGGATCTTCGTCGGCACGCGCGCCGGCGGCATCTACGGGATCGCGGACCCGAGGACGGTCGCTCGGGCGATGGGCGACGGCTCGACACCCGCGGCTACGACACCTCGACCGTCACCCTGAAGGGTCGCAGGGGGAAGTCCCCGCCCACCCCGTCGCCGGGGTTCTCCGGGTCCTCGGCACCGGCCCCGGTGCAGGGCGCAGCGACCGAGCCGCAGACGGTCTTCATGATGACGAGCACCTGGCCGGACCCGGCGGCCTCGGCGGTGAAGTCGAACCGCCCGCCGCCCGGATCCGACGAGTCGAGCGAGAGCACGCCGCGGGGGTAGGCCGCCAGGGCCCAACGGCCGGTCGGCGGGGGCTGGCCGAGCGCCACGACCACCCGGTCGCCGACGCCGACGGAGACCGTGGAGCCCGCGTCCGACGCGCCGATCCTCACCGTTTCGGGTCCCCCCGCGCTCGACCCCCGCCCGCACGCGGTCAGGACCGCGGCGAGGACGGCGGCGATGGCGGCGATCCTTCGCATCGGGACCCTCCCGATCAGCCTCAACCATGTTGGATGAGCGGACAAGCCCCGGGGTTCCCCGTGCTCGCCGGATGCTCCCTCAGAGCCCGAGCTGTCCGCGCAGCTCGCCGGTGCGCCAGACAACGAGCGCGACCCCGAGCGCGACCAGCGCCCCGAGACCGACCAGCCGCACCACCGCCCGCTGCCGCGCGGACCCCCACCCCTCCGCCACGAAGCCCGCCGCCACGCCCGAGACGAGACCGCCCACGTGGGCGCGCCAGTCGATCGTGGACAGGCCGAGCGCGAGGAGCGCGTTCAGCACGATGAGCAGCATCGCGGTCCGCAGGTTGGCGGCGGCCATCGCCAGGTGACGGCGGCGGTAGTTGTAGGCGATGAAAGCGCCGAAGATGCCGAAGATCGCGCCGGAGGCCCCCACGCCGAGGTCCGCGACCGGCCCGAACGCGTAGGAGGTCGCGCTCGCCAGAAAACCGGTCACGAAGAAGATCAGCGCGGTCGGCAGCGAGCCGAACTCGTCCTCGACCACGTTGCCGAACAGCCACAGCGCGTAGCCGTTGAAGGCGATGTGCAGCAGTCCCGCGTGCAGGAACATCGCGGTGACGAGCCGCCACCACTGGCCGAGCGCGATGGCCGGCGGGTACATCGCCCCGAGATCGAACAGTCGCTCGGAGCTGGGCCCCTCGAACAGCGCGCGCGGACCGCCGGTCAGGACCTCGAGCACGAACCCGGCGATCAAGGCGAGCAGCAGCGCCCGGGTCACCGACACCCGTCGCCGGACGGACCCCGGCCCCCGGCGGAACTCCCGCCGGGCCCGGGCCACGCAGTCCGGGCACTGGTAGCCGACGGGGGCGGGGATCATGCAGTCGGGGCAGATCGGTCGCCCGCAGCGGGTGCAGTGCACCCCCGTCGGAACGCCCGGGTGCCGGTAGCAGTGCTCGATCGCCGGGGCGGGCACCCCGGGGTGCTCGTCGTACATGGCGCCATGGTACGGGGTGGGCGGCGATGGGGTCGGGTTCCGCGGCCGGGCAACCGCGGCCCTAGGTCGATGGGAGGTGGGGGCTTCGGCCCCCGGCGTCGACTTTTGCAGTATGGCGCCGCGATGACGGGTGAGAGTAGACTCGCTGCCGAGGTGATGGCGCCGTAGCCCGGCCTGCCGACGGCAAATCGAACGTGATTGCCGCGCCGGACCGGCGGTGGCGCACCGTGCACGGGGCGGCGGGGAGTTCCGGCAGCGCAGACGCCTGGGCGGTTCGAACCCCATCAACAGCGAGTCGACCTATGGAGGAACGGGTGGCGGCGAAGGAGACGGTGACGGTTACCGACCGTCGGCTGAGGACGATCGCGCCCGCCGCCCCCCGGGAGTCCGCCCGCGCCCAGTACCGCCACCTGTACCAGATGATGGCGCTCACCGACGGACTGGCCGTTGCGCTTTCTGTGGCCGTGGCCTATTGGATTCGTTTCGGGGTGCGGCCGCTCCGGAGCGGTGTCGTGCTGATGATGGTCGTCGCGCCGGCCGTCACGATCGCCGTGTTTGCCGCCTTCCACCTGTACGACGCGCATCGGGTGACCACGGCCGAGGAGTTCCGCCGCGTGATCCTGGCGGTGAGCGTGGAGCTCGCCGGCCTTGCCACGGTGGCCTTCTGGTCGGATGCGTCCACGTCCCGCCTCGAGGCGCTGTTCGCCTGGGCGCTCGCGCTGGTGCTCACGCTCGCCAACCGGCGCCTGTGGCACGGGTACGTCCGGAGAGCGCGCGCCCGCGGACGGCTCACGTTCCGAACGCTCGTGGTCGGGACCAACGAGGAGGCCGTCCAGCTCGCGCACGTGATGGAGAGCGAGCGGCTCGGGTTCGCCCCCATCGGGTTCCTTCGCACGGCGCAGGGCTCCTGGAGCGGCTACGGACCGGCCGCGCTCGGGCACGTCCGCAACCTCCGCGAGCTGATCCGGCGCGAGTCCGCCGACTGCGTCTTCGTGGCCTCGAGCGCCGTGTCGGTGGACGAGATGAAGGACGTCGCCAAGGCCGTTCGCCTCGAGGGAGTCGAGGTGCGCGTCACCGCGACGCTCCCGGAGGTCCTGGCCTCCCGTCTCTCGGTCCAGCCGGTCGGCGGGCTCATGTCGCTCTCCCTGCGGCCGGTGCGGCTGTCGGGGACCCAGGCAGTCGCCAAGCGGGTGTTCGACATCGTCCTCGCCGGGCTCGGTCTGGTCCTCGTGTCCCCGCTCCTCATCACGATCGCGGTCGCGATCAAGGTGACCTCCCGGGGCCCCATCCTGTTCCGGCAGTGGCGGGTGGGGCAGCGAGGGCGGCCGTTCGTCATCCTGAAGTTCCGCACGATGGAGGACGGGGCCGACGCCAAGGTGGACGCCCTGCGCCACCTGAACGAGTCCGACGGGCCGCTGTTCAAGGTCCGCCACGATCCGCGGGTGACGAAGGTCGGGCGCGTCCTGCGCCGGTGGAGCCTCGACGAGCTGCCCCAGCTCTGGAACGTGATCCGCGGCGAGATGAGCCTGGTCGGCCCCCGGCCCCCGCTCCCGGAGGAGGTCCGGGAGTACGAGGACTGGCAGTTCGACCGGCTGGAGGTGCGGCCGGGGATCACCGGCCTGTGGCAGGTCAGCGGCCGAAGCGACCTCTCCTTCGACGAGTACGTGCGGCGCGACCTGTTCTACATCGAGAACTGGTCGCTCGCCTACGACCTGTACATCGTCGCGAAGACGATTCCGATCGTCCTCTCGCAGCGCGGCGCCTACTAGAGCGGGGCTCCTCCCGAGGGTCCGACCCCCATCAAGGTTCCCGACCCGGTTGCCGATACCGGTTGGGATGAGGCTCGAGCGGACCATCAAGAAGATCTCCGCGGTCTTCGCCGAGGCGGTCCAGGCCGGCCGGTTCGCTGAGGCGGAGGGCTGGCTGGCCGTGGCCCGGCTGGTCGCCGAGCGCGAACCAAGGCTGCTCGCGAGCCCAATCGTCCCGGTTCCGGAGCGCCAGTCCGGGCCGGCGGCCTAGGCCGAAGGGCGGGATCTTCGCCCCGGGCCGTCCCCCTCCTTGCCTTGATAGCGCCGCATGCCCTACACTCAGGGATCCCGGAAGGGGACGACGGGCAGAAGGAGTTCGTGCATGAAGAGGCTTCTCGCAGTTCTCGTCGCGGCCCTGGCGTTCTGCGCCGTCGTGGCAGCGCCGGCGTTCGCCGGGTCGGAGATCCCGCCCCCGGGCGGGCCGCAGGTCAAGGGCACCGTGGTTCACGCGGGCGGCACGGCGTTCACCGGCGCGAACATCTCGCTCGGCGTCCTGCTCATGGTTGGCTTCGTGCTCGTCGGGGTCGCGATGCTCGTCATCGGCCGCCGGCGGGCTGGCGCCACCCGCTGATTCCGAACCCGAACTCGAGCCTCCGCCCTCGCGGCGGGGGCTCGTTCGCGTCCGGGTCCGGCTTCCCGACGCGTCAGCCCTGGAGCCACCCCTCCAGTCTGAGCAGCCACTCCTTGCGCCACTCGCTTCCCCCGTACCGACCGATCCCTCCGCTCGCGGGTACGACCCGGTGGCACGGAACCACGATCGGCACCGGGTTGTCGTGGAGGGCGTTTCCCGCGGCCCGGGCCGCGCGCGGGCTGCCGGCGCGCCTTGCCATCTCGCCGTAGGTCGACACGCTGCCGTAGGGGATCCGGGCCGTCTGCTCGAGGACCTTCCGCGAGAACCCAGTCGGAGCGAGGGCCCAGTCGATGCGGGTTTCGAAGCGTCGCCTCCGCCCCTCGAAGTACTCCTCGAGCTGCCGGCGAACCGGATCCATCCCGCGGGGGTCGGCGAGCACCCGAGGCGAGAGGTCCGCGGCCAGCTCCTCGAGCACGGCCTCCTGCGGCTCCTCCGGGAAGGCCACGCGCACGATCCCCCTGGGCGTGGCCGCGACGAGCAGGACCCCAACGGGGGAGTCGACGCTCGCGACCACGACGTCCTCCAACCGTTCGCGTCGGGCGCGTTCCACCACGTGCTCCGCGGCGAGCCGGGACGCACGGTCCACGTCCGCCCGGCGGATCGGATCGAGCTCCATGGTCACCGTCTACCTCCTGTCGTCCTCGGGGAGCCGTCGGGGTGCAGGGCTTCCCGGAGCTTGCGTCGACCCGCATGCGCGCTCGCCCTTGCCGCCTCGACCGAGCACCCGAGCGTCCGGGCGATGTCCGCGTAGGGCAAGTCGAGCACGTACCGCTGCAGGATCGCGACCCGCTGCTTGGCCGGGAGCGATCGCACTGCTCGCCAGATCTCCGGATCACCGTCGGGCGGCTGATCGGCGGTCTGCTCCGGGAGGTGCTCGACCGGCGCCGGGCGCCTGGCTCTGGCGCGCTCGTGGTCGATGACCTTCCTCGTCGCGATCGTGAAGACCCAGGCCCGCAGGTTGGACTCCTGCGCGAGCCGCGGGTAGGCCCGCAGGGCCGCCAGGAACGTCTCCTGGAAGCAGTCGTCGGCGTCGTGCGGGCCGACCGCGGCCAGGAGGAACCGGTAGACCGGCTCGCGGTGCTCCTCCATGAAGCGCGTGAACGGCGGAGGGCTCATCGCCCGGTGGAACGCCCGCGGGGGCGGAGTCGTGAGACGCCGCTCATACGGGGGGCCAGGGAAAGGGACGCCCGGGGCCAGGCTCCGGGAACCGCCGGACGGAGAGCAGGCGCTCCAGACGCCGAGACATGGCCGCTCGCTCGGCCGCGCTGAGCAGGTCGGTCAGGGCGTCGGGAAGCCTTCCGAACCGCAGCTCGTCGGCCAGTCCCTCCAGGTCCTCCAGGAGCGTCCGGGGAACCGGCTCGCCGGCGAACTCCCAGATCACCGTGCGGAGCTTTGGCTGCTCGTGGAAGCAGACTCCGTGGTCGATGACGAACACGCGCCCGTCTTCCGAGAGCAGGCAGTGCCCGGCCTTGCGGTCGGCGTTGTTCACCACGAGGTCGAAGAGCGCGATCCGTCGAAACGCGTCCGGCAGCCGCCCCTGCAGCGTGAAGTAGTGCTGGGTGGGGTCGAAGGGAACGAAGAGCTGCACCGACCCCGGCCCCTCCGGTCCGTCGCGAAGCGTCGTCGGCGGGACCCAGGGCCAGCCGAGCGCGCGGGCGACCAGGTAGGCGGCGGCCTCCCGGTTGCAGAGCGTTCCTTCGGGGAAGTCCCAGAGCGGCGCCTCGAGCGCCCGCGGCTTGTACACGGCCAGGGTCTCGGCCCGGCCTTCGCGCACCCGGACGAGGAACGTGCCGTTCGAGGACCTCGGGAGCAGGCCGAGGACCTCGAGCTCTCCCGCGGCGAGGAGCGCGAGGGCGTCCTCGGTCAGGTCGACGGGCGGCCGTGACCGTTCATCGCCGGGCACGTGTGACCTTCCGGATCGATCGGGTTCCCGCAGAACTGGCACCGCGGACGGCCGCGCGCGGCCACCGCGGCGCCGTGCCGGGACAGCGCCAGCATCTGCTCCCTCGTCGCCCACAGGCGGACCCGCTCGGCTTCTGGCGGCTCGGAGCTCCCCCCCGCCCCCTCCTCGTCCTCCTCAGGGACGAGCTCCTCGAGCTCGAGCATGATCAGATCGCGGTCCTCCTCGTACCCGATCGAGAGGCGTCCGACTTGCCAGGCCGGCTCGAGGGGCTCCTCGAGCTCCAGCTCCTCCTCGCTCGGCCCGCCGGCGGTCTCCTTGTCGATGCGGGACAGGATGTCAAGGATCGACGCCGCGAGCAGCTCCACCTGCTGCTTCTCGATGATCACTGTGAAGATCTCGGTACCGCTGCGGGCCTGCAGGTAGAAGGTCCGGTGGCCGGGCTCGCCGACGGCCCCGGCGGTGATTCGATCGACGGGCTCGAGCTCCATCGGGCCTATCCTCCCACCTTCGCCCGGCCCGGCCCCCGTCCCCGGCCGCGGCTCCGGAGCGCCGAGAGGTCGCCGGTGTCGTTGACCTTGTGGATCGCGCGCACGCCGTCGCCGAGGGCGACCACCGAGACCGAGGCCGGGTCGACGACGATGCGCTGGAACAGGTCCGGATGGACCCCGGCGAAGTGGGCCAGGAGCAGCCGGATCACGTCCGCGTGCGAGACGACCGCCACGGTCTGTCTCGGGTGGGCCCGCGCGATGCGCTCGACCTCGCGAAGCGCTCGGCCCTGGACCTCGAGGTAGCTCTCGCCGTCGGGGAAGCGCACGGTCGAGGGCGCGACCTGCACGGCCCTCCACAGCTTGGTTCGACGAAGCTGCGCGAGGGTGCGGTCGGTCCACGCCCCGAACCGGATCTCGCCTAGGTCGTCGCGGTTCCGGATCGCCAGGCCTCTGGCCTCGGCGAGCGGGTGCGCTGTCTCCAGGCACCGCTCGAGCGGGCTCGAGTAGACCGCGGTGATGGGGACGCCCTCCAGCCGCTCGGCCAGCCGCAGCGCCTGCTCTCGTCCGCGCTCCGACAGATGGACGCCGGGCAGCCAGCCGGTGAGCCGCCGGCCGGCGACGTCGGTATGTGCGTGTCGGACGAGCAGCAGCAGCGTCATCGACGCAGGATAGCGCCGCGTGCCCGCGGCCTCAGGACGCGGAGGGCCGAAAGACCACGCAGCACCGAGCGGGATCCGGCCTGAGCTCCACATCGAGGTCGTGCGCGCGCAGCCCGAGGACCAGTCCGCGCAGGAAGGCCAGGTTCGCCGAGCACACGAGCCCGGGGAACTCGCGGGCCAGCGCGTCGAAGGGGCAGTTCCGGAGCAGGATGCTGCCGTCCGCATCGCGCACCGGCTCGAATCCCTGATCCTCGAGGATCGCGAGGACGCGTTGCCGATCCGCCGGCCGGTCGACCTCGCGCGCCTCCTCGCCGAGCCCGGTACCCACCTCCCCGGAGGCCTCGACGAGGGCGGTGGCGGGCTCGCCTCCCGAGCGCTCGATCGCGACGGCGAGCAGCCGCGCGAGGAACCGGTACCGCCTGGGGGGAAGGGAAACGTCGACCTCGAGCGCGGAGCGGCGGTAGAGCTTGGAGGGACGGCCGGCGCCCGGGCCGCTCCTGCCCGAGAGGCGGCGAAACGAGACCTCGAGCACTCCCTCCCGCGCGAGCTTGTCCAGGTGGAACGCGGCCAGGGCCCGCGCGACTCCTACCGCCCGCGCCGCCTCCTCGCGCCCGACCGGGTGGTCCTGGGCCGCCACGTACGCGTACAGGGCCCGGCGGACGGGGTCGTCGAGCAGGGCGACCCCCCGGATCCGGTCCGCGAGCGGCGGCTCGAGCGGGTGCTCACCCATCGTCCAAATCTAACAGAAAAATGTGCTTGCGTAAGGAATCTCTCCCTGGGTCTAAAGCGTAGTACCCCATGTGATAGAGCCGGGGGGATACGCCCTCCGGCGGGGGCGAAGGAGGGGGCCATGCGAAGGATCTGGAGGGGGGCGCTCACGGCGCTCCTGGTCGCCGGGCTGGTCGTCGGGGCCGGCGCGCTCGCGCCGCTCGCGTCGAGGGCCTCGGGCGGCAGGACGGACGGTCCGGCGTCCGCGGCGCGCACGATCGGACGCCTGCGCTTCCACGAGCAGATGCTGAAGCTGTGGGAGGACCACGTCACGTGGACCCGCCTGTTCATCGTGAGCTTCGCGGCTGGCCTGCCGGACCAGGAGCAGGCGGCGGAAAGGCTGCTGCAGAACCAGGCCGACATCGGCGAGGCGATCAAGCCGTTCTACGGCGCCGCGGCCGCCAGCCAGCTCCTCTCGCTGCTCCGGCAGCACATCCTCACTGCCGTCGACGTCCTGACGGCGGCGAAGTCGGGAGATCAGACGGGTCTGCAGACGGCTCTGAAGGCCTGGTACGCCAACGCGCGTGAGATCGCGGACTTCCTGCACGCCGCCAACCCCCGAAACTGGTCCAAGGCGGACATGCGCGAGATGATGAAGGCGCACCTCGACCTCACCCTGAGGGAGGCCTCCGACCGGCTGGCCGGTAACTACGCGGCCGACGTCGCGGACTACGACGCGGTCGTGAGGGAGATCGTCAAGATGGCGAACATGCTGGCGAACGGCATCATCGCCCAGTTCCCCGAACGGTTCTCCTCGGTGTGATGCCCGCGTGGGCGCGACACGGGATCTCGGACCAAACGCCTCGGAGGGAAAGGAGGAACCCCATGTGTCTGTCGTGTGGCTGCGGTGAGCCGGACGCCGATCACGGTGACTCACGGCACATCACGATGGCCGTCTTGAGGCAAGCGGCGGAGGCCGCGGAGATCACGCCTCAGGAGGCGGCCGACAACATCAAGGCCACGCTGGCCAAGGCCTAGGACTCGGGCCGGGAGGGAGCCGCGGTCCCGCGGCTCCCTCCCGGCCGCTCACGAAAGGACACGTGCGTGGCCGACTCAGCGGCACACTCCCGGCGGTGGACCCTCCGCGACTGGCTCCAGGGCCGGCCGCTCGGACATCCAACCCACGCCATGTTCGTTCACTTCCCCGTGGCCTTCTACGTCGGTGCCCTGGCCCTCGACGCGCTTTCGCGGCTCGGGCGCTTCCCGTCGGCCCCGCTCGCGGCGAGCTGGTTGCTGGTCGGGGCCTTCGCCGGGACGGCGCTCGCGGCTCCGACCGGGTTCCTGGACTGGCTCGGCATGGTGCCCGGTTCCCGCAAGCGACGCTGGGCGACCCGGCACATGCTCGCCCAGCTTGCGGCGCTCTCCATCTTCGTCGTCGACGCGGTGGCGCGTTGGTCCTCGCGCGGGCGGGCGCGCGCGAGCCTGGTCTGGATCGGTGTCGAGCTCGCCGGGGTGCTCGTCCTGCTCCTTGGGCAGTGGCTCGGCGGCGTGCTCGTCTACCGGCTCGGGATGCGGGTCTCCACCGGTGCCCGGCCCGAGCACATTGCCGCGACCGGCGCGGCCGAGTCCCGGCGCGCCTCCTGAGATCCGCCGGCCTTCACGCCGGTTGGGCGACCGGCAGCCGCACGACGAACGTCGTGCCCCGGCCGAGCTCGCTTCGCACCTGCACGGTCCCGCCGTGGTTCTCCACGACGTGCTTGACGATCGAGAGCCCGAGCCCCGTGCCGCCGGTCTCCCGGGATCGCGCCCGATCCACCCGGTAGAAGCGCTCGAAGACGCGGGGGAGGTCCCGGCTGGGAATGCCGATCCCGGTGTCCTCGACCGACAGGACCACCAGGCCGTTCTCCGGGCCCACCGAGACGTCCACCGTCCCGCCCGGCCGCGTGTACCGGATGGCGTTGTCGACCAGGTTGCGGATCAGCAGGGACAGGTCGCGCGAGGAGCCGCGGACGCGTCCGGCCGGCTCCGAGCGGATCGAGAGGCGGATGCCGCCTTCCGCGGCCGCGCGTTCGAAGCGCTCGGCCTCATCGCGCAGGAGGGCGTCCAGCGCCACCTCCTCGTCGAGATCGCTTCCTCCCTCGAGTCGGGACAGATCGAGGAGGTCCGAGACGATGCGCGACAGCCGGATCGCCTCGCGCTCGAGCTGGTCGGCGAACCGCGGCACGACCGCGGGATCGTCAAGCGCCGAGGTCGCGAGGGTCTCCGCGGCCGCCCGGATGGAGGCGGCGGGGGTCTTCAGCTCGTGGGAGGCGTTGGCGACGAAGTCCCGGCGGATGCTCTCCGTGCGCCTGGCCTCGGTCACGTCCCTGACCACGAGCAGGACGGAGCCCTCCCCGACAGGGATCGCCGACGCCCGCAGCCAGCGGCTCGGGACGCCGGTCTCGAGCTCCAGGGAGTGCATCTCCCCGTCGGCGACCGCGCCGCGGACGATCGCCTGAAGCCCGAGCGGCGTGAGCCCGGACAGGGTGACCGGGCGCGTCCCCAGGTGGCGTTCCGCGGCGGCGTTGATCAGCCGGATCCCGCCGACGGGGCTCACGAGCACGACGCCCTCCTCCATGGAGGACAGCACGGTCTCCATGGCGCGCCGCTCCTCGTCCAGGTCGGCGAGGCGGCTCGTCAGCGCGCCGATCCGCCTGCCCAGGATCTCGGAGGATCGCCGCGCGTGGTCGGAGGCTCGCAGCTCGGCGACGGCGAAGGCGATCGCGAGGACCGCGACGGCAACGGCCACGGCCAGGAGCTTCTCCACGCCTCCAGTATGGAGAAACGGACCGTGCCCCGGCGCGCGCCGGCCGGGTCGCGGCGACGCTTCGGCGGCCGTTCACCTCGCGTTCATCCGCGAGCCAATGGCCGGACATCGCCGGCGTCTAGCGTGGGGCCCGATGACGGGCACGACCCCCAGGTCGACGACGGGAGAACGGCTGGCGCCCCCTCTCCGAGCCGTTCTCCCGTTCGCTCGTCGGGTTGGGAGAGCCGAGCAAGGAGGAGCGATGGGCGGGAAGGGCAGATGGGCGGTCGCGGCCGCGGTCTCGGTGCTCGCGATCGTCGGCGCGGCGTGTTCCAGCAGCAGCGACGCGGCTTCCAGCGGCGGTGGCACGGCCACCACCTTCCAGGGAGCCGCACTCACCGGGGCGGGCTCGACCTTCGCCGCGCCGATGTACCAGCTCTGGTCCCAGTCGTTCCTGGCCACGGAGCCGGACGCGAAGATCAACTACCAGGCGATCGGATCGGG
>Ga0070741_10007924_pt1 | contig 21636 bp, 18 predicted proteins | sample Coa_R1_4_FD_66440 | JGI IMG/M metagenome (GOLD analysis project Ga0070741, IMG submission 66440) | Surface soil microbial communities from Centralia Pennsylvania, which are recovering from an underground coalmine fire - Coalmine... | ecosystem: Environmental > Terrestrial > Soil > Unclassified ... | reverse complement strand
GGTGCCCGATCCATCGGGTCGCAGGCTGGAGTTCGAGACGCTGCAGCTCCGGCTCCACCCTGCCGCCAGCCGGGTCAAGCTCCTCTCGGAACGGACCCCGGCGCACTTCGTGGCGTTCGACCTGCTCGCACTCGATGACCGGAACCTCACCAAGGCGCCGTTCGCCGAGCGACGTCGGGCGCTCGAGAAGGTGCTTCGAAAGGCCCGACCGCCGATCCACCTCACGCCGGCCACGACCGACCGCGAGCTCGCCCTCCGCTGGTTCGACGAGTTCGAGGGCGCCGGCCTCGACGGCGTCGTCGCCAAGCCCCTCGACCTCACGTACCAGCCGGACAAGCGGGTGATGTTCAAGATCAAGCACGTCCGGACCGCCGACTGCGTGGTCGCCGGCTACCGCGTGCACAAGAGCGAGAAGGACGCGATCGGCTCGCTGCTGCTCGGCCTGTACGACGCGGGGGGCGAGCTGCAGAGCGTCGGCGTGGTCGGTGCGTTCCCGATGGCCGAGCGCCGCAGGCTGTTCCGGGAGCTCCGGCCGCTCGTGACCACCTTCGACCAACATCCGTGGGACTGGGCCAAGCTCGTGGACGAGGTTCGCACCCCCCGGCACTCCGAGTTCAGCCGGTGGGCGGCCGGCAAGGACCTGTCGTTCGTGCCGCTGCGGCCGGAGCGCGTGGTCGAGGTCCGCTACGACCACATGGAGGGCCCGCGGTTCCGCCACACCGCCCAGTTCGTGCGCTGGCGGCCGGACCGCAACCCCCGCTCGTGCACGTTCGACCAGATCGAGGAGCCCGTGAGCTACGACCTCGGCGCCGTGCTCGGTGGCGGCTGAGGTCCCTACCAGTACCGGGCGGTGGCCATCGCGGAGACCGCCAGGAGCAGCAGGACGAGGTCGAGCTTGCCGTGCTTCTCGAGCGCGGCGCCGGTGCGACTGAGCGAAGCCACCTGCTCGGGGCTCGGCGGCCCGCCCGAGGCCGCGATCTCGTCGCCGAGGGAGACGAGCCGCTCCACGTTCCTTCCGACGCCGAAGTAGCCGATGAAGAAGGTGATGGTGGCGAGGACCGCGCCGGTGGTGATGCCCTTTCCGAAGGCCGAGTCGAGCCAGCTGCCGATCCCGCCGTAGTCGTTCATGTCCCGGAACCACATGATCCAGCCGGCCGTGACCGTGACGGCGCCCAGAATCGTGATGACCGTCGCCACCTTGCGCTTCTTCACGGCGGCGCTCATGAGCGGGCCGGCGCTCGGGCCGACCTCTGCCGCGGATGGCCCGATGAACCCGACGAACAGGAACGCAGACCCCACCCACAGCGCCCCCGAGACGATGTGCAGGAACCTGAACGCGATCATGACCGGCTGTGCCCCGATCACCTGGCCCTCCCTCCACTCAGCGGGCAAACGTCGGCGCAGAATATCGCCCCGAACGGACGCTTGCTTCCACCCTCTCCTGAAGCGGTGCTGTTCGGCCTGACCGAGCAGGTCTCGGCGTGGGGAGCGCTCGGCGCGGTGCCGGTGTTCGCGTGGGAGATGAGCCTGGCGGCGTACCTCATCGTGAAGGGCTTCCGGCCGGCCGCGGTCCCGACGCGGCAAACCGAAACCCCAGAGGCGCGGCCGGACGCGCTCACCCAGTCGGCGCGAGCGCGTTTCGAACGAACGCCACCACTTCCTTCTCCCGCCGCCGGAGCGAGGCCCGGCCCTTGTCCTCCCCCACCACCGCGCGGAGCACGCTCGCCTCGGTGAGCGAGCCGACGACCGCCGTGTACAGCGTGAACAGCAGGAGCGCGGGGTCCTGGCGGCGGATCTCGCCCTCCTTCATCCCGTTCTCGAGGAACCCGATCGCACGGCGACGCAGCGGGTCGAGCACCGCGGCGAACCGCTCGAACGCCTCGGGGCCGAGCCGGCCGGCCTCGCGCACGAACATCGGGAACTCGGGCCACTCCCCGGCCAGGCGGAAGACCGCGTGGATGACCGCCTCCGCCCGCTCCCAGGTGGTCTCCTTGCCGGCGAGCGCCTCGACCACGGCCTGCGCTACCCGTTCACCGGCCTTGGTCAGACACGCCTCGAGCAGGGCCTCCTTGGTCGGGAAGTAGTAGAGCAGCGTCTGTTTGCGGATCCCGGCGGCCGAGGCGATCGCGTCCAGGCTGGCGCCGTGGTAGCCCTCGCGCCCGAAGTGGCGGATGGCCTCCTCGATCAGCTCGTGGCGCCGCTTCTCCCCGCCGGTCCTGGCCACGCCTCATCTCCAGACCGGCGGCGTGCCGCGCCGCCGCACCGGCCTCGAGCCCTCCCACGTCCGCAACCATTTCGGACCCTGCGGGCCGGAGATCCTCGGCGTCTGGCCGGCAGCCGCGCGGCGGCGCGCCTCCCACCACGACGTGCGGTCCTCGTCGAACAGCTCGGCGATCGCGTGCTGCATCCGGAGCGAGAACGCCTGGTGGGTCTCGCCCTCCTCGGGCTCGAGCGCCGGCCCGTAGCGCACGCGGATCGGCGGGCGCCCCTTCTTCGGCCAGCTCCGGCCCTTCGGCATCGCCGCGTAGGCGCCGACGATCGCGATCGGCACCACCGGCATCCCGAGGTCGATCGCCAGCCGGGCCGAACCGTGGCGAAACCGCTGGACCCACCCGTCCTGCGTCCGGGTCCCCTCCGGGAAGACGATGAGGTTCCACCCGTCGCGCACCAGCTCGCGGGCCTTCTCGGTCGCCCGCTCGCCGCCGCCGCGCTCGATCGGGAACCCGCCGTAGACGAGCGCCGTGAACGCCGAGCGCCACCACACGTCGAAGAAGTAGTCCTTGGCCGCGGCCGTGGCGGTCTTGTTCCGCCACTTCGGAGGCAGCGTGGTGAGGATGAGCGTGGCGTCCAGGTGGCTCGAGTGGTTCGAGACGAACATCACCGGCGGTGTCAGGTGGTCCAGGTTGTCCAGGCCGAAGACCTCCGGCGAGGTCTCGTTCCACACGATCGGCTTCATCACGCCGGACAGGATCACGTCGCGCGCCGCCCGGCCGGCCTCGGTCCTGGCCCAGTCGGTCGGGAAGGACCAGACCTTCGCCGGCGGCGTGACCCGTTCGGCCGAGCGCGGCACGACCGGCCGGCGCCCCCAGCGCCAGCCGCGGGCGACCTCGCGGACCTCGTCGGCGAGCGAGCGCGTGCGCCTGGACGAGGCGGCCATCAGCGGACGTCCGCGACCGTGAGCGGAGGCACGTGCAGGTACGAGATCGAGGGCGAGCGCCCCACGGTCTCGCCGGCCATCTCGAGCGCGTCGCGGAAGCTCGAGGCCGCGCGGTAGCCCATCCGCGCGCACGCCTTCGGATCGCCGCCGACGACGATCACGTCGCCGAGGTAGTCCAGCGCGTGCGCGCCCCAGTACCACATGTAGAAGGGGTGCACGCCGTGGTACGCGTAGCTGGTCCGGTACAGGTGGATGTACCAGGGGTCGGTTGCGTACTGCTGCTCCCACTTGGACTCGATCGTCATCGGGTCGGTGGTCTCGGACAGCACCTCCTCGAAGAAGTCGACGTACGAGGGGTGGTGCACCTGGTGGAACTCCCAGGGCACCGGGTGGAACATGATCAGCGCTCCCCCGGGACGCACGACCGGCTTGTTCCGGTACATGTTGAACAGGTACCCGGGACCCATGCAGTGCACCAGGATCGGGTTCATGATCGAGTTCACGTTGTAGGGCCCGATGTAGGGGATCCCGAGCACCAGCACGTCGCTCTGGCCCTCGACCTCGACGAGCTGCTGCTCGTGGAGCCTGGCGAGCGTGCGCTCGTGCACCGCGTCGGTGTCGCCGGCGTTCACGCCGGTCACGCCGTAGGGGGACTGGATCCGCAGGTAGACCTGGTGCCGGAGCTTCGGCGGCGCGAGGTCGTTCGCCTTCTTGGCCGCGAGATACGAGGCCTGGTCCTTGACCGACCACTCCCACTCGCGCTTGTTCATGAACCCGAACGGGTCGGGGAACACGTCGTTGTTCAGCGTGGTCTCGATCGTGAAGATCCGGATCCCGGCGTCCCGCAGCACCGTGCCCATCCGCCGGGCCGAGTCGTGGATCGCCGAGCGTCCCGGCCGGGGGTCCATGTACGATTTGGAGTGGAGCATCGTGTGCACGTTGTGGTGGTGGCGGACGCTCCGGTACCCGGCAAGGCCGATCGGCACCGACTTGTGTCCGCCGTCCATCGGGACCAGGTTGATGTTCACGTAGACGAGCAGGTCGGACTCGGCGGCGCGCTTGCTGATCTCGACCTCCTCGCCCTTCTCGGTCGTGCCGATGAACGCGAGGCCGTTCGGATCCTCCGCGTCGAAGTTCGTGAGGTCGTTCGGGTAGAAGGAGCGGAACACGCGCTCCCCCACCGCGTGCTTGATCTCGTCCGCGGTCATCCGGCGGTGCAGCGAGTTCGCCATCGTGAGCTTGAGGTCCTCGACGCCCGCTCGTGCGGCGAGCTCGATGACCTCCTCGAGGACGAGCTGGCGCACGTCGGGGGACCGCATCGGCGGCAGGGGCAGCGAGATGTCATCGATCGCGATCGTGAGCTTCATCCCCGGCCTGAGGAGCTCGGCAAGCGGTTCGGAGTCCAGGGGGTTCGCGATCGCGTGCCGGATCGCCCCGCGCACGTCCCGGATCCCCGGCAGCGAGTCCGGTGGGTAGATCACCCGCGTGCCGAGCGGGAACTTCTGCAGCCGGAACCCCTCGCCCTCGTGGACCAGGAGCGGCGGGGTCCGCTCGTCCACCTCCAACACGAACCCAGGCCTCGTCACGTGCGGAACCCCCTCTACTCTGCGTGCGGTTCGAACGCCACCTTCAACGTGCCGAGCTTGCCGGCGGCGAGCGCGTGGTCGATCGCCTCGCGCCAGCGCCGGAGCGGATACGTCGCCCCGACCATCCCGTCGAGCGGCCACGAGCCGGCGAGCTGGGTCGCGACCTCGAACGCGTGCCGCCGCTCCTTCCCGATCGTCTCGACCCCGCCCGTGTACGCGCCGACGAGCTCGAGCTCGCGGAACCAGAGCGGCGTGAGGTCGGCGCCCTGCACGGGAATGCCGGCCATCACGATCCGGCCGCCGGCCCTGGTCGTTCGGAGCGCGAGGTCGAGCGAGCTCCGCGAGCCGACGCAGTCGATCGCCACGTCGACCCCGCCGAGCAGGTAGCTCTGGCCGCGCTCGGGCCGCAGCTTCATCGCGCGCGTCGAGCGCCGGACCTCGCCGATCGCCTCCGGCGGCGAGACGACCTCGGTCGCGCCGAATCCCTCGGCCCACTCCCGCTGCACCCCGTGCTTGGCGACCACGGTGATCCGGCCCGGCCGGGCGAGCTCCTTCAGTGCGAGCAGGACGAGGAGCCCAACGGTCCCGGCGCCGATCAGCAGGACCTCCGCGTTCGGCTCGATCCTCGCGCGCAGGGCCGCGTGGATCGCGCACGAGAGCGGCTCGATCAGCACCGCGCGCCGGTCGGAGAGCTCGCCCGGGACCGGGTGGAGCTGCGAGCGGTGCGCGACGAACAGGCGGCTCCAGCCCCCGCCGGTGTCGGCGCAGTAGCCGGTCTGCAGGCCGGGCGAGACGTGCCCGGCCGTGACGCGATCGCACCGGCCGGTGACTCCGGAGGCGCAGTTCACGCACGGCTCGAGGCCTCGCGCGCGACAGCTGAGCACGGGTTCGAGCACGACCCGCGTGCCCGCCGCGAGGCCGTCGACGTCGTCGACCAGCTCGCCGACCACCTCGTGGCCGGGGACGAACGGCATCGACACGAGCGGCGAGAAGTAGAACGAGGAGCGCCCCGAGATCGTCGCGAGGTCCGACCCGCAGATCCCCGACAGGATCGGCCGGACCCGCGCCCAGCCCTCGCCGAGCGGCTCGGGGTCCTTGCGGTTCACCAGCCGAAGCGTCGAGAGCGGGCCCGAGACCAGCCCGGGCACGTACGAGCCGATCGCGCGCGCGGTCAGGTAGCGCGGGACCGAGCGGAACAGCTCGAGCGCTTGCGTGGTCATCGCGCCAGCGCCTCCGGGGTCATCAGCGCACCGCCGGCTTCGGGAAGCGGACCCTCGGCATGCCGCCCGACATCCCCCACTCCTCGATCGGCCACCGCCGTCGCCTCGCGACGCGGAGCAGCGCCGCGTCGGGCGAGACCGCGACCGGGTTCCCGACCGCGCGGAGCAGCGAGAGGTCCGAATGGCTGTCCGCGTACGCGTAGGAGTGCTTGAGATCGGCGCCCTCCTCGGCCGCGTAGCGGCGGAGCCAGGCCGCCCGCGCCTCGCCGACGAGCGGCGGCTCGGCGAGGTACCCGGTGTACACGCCGTCCTTCACCGCGAGCCTGGCCGCCACCACCACGTCGAACAGCGGCGCGATCGGCCGGACGAACGGCTCGGCCGCCGCGGTGATGCAGATCGTCCGGTGGCCGGCCGCGCGGTGCTCGCGGATCCGGCGGACGGCCGCTGCCGAGACCTTCTGCAGCATGAACTCGGAGACCACCTCGTCCACCAGCCGGTCGATCCCCTCGACCGAGGCGCCCTCGTACCGGCGGAAGAACGTCCGGAGGAACTCGCCCCGGTCCCGGCGATCGGCGAGCAGGTAGGCCGGGATGTGGCCGAACACGTCCAGCAGCTCGCGCGGCCAGTCGTGCCACTCGAGGTCGGCCATCCGCGCCCAGACGTAGGACTCGACCACGTTGGAAGGCAGGATCGTCCCCTCGACGTCGAAGAGGGCGAGCACGAGCTGCTCGCGCTCGCGGACCTGCACCTTGGGCTTCACGCGCGCGGACGAGAGCGCCCGCAGACCCATCGTCACCGCGGGGCAGTGCACCTCGACCAGGTAGTGGTGCCAGTCGATCGCCGCCGAGTCGAACGGGAAGCGCCGTTGGTCGGCCGCCGTGAGCGAGCGGAACAGCTCGTGCGTCCGGTCGTCCGTGTAGATGACCTCGGCCTCCGTGTACGCGCCGTACAGGTCCGAGTACCGGCGCACGAACTCGACCCGGCCCTTGTCCCGGTCGACGCGCCCGACCAGGTCGCGCATCTTCCTCGACTTCGGCAGGTGCGAGACGATCTTGTCCGCGTAGTCGACGAGCTTCTCCGCCGTCGTCAGCAGGCGCTCGACGCGGAGCGCGCCCGGGAACGACCACTCCGGGACCTTGACGGTCCCCTTGCCGCGCTCGGGCAGCGGGTGCTCCTGGAAGTACTCCCGGACGAGCTCGTACAAGCCCTTGTACTGGAGCGGGTTCCGGTGACCCGAGCTCACGTGGTAGTAGGCAGGGCTCTCCGGCTCCGGCGGGTGGGCGGCGATGGCCAGCAGCGCGTTCACCACGAAGTCGACCGGGATGATGTCGACGATCCCCTCGGGGATGCCGGGGAACTCCGGGATGGTGCCGCGGCCGTAGGCGAGGATGATCGGCTCGGCCATCTTGAACCCCTCGATCCACCCCGGGTGGGGGTGTGCGAGCGCGCTCTCGATGATCGAGGGCCGGACGATCGACAGCGGGAGGTTCGCCTGGCCCGCGAGCTCCTCGACCGCCCGCTCGCCCATCGCCTTCGTGAACGTGTAGTTGTCCGGCCACCCGAGCGTCTGGGCCCGCGCCCGGCCGTAGTTCACCAGGCGCTTGGTGACCCAGGACTTCCGGCGCTCCTCGGCGTCGTCGGCCACCGTCTGCGGACCGGCGCGCGAGTGGGCGCGCTTGGCCTTGGCGAGGAACTCGTCGAGGAGCTCCGGCCGGCGCGAGGCGGCCTCGACGTCGCGTCGGGCCTGGAGGGCGAGCTCGGCCTCGGCGCGCCAGTCGACGCGGTGGTCGAGCGTGGCCTCGGGGATCACGCCCTTGCGGTTCCCGGCGACGTACGCGGTCGAGACATGGACCAGGTGGGGCCGGCTGCCGCTCGCCAAGACCGCTTCGTAGAAGCGCACGGCGCCGAGGAGGTTGGTCTGGAACCCCTCGTCGATCGGCGGGTCGAACGAGACCGTCGCGGCGCAGTGGATCACGACGTCCAGGTCGCCGGGGAGGTCGGGTGGCTGCTGCGCGAAATCGCCCTCGATCACCTCGACCCGCTCGTCGAGCATCGCGAGGATGCCGTCGTTGCCGACCCGCGCCCGAAGCGGGTCGAACGTCGGCCGCGGGATCAGCGACTCCAGCCGCTGCCGGCCGCTCGAGCCGAGCTGGGGCCGGATGAGCAGGGCGATCCGGGTCTCGGGGAAGTCCTCCAGGAGCCGGCCGAACACGGCCTGCCCGAGGAACCCCGTCACCCCGGTGACCAGGACCCTCTTGCCCGCCAGCGCCCGAACGAGCGAGGTTCGGCGCCGCGCGGGACGGTCCCGCCTCTCTACCATGCGGCAGATTATGCCTCTCTACCAGTCGGTAGACAAGCGGGGTGCGCAGGGACGTGCCTGCGCCGTCGGGTACGGCCAAGGTTTCGTGGTAGGGCATCCTTATGGCATGAGAACCACGCTGGACATCGACGACGAGCTGCTGAAGGGGCTGCTCGAGGGATCGCGAGTTCGAAGCGATCCGGTCTGTCACGCCGGCGCTGCGGCTGCGGTTGGACTGAGACGATCTGGCCCCCGAGCGGAGTCAGGCGGCGGAGCGAGCTCGCCGCCGCCCCTTCATCACCTTGGCCATGCCCCGCAGGCCGATCAGCCGGAAGACGTTTCGCGAGGAGAAGTACTCGCGCATCGGCACCGAGCCGGTGAGCACGCCGAAGAACCGGCTGACCTCCGATGGCCTGTCGGCGATCGCCTCCAGGAGCACCTGCTGCTCGACGGCCGGCGGCCGGAACGACGCGATCTCGGTCGTGAACTCGTACATCGGCACGGTCTCCTCGTCCCGCGCCCGCCGGTACTCCTCGAGCGCCTCGTCGAGCGGTCGGGACCCGCCGAGGCCCGCCGCCAGGGCGTCCGCGATCAGCTCGGCGTCGCGGAACGCGTGGCCGATGCCCTGACCGGTGACCGGATCCATCGTGAGCCCCGCGTCGCCGGCGAGCACCCACCCCGGTCCGTGAGGGACGCGGAAGACGTTCGGAAGATCGGGGCTGCCGCGGAAGCGTTCCGCGCGCCGCCCGGCCCGAACGCGCTCCCCGAGATCGCCGGCGGCATCCAGCGTCTCGAGGAAGTTCCGCTCGACATCCGCGCGAAACGCCGCAAACTCCTCGACCGGCCAGGCCACGTAGGTCATGACGAGGCCGTCGTTCGTCGGCCACGCGCCGACCATGCGGCGCGGGCGCGCGTACATCTCTCCGCCGGCGAGGTCGACGCCCTCCCAGTACGTGTAGAAGCCCATGCTGAGCACGGGCAGCTCCCGGTAGGTGGGAGCGCCGACCGCTCGCGCGACCATCGAGCGCTTGCCGTCCGCGCCGACGACCACCCGAGCGGACTCGGTCACCGTCGCGCCGCCCTTCTCGGCCCCCCGGATCCCGGCGACCCGACCGTCCTCGAGAACCAGCTCGTCGACGACGAAGCCCTCGCGGACCTCCGCGCCCGCCTCTCGTGCCGCGTCGATCAGGATGGTGTCCAGCACGGTTCGCCGCGGGCTGTAGAGGGCGTCGATGCCGTCGAACGCAGCGAAGCTCCCTTCCAGGACGAGCGGCCCCGGATCGAACCGCACCCGCCGGGCGGGCGGGGCTCCCGAGGCGATCACCCGCTCGAGCAGTCCCCAGCGCGCCAGCCGGACCACCCCGGGGAGCTGCACCTGGTGGGTCGAGAGCGTGTCGCTCGGGAAGGTCGCCCGGTCGACCAGGAGGACTCGAAGGCCCTTGCGCGCGAGCAGCATCGCCGTCGAGGATCCCGCGACCCTGGCCCCCACCACGATCACGTCGTACATGGCCCGCCTCCCGTGGTTTCGGAACGCTGTTACGTGGCGCTGTACCGTAACGGCGATGCGGTATTCTGTCAAGCCATGGGCCGGCCGAAGGAGCACGGTGAGGAAACCCGCGAGCGGCTGCTCGAGGCCGCCGCCCGGATCCTGACCGAGGAGGGGGCCCAGGCCGTCACGATCAGGCGGGTCGCCGACGAGGTCGGCACGACCACCCGGGCGATCTACAGCCTGTTCGGCGGCCGGGAGGGCCTGTTCTCGGCGCTGTACCGGCGCGTCGCCGGGACGTTCGCCGAGCTCAGCGAGGCCGTCCCCACGAGCGACGACCCGGTCCGCGAGCTCGTCCCGCTCGGCCTGGCCTACCGCGCCGCCGCCCTCCGCGAGCCGAACCTGTACGGCCTCCTGTTCGAGGGAGGGGTCCCCGGGTTCACGCCGAGCCAGGAGGACTGCGCCCACTCGCTTCGGAGCCTGTACCGGGTGCACGACGCGGTGCGTCGCTGCCTCGAGCAGGGGCGATTTCCCGGCAGGGACGCCTGGGACGTGACCAGGGAGCTCCACGCGCTCGCCCACGGGCTCGCGTCGCTCGAGCTCCACGGGATGCTCGGAACCCGGGACGAGGCCGAACGCGCCTGGCGCGACGCGCTGCCGGCGTTCGTCGCGAGCCTCGCGCGACCGGCCGAGCCCGCCTGAGGAAGGGCGCGTCCGGAGAGCGCGCGAGCCTTCCCCGCGCGGCGTTCAGCGCTTGCGGGCGACCACGCGCAGATACGCGTTCTCGATGACGATCCCGCCCTCCTGCGGGCGCGCGAACTCGTGCGTGAGCCTCAGCATCTCCTCGTCGAACGCCGCAAAGGCGTCGGGCGCCATCCGCCGCAGGATCACCTCGCCGCCGGTGTTCGCTCGGAAGAAGGCGCGTGCCGACTCCACCGACGGGAACCGGAAGGTCGCGGCACTTCGCTCGAGCGCCAACGAGGAGACGAGCCCGGCGAAGCGCCGCTCCACGACCCCGGGCTCGCCCCAGGCCGTCGGCGTGGGCAGCTCGAACGGGGAGGGCGGAGCGAAGGAGGCGATCAGCGCGGCCGATCGACCCGAGAAGCCGTCGGCGGTCCAGTTGGCCATCGCGACGATGCCGCCCGTCCTCGCGACCCGGAAGAGCTCGTTCGCGACCACCTCCGGTCGCGGGGCGAACATGGCGCCGAACGCCGACACCACGACGTCGAACCGCTCGTCCTCGAACGGCAGGTCCTCCGCATCCGCCTCGTGCCACTCGACGTCCAGACCCTCCGCGGCCGTGCGCTCCCTGCCCCACGCGACCATCTGCGGCGAGAGGTCGGACGCGACCACGGTCGCTCCCATCCGCGCCGCGGCGATCGCGACGTTTCCGGTCCCGGCCGCGACGTCGAGCACCGACGTGCCCGGCCGGACGTCGCAGGCCTCCGCGAGCGCGACCGCCTCGGGGAAGATCGCCTCCGCGATCGGGCGATAGTCGCCGAGCCCCCACATCGTCGCGGCGCCCCGCTTCAGCTCATCGAGATCCATCGGCCCGCCTCCTCACCGTCGGGAGTGGCGAGCCTCGCGCCCACGGCGCTCGCCCGGCACCGACAAGGCGGACAGCGCTCGGCCTCGAACCTTGTTCCATCCGTGACTCCCGCGCGGGATCAGGATGTGCTTTTGTCCGCGGTGCCGGATCGCGGTCGGCCGGAACCTCCCCTCGCGCGTAGGCTCGGGGTCGAGATGGGAGCGTGGAGGGAGGACCGGCGGGCCGGCGGTGAACGGGTCGGCGACCGGCGGGAATCGGTCGGCGGCGCCGTCTCACGGCCGCCGCGCTGGCGCGAGGTGTTCCGCGGGGCTCGCGGACGCCTGACCGCCGGGCTCCTGCTGCTCGAGGCTCTCGTGGCGATCCAGATCCTGGTCGTCGCCACCGTCATGCCGGCGGTCCGTCGGGACCTCGGCGACATCCAGTTCTACGGGTGGACCTTCAGCGCGGCGGGGCTCGGTCAGTTCGCCGCGATTCCGATCGCGGGGCACGCGATGGACCGGCTCGGGGCGAGACGGCTCCTCGCGGCCACCCTCGCCGTGTACACAGCCGGCCTGCTGCTCGCGGCGCTCGCGCCGAGCATGCTCGCGCTCGTCGGAGCCCGGTTGATCCAGGGGATCGGCGGTGGGGCGATGTATGCCGTCTCGCTCGGAACGGTCGCCAAGACCTACCCGGAGGACGTCCGGCCGCGCGTGCTCGCGCTGCTTGCGGCGATGTGGATCCTCCCGGGTCTGGTCGGTCCGCCGCTTGGAGCGGTGCTCGCCGCCACGATCGGTTGGCGGTGGGCGTTCGTCGCGCCGATCCCGATCCTCGCGGTCTCGGCCGTGCTCGTGTTCCCGGCGCTCCCGGCCGACGTCGGCGACCGGGAGGCGCGCATCGTGCTCGTTCCGCCCCTGCTCCTCGCGGCCGGGGCCGGCGCGTTCCTCGCCGGCCTCACCGACCTGTCCGCGTGGTCGGCGCCCCTCGTGGTCGCCGGCCTGGCCGTCGCGCTGCCGGCCCTGCGGCGCGTCGTCCCGCCGGGGACCCTGCTCGCCCGCCGCGGTGTGCCGGCCGCCGCAGCGGCCGCGTTCCTCCTGTCGATGTCGTTCGTGTCGGCCGACGCGTTCCTGACGCTCATGCTCACCGCGGTGAACGGGCGCACCCTCGCCGAGGCGGGCCTGGTGATCACGTTCGTCACGATCGCGTGGTCGGTCGGGAGCTGGTGGCAGTCGCGGGTCGCTGCGGCGAGGGACCTCGGCGGGCTCGTGACCTTCGGCTCGATCCTCGTGATGATCGGGACGCTCGCCGCGGCCGGAGGGCTGCTGCACTGGCCGCTCGCGCTCCCCTACGCCGGGTGGACGGTCGCCGGGGTCGGGATGGGGATCGCGTTCCCCTCGATCCCGCTCTCGGTGATGAACGCCTCCGCCAGGGGCGAGGAGGCCGGCGAGCTCTCGCCGGTCCTGCTCATGGACACGCTCGGCGTCGCGGTCGGCGCCGGCCTGGGAGGCGCGTGCGTGGCGCTCGCGAAGGCCAGCGGCGTGCAGCTTCGCGCGGGGATTGGCGGCGCCTTCGCGATCGGGTTCCTCGCGGCCCTCCTCCTGCTGACGGTCGCGCCGAGGCTCCCGACAGGCGATCGGTCCTCGGCTGCGGATCCGGCGGGCCGGGGTGGAGCCGACTCCGGCTAGACTCGGCGCCCGATGGAGATCTCCGAGCTGCAGTCGATCCTCCGCCGCACGTACCAGGAGCGCGACGCCGGTCGCGGCCAGGACGCCACCTTCCGGTGGATGGCGGAGGAGGTGGGCGAGCTCGCCCGCGCGCTCCGGACGGGCGACCGCGCCGAGCTCGTGCACGAGTTCGGGGACGTGCTTGCGTGGCTGACGTCGCTCGCCACCCTCGCGGGCGTCGAGCTCGAGGAGTCCGCCGCCCGGTACGCGGACGGGTGCCCGAAGTGCGGCCGGATCCCCTGTGGCTGCGAGCCGCGGTGAGGCGGTCCGGCAGCCGATGGGGCCCGTGGCATCCCCCGCCCGCGCGGAGGGCGGGACGAGGCTCCCCGTTCGGGAGGACTAGTCTGTTACAGACTAGCTGGTGGGCGTGCGCGGGTCCGAGCGCCCGAGCGCCGCTCGGATGCGCTCCGCGAACTCACCGATCTGCGTGAGGCTCCCCCGCTTCTCGCGCTGGTCGCGGGGGATCAGATGGATGTGGAAGTGCATGATGTGCTGGTCGGCCACGCGCCCGTTGGCCTGGCGAACGGTGAGGCCGGCCGGCGACAGCGCGTCGCGGATCGCGTGCGCGAGCCGGATCGTGGTACGCCAGACGGCGTCCGCCTCGGGCTGCTCGAGCTCGAAGATGTCGGCAGAATGCCTCTTCGGGATCACCAGGGTGTGGCCGTCCGTGTACGGGACGATGTCCATGAAGGCGAGCGTGAGCTCGTCTTCGAAGACCACCTCGGCCGGCCCTTCGCCGGAGACGATGTCGCAGAAGGTGCAGTCGCTCACGCGAACAGGTGCTCCGCGATCTGGACGGCGTTCAGCGCCGCGCCCTTGCGGAGGTTGTCGGCGCAGCTGAACAGCAGGAGCGCGTCGTCCCGCCCGGGCACCTGCCGGATCCGGCCGACGAGCGCGTCGTCGATGCCCGCGGCCTCGAGCGGGCTCGGGTAGACGCCGCGGGCCGGGTCGTCCCGGAGCTGCACGCCGGGCGCGCTCGCGAGCACCTCGCGCGCCTCGGCCACCGTGATCGGCCGGTCGAACGTGGCGTGGATCGAGACCGCGTGGCCGACCGGCACCGGCACCCTGACCGCGGTCGTCGCGATCTCGAGGTCCGGGAGCGAGAGGATCTTGCGTGCCTCGCGCTGCATCTTGATCTCCTCGAAGGTGAACCCCGTCTGCTCGTCGAACCGGTCGATCTTGGCGACGACGTTGTAGGCGATCGTCTTGCCGAAGACCTCGCCGACCGGCAGCGAGGACGGGTCGGGGCTCCCGAGCTCCTCCTCCATGCCGTGGAGCTTCTCGATCTGCTCGGCGAGCTCGACGATGCCCCTCTGCCCCGCCCCAGAGACCGACTGGTAGGAGGACAGGATCAGGGAGCGAAGACCGGCCGCGCGGTGGAGCGGGGCGACGGCGAGGAGCGCGGTGATGATCGTGCAGTTCGGCACGCACACGATCCTGGGGCGACCCTCGAGCGACTCGGGGTTCACCTCGGGGATCGTGAGCGCCGCGTCGGGCTCCATGCGGAACGCGCTCGAGTTGTCGATGCACGTCGTCCCGGCCGCCGCGGCCTGGGGGATCCAGGTCCTCGCGACCGAGCTGCCGCACGAGCTCAGGGCGACGTCCACGCCCCGGAGCGCCTCGAGCGAGAGCACGCCCACCTCGTGCTCTTCCCCCCGGAACCGGAGCCTGGTGCCGGCCGAGCGCTCGGAGGCGAGCAGCACCAGCTCCTCGACCGGGAAGGACCGCTCCTCCAGGATGCGGACCATCCTCCGTCCGACCGCTCCGGTGGCTCCGACGACGGCGACGCGCATGGCCCCCACATCGTAGCGGCGATCGGCCGCCGGGCCCGGACGTGCGGGAAGGCCCGGACGTGCGGGGAAGGCGCGGTCGGCCGCCAAGCGGGAGGAGCCGGCCGAGCGGGTCGGCTCAGCGGAACCGGAAGGAGCGGAGCATCTCCTCGAACGACCCCGCGTGCTGGTCGAACGAGTCCGCGAGGTCGTTCAGCGTGAAGCGCCAGCCCACGTCGTTCCTGACGACCACGACCTCGCGCACCTGGTAGGCGGTGCCGGTGTCGGTCGCGACCGACAGGTCCCACTGTCGGGCGGGCACGCCGTCGACGTTCGTATCGCTCATCGCCCCGGGCGAGAGACCCGACTGCTCGTCCTTGGCGCGGACGGCCTGGGCGAACTGATCCAGGCTCGCGCCGGTGCTGAGATCCACCGCCTCGACGAGCACGGTCGCGGCCTGCGACGGAATCGAGAACTGGTCGAGCGTGACCGAGCTGCCGAACCTAGCCTCCTCGGCCTGCCACCCACGGGGCACGGTGAGGCAGTAGCCGAAGTTGGTCGAGGTGAAGTTCGTGCCCCGGCAGGGGTTCGGACGGATCAGCACCCAGACCCCGGCGCCCACCAGGCCGAGGACCAGGACCCCGATCACCACGACCGCGCGCCAGGGCGAGGGCGGCTTCGGCGCGCGGATCTCGATCGGCGGGCGCTCCGCCTCGGTGCGCTGGACGGGCATGAGCTGGACGGGTCCCGGCTCGAGGCTGTGGCCGCAGCGCACGCAAAGCTGCGACTCCTCCTCGTTCACCTGACGGCACGAAGGACAGACGATCATGACGAGCTCACCGGTCGCGCGAGGAACGGACGGTCATCCCTCGGCCCTCGGCGCCTCCCCGTCCAGGCCGAACCGCGTGTGGATGGCGCGGACCGCGCGCTCGGCGTCACCGGCGCGAACGACGCACGAGATGCGGATCGCCGAGGTGGAGATCATCTCGATGTTGATCCCCTGCTCCGAGAGCGCCTCGAACATGTCCGCCGCGACCCCCGGGTGGCTCTTCATGCCGGCGCCGACGAGCGAGACCTTCGCGATCTGCTCGTCGACCGTGTAGCGGGGGGCGCCGATCTCCTTGACGATGCGCTCGAGGACGGACTCGACCCGAGGCACCTCGTCGCGCGGGATCGTGAACGATAGGTCGGTCGTGCCCTGGTGCGAGACGTTCTGCACGATCATGTCGACGTTGACCGCCTCGGCCGCCACGGCCTTGAAGATCGTGGCGGCGACCCCCGGCCGGTCGGGGACCTGCTCGAGGGTGACCTTCGCCTCGGTGTCGTCCAGGGCGACCCCCGAGATGAGCGCCGCCTCCATGCCGACTTCCACGTCCTGCTCCTCTCCCACCACCCAGGTGCCGGGCTCGTCGGTGAACGACGAACGGACGTGCACCCGTACGCCGGTCCGACGAGCGTACTCCACCGAGCGCGATTGGAGGACCTTCGCGCCGGCGGCCGCGAGCTCGAGCATCTCCTCGTACGAGATGCGGTCGATCCGCCTCGCCGTCCGCACGACGCGCGGGTCGGCGGTGAACACCCCGTCGACGTCCGTGTAGATCTCGCAGACCTCCGCGCCGAGCGCCGCCGCCATCGCCACCGCGGTCGTATCGGAGCCGCCCCGCCCGAGCGTGGTGATGTCGTAGTTGGTCGAGAGCCCCTGGAACCCCGCCACGATCACGACGTTGCCGGCCTCGAGCGACTCCCTGATGCGCTTGGGTCGGATCTCGACGATCTTGGCCTGGCCGTGCCGCGTGTCGGTGATGATCCCGGCCTGCGAGCCGGTGTAGGAGGCGGCCCGGCAACCCCGGGCGTTCACGGCGATCGCGAGGAGCGACATGGCGATCCGCTCGCCGGCCGTGAGCAGCATGTCGAGCTCGCGGGGCTCGGGGACCGGCGAGATCTCCTGCGCCAGCATCAACAGGTCGTCGGTCGTGTCGCCCATGGCCGAGACCACGACCACCACGTCGTGGCCGTTCTCGCGGTAGCGCACGATGCGGTCGGCGACCGCCCGGATCCGGTCGGCGTCGGCGACCGAGGTACCTCCGTACTTCTGGACGATGATCGACACGAGTCTCCTCCTGGCGGGCGCGCTCAGCGTACAGCGGAGTGCGGCCGCCCAGCGTCACACTCGAGCGCGAGAGCGGCAAGAAGAGGCGAGGGGCGTCAGTCCCGCCCGAGACCGAGCGAGCGCCTCAGGAAGTCGAGCTGGATCCGCAGCACGTTCTCGGTCACCGCGTCCGAGCGCGTCATGTGGGTCGCGTTCGGCAGCAGGACGAGCTCGTGGTACCTGCCGGCCTCGAACAGCGCCGCCGACAGGCGCAGGGTGTGGGCGACGTACACGTTGTCGTCCGACAGGCCGTGGATCAGCAGCAGCGGGCGCTCCAGTTTGTCGGCGTCCCACAGAACCGAATTGCGTCGGTAGACCTCGGGCTCCGCGGCCGGGTGCCCGAGGTACCGCTCCGTGTAGTGCGTGTCGTACAGCTCCTGCAGCGTGACCGGCGCGCCTGCCACCGCCGCATGGAACACGTCCGGCCGGCGAAGGATCGCCATCGCCGCGAGCTCGCCGCCGAAGGACCACCCGCGGATGCCGACACGCGACAGGTCGAGGAACGGGTAGCGCTCGACCGCGGCATGAAGCGCGTCCACCTGGTCGTCGAGCGCGATCGTGAAGTCCCGGTACATCTCGCGGTCCCACGCCGGGCCGCGGCCGGGCGTGCCGCGCCCGTCGACGACCAGCACGGCGAAGCCGTGGTCGGCGAACCACTGCGACTCGAGGTGGGCTCCGAGCGCCTTGCTCACCCGCGCGAAGTGCGGGCCGCCGTACGGGTCCATCAGGACGGGGAGCTTTCCATCCGGCTCGCGGCCATCGGGGAGGAAGAGCGCCGCGCGGAGCGCTCGCTCGCCGAGCTCGAGGAACTCGGGCTTCGGCGTGATCACCGAGCGCTCGGCGACGCACGCGATCTCGCCGACGCGCTCGCCTCCCCGGACGACGCGAACGACCGGCAGGACGTCCTCGAGCGTCGACGAAGCAAGGACGGTGGTGCCGCCGCCCTCGGCTCCGCCGTGCACTCCGGGGACCCGGCTGAACCGCTCGAGGCCGGCGTCGGTCCAGCGCCACACGTGACTCTCGGTCGGGTCCTCCGACGCGGTGAACAGCACGCCCTCGCCCGCCGAGAGGACCTCGTGGACCTGCAGCCCGGGCGGCGTGACCGGCTCGAAGTCGATCGCGAGCCGGTTGGTATCGACGCTCCGGTCGGCGACCACCGTGACGAGCCGGCCACCGTCCAGACGCACCGGCGCCTCCTCGGCCAGGTCGATCCACTGCTCGTCGTGCTCCTCCCGCACCAGCCTGGTCGATCCGGTGGCGGTGTCGACCTCGAGCAGCCGGGTCGTCCGCTGGTCGCGGGTCTGCACGAGGATCGTGAGGGGCGAGCCGTCGCTCCAGCAGACCCGCGCGAGGTAGGGGAACGCCGTCCGGTCCCACGAGACCTCGACCCGCTCGCCGGTCGCGAGCTCGAACACGTGCAACGTGACCTCCGCGTCGTCGGTCCCGGCCTGCGGGTACCGGACGGCGCGAGGTGCCGAGGCCGGATCGGTCGCGTCGAAGATGTGCCACACGCGCACGCGCGACTCGTCCACGCGGGCGGCGGCGAGCCTGGAGCCGTCGGGCGACCACCACGAGCCCTGGAACCTCCGCATCTCCTCCGCGGCGATGAACTCCGGCAGCCCCCAGGTGACGTCCGGGCTCGGGTCCTCGGCCAGCACCCGATCGGCGCCGTCGATCTCGAGGACGTGGAGCGCGCCGTTCGAGACGTAGGCGACCTTCGTGCCCCGCGGATCGATGCGCGGACCGTCGACCGGCACGGCTGCTGGCAGCTCGCGCGCGCCGCCCTCGATCAGGTCGGCGAGGTACAGGCGGGTCGAGAGGACGAAGACCGCGCGGCGGAGGTGGTCGTCGGCCTCGAACGCCGTGATGCCCTCGGCGTGCTCCCGGGCCCGCTCGCGGCGCGCGCGCTCGGCCTCGGTGAGCTCGGGCTCGTCCCGCAACGAGGCGAGCTCGCGCGGGTCGACCAGGCACCGCTCGGTCGAGCTCGTCAGGTCGAACGACCACAGGCACGAGACCGGATCGTCGCCGGCGCGCGTGCGAAGGAACACCACTCGCTCGCCGTCGGGCGAGACGCGGAAGCCTCTTGGGATCCCGAGCGAGAAGCGCCGGGTCCGGGCGAGCTGCCGTGGGAACTCCTCGAGCGCCGCCCGGTCGACCACCTACATCTCCCTCCGTCCCTCGAGCGCCTGGGAGAGCGTGACCTCGTCCGCGTACTCGAGGTCGCCGCCGACCGGCAGGCCGCTCGCGAGCCTCGTGACCTTGACCCCGACCGGCTTGAGGAGCGCCGCGACGTACATCGCGGTCGCGTTCCCCTCCAGGTTGGGGTTGGTGGCGATGATGACCTCGCTCACGCCCTCGCGCTCCACGCGCTCGAGCAGCTCCTGCACCCGAAGGTCGTCCGGCCCGATCCCGTCGAGCGGCGAGATCGCGCCGCCCAGCACGTGGTACCGGCCCCGGACGACGCCGGCGCGCTCGATCGTCGCGGCGTCCTTCGGCTCCTCGACGACGCAGAGCACGGTGCGGTCCCGACTCTCGTCGCGGCAGATCCGGCAGAGGTCCCCCTCGGCCACGTTACCGCACTCCTTGCAGAAGAAGATCCGCTCCTTGGCCTGCAGGATGGCCTCGGCCAGGCGCTTGGCCTCCTCGGCCGGGGCCTTCACGAGGTGGAAGGCGAGGCGTTGCGCCGATTTCGGGCCGATCCCGGGCAGCCGGGAGAGCTCGTCGATCAGGTCCTGGATCGGTCCCTCGTACACCTCAGGTCTCGCGCTCTCCGCTCGGCTGCGCGCCGAGCTCGGCGGTCAGGCGGGCGAGCGCCTCCTCCTCCGACAGCGGCGGGTCGTCCTCCACGGTCTCGGGCGCGCCGGCCACGGCCTCGCGGACCGAGCAGGATATCCTCGGCGAGATCCCGAACAGCTCCTGGAGCGCCGCGCGCAGCTCGTGCTCGCGCTCGCCGACCTTGCCCACCCCGAGCTTGCTGTCCGGCGGGAACACCAGCTCGAGCGTCCGCCCGTCGAAGGCCGCCGGGGTCGCGAGCTCGAGGAACGACGGGAGCACGGCCTTGCCGTTCGAGCGCAGGTGCTGGATGAGCGTCGGCCACGAGCGGCGGATCATCGCCACGTCGACGGCCGCGGTCCCCGCGCCGAGCACCGGCTCCGCCGATTGCTCCGTGGACCGCGGAGCGGGCGGGGGCTCCGGACCCGCTTCGCCGCTCGCTTCGGTGCCCTGCGGCTTCGCACGCCTCGACGGTCTTCCTCCCGACGTGGGCTCAGAGGGTCGCTCCGACGTGGGCTCAGAGGGTCGCTTCGCCCCCGCCCGCTCCGTCCTCGGGGCGCTCCTCGCCGCGCTCCCGCTCGGCTCGGCGGGCCTGAGAGACGTGGTCTCGGCCGGGGCCGCACCCCCTGCAGCCGTGCGCGTGAGGTCGATGCCGGCCAGGCGCTCCAGGCGCTCGATCCGGGACAGCAGGGCCTGTGGCTGCGCGTCGGTCTCGGGCAGGGTCGCCCGGATGAGCGCGAGCTCGAGGGTGAGGCGCGGCGACGTCGTCCAGCGCATGTCGGTCTGCGCGGCGAGCAGCAGCGAGATCACCCGCGTGAGCTCGGCGGAGGAGAACTTGGCCGCCTGCGCGCGCAGCCGTTCGGCCTGGTCCTCGGTGACGTCGAGGAGATCGGCCTGCTCGGGCGCCGCCTTTGCGAGCAGGAGGTCGCGGAAGTGCGTGAGCGTCTCCGAGGTCACGTGCCGCACGTCGTTGCCCTCACGGACCACGCGGTCCACGATCTCGAAGACCGAGCGGGCGTCGCCGAGCGAGACCGCGTCGGCGAGCGCGTACTGGACGCCGGAGCGCCCGGCGCCGATCAGCGACTCGACCACGCGCTCGTCGACCTCACCGGCTCCGAGCACCGAGGCCTGGTCGAGCAGCGACAGCGCGTCGCGGAAGGACCCACCGGCCTGCCTGGCCATCGCCTCGGCGGCCGGCTCGGTCAGGCCGATCCCCTCCTCCTTCGCCACCCGCAGGAGGTGCGCGGAGACGACGTCGGTCGATCCGCGATGGAAATCGAACCGCTGGCAGCGGCCGATGATGGTGGCCGGCATCTTGTGCGGCTCGGTGGTCGCGAGCACGAACCGCACGCCCGGCGGCGGCTCCTCGAAGACCTTCAGCAGCGCGTCGAACGCCTCGCGCGACAGCCGCTGGGCCTCGTCGATGATGTAGACCTTCTCGCGTCCCTGGACCGGAGCGGTCGGCGCCTTCTCACGGAGGTCCCGGGCGTCCTCGACCCCGCCGTGGGAGGCGGCGTCGATCTCGACCACGTCGAGGTGCGCCCCCTCGCGGATCGAGACGCACTGGTCGCACGTCCCGCACGGCTCGGGCGTGGGCCCCCGCTCACAGTTGACCATCTTGGCCAGGATCCGGGCGGTGGAGGTCTTGCCGGTCCCTCGCGGGCCGCAGAACAGGAAGGCGTGGGCCAGGCGCCCCTCCCGGACGGCGCCCATGAGCGCGCGAACGACGTGCTCCTGGCCGAGGACCTCCTGGGGCCCCTGCGGCCGGTACTTTCGATACAGGGACTGGTACTGTCGCTCTTCCGCCACGCTCACCCCTCGGACGCGCCCCGTTCGTCCCGCCCGGGGAAGAGGCGCGGGAAGAAGTCTAGGGTGACCGTGCACCCGCCGTTGACCCAGGCGGACCCGAGCGCGTCACCGGTCGGTGGCTCCGGCCAGGCACCCCCGCG
>Ga0070741_10007923_pt1 | contig 21638 bp, 18 predicted proteins | sample Coa_R1_4_FD_66440 | JGI IMG/M metagenome (GOLD analysis project Ga0070741, IMG submission 66440) | Surface soil microbial communities from Centralia Pennsylvania, which are recovering from an underground coalmine fire - Coalmine... | ecosystem: Environmental > Terrestrial > Soil > Unclassified ... | reverse complement strand
CGGCCGAGGAGAGCGTCCGGCTGGCGGCGAGCATTCCCGCGCTCCTCGAACGATCCGGCTCACCGCGACCGAAACGGTCGCGCTGAACCGGATCGATGGCCCGCGGCCGCTCGTGATCGCTCACAGGCCGCGCCGCTGTCAACGACGGTCGAATCCTGACCCCCTGGCGACGGTTGAAAGTTGACCCCCCTGGCCGGGTTGGTTGTCACGTTGCGTCGTCGGTGGGCACCCTCAAGAGGTCGCGGTCATTGAGCCCGTAGCTGTCGCCTTTCATGCTGACGATTTCTGCGTGGTGGACGAGGCGGTCGATCATGGCGGCGGCGACAGTGGCGTCGCCGAAGACCTCGCCCCAGCGGCCGAATGGCTTGTTGCTGGTGACGACGACGATGTGGCGGGAGGCAGGTCGGCGAGCTGCCAGGACTCCTCGATGAGGGCTCGCGCCCATACCGTCGGCCTCGTAGTTAAAGTTCGTTCACATGGAAGCCGCGGGGAACGAGACCGAGACGCTCGTGCGGGCCCTGCTCGCCGGCGCCGGGGTGACGCCCTCCGAGGAGGAGATGGCGGTGTTCGTGATGATGTACCCGATCTTGCGCCAGAAGGCCGACCGGCTCTACGAACTCGACCTCGGTGACCGGCCGTGACCGCCGGGCTCCCCCCGACGATCGCCGCCGCGGCCGGCGCGCTGCGGGCTGGCGAGACGACCAGCGTCGCCCTCACCGAGGCGATGCTTGAGCGCGCCGACCGGCTCGACGACCGCATCGGCTGCTACCTGTTCCGCTGCGACGACGCCGCGCTCGCCCGCGCGAAGCAGGCCGACGCCGAGCTCGCGGCCGGCGACGATAAGGGGCCGCTGCAAGGCATCCCGCTCGCAGTGAAGGACATCGTGGCGACCGCCGACTGCCCGACAAGCGCGCAGAGCCTCGTCCTTGACCCTGCCTGGGGCGACCAGGGGGACGCGCCGGTGGTCAGGCGCCTGCGCGAGGCCGGTGCCGTCCTCACCGGCAAGACGTCGACCATGGAGTTCGCGATCGGCCTCCCCGACCCGGCCAAGCCGTTCCCCGTGCCCCGCAACCCGTGGAACCTCGACCGCTGGTCGGGCGGGTCGAGCTCGGGCACCGCCAACGGCGTCGCCGCCGGTTTCTTCTACGGCGGAGTCGGCACCGACACCGGCGGCAGCATCCGCATGCCGTCCGCGCTGTGCGGCATCACCGGCCTCAAGCCGACCTTCGGGCGCGTCCCGAAGGCGGGCGTCGTGCCGCTGTCGTGGAGCCTCGACCACGTCGGGCCCATGGCCCGCACCGCGCACGACTGCGCGCTGCTGCTCGAGGTCATGGCCGGCTACGACGCCGCCGACCCGCTGTGCCTCGACGCGCCGGTCCCCCGCTACGTCGACGCGCTCGACGGGTCGCTCGACGGGGTGCGCGTGGCGGTGCAGCGCCGCCACCACGTCGACGCCCCGTTCGTTGACCCGTCGACGGTGGCACGCTTCGACGAGGCGCTCGCCGTGCTCGAAGCCGGGGGCGCGGTCGTCGAGGAGGTCGACATCGAGGCGTTCGACATCCTCAACGAAGCGGTCGCGCCGCTGTTCATGACCGAGGCGTTCGCCTACCACCGGCCCACGATGCAGACGCGCTGGGACGACTACTTCGCAACGACCCGGGTGATGGTGGCGTCCGCGGCCTTCTACACCGGCACCGACGTCGTCCAGGCCCGCCGGGTGCGCAACCACGTGCTCGGCCGGGTGAACGAGGTGCTCGGCCGCTACGACGTGATCGCCACGCTCACCAACGGCGTCGGCGCGCCGAACGCCGTCGGCCTCGACTTCGCTGCGGCGCTGGTGCTTCCGGTATTTACCGGGCCGTGGAACGCGCTCGGCCTGCCCGGGGCGTCGGTGCCGATCGGCTTCACCAACGACGGCCTTCCCGTGGGCATGCACCTCGCCGGCCCCTCGCTCGGCGAGGCGGCTGTGCTGCGCGTGGCCGACGCCTACCAGCAACGCACCGACTGGCATCTACGCGCGCCGTCGTTGTGACGACCAAAGCGAGGTCGACCGGCTAACTGTCGGTGAAGTTGGGGTCGCGTTTCTCGATGAAAGCGTGCAGCGCCTCGGTGAAGTCCTTCGTTTGCGCGCACAGGATCTGGGTGCGGTTCTCCAGCTCGATGGCGGCCTCGAGGCTGGGCGCGTCGAGGTTTGCCCACATGACCTCCTTGGTCATGTCGACACCGAGGGGGCTGTTGCGGACGATGTTGCGGGCGATGCCGAGCGCGGCGTCGACGACCTTGCCGTCCGGCACGACATCGAGCACGAGGCCGACCCGCCTGGCCTCCTCGGCGTCGAGGATGCGGCCGCTCAGCATCATCTCGAACCCGACCGTCGGGCCGACGATGCGGGGCAGCAGGTAGCTGACACCGACGTCGGCGCCGGAGATCCCGAGCCGGACGAACGCGGCGTTGAAGCGGGCCGACTCGCTGCACACCCGGGTGTCGCAGGCGAGGGCGAGGGCGAGCCCGCCGCCGGCGGCGGCACCGTTCACGGCGGCGATCACCGGCTTGGGCACCCGGCGCACCTTGACCGTGAGGTCGCTGAACGCGCGCTGCACGCCGAGGCCGCCCCGCACGGTGGCGAGGTGCTCGTCGTCGTCGCCACCCTCAGCCATCTCGCTGAGGTCGTGGCCGGAGCAGAAGCCTCGGCCGGCTCCGGTGAGTATGACGGCGCGCACGCTCCGGTCGTCGCTTAGCGTCTCCAGCGAGTCGCCGAGCTCGGCCACGAGCTCCAGCGTCATCGAGTTGAGCTTGTCGGGCCGGTTCAGCGTCACGAGCGCGATTCCCCGCTCGAGCTCCTCGGTCAGGACGGTTGGCACATCAGTTCTCCTTGTCGGCGATCGGGAAGATGTCCTCGGCGAGGACCCGCAGGTCCTCCACCATCTCGTCAAACGATCCCGCCCGGCAGTTAGAGCCGCCCCGGGTTGGCGGCGAAGGGTTTCCCGACGCCCAGGCGCCTGCGGTTCTGCACGACGAGCGGGACACCCTTGGCCACCAGGCTCGGGAAGATGTCGTCGCGGTCGTTGATGTGGGAGATCGCGAACTGGACGTGGTGGTCCTCGGCGAAGTCGGCGCACGTCGGCCTGCGGTTGCGCCGCGAAGGTGCCCACGGCGACGTTCACCTCGTGGATCACGGGCACAACTTCGCGTCCCGGCCCATGCCGCCGTGCCCGTTCACCCACGCCACCATCGTGGCAGCGAAGCCCTTCTCCTCCCGAGGCCCGAGGCTCTGGGCGCCGAGGGCGGCGTTGGCAGCCGACTGGTCGGTGATGGCGTCGAAGCCGGCCTGGATCGGCTCGCCGGCGGGATCCGGCCCCGCACCGCCGGTGCTGGTCGCGGCGCCGCCGCCGGCCGCCGCGCGGCTCGACGCGCCCGACGGTGAGACCGCGAGCGTCGCGCCTCGGTCGCCGGCGGCGCGAACACGGCGTCGAGGCCGACCGCCGCGACACCGACGAAGAACGTGCGCAGCGTCGCGACCGCCAGGAGGCGGACGGACGCGCCGCTCAGAAGCCCGGTGCCAGGAGCGGCCACGGCCGGGCCCGCTCGTAGGCGGCCGCTGTGGCGAGGACGACGTGGTCCTCGTGGCGCCGTCCGACGACCTGCAGCCCGATCGGCAGGCCGTCGAGGAGGCCGGCGGGCACGGACGCGGCCGGGTGGCCTGTGAAGTTGAACGGCGAGGTGAACGCGCCGATCACCCCGACGCCGTGCTCGGCGCCCCGCAGGGTCGTCGGGTACGGCCCCTCGGCGGGCAGCGGCGGCACCGGCAGCGTCGGCAGCAGCACGAGGTCGACTTCCGTGAACACCGCCGCCATGGCCGTGTTGAGCGCGTGGCGGTGATGGTTGCCGGCGATCAGCGCCTCCAGCGACGGCGACGACACCGTCGCCGCGAGCATCTCGAGGATCTGCTGCGCACCCGGCGTCTCAACGAGGTCCATGAACAGCTGCGGCAGCACCGACTGCATCTCCGGGTCGGGGCTCCGGTCGGCGAACGTGGTCCCGGCGAGGATCTCGGCGCCGAAGCCGGGCAAAACCGGGAACGCCGGGGTGACGTCCATCAGCTCCGAGCCGACCGCGGCGGCGAGCGCCCGGGCCGCGTCGAGGGCCACGGCCTCGACCTCGGGCTCAGCGCGCGCCCCGCCGAGGTCGCTCACCCACCCCACGCGCACGCTGCCGGGCACGAGCTCGGTGATCGCGCGTTCGAACGACGGCACCGGCGGCGCCGACGAGTACGGGTCGCACTCGTCGGGGCCGGCCGTGCAGTCCAGGTACCGGGCGAGATCGGCGACGGTGCGCGCCAGCGGGCCGTTGTGGACCACGTTTGCGGCGCCGAGGTAGGCGGGCCCCCGGGGGATGCGCCCGTACGTCGGCTTGATCCCGGTGACCCCCGCGGCGGATGCGGGCGCCCGGATGGAGCCGCCCATGTCGCTCCCGGTCGCGAGGGGGACGAGGCCTGCCGCGAGCGCAGCAGAGGCGCCGCCGCTCGACCCGCCCGGCGAGCGGTCGAGGTTCCACGGGTTGCGGGTAGTCCCGTAGAGCGCCGACGCAGTGTGGCCCATGAGTCCCATCGGCGGCGACGCGGTGAGCCCGACCGGCACGGCCCCGGCGCCGAGCAGCCGCGCGACATGGACGCTGTCGTGGTCGCCGACGCGGTCGGCGAACGCCGAGCAAGCGCTCGTCGCCGGCCATCCTGCCACCGTCTCGGTGACCTTGATGCCGAGCGGCACACCGGCGAGCGGGCCCGGGTCCTCGCCCGCGGCGACCCTGCGGTCGACGTCGTCGGCGACGCGCAGCGCGCGGTCGGCGTCCACGAACACAAACGCGTTGACGGGCTCGTTCAGCTTCTGGATGCGGCCGAGGTGGTGCTCGGTCACCTCGACGGCGCTGAGGCGGCCGGCACGGACGGCGTCGGCGATCGCCGTCGCCGGTGCGGTCGTGAGGTCGGCGAGATCGGTCACTGGTATTCCCTTCATCCGATGGCGACGAGGTCGCCGGCGTACCGGAAGCAGGCGCAGCCGTCATCGAACGCGATCCGGCGGGCGTGGGTCGTGCCGTCGTGGCGCCCCGGCCCGAAGCGCGACGCGAACGTCCCGGTGGGCCGGAACGCGCCGAGGGACTCGATCCCGGCACGGATGGCGCCCGCGTCGACGGCGCCGCCGCGGTTCGCTCCGGCGGCGAGCGCGAGGAAGACATCGCAGGTCGCGTACGCGATGCGGTCGTTGCCCGAGTCACGCAGCTCGACCCCTGCCGCCCGCATGACGTCGGCGCAGCGAGCCTCGGGCTCGCCCGGTTCCGCCCCCGGCCCGCGCCCGACGTCGCTGGCGGGGAACCAACCGAGCCCCGCCGCCCCGTGCAGCTGCGCGACCGGCACGTTCTTCCGCAGGTAGTCGAGGCTGTTGCGGGTGTCAAGCGCGTACTTAGGCCTGTAGCCCTGGATCTCGGCGGCCTGCATGAGGACGCCGCTCTCCAGCCCGCCGATGTCGAGCACGAAGACGTGCGACACGCCGGTGGCGCGGAACCGCAGGATCCCCGACCCGATGGCCTCCGGATGATCGCTCGTGTACCGGATCTCGTCGGCGACCTTGAGGCCATGGCGCGCCAGTGCGGCCTCGATGCCCTGGGCCACCCGGTTGCGGTCAGGGCTGTCCTTCATGGTGATGCCGATGCGGGGCGTGTCGCCGAAGAACCCACGTGCGACGAGGTCGTCGACGAGCGCGCCCGCCGCCCGGACCGGGTCCGGGTAGCCGGGCACGAAGTAGGTGTCGGGCGCGAGCGCCATGTCGAAGAACCCGTAGTTCTCGTCGACGAGCACGACGCCGCGCTCGGCGAGGCACGTCTGGAGCACCTCGCTGCTGAAGATCGGGGAGACGACGACCGGGACGTGGTGGTCCTCGGTGAAGAAGGAGCAGGCGGTCTGCTCCTGCGTCGCGGTCCCGGCGGGGTCCGACGCGTCGTAGGCGTGCCACACCGGCACGATCTGCAGCCCGGCGAGCCCGCCGCGGGCGTTGATGTCGTCGATCATCGCCTGGGCCATGGCCTTGGTGTCGGGCACCGAGAACCCCTGGGCGCCGAGGAGGTTGACGAGCTGGTCGGCTCCGGTGACGTATCGCACGCCGATCTCGACCGTGCCCGCCGACGGGCCGCTGCCGGTGATGCCGCCGGCATCGGCGCCGTGCGCGCCGGCGGCGCCCGCTGCTCCGGGGGAGGCCGCCGTCGACGTGCCCTCCGCGCCGAGGCCGCCGGTCGCCACGTCGGAAGCATCGTCGAGCGAGCCAGCCCCGGACGCGGGCCGGCTCGGCGCCCCGGCGATCAGCGCGCGGACGTCGAGCGGCTCGCCGCCGCCGGTGCCGCACGCGGCCACGATCGACACGAGCACCACTGCAACCGCGGCGAGCCGTGCGTTCACGCCGGGACGATCCTCACGGCGGTGTGCGGGAACTGCATGAGCCCACTCTCGACGAGCTCGCGGGTGGCGTTCTCGGTCCGGGTCGGACCGAGAACGACGGTGAACGACACGCGGCCAGCGCCGTCGGTCGTAGCGGCGACCTCGACGGTGTCGCCGCCGTCGGGGGTAACCAGCACCCGGTAGGGGTGGTGGGCGCCGAGCGGCGGGGTCGTCACGTGGACCGTGCCCGTTCCCGCCAGCGTGATCTCGGTGCCGTCGGTGCGGGCGCCAAGCACGTGGAGCGCCTCGACGTTGGGACGGTCGACGGCGAGGGACCAGCCGAAGATGTCCACTACGGGGTCGACGCTGCGGAACGAGAACCGCTCCGGTAGGTTGACCGGCGCCGCGAAGACCTCGTTCATGCGCGGGACGAAGTAGCGCACGAAGTTGTCCCGATTCTGGATGCCGTCATGAGCGCCCTCGCGTTGGATGTTGGTGAACCGGACGCCCGCCTCCGTGGCCGCCTGCGCCCAGGCGTCGAAGCTGACCCGGAACCCCAGCTCCTGGTCGGGGTCGCCCGTCGCCGGCTCCATCGCGCACACGCCGCGGCCGTCGTTGGGCAGACAGCCGTCACCGATGGCCGTCATCACCTCGGTGCCCGCCGCGCTGACCGCCGCCGCGTAGTACAACGGATCGAGCGCGTACCAGCGCTCCGGCGCGACGTCGGGCGGCTCGTAGCCCTGGTCGGCCAGATACTGCTGCCAGACGAAGTTCGTCCACGCCTCGAACAGCGCCCGGTTGCGCAGGTTCGGGTACGTCGGGCTGAGCGCGCCGACGAACGCGAAGCGGTCGGGGTGGCGGAAGCCGACGAGCAGCGAGCCGTTGGCGCCCATCGAGTTGCCGAACACGGCGCGGCCGCCGCGGTCGGTGCGCACGCGGAACAGCGCCTCGACGAGCGGCGCCACCTCTTCGAGGAGGTGCCGCTCGGCGTCGACACCGCCGTCGCCGACGCTGTCGGTGTACCAGCAGTGCCCGCACCACTGGGTCGGCCCGTTGTCGATCCCGACGATCACGAAGTCACGCTCGGCGGCCGTTCCCGCGGGGTCGATGCCGCCGAAGTCACGGCTCGCGCCCGGGCGGCCGAACGGGTACGGCACCGGGACACCCAGGTCGCCGAGCGTCGGCCCGGCGCCGTAGGTGTTGGCGTCGCCCTGCCCGTGGAGGAAGTACGCGACCGGGAAGTCGTGGGGGTCGGTCCCGTACGCGTCCGGCAGCCACACCAGCGACGTCGTCCGCTGGCCGACAGCGGCGCTGTCGAACTCGAGCGAGAACAGGCGCGGGTCGCTGTCGCTGCGGGTGACGACGACGTTCCACTGCGCGAACGGCGCCCCGAGCGCCGAGGGTTCGGTGCGGAACAGCGGCGGCGGCTCGTCGGAGGCGGCGACGGCCGCGCCGACGGCGACGAACGAGACGAGCGAGACGAGCGAGACCACCGTGGAGACAGCCAGCGCACGACGCACGACGAAACCCCCAGCCCTTGTCGTATCTGCTAGCCGACGTTAACGTTCCCCTAGCCGATCGTCAAGGAGGCTGGTGTGACACAAGTGGCGGGCCGGGACACACGCTCGGAGATCCTCGACAAGGCGCTCGAGCTGTTCACGCGGCAGGGCTACGCGGGGACGTCGCTACGCGACATTGCCGACGCGGTCGGGTTCACCAAGGCCGCGCTCTACTACCACTTCCCCGCCAAGGAGGATCTGCTCCTGGCGCTCCTCGATCCCGTCATCAAGGCCCTCGACGCCCTCGTGACCGGCGAGCACACACATCCGGCGTCGCTGCTCGCCGCCTACCTGGACTTCATCATCGAGCGCCGGCCGGTCGTCGGCTTCGTGCTGCGGGAACCGGCCGCGCTCGACCACCCGGCGCTGGCGCAGGTACAGTGGGACTTGATCGTGCGGCTGCGTGACCGCGTCGCCGGCCCCGGCTCGACCCCGGACGACCGCGTCCGCGCCGCGTGCGCTCTCGGCGCCGTGCACATGGCCGTGCTGTCCATCGACCCCGAGAACCTCCCGGCGGCGCGCGACGTCATCGTGGCGTCCGCCTGCGCCGCGCTCGCGGGATGACGCCATCGCGGCGCAGCTCGTCGCCGTCGCCGAGGGTCGAGCGGCGCGATGACGTGCTCGTCTACACAACCGAGCCGTAGGCGCGCCGGTGGGGTCGTCGGGCCTGTCGTCGCCCGGCTCTGGGTCTCGACGACCGCGGCGGACACCGACTTGTCGCCAAGCTCTGCGACGTCGCCCCCAACGGGGTGTGCCGGTCACGTCGCCGACGGCCTATTCGGGCTGTCCCGGCTGGTGGAGGACGGCGAGATCGACGTCTTGGCGCCAGGCGACGTGCAAGCGATCGACGTCGACCCCGGCGCGACCGGCCACCAGTTCCGCGCCGGGCACGCGATCCGTGTGTCGCTGCAACCGAGCGCCTTTCCGCTGTGGCAGCGACACATGAACACGGCGGAGGACCCCCGGGACCGTCGCCAAAGGCGTCGTCTCCGTGCAGACGGTTCTCGACGACGCCGCGCACCCGTCACAGGGCGTGCTCCCGCTGCGGCCGTGCTGATGGTGTCCTCGCCGGAGCTGGCGGACTGCCCACGACGACGGAGGATGTCGCCCGCCTGTACGAACTCGGCTTCCTCATCGCGTTCGCCGAGCGCCGCGCCCCCAGGTGACCGAGCTCTGAGCCGAGACCACCCGAGGATGCGTCAGCCAGCGCGCATTGGCGCAGTGGCTAACGCCTGCTCGTGAGAGGTCAGATCTCGAGACCCTTGGTCGCGCCTTCGAGGAACACCGAGCGGAGCAGGTCGCCGCGGCCGCGCAGGTCTGCGGCGGCGCCGTCGAAGCGGATCTCGCCCTTCTCCATGAAGTAGGCGTGGTCGACGAGCGAGAGGGCGATGTTCACCGACTGCTCCACGAGCACGACGGCGGTCCCGGTGGCGTTGATGCGTCGGACCATCTCGAGCAGCTCGCCGACGATCTTCGGCGCGAGGCCCAGCGACAGTTCGTCGATCAGCAGCAGCCGGGGCTGGAGGATGAACGCCTTGCCGACTGCGAGCATCTGCTGCTCGCCGCCCGACAGCGTCGACGCGAGCTGGTGCTTGCGCTCGTCGAGGCGGGGGAACGCCTCGAACGTCGCCTCGATCCCCCGCTCGAGGGCCTTGGTGGTGCGTCCGAGGCTGTGCCCGTACACCCGCAGATTGTCGAGCACCGTGAGTGGGCCGAACGTCGCCTTGCCGCCGGGGATCTGGGTGATCCCGAAGTCAAGCCGGCGCTCGGCGTCGACGTACGTGATGTCGGCGCCCCGGAAGTGAACGGATCCCTTCGACGGCAGGCCCAACCCCGAGATCACCCGCAGGAGGGTCGACTTGCCGGCGCCGTTGGTGCCGAGCAGCGCCACCATCTCGCCGTCGTCGACGGTGAAGTTGACGTCGAACAGCACCTGGAGCTGGCCGTAGGAGAAGTCGATGTGCCGGCACGACAGCATCGGGAGGTGCTGGCCCTTCAACCGCAGGATTTCGATCTCCTCGCGCTCCACGATCTCGTCAATCATCCGGTCGAGGTCGTCGTTCACGGAGCGGGCGGTGGTGCGCAGGACCCACGCGGCCAGGATCGCCGGGACGCTCATCGACACGATCGCGCCACCGATGCCGAAGCGGCGGTCGATGCCCGACAACAGCAGCAGGCCGCTGATGCCGCCGACACCGGCGAAGAAGATGCCCGACAGCGCCGACGCGTGCGGCCGCATGTAGGGCGGGATGATCGACAGCATGACAATGTTGAGGGCGGGCTGGATCAGCGCCGCCGCCGCGAAAACGACGGCGAACCCCACGAGCATCGGCACGAACCACGGCGACAGCGCCGCGACGATGATGGCTGCCACGAACACGAGCAGGACGCGGGCCGCGACGCGCACGACGCTGCCGGGATCGTCACGGAACATCGCCTCGACCCGCCGGCCGAACACCGCAAGCGCGGGGAGCGCCAGGACCCACACGCCGGCCAGGAACAGCGACCGGGCCGCCGCGCCCATGTTCCACTCCTCGTCGAGGAAGAAGAACAGGAACGTGAGCATCGGCGAGAACAGCATGCCGAACACCGCCCAGGCCGCCATGAGTTTGCGCATCGTCGGGATGAGCAGGAGACGGCGGCAGATCTCGAAGAACCCGAGTTGCCGGTCGTCGCTCGCCGCGGTCTCGGCGCCGGCGTCGGCGCGGACCGTCTGGCGCACCCGCTCGAGGTCGAACCGCCCGAACCCGGGATCCTTCAGCCGCAGGGCGAGGACCGCGGCGCCGATGCACAGGATCCCCATGAAGACGAAGACGCCGCGCCACGTGAACCCGAGGACGGTCACGAGCCCGACGATCAGCGGCGCGACGATCGTGCCAGCCGCCGCGGCGCCGCGGTAGCCGGACAGCGCCCGCACCCGACCCTCGGGCGGGTACGAGTCCATGAGCAGCGGGCGGTGGACGGCCTCCACAGAGCCCGTCGATGCGCCGTCGGTGACGAGGACGAGGAGCACGCCCCACACGTTGATCACGAACCCGGAAAACAGGGTCGCCGCCGCCCAGCCGAACGCCGTGATCTTGGCGACGACGTCACGCTTGGGCCGGTTCTGGACGAAGGCTGCCATCGGCAGCGACGCCAGCATCACCGCGAGCGTCTTGAGCAGCACCAGGAAGGTGAGCGTCCCGCGGCCGACACCGAGGGCCCAGGAGATCTCGGGCCCGAGGATGAAGAAGCCCCAGCTCTGGAACTGGTCGACGACGATCAGCAGGCCGAGGGCGACGAGGGGGTACCAGCCGACGCCGGACCGCTTCACGGTCTCGGCGAGCGGCGGCGGCTCCTCGGCGGTCCTGCTGATGCCGAGGACGCGACGAGCCGACTCGCGCAGGCGCTCCTGGGTGTCCTCGAGGGTCTCGACGAGCGCCTCGGCGCGGTGGATCTGCTCGACGTGCTGGCGGTCCTTGACCACGTCGTCGCCGGCGACCGCGCCGACGATGACGGTCGTGTCGAGCTCGGCGCGCGTTACGTCATCGGGCTTGGAGCTGTTGCCGGCAGCCATCAGCGGTCCTCCAGGGTGAACTCGACCGTGTAGGCGGCTTCGCCGATGCGACGCCCTTCGGCGTCGACCAGGATGACCGTCGCCTCGTGCCGGTCCTGCGCCGACTCCCGCGAGGAGCTGCCCTTCCGCGGCAGCGCGTCCAAGGTCACGGCGTTCTCGTCGGTGACAAAGACGTAGCGGTCCTCGAAGTAGGCGAGGTCCGGACACCCGGCCGTGCGGTTGCAGGAGTCGTCGGCGATAGCCCGCAGACTCTGGCCGGGCTTGATCGGCTCACGGTCGACGAACACCGCAAAGAACGGCCCGCCGCCGGCGTCGTCGAGGTCGTCGGCGGTCCAGCGGATCGTGACGGGCAGCGTTACCTCGGCCCGGTCCTTCGGGGCGACGATGTCGACCCGGTCGTCGTTGCGGAAGGCGAGCCCGTTCACGGCGCAGCCGGACGCGGCGGTAGCCAGTGCCAGAGCGAGGGCGAGGCGCTTCATGCAGGTGTTCCCGCGGTCGTGAGCGCACCCGAGCGCTCGATGGCCCTGACGTCGCCGCCGAGGTAGGACTCGATGACGAGCGGGTTGTTGCGCACCTCTTCGGGCGTGCCGTCGGCGATGAGGCGGCCGGACTCCATAGCGAGCACCCGGTCGGAGAGGCGCATCACCATCGGGATGTCGTGCTCGATCACGATCAGCGTCATGTCCAGCGCGTCCTTCACGCGCCGCAGCAGGTCGCCGAGGGCCTCGGTCTCGCGCTGGGCGATGCCGGAAGCGGGCTCGTCGAGCAGCAGCAGCGTCGGTTCCAGGGCCACGAGGCAGGCGAGCTCGGTGATCCGCCGGGTGCCGGTCGACAACTCGCGGATCTGCTTGTTGCGGAACGAGTGGAGGCCCATCGCTCCGACCAGGTCCCGGGCCCGGATGTCCTTGCGGCGATCGGCCGCGGACAGGCCGAGCAGCGACTGGGCCATCCTCGTTGGCTCCGCCCGTTCGAACGCGAGCATCACAGTCTCCACGACGGTCATCGTGGGGAACAGCGCGGCGTCCTGGAACGACCGGATGAGGCCGCGCTTGCCGCGCTCCTCGGGCCCCATCGACGAGATGTCCTCGCCGTTGAAGCTGATCGTGCCGGTGTCGACCTTGGTGAAGCCGCCGACCAGCTCGAACAGCGTCGTCTTGCCGGCGCCGTTGGGGCCTATGAGGCCGACGATCTCGCCGGGCCGCACCTCGAAGGAGACGCCGTCGACGGCCTTTACGCCACCGAAGTACCGCTTCACGTCCTGCACCTGCAGCAGCGGCACGCCGGCCTCGACCGGCTTGCGCTCGATCGACCGCGTGATCGCCAGCCCGCCGCACACCTGCACCGAGTCGGGGTCGTCGACCGCCTCGTCGTTTCGGATCGCGACGGGATCGAGCCCCTCGGCCCGAGCGACGAGGTCGATGATGCGGTCGCGCAGCGGCTTGACCATCTGCGCGATGCCGCCGGGAAAGTAGAGGATCAGGACGAGCCAGCCGAGCGCCGTCGCCGCGAGGCCAGCGTTGTCGAGAGGCAGGAACTTCGGCACGCCGATGATGTAGAAGGCGCCGATCAGCGGTCCGGCGAGAAGGCCGATGCCGCCGAGCACGGTCATCGCGGCCGAGTCGATCGACGCGCCGATCGGGAATGCCGTCGACGACAGCCGCGACAGCGCGTGGCCGTAGAGCGCCCCGCCGATGCCGGCGAGGAAGCCGGCGAGCACGAAGCCCTGCAGCTTCACCGCGGTGGCGGGCACCGTGAACGCCCGGGCGCCGGCCTCGTTGTCGCGGATCGCGCGCATCCGCCGGCCGATGCCGCTCTTCCACACGTTGCGGGCGAGCCAGAAGGCGAACGCCAGCGGCAGGAGGGCGAACAGGTAGTACTTCTTGCCGGTGTCGAACACGGTGTCGCCGACGATCGGGCGGCCCGGGTCGATGCCCTCGCCGAGCATCCACGACTGCTGGAACAGCCAGCCCTGCGTTGCGAGCCCGAAGCCGAGCGTCGTCACCGCGAGCATGAGGCCCTTGATGCGCAGCGCGGGCAGACCGATCACCAGCGACACCGCCGCGGCGGCGAGCCCGGCGGCGAGGAAGCCGAGGGCGTAGTTGCCAACCTCCTTGGTCACGACGTATGACGCCGTGGCGCCCACGCCCGCGAGGGCGAACTGGCCGAGGGAGAGCTGGCCGCCGAGACCGGTCACGACGCCCACGGACAGGCCGACCACGGCGAACGCCATGATGACCACGAGGATGATCGACGTGGCGTTGGTCGTAAGCGCCGGCATCAGCAGGGCAGTGGCGGCGATGATCCCGACGACGATCCAGCCGAGGTTCTTCACCGGCCACAGAGCCTGCAGCCGCTCGGGGAGCGGCGGCCACGGCTGGACCGACGCCCACGATCCATTCTCGTCGTCGCGGAACGTCGTCTTGCGGCGCTGGAGCACCAGGGCGCCGAGGATGAGGCAGAACAGCACCATCTCGACGAGGCCGCCGCTGGGGTAGTTCCACAGCAGGATCTGCTCGACGATGCCGACCGCGAGACCGGCGGCGAGACCGATGGGAAGGCTCGTCATCCGGGCGATCACCGCGGCGGCGAGCGCCCGCATGAGCAGGCCCGGGCCCAGCAATTGCGCGTTGGCGAAACCTCGCGTCGGGAGGACGAGGATCGCCGTGAACGCCGACACCGCGCCGGCGATCGCCCACGCCAGGGTGGACATGCGGCCGGCGAAGACGCCCGCCATGCGGGCGGCTTCCGGGTTCGCGGCCGACGCCCGGATGGCGAGGCCGAAGCGACTCTTGCGCAGGAACCAGGCGAGGCCGGCGACGAAGAGCGGGGTGATGAAGAGCATGCCGGAGTAGGCGCGGGTCACGCGAAGGGCGCCGACGTCGAACTCGGGCAGGAACGCCGGCTGCGGGAACAGGCGGCCCGCCGTTGCCTGGCTGTTCACGACCAGCGAAAACAGCAGCAGGAACTGCGCGAGGCCGAGCGTGGCGACGATCGACATCACCGCCGGGGCATTGCGGAGGCGGCGAATAACGACGATCTCGGACAGGCCGCCGACGCCGGCCGCGATGATCAGCGCGATGGGGAACGCGACCCAGTACGGGATGCCCCAGCGAGTCACGGTTACGCCGAGGAGCGCGGCGGCGAAGGCGCCGATCTCGCCGTGGGCGAAGTTGATGACGCGGTTCGACCGGTAGATGAGGATGAGGCCGACGGCGAGGATGCCGTAGGTCATGCCCGTGATCGCGCCGAGGAGCACGACCGGGAACGGGATATCGAGGTCGAACCCGCCGTCGTCGCCCGCGCCGCCCTCGATGGGGGTGAGCGGCAGCGTGGTCGACGTCCCGGTCGGCAGCGTCGTGGCGGTCGAGTCCGCGACGCTCGATGGCGTCGTCGGTGTCACAACGCTGCCGCCGATCGGCGAGAAGGATCCGCGCTCGGGCGAGGGCGTGAACTGCGTCGCCGGCGGCGACGCCGGACGGCGCACGGAAGTCGGCGTCGTAGTCGCCGCCGGCGGCGCCGTGGACGTGAACGTCGAATCACCCGGCGCCGTGAACGTCACGTTGTCGAACACACCGCCCGACGAGGTCACCACGATGTCGAGGAAGCCGTTGTTGGTGGCGAAGCCGTCGGGGATCTCGAAGGTCACCGTCGTGCCGTCGACGGTGCCGGGCACCGCCACGCTGGCGTCGAACCTCGGCGCGTCCGCGAAGGCGCCGTTCTGCGCGGGGGTCCAGTCGGACGTCGCGGGGTGGGCGAGCAGCGTCGTCCCTGCTGCCACGTCCCCCGCGGTGGCGAGCTTGAGGGTGACGACACCAGGAGCCTTGCCGTCGATGCGAACGGCCGATATCGCCAAGGACCCAGTGGGTCCATGGGACACGTAGAGGCCGTCCTTGGGCGCCCCCGGCGGCGGGATGGGGAGGCCGCTGAACTGGCTCCACCACCCGTACTGCGTCGGCGCGTCGGCGCGTGCATCGGGAGGCATCGCCAGGACGCCCGCGAGCACGGCGCACATGAGAACGATGCGGCCCAGCCGGCTCAGTCGCTGCGCTTCCACTTCGTTGCAGACCCCCCGGGGACACGCGGTGACTTCCGACCTTCTGTTGGACCTGTTGGACACGGATTCGAGCGTCCCCTGCCGCCCGGGCACCCGTTGTTAACTTCGGATAACTTATTCCACGGCGGCGACGCTGTGGCAACCGTTACGCGCGCAGCGCGGCTTTCGTCAGCCTCACCAGCCCGGCGTACGACTCGGTCCCTTGCAGCGGCAGACCAGTGCCCGGATGTGCTCGGCTTCGTCGCGGTCCTCGAGCAGCTCGCCGCGGTCGACCGGGTCCCGCCCGTCGCCGTTAGACAGCGCGTGAACCGGTCGAGCGCGGGCCAACCCGGCTCACGGACGGGTCGGCGCGCAGGAGACCGATTGGCGCGCGGCGAACCAGAGTCCGGCGTAGAAACACACGACCACCGCGACGACCAGGGGCCGGTGGGCGAGCCTCATCGTCGGAAGGGCGACGCGGGCCGGCGTCAACTCTCGTTCACCCTCAACCGAGGAAGTCTCGGGCAAGCGCGTCCCACAGGTCGACCGACATCTCCAACGAGCCGGTATCGATCCGCTCGTCGTCGCCGTGCCCCATGGTGGCGATCTGGTCCATGTTGAGCCGTTCGCTCCACATGCCGAAGCCGTACGCCGCTGTGCCGAAGATGCGGCGGAAGTGGCGAGCGTCGGTGCTGCCCACCATGCGCATCGGGATGAGCTCGGCCCCTTCGTAGAACCGGCCCGCCACCTTGCGCATCGAGTCCAGCAAGGGCGACTCGGCCGGCGAGACGGTCGCCACGTCGGTGCCCCGGTCGAAGTGCACCTCGACGCCCTCGCCCGCGTCGCCGAGCGCGTCGGCGATCATCCGCCGCACCGCGGCCTCGTCGTCGCCCGGCAGCACGCGGATGTCGAGGGAGATCTCCGCTTCCTCGGGGATGATGTTCGTCTTCGTGCCGGCGCCGAACATCGTCGGCGTGATTGTGGTGTGGGTGCAGGAGTAGGCCATCTTCGCGATGCCCGCGGGCAGAAGAGCGAGAGCCTCGACGAAGCCCTGCTCGTTCAGCAGCATCTCGGCGAGCTCCTCCGGGATGCCGAGGCCGTGCACGAAGGACTTCCAGGCGTCGTCGAGGCGCGTCGGTGGCCGGTACTCGTTGATCCGCCGGACGACCTCGGCCGCCTTCACCAGCGCGTTATCGGTCCCGTACGGCATCGAGCCGTGCCCCGGGGTGCCCTTCACATGGAGCTTGGCCCACATCGGCCCCTTCTCCTCGCGCAGGTACGGCAGCCGGATGCCGTGCGGCGTCTGGAGCGGGAAGCCCCCCGACTCGGTGATGCAGTAGTCGGTGCGGACCGCGTCGGCCTCGTGGAGCGCGAGGTGCTCGGCGCCGTACACGCCGCCCGCCTCCTCGTCGGCAACCGCGAGATAGACGAGCGTGCCGCGCGGGCGGAAGTTCGCCTCCGCCAGCTGCTTGGTCGCCACCGCCATCGACGCGGTGACATTGAACATGTCGATAGCGCCGCGCCCCCACACGAAGCCGTCAATGATCTCGCCGCCGAAGGGGTCGTGGGTCCACCGGCCCTCGTTGACCGGGACGACGTCGGTGTGGCCCATCAGGCACAGCGACGGCGCGTCGGGATCCGTCCCCTCGATCCGCACGACGAGGCTCGCCCGACCCGGCGCCGCCTCGTAGCGCTCGACCTCGAGACCGGCGCCTTCGAGGTAGCCGCGAAGCAGGTCGGCGTTGCGGATCTCCTCGCCCGACTCCACCGAACCGTCGTTGACGCAGGCGTGGCGGATCATTTGCTGGGTCAGCGCGACGACGTCGCTCGTGGGCTGCTCGCTCATCGCCCCGAGGGTAAGGTAAGTCGCCGTTCACGATCAACGAGTCTGCCAGCCCGTGGACGGCTAGCTCGCCACGACCATGCGACCCTGGTCAGCACCGGGGAACCATGACGATCGAGACCATCGCCGACCTCGCGCGGGTGCACGGCGCGCGGCCCAACGCCCTCGCCATCGCCGAAGGCGACCGCAAGCTCACCTAGTTCAACGTTGTTGGCGCCGGCCCACTCGCCGACTCGCTGGTCCTTCCTGGTCGACAGGTGCGGGCTGAAGTTGTCTGACACGATGGCGATCCGCACCTCGGGCGGATAGAGCGATGGCAAGTAACGCCAAAACCCGCGGAACTCGGTGCGGCCCTTGTGCTTCTTGACGTGCCCATAGAGTCGATCCCGATTCAAGTCGTAGGCCGCGAGCAGATGGCGCACACCGTGTGGACGCGTGTAGGTGGCCCGCCGACGCCGTCGGCGGGGTGATCTGATGTCGCACTTGCCGGCGGCGACCGGCGCCCACTGCTTGCCCGGATGCGGCTACACGACCTTCAACGAGGTAGACCGGTCAGCGGAGGACGCCTATGCCCAGGCCTGCGTCACCGATCCGCGCGCCGAGCTCGCCGTGGCCGAGTGCCACGACTGTTTCACGCCCACCGAGCTGGTGCTGATGTAGGACCTCGACCTCGCCGAGCGGGGCTCGGCCTGGAAGGAGGTGCTCGCGGGCACCTACGAGCTCGAGGGCGACCTCGCGGTGAACCCCGATGGCGGCCTGAAGTCTTTCTGCCACCGGGATCGGTGCTCCGGGCTCCGCATACTGTTCGAGTGCTGGCTCCAGCTGCGGGGCGAGGCGCCGGCGGAGCGTCGCATCAGGACGATCGACGCCGGCAAGAAGCTCGGGCTCACCCACAACCTCGGCGGGGCACCGGGCGAGTGCGTGACCTTCGTGTCGATCGTCGGGCCGAGCCCTCGGCCTGACCGTCACGGAACACCGCCGTTCGGCAGGTCCAGGTTTTCAGCTAATGCCGGAGAAGAGGTCGGCGAGGCTGGTGCCCATCGACGCGAGGTCGGAGCGGCCGTCGAGCAGCTGCTTGGCCTGCGCTGCGAGGCCGTCGACGGTCCAGCGACCCTCGTTGGTGATGCGCTCAAGCAGCGTCCAGCCCTGGAACAGGCCGACCTCGTTGCCGACGACGTGGAACACGCCCCCGGTGAACGGGCAGTCGGCGGTGCCGAGGTAGGCGACGAGCGGCGAGATGTTGGCGGGATCGAGGGCGTCGAACTTGCCGGGATCCTCCGGCGCCGCCATCTGCTCGCCCATGCCCGGCGTCTGCAGGGTCAGGCGGGTCCGGGCGACGGGGGCGATGCAGTTGGAGCGGACGCCGTAGCGCCCGAGTTCCATCGCCTCCACGATCGTCATCGCGGCGATGCCGGCCTTGGCCGCCGCGTAGTTGAGCTGGCCGAAGTTGCCGATGAGCCCGGCACCCGACGACGTGTTGACGATGGCGGCGTTCACCAGCTTGCCCGCCTTGTGCTGGTGGCGCCAGTACGCCGCAGCATGGCGGGTCGGGCAGAAGTGACCCTTGAGATGGACGTCGACGACGGCGTCCCACTCTGCCTCGCTCATGTTGAACGACAGCTTGTCCCGCAGGATGCCGGCGTTGTTCACGAGCACGTGGAGATCACCGAAGGTCTCGATCGCGGTGTTCACCAGGCGCTCGGCGCCCTCCCAGCTCGACACGCTGTCGGTGTTGGCCACGGCCACACCGTTCGCGGCCTCGATCTCGTTCACGACCTCCTGCGCCGGCCCGATGTCGGACCCGGTGCCATCGGTGCTGCCACCGAGGTCGTTGACCACGACCTGCGCACCCTCACGTGCGTACAGCAGCGCGTGCTCACGCCCTATGCCGCGACCGGCACCCGTGATGATGACGACCCGGCCGTCGAGTGCACCCACGAAACGTGCTCCCTTTGCGAATGTTTGCGACCGTTCACTTCTACTACGGCGGTCCCGCGAAAATCGAGGTCGCCACGCTATGGTGCGTCGCCGCAACGCGTGGCCCGGTGAAAGGATCGCAGTGCCCGAAGCGAGCAAGACCGGCGGCGCCGCCGAGGTGCGGGCCCGGAAGCGGCGGCCGCACCGCCGCGACGAGATCCTCGCCGCCGCCACCAAGCTCTTCCACGAGAAGGGCTTCCACGCGACCGGCATGGACGACATCGGCGCGGCGGCGGGAATCACGGGACCGGCGATCTACCGCCACTTCAACAACAAGGAAGAGATCCTCGAGCGAATAATCGTCGACGCCGCGTTCAACGTCCGGGAGAAGGCGAACGAGATCGTCCAGGAGGCGAGTTCGCCCATGGAGGTGCTGCGTGGCCTCGTCGAGCTGTTCGTCGAGATCACCGTCGACAACCCATCGCTCGCGCACGTAGCGCTGTTCGAGCGCCGCACCCTCCCGAACGAGACGCGCGCCGCGATGGAGCGCGCCGAGCGCCTCTACTTCGAGGAATGGGTCCACGCGCTCACCCAGGTCCGTCCGGACCTGAGCGACACCGAAGCCCGGGTGATGGTTCAGGGGGCCACGGGCATCGGCTTCATGGCCGCGACCTACCGCAGCGGGCTTCCCCCCGAGGTGCTCAAGCCCCTCATCGCCGACATGATGGCCACGGCGCTCCTAGTCGAGCGCGGCGCGGCGACGAGGGTGCGCCGCCGCGCTGGCGGCTGACGCCGGCGCCCTAGCCTTAGGTGTACTGCGTGTACCGGAACGGGCGCTGGAGCAGCTTCGAGTAGTCCCGGCCCTCGGTCCCCCACGTCACGACGTCGCGACCCGCGATGGTCGCGAAGCGCGGCCCCTGCTCCTCGATCATCTCGTTGGTGACGTCGCGGGTGACCGGCTCGTGGGGGTGGAAGTACTCGAGCGCGAAGCCGTAGGCGATGCCTGTGCGCACGTCCGGCCTGGTGCGCGGGTACGACCCGTGCCAGGTGTCGCCGTGCCAGATGACCAGCGAGCCCGCGGGCGCCTCGATCGGCACCGCCGCCTCGACCGCCTCGTTGCTGAGCGGCTGCCGGAACTGCCGATGGCTGCCCGAGCTCCGCGACGTCGACGGCACCCCGATCACCGACACCGAGGGTCGAGCGATCGTGGCCGAGCGCTACCAGATCCCCAACGACATCCGCCGGGCCCGCCGCTCGACCTCCAAGGTCCGAAGCGCCACGCGACGGGATGAACGGGTCAAGAATGGAGTCGCGAGGCGCTCCGAGACAGCGCTCGTCCCACCTGCCGCATGAACACGCCCGACGCCCTTGACAACGGTTCGGAACTCAACGGCGTGGTGTTCACCACCCGCTTCGCCGGCGGCAAAGCCGGCCCAACGGCGTCGAAGCCGAGCTGCGCCGTCCGCGCATCATCCAGAAGAACTCCCGGCCGAACCATCCGACGACCTGCGGGAAGTCGAACGGTTCCTGCAGACCCTCAAACGCTGGCTCTTCGCCCGACCCGACCAGCCCGAGACCATCAACGAGCTACAGACACTCCTTGACGTCTTTGTCGTTCACTAAAACCACGAGCGACCGCACCGCTCGCTAACCCCCGATCATTCACGGGTCTTGGGGTGCTGTCGCCGTGCTGGACGCGGCGATCGCACAGCTGCCCGCCGAGATCGCCGTCGGCCACCGGCCAGGTGACGACCCGTCGCTGGTGCGCCGCCAGATCCACGTGCGGGTCGACTCGGTCGGGCGGCGACGGCGGACTCGCTACACGATCACGCCGCGGGGACGGAAGGCGCTCGCCGAGTGGCTGTCGCAACCCGGTGACGGACCCGTGCTCGAGTGCGAGCAGCTCGTCAAGATCCATTTCACCGACAGCGGGACGAAGGCCGACGTCGTCGCCAACCTCGAAGCCGCCCGTGCCTGGGTGCTCGACCAGAACCAGGAGAACCTCGCCACCGCCCGCGCCTACCTCGAGGGCAGCAGCGAGTTCCCCGAGCGCGCCGCGCTCAACCAACTGGTGGGTCGCTTCCTCACCGACTTCTACGTGATGACCGCTCGCTGGGTGGGATGGGCGAACGAGATCGTCGCGACCTGGCCCGACGACGTCACGGACGCGCCGTTCGACGTGGCCGCGGCCGAGGAGAGCGTCCGGCTGGCGGCGAGCATTCCCGCGCTCCTCGAACGATCCGGCTCACCGCGACCGAAACGGTCGCGCTGAACCGGATCGATGGCCCGCGGCCGCTCGTGATCGC
>Ga0070741_10007922_pt1 | contig 21641 bp, 16 predicted proteins | sample Coa_R1_4_FD_66440 | JGI IMG/M metagenome (GOLD analysis project Ga0070741, IMG submission 66440) | Surface soil microbial communities from Centralia Pennsylvania, which are recovering from an underground coalmine fire - Coalmine... | ecosystem: Environmental > Terrestrial > Soil > Unclassified ... | reverse complement strand
GTGTGATGCAGCAGCGCTCCCGCCAGCCACAGCAGGAAGAAGAACGGCAGCATCGCCAGCGCCATCAAACCAACCGCCAGCAGCAGCATGAACACCCAATCTTTCCACGTGTCGCGCCGTCCGGCCGCGAGACTCCGCTCCAGCAGGTGGTAGTTGCGACGATTCGCGCGCCACGCGATGTCGAACAGATTGCCCGCAAACGGAATCGCTCCGATGCCCACTTCGATCCCGAGGTTCACCACCATCCTCGCAATCGTCACTAGCGGCACGCCGCGGAAGAACGCCGCCAGCACAATGATGCAGCTCGCCAGCCCCGCGAGAAAATCGCCGATGCCCGGGATGAATCCGATGATCCCATCGAGCCCGAAGCGAATCGAAGTTCCCGGCACGCGAAACCACGTATCCAGCACGCGTGAGAGCAGATCAAGATTCTCATCGCGGAACGCTCCGCCCGCTCCAAACCGCGGCTTCAGAGCACCTGAGTCCACAATGCCTGGACGCAACACCTCTCCATATCCCATCTTCGTTGCCATCGCTCTCCCGTGCCCCCTTCGTTGCCTCAGCGAATTGGATGCTACAATCGATAGCGGTACGGCGGCTATAGTTCAGTGGCAGAACGCCGCTCTGTGGCAGCGGATGTCGTGGGTTCGAACCCCACTAGCCGCCCCAAAATTTCCTCTGCACAGAGGCATCCTCCCTCAGCCGCTGCGCTCCATTTTCGCGCATTCCCTACTGTGCGCGTCATTTGTGAGATCGACGACCTTGCCGCGCGCCTCTAAAGCACCCGAGCCAGTCTCCGCGCCTCCCTCAGCCCCGAACCTCTTCGTGGGCACCTCCGGCTGGGCGTATCCCACATGGAAGCCGGCCTTTTACCCGGCCAAACTCCCCGCGCGCTCCTTCCTCAACTACTACGGCTCACAGCTCACAGCGGTCGAAGTCAACTACACCTTCCGCGCGCTTCCCACGAACACGCAGCTTGAGAACTGGCAGGCCGCCGTGCCCACCTGTTTCCGCTTCAGCTTCAAAGCCCCGCAGCGCATCACCCACTTCGCTCGCCTGCGCGACTGCGAAACGCTCGTCCAGAACTTCCTCGGTTCCCTCTCTCCCATGCGCGCCGGCAACCTCGGCCCTCTGCTCTTCCAGCTGCCTCCGAACCTGCACGCGAACCGCGAGCTCCTCGCGCGCTTCCTCGATCTTCCCGCATTCCACCACACACACGTCCAGCTCACCTTCGAATTCCGCCACAACAGTTGGTTCACCGACGAAATCTTCTCGCTCATGCGCGAGCACAACACCGCACTCTGCGTCGCCGAAAGCGACGACCTCTCCACTCCTGACATCCAGACCGCCTCCGTTCGCTGCTATCGTCTTCGCCACTCCGGGGGCTACGCCGAGCCGGAACTCGACAGACTCGCCGCCCGCTTCGTCTCTCTGGCGCAGAACGGCGAGGTTTACGTCTTCCTCAAACACGAGGACGAGCCGACCGGCGCGCTCAACGCCGCACATCTTCAGCGGCGAGCCGCCGAGCTGGCCACTCCAGCACTGCGAGGCAGCAACGGATGAGCTGTCCCTGCAATTGCAGTACCTGGCCGTCTGAATTCCCACCGTTTCACCCGCGCCGCTGGCTCTCCAACGGCCACCTGCAGACCATCGCCGGAAACTTTCTCCCCCGGCCCAATCATCTCCCTGCGCCTGTAGCCGAGTTCGTCGAGGTCTGCCCCGCACGCGGCACGCAAATCTCCAGCCAGGTCCTCTGCGACTGCCACTGGCAGCCGGCCGAAGTGCGCGCCCACCGGCCAACCGTGCTCATCCTGCACGGTCTCGAAGGCTCCTCAAACTCGCAGTACGTCATCGGCAACACCAGCAAGTTCTGGAAGGCCGGCTGCAACGTCATCCGCATGAACATGCGCAACTGCGGCGGCACCAGGTTCGAAACCGCAAAGCTGACGCCGACGCTCTACCACTCCGGCCTCTCCAGCGACGTCAAGCGCGTGATGAACTTCTTCCTCCAGCGCGAGCACCTGAGCTCCATCTCGCTCATCGGCTACTCCATGGGCGGCAATCTTGTGCTCAAGCTGGCCGGCGAACTCGGCTGCGATGCGCCACCCCAGCTCAACGCCGTCGTCGGCGTCTCACCAGTCATCGACATCGGTCCCTGCGCCGACGCGCTCCATGAGCCCAAAAACCGCCTCTACGAGCGCAAGTTCCTTCGCGAGCTCCTCAAGCGCTTCCGCCGCAAAGCCGCGCTCTTCCCGCGCGCCTACGACCCCCAGGTCGCCACCGGCATCGGCTCCCTCCGGGACTTCGACCAGCGCATCACCGCCCTCTACTCCGGCTTCCAATCCGCGGACGACTACTACTTCCGCGCCGCCGCCGCGCGTGTGCTGGACCGCATCGCCGTTCCCACGCTGCTCATCCACGCCTGCGACGATCCCTTCATCCGGCTGCTTCCCGAAACCCGCGCCATCATCGCCGCGAACCCTCACATCACGCTGCTCGAAACCCAGCACGGCGGCCACTGCGCGTTCCTCGCCGCGCCCGACCCTGCCAACGGCAACGACGGCTACTGGGCCGAGCACACCGCACTTCGTTTTGTCCTCACCCACACCCAGGGAACCCTCAACGATGCTCCCGCGCATTCATCTGCATCAAACCCTGTATCCTGAACCCCGATGCACGCAGAGTGGAGTGCCGAGTGCTCGTCTGAAGCTGCCGTCCTTGTCGTCCCGTGGTCTGACGCGGACGCGGGCGCACATTTCGTCAATCTTCGAACCGAGCCTTACTCCATCGCTGAAATCCCAGAAGCCGAGCGCTTCCCCGATCTCGCCCGCGCGCTGCGTGCGCTCAACGCAAACCGCTCGCCCTTCCTCACGGCCAAGTGTGACGCCTGGCCGCTCTCCGTCCGCGACAGCGCAGAAGATCTCGAGCTCATGCGCAAGGAGCTCATGCTTGAAGCCGACGAAGCCACCTACGCCTTCACCAGCTACATCGATCTGCTCTGGCGTGAGCGCGCCATCTTCGCCTCAGCCCACCAGCAGCAGGACCGCCTCGATCGCCTCGCACGCCGCGCCGCCAAACTCGCACACGCTGAATCCCTTCTGCAATGCGTTCTCCGTCCGGCCATCGTCGACCTCGGCGCTCCGCTCGAAGGCTTCGCCACCACCCTCTACGTCACGTCACTCGCGTCCGACCCCGAACTAGCGAACCGGCGCTGGGCCAGCGCGCTCGAAGACGTCGTCGATCTGCTTCGCAGCCGCGAGTTCGAGATCAATCGCACCTCCGCTACAATCGACCTGTAGCTCACGGGCGAGTAGCTCAATTGGATAGAGCACGGACCTTCTAAGTCCGGGGTTGCAGGTTCGATCCCTGCCTCGCCTACCACATCCCACCCCGAACCTCGCACAAATCCTCAAACTCAGAACTTCACCTTCAGCGCAAGCTGTCCAGTCCGCGGCTGCTGCGCGGCGGTGATCACACCAAACGTTCCCGATCCAAACGTTGTTCCCGGATTGTTCGGATTCGTGTGGTTGAAAACGTTGAAATATTCAGCGCGGAACTGGACTGTAACCCGCTCGCGAATATCAAAATCCTTATACAGCGCCACATTGGACACTTCGACTCCAGGACCCCTCAGCACACCGGCGCCGGCGTTTCCGTAGTAGCCATTCGCCGGACGCGCGAAAACAGGAGCCGATGCAGTTCCCGGGTTGAACCAGAACGCATTCGAGCCATACACGGTCGGCTTCCACGTCTTCGGATACGTAATCGTGCCAACGATATTTGGACGCGTGATCGGACCCAGGTTCGAGCCCGTGATACCGACGTTCAGCGACGATCCGCACTGCAGCGTCGTCATATCCGAGACCTTCCATCCGCCCAGCAACGTATGCGTGAGGCCTTTCCCTTCAAAAAGCGGAACACTGTAGATCACGCTCGCCGTGAACACCTGCGGGATGTTCAGCGTCGAATTGCCATAGGCACTGTGCAGGTTGTACGGATTCTGGAAGCCTCCAGTATTGTCCAGGTTGTGCGACCAGGTGTACGCCGCGGTCGCGTACACGTGATGGACTTCAGGATGCTTCAGGCTGAACTCCAGCGCGGTCCAGTGATCCACGCCGATCGGATTGTTCCAGCTGATCGATCCGTACCCTTGGTACGGCGCATAGTACGCCGACGAGTAGCCCGCAACATTGAGATTCGGATTGAAGTCGTAGACGCCCGTTGGCTCCGGCTGGTTGAGGTTATAGCTGGTGGAAAGATGGTTGGCGAAGTCTCCGGCGCCCGCTACCGTCATCAGGAAGGAGCCCGGCAACTGCTGCTGCGCACTCAGGCTGAACGTCCTGATCATCGCCACCTGGTAATCCTTCGGCATGCCTGTAATCGAGGAGGCTGTCGGCGCAGGTGCAGTCCCGCCTGTCACGTCAGGAAAAGTCGGGTCGGTAAGGTTTGTCTGATTGAGAATCGGGAAGCTGACGCATCCCTGCGAGCAGGCCGCACCCATTCCGCCATTGCGGTTGTAAACAATCGAGAAGCCGCCGCGCAGTGAAGTCTTTCCATCTCCGAACACATCGAGCGCGAACCCGCCCATCGGCCCGAAGTAGTAGTTGTGCTGGTTTGTAATGTTGAGCGGAACGCCATTCTTCCCATTCAGCTCAATGCCGTTCTGATATCCAACAGCATACGGTCCGGAAAGAACGCCGCCAATCGAGACCGTCGGCACATTCGCTGCATTGAACAGCGACGGATTGAAGTTCGCCGAGTACCCCGCCTGCGACCCAGGAAAGGGCATGCGGTAAAAGCGAAGGCCAACGCTCACAGTCAGGCGCTTGCTCGCCGTCCAGCGATCTTCAATGTACGGGCTCGTAATCGTGTAGTGAATGTATTTGCGAACGCCGTCTTGCCCTTGCGCAAAAGTGTTCGGCAGCCCCAGCAGGTAATCCGCAATTGGATTGCCCGTCGCATAACCGTTGAAGTTGACATCGCCCGTCGTGTTCGCCACAGTCGACCACTGCCGCTTCGTGCCGAACACAATCTCGCCGCCAGCCTGGATGAAGTGATGACCACGCAGCCAGCTCCAATTGTCCGCAACCGTATCCTCCAGGTCCGTCGCATCCGGGATCGTGTTGTTGGCGCTGGTCCCGAACTGCGACCAGCCATTCGAAAACGTGATGTGCGGCAGCCGGTTTTCGAGATATCCCCCGGTGTACGGCAACACCTGCGAATAACCGGAAATCTGCGAGCCCGAGATGATGCCGGCGAAGTCGTGTGTGATGACGTAATTGTTCATCGCAATCGACGTATCGTTCGCCATGTTCGCTGAATAGGTTTGCGTCAGTTGCACCTGGGCGAGCTTGTTATCCGAGATGAAAACGTCGTAGTTCGTCGTGAACGGAGATCCCATGCGCGATGCGTTCGGGTTGTACGCGTCCTGCGTCTCCCAGAACAACTCGCCCATCAAGTGAAGCTTCGGCGTGATGTAGTGATCGATCTTCCCTTCTTCATCTTTCTGGCTCGTAATTGCGGATTTCGTATTGATGTAGTTCGTCGCATTCGTCGTGGTGTAGTTCGGCAGCGGAGCCATCGCATTCAGCAGTGCCAGCTCCGAGGAGTTGATGCGGCTTGCCGGGATCACCCAGTTGCCGTTGCCGTCCGTGCCGAAGCACGCCGTCTTCAGCGTCGCATTGCAGCTTCCGCTGAGTTTCGGATCCTTGAGGAATGTCGTTCCGTACACGCCGGTCATCGGGAACAGCGCCTCATTGGCCGGCGTTCCAACGCCGCGCATCGTCGCCAGCGGCGTCTGTCCGGTCACAACTCCCTGCTGCTTCTCATGCAGGAACTGCTGGTTGAAGTAGAAGAACGTGCGTTGCCGGTTCGCGTTGTACACATGTGGAATGAAGACCGGGCCGCCGATGTGATAGCCGTAAATGTTCCACTCTTCAGGCGAGATCCCGGTGCTCACCGGCACGAAATAATTGCGCGCATCTAGGAACGTGTTGCGCAGAAACTCCCACGCGCCGCCGTGGAACTGGCTGGTGCCGCTCTTGGTCTGCACCACCATCACGCTCGCACCCATCAGGCTGTACTTCGCGTCATAGTTGTTCTGCAGAACTTTAACTTCCTCAATCTCATCCGGAACTGGCGTGATCGTTGTCTGCGTCATGTTGCCGGTGTTCTCGTTCCAGATGCCATCAAGCGTGTAGAACGTTCCGCTGGAACCCCCGCCGTTGATGTTGAGATAGTTCGACGTCGCAAATCCGCCCGGCCCCATCGAGTTAACCGGCGATGTGTTCACCACTCCGGGCATGAGTTGCCCCAGACCCTCATAGTTCCTGCCGTCCAGCGGCAGCGCCTCCGCCTCCGTGCCGGAGACGGTGTTCGATATCTCCGGCGTGACCGTCTGCACCGCCACCGGGCTCGCCTCAACCGTCACCGACGTGTCGACAGAGCCGGCCTTCAACGTGGCCTTGACTTGGAAGACTGCCAGCGGTTCCAGATCGATGCCCGTTTCACTGAACGTTGCAAAACCCGGCGCCGAAATGCTGACGTTATACCTTCCGTTGGGCAGACCTGCCTGCGTGAACGAGCCATCGGAGTTTGTCTTCGTCGTCGCGACCGACTTCGTTGCTGTATTCGTGAGCGTCACGATCGCGCCCGGAACGACAGCACCCTGCGCGTCCTCGGCAATGCCGCTGATCGTGCCCGTCGTCGTGATCTGGCCGGCGGACGGTCGCACCCACGCCATCAGCAGAACGACGCAAAGCAACACACGCGCACTCTGCCCAATATTCTTCACCGTTCGTGATACCGGTCTCTCGAAGGTCATCTGGCATTCTCCTTGAAAGCGCCCTGGAACATTGTCATCTCGCATTCTGCCCGGACAAGCGCGAATGATCTTGTTAGATAGCGCCTTGCCGTCCAGCTTCGCTGCAAGACAAGACGTCTGTATCCCACCGGTTTCCGGCACTATAGGTACCCCGAAATGCAATTGTCAAGAGAGCGGTTTCTCAAGGAGTTGAAATAACGGCCGCTCGCTGCGCGCGCGCCCCAGATAACGCCAAACTCATGTCGTGTCCCGGTTGTTGCGCCGGTCCCGCCTGTTCAGCCCTTACGCGCTCGTCTGGCAACCCGCGAAGCTACCCCTCACGCAGGTTCGCTCTCGCTCGCAGGCATATGCACCACCGGCTGCGGATGCCGCCTGCTGAACCCCGTCATGTGCCGCACCCCCGCCGCCGCAATGAACGTCAACTCCAGCGCACACACACCATCCCACTGCCACCGCGACCACGCGATGGACGCAAGCGCCGAACCCAGCGCTCCGCCGACGAAGTAGATCGTCATATAAATCGTGTTCAGCCGGCTGCGCGCCTGCGCGCCCAAGCCAAAGATCCGCGTCTGGTTGGCGACCTGCATCATCTGCGCTCCAACATCCAGCGCCACCACGCCAATCACCAACCCGAGCATGTGCATCGCCACGCTGATCGGTGCCCTCTCCGAAAACCACAACCACACATACGACCCGGTCAACGTCGCACCCGCCGCGGACACCACATATCGTGTTCCGCGCCCGTCCGAGAGCCGTCCGGCAAACGGCGCCGCCATCGCCCCCGCTGCTCCGACCACGCCGAACGTCCCGGCCACTCCCGGCCCCATGCCGTAGTGCGCTTCGAGCAGGAACGCCAGCGTCGTCCAGAAACAGCTGAATGATGCAAACACCAGCGCACCCAGCACAGCCGCCTCGCGCAGCAGCGGCTCCGTCCGGACCAGCGTCCACAACGACCGCATCGTCTCCGCATACGTTAGCGATTCCCGCGCCTTCATCCGCGGCATCACCCGGTAGATGAACGGCACAAAGCACGCATTCATCACCGCGGCAACAATGAACACCGTGCGCCAGCCGTTCAACCGGCTCAGCCAGCCCGCGAAGGTCCGCGCCAGCAGAATCCCCAGCAGCAGCCCCGTCATCACCGTGCCAATCGCCCGCCCCCGCTGCTCGTGTGGCACCAGGTCCGGCGCTATCGGCAGCGCCACATGAGTCACAGACGCCATCAGCCCGATCAGCACGCTCGCCGCTATCAACCATGTCAGGCTCTGCGCGAACGCCGCCAAAGCCAGCGCCACAGAAACGCCGGCATACATCCGCAACATCAGCTTGCGCCGCTCGGCGACATCGCCCAGCGGAACAAAGAACAGTAGCCCCGCGGCATAGCCCACCTGGGTCGCTACGGCCACAAACCCGATATGCCGCGCATCCTGGCCGAGGCTCTGGCCCATCACCGACAACAGCGGCTGGTTGTAATACATGGACGCCACGCCGACCGCGCACGCCACCCCTAAAAAGGGCAACGCCCACCGTCCACTCAGCGCTGCCTTGGTCCCCTCAGCCATTGCTCTCCAACCATTTGAGTCTACACAGACGTCCGACCCGACTCTTCCACTGTCTGCCGCAAACCTGTCTAACCGCTTTCGATAATTCCCGGAAAAGCTATCATTAAGAGTTGGGCCCTATCCAGACTGCGCCGCAGCCTGAGATGAAAAAGATGCAGACTGATATGGACAACCAGACCATCGCGATAGCCATGTCCGGTGGCGTCGATTCCTCGACTGTCGCCGCAATGCTGCACGCCCAGGGACACACCGTCGTCGGCCTCACCCTGCAGCTCTGGAACCAGCGCCGCCTCGCTGGCCGCGAGGGCATGCCCGAGACCGTGCAGGGCCGCTGCTGCTCCATTGACGATGTCTACGACGCCCGCCGCGTCGCCGAGCACCTCGGCATCCCCTACTATCTCGTCAACGCACAGGACCGCTTCGAGGCCGAGGTCGTCCGCCCCTTCGTCTCCGAGTACCTCGCCGGCCGCACACCCATCCCCTGCACCCTCTGCAACAACCACCTCAAGTTCGATCAGCTCCTCGCCACCGCGCGCTCCATCGGCGCCGACAAGATCGCCACCGGCCACTACGCGCGCAACCACTTCGACTCCGCCCGGCAGCGCTGGATCCTCTCTCGGCCTTCGGACCACTCCAAGGACCAGACCTACTTCCTCTTCGGCCTCACCCAGGTGCAGCTCGCGCACACACTCTTCCCCCTCGGCGACCTCCACAAGCCCGAGGTCCGCACCATCGCCGCCGACGCCGGCCTCGCGCTCGCCGCCAAGCCCGACTCGCAGGAGATCTGCTTCATCCCCGGTGGCAGCTACTCGCAGTTCCTCAAGGCCTACCTCGACGAGCAGGGCCGCGACCTTCCCGACTCCTCCGGCGAGCTCGTCGCCGCCGGAACCGGCGAAGCGCTCGGCCACCACGACGGCATCCACAACTTCACCGTCGGCCAGCGCAAGGGTCTCGGCCTCAGCAGCCCCGACCCTCTCTACGTTCTCAAGATCCACCCCGACTCCCACCGCGTCGAGGTCGGCCCCGACACCGATCTCTACTCGCGCACCCTGCGCGCTGATCGCCTCAACTGGGTCTCCATCGCCGCACCCGCCGAGCCCATCCGCGTCAGCATCAAAATCCGCCACCGCCACGAGCCCGCCCCCGCCACACTGCGCGTCCTTGATGACGACACCATCGAGGCCACCTTCGACGCCCCCCAGCGCGCCATCACGCCCGGCCAGTCCGCCGTCTTCTACCAGGACGACGAGGTCGCCGGCGGCGGCTGGATCTTCTAAATCTCCGCACTAAGATTCCTTCGCAGTCAGATTCCACGGATAAACGACCTTCCCATCCGGCCGAATCACCGCGCCCTGGGTGATCTGCGCCGGCTCAAATCGACCCGGCCCCATGATGTGCAAGACACTCTCTCCGCTCGCCATCAAATAATCCGCAATGATCCGGCGATGACACCGCCACCACACCGCCTCCGAACACATGATCGCGCAGCGGCGTTCGCGTCCCCGCTCCAGCAAATGCTTCAGCCCCGCGCCGAACTCCGCCGACAGCGCATAATCCGCGTAGTTGTGAAAGCTCAGATTCCTCCACAAGCCGTTAACATCCGGCGAAACAGACTTCACGATCCCACGCCGCCCACCCAGCACAGTCATCGGCTCATACGAAATCCCGAAAGGCGCCAGCGCCTCACCAACCGTGTCCTGGTTGAACTGCGGGTTCGCTCTCGATCGCGGAAACTTTCTCACGTCCGCAAGAAGCTCGATCTCTGCGCTGCGTAACAGCTCCACAAACTCTTCAAGGCTGCGATTGGAATGCCCCACCGTGAAGAACGGCAATCTTACTTCTTCCCGCGCTTCGGTGCGCTCTTAAGTGTTAGCGCGCCGCCCTTATGCGCCGCTACATGATCCGTCTTGTCGCTCTTGATCTCATACTGCGGATCGCTCTCGGAGGCGTGATGCCTATACCCCTTGTAGTCGAAATCCCTGGTATGAACAGCGATAATCTTCCCCGACACGCGACCCGCCTCGGAGTTCCAGCTCACGTTGTCGCCGATCTTGAACCTCTTCGCCATCTCACGTTCTGACGTTTAGCCGTACGGCGTCACGCGCTTCGTTTCACTCGCCGTGCTCGACCCAGGTGTCGTCGAGCTCGCGCTCCCGTAGCTTCTCGTCGCAGAGCCCCCGGCAACCGGCGTCTCATACTCCCGAAACTCTTCAACCACCACCGTAGTCTGCGGATGCCGCTTGAACGGCATTCGCTCCGCCCACGTCTCCGCCGCGCGCTTTATCCCGGAAATAATCCCGGCAATCTGCTGCACCGGCTTGCGCACGCTGTCCTGAACGGTTCGCGAGACATGATGCGCCGTGTTCAGCGCCTCGCTCACCATTCCATCCACGCGCGCAACCTTCTCCTGCGTGCGCTTGTTCGCGTCCTTCACCGTGCGATTGATCTCGTCGGCCGTCGCGCTGTACTCATCCACCTTCGTGCGCACCGTGTAGCTGATCTGCTCCACGTTCGTCGTGATGGTCCGCACCTTCGGTCCAAGCTCTTCCACCAGCGCATGCGTCTTCTCGAGCACCGGCGACACCTTGCCCTCCGCCCGCTCGGCCATCTCCTCCAGCTTGCGAAAGAGCTTCAGCCCCATCAGCCCCGCAACGCCAACGCCCAAAAATCCCAGGATCACCGCGATCGCGATGATGCCCATAAAAATCATCATCAGGTGGACGTCATGCTGCATCGTCCCCGCATCCTCCTGCAGGAAAGCCAACGCCAGGCAGCTAACTGCGTGCATCTCTTCACCCCTTCGGACTTAATTGTGAGCCTTCAATCGAGCCGTCGCAATCGTCATCGCACAAGCTCCGCCAAACAGAAGGGCCGGTCGCGACGAACCGGCCCTTCGCGTCCTTGCCGAAGAACCTTTACGCCTGCGGCGTCTCCGAGGTCTTTGACATGTAGGCCTGCTTGCCCGCATCCACCGCCGCGCTCACCGCGTCCGTCTGCGTCTGGACCAGGTCCTTGCCCTTGTCCACATACTGCGACCACTGAGTGCGGCCCTTGTCGTAGTATTCCTTGCCCTTGTCGACATACTGGCCCAGCGCATCGCGACCCTGCTGCACATACTGGCCGGCCTGCTCCCTGCCCTGGTTGTAGAGCTCGTTGGCCTTGTCGCGGGCCTCCATCGCGCTCTGCATCAGGTCGTCACGCGTCTCCTTGCCCGACTTCGGCGCATACAGCACGCCCACAAGGGCCCCAATCCCGAGACCCGCCAGAAACCATCCAAACCCACCTACGCTGCTGTCGTTATCCGCCATAGTCTTCTCCTGATCCTTCGATTTGCCACTCTTCGAACCCTGTCTTCCTAACTCAGGCTCGACAGAAGCGTCTTGCGGTATTACCTTGGCGCATTGCCAGGCACAGTGCCTCGCGTAAGGTACCCGTCCATGCGGGTAGATGCCTGCCGGGTCGCATTCGGTTGCGTTCTCCCGATGCTTCTCCGGTGCAGTGGAGAGTAGCACAAACATCTGCTCCGTGCACTCGCTCACCCGCATCCTACTGCCAAAGAATGTTTACGATCCGCCCTGGAGTGCAGCCTTGCTCTTCTCCACATTTGTGTCCTTTGGCTCACACTTCGTCCCGGTAGTACACTTCGCTCAGGAGCTATCCCGCTCCCCCTTCCGCGCGCCCGCCGGCAGGGCGCACCCAAGAGATTGAGATCTTGTGACTCAACCAGCGTCAAAGCCGCGTGGATTTCTTACCCTTACGCTGCACGCCCATCTGCCCTACGTCGTCAACCACGGCAGTTGGCCCCACGGCATCGAGTGGCTGCTCGAGGCCGCCGCCGAAACCTACCTCCCGCTGCTCCGCACGCTGGATCGTCTCGACCGCGACAACATTCCGCTCAACTGCAATCTCAATCTCTCGCCCATCCTGCTCGAGCAGCTCGCGCATCCTGTCTTCCGCGCCGAGTTTCCGCGCTATCTCGAACGCAAAATCCTCGCCGCGCGCGAAGACGAGTCCTTCTTCCTCTCCATCGGCGAACACACCTACGCCGAGACCGCGCGCTTCTGGCAAAGCTTCTTCACCGAAGCCCTTCAGCACTTCGAAGCACTCCATCAGGACATCGTCGCCGGCTTCCGCGCCTTCGCCGACCGCGGCATCGTCGAGGTCATCACCTGCGCTGCCACGCACGGCTACATGCCGCTGCTCGGTACAGACGAGAGCCTGCGCGCGCAGGTGCGCGTCGCCGTCGCCACACACGAGAAGCACCTCGGCCAGCGCCCTCGCGGCATCTGGGCGCCCGAGTGCGGCTATCGCCCCGCGGGCCTCTGGTCTTATCCCGTCGCTCCCGCAGGCGAGAGCGAACCCGCGGCCATCACCGAGCCACCCCCGTTCCCGCGCATCGGCATCGAGCAGGCACTCAGCGAATCCTCGCTCGAATTCTTCTTCGTCGATACGCACCTCGTGCAGGAGTCTGCGCGCGTCCACTCGCCGTACGAATTTCTCCGCCGCTCCGCAAATCAGGACCCTGGCTACAACGCGCCTGACGATCGCCGCCTCTATCACCCCTTCTACGTCGAGGGCCCTTACAAGAAGACCGAAGCCGTAACCATCTTCCCGCGCGATCCGCGCACCGGCCTGCAGGTCTGGTCCGGCGATGCTGGCTATCCCGGCGATGAAAACTACCTCGACTTCCACAAGAAGCGCTGGCCCGGCGGTCATCGCTACTGGCGTGTCACCGGGCCCCGCGTCGACATCGGCGACAAGCAGCCCTACATCCCCTCCGTCGCCGCCGGCCGCGTCCGCGAACATGCCAACCACTTCGTCGACCTCGTCTATCAGGCGCTCGCCCCCGGCTTCAACGACTCCGTCCCGCCCGTCCTCTGCTCGCCCTTCGACGCCGAGCTCTTCGGCCACTGGTGGTTCGAAGGCGTTGAGTGGCTCGAGACCGTAACCCGCATCCTCCACGACTATGACACCGGCATCGCCCTCACCACCTGCTCGTCTTACCTCGATAACTTCCCGCGCGGCGGCTTCCTCGCGCTGCACGAAGGTTCCTGGGGTGCCGAAGGCAACAACCAGGTCTGGCTGAATAACGAAACCACCTGGACCTATCGCCAGCTCTACGCCGCCGAGCTCGCCTGCCGCGAGATCTGCACTTCCTCTGAATGGCGCGATGGCGGCCTCGGCGAGCGCATCGTCAAGCAGCTCTGCCGCGAGCTCCTGCTCCTCGAATCCTCCGACTGGCAGTTCCTCATCACCACCGGCGCCGCGCGCGACTACGCCGAGCTCCGCTTCAACACCCACCGCGATCAGTTCAACGAAATCCGCTGGCTCTGGGACACGCTCCGCCGCGACGGCCATCTCACTGACGACCAGATGAATCGCCTTAACGCCATCGAAGAGCGCGACAACATCTTCGCCGAGATCGACCCTTCATTCTGGTCCTCCGGCGCTCACGCCAGCCGCCCCGGAATCCAGCTCAACGGCTCACCCAAAGTCTCCGGCGACACGCCACCGAACGACCCGCTCGAAACACCGATCGTCGACGGCACCGTCAGCGAGCTCCCCAAGTTCCTTCTCCCGCTCGACTCCAGCACCAAAGACGCCGACGACCCCGTCTGAAATCGCACCTGTTTTCGCTTCTAGGTAACCCGAGGCTTCAGCCTCGGGCCTCGCAAAATGTGAAAATGGGAGTGGGGCTTTAGCCCCTCTGGTCTGCCTCTGCTATCCATGCAACCTGCCCGAAAAACCAATCCTGTAACTCCACCGCGCCCCGCGCTCAGCATCGTCCCGCGCACGCAGCGCGCGCCCCGCAGCCCGCTCGCCCTCTGGCACCTTCTCTCGCTCGACGCACCCTCCGTCGCCAGCGTCTGGACCGTCGCCATTGCCTCCGCCGTCGGCCTTCATCTCCCCTGGACATCACCCGCCGCGATGTTCCTCGCCGTCTGGATTCTCTACGTCGCCGACCGTCTCCTCGACGCCCGCTCCCTCGACTCGCAGCAACCCGCGCCCGACCTCGAAGCCCGCCACGTCTTCCACCACCGCCATCGCCGCGCCTTCCTCATCGGCATCATCCTCTCCGCCTGCGCACTCACTGCTCTTCTGCGCACGCTGGACATGCACGCGCTCCGCATCTACGTTCTCCTCGCGACACTCCTCGCCGGATACTTCCTCGTCATTCACGCGCGCGCCGACAGCGCCCATCGCCTCCCCAAAGAGCTCGCCGTCGGCATTTTCTTTGCCGCCGCCGTCTTCATCCCCACTGTCGCACGCCTACCGCTGCCGGGGTCCCCAGCGAGCTTGCTCGCTGGGGTGGAACTTCGCCTCGACCTCCTGCCCATCGCCCTCCTCCTCGCCGCCACCTGCTCGCTCAACTGCCTCTTCCTCTACGCCTGGGAGCATCCTGGCCCACCCACCCATGCCCACTGGTCCACACGCTGGGCCACGCGCCACCTCGTCGCCCTCACCTGGACCGTCGCCGCGCTCTCACTTCTCGCGCTCTTCTGTCTACTGTCTACCCGTCTGTCCGGGACCTACGCCCTCACCGCCTGCATCCTCACCAGCTCGCTCCTGCTGCTCACGCTTCACCACCTGCGCCGCCGCCTTCAACCCATCCACCTCCGCGCGCTCGCCGACCTCGTCCTCCTCACGCCGCTCATCCCCCTCGCGCTCTCGCTCATTCCGCGATGAGTCCCGAAGCCACGATGAGCCCCAAATCCAGCATCAACACCCCCAACTTCGACCGCATCGCCTCGATCTACCGCTGGGCCGAATACATCTCCCTCGGTCCGCTCCTGCAGCGCACCCGCACACACTTCCTCAATCAACTCAACAACTCCCGCCACGCCCTCGTCCTGGGCGACGGCGACGGCCGCTTCCTCGCAAAATTCCTCCGCCGCTACCCCAACTGCACCGCGCTCGCCGCCGACATCAGCGCCGCCATGCTCTCGAAACTCCGCGCCCGCTGCCTGCGCTCAGTCCCCGGCGCCACCACCCGTCTCACCACGCTCCACCGCTCCGCGCTCGAGATCGAAGTCCCACCCCACACCGATCTCATCGTCACCCACTTCCTCCTCGACTGCTTCACCCAACCCGAAGTCGACGCCCTCACCGCCCGCCTCGCCCCGCAACTCGCCCCCGGCGGACTCTGGCTCGTCAGCGACTTCGCCCTCCCCTCCGCTCGCCTGCTGAGACCTTTAGCCCGGCTCTACATTACGTCGCTTTACGCTGCATTCCGCCTGCTCACCGGCCTCCGCGTGCGCCACCTTCCCGACCCCCAATCCGCCCTCGCCCGCGCCGGATTGCGCCGCATCGCCCGCAAATCCTTCCTCTTCGGCCTGCTCTACACAGAGCTCTGGCAGCGCGCGTAAACTGTTCCTTACGCAACCCACACGATTGCGCCGCACATCCACCCTCGTATGAGCTCCCCAACGCAGCCATCGCGGACACCGTTCAACGCTGCCGAACGTGATCCCGTCTCCGACCCCGAGCCGCCCGCGCCTCCGCTGCCCGAACCCGACCCCGGCGTCTTCCATCACGATCCCGCTCCAGCCCCTGCCAGGCCAGAGCCGGCCCCCGCCAAGTCAGAAAAAGCCCACGCATGAATCTGTTCCTCCTTCGCCACGCCAGCGCAGGCACCCGCCGCCCCAATCCAGCCGTAGACGTCAAACGCCCTCTCGATAAAGAAGGCAAGCGCAACTGCCTTCATCTTGCGCACGTCCTCAACGCGCTTAAGGTCAACTTCGATCTCATCGTCTCCAGCCCGCTCAAGCGCAGCCTCCAAACTGCCCAGCTCGTCGGTACCGAGACTGGCTACGAGACCCCCATCGTCATCTCCAAAGCCCTCGCCCCCGACGCCAACTGGGGGCAGTTTCAGCGCCTCCTGCATGAGAGCTCCGGCTACGAAAACGTGCTGGTCGTCGGTCACAACCCGAACATTACCGCGTTCCTCATTCATCTGCTCAGCACCAACGGACACGACGGAATGCACCAGCGCCCGCGCATCCGTCTCCGCAAAGGCGCCATCGCCCGCGTCAACATGCAGCGCGGTCCCGCCACGCTGCAATGGCTGCTCACCCCACCTGTTGTCAAAGCGCTCTACGCCACTTCCACAAAGAGCTCACGCCGGAAGACCTCGCGGAAATAAGGCGCCTCTTTCTTCAGCGACCACAGCTCCAGCTCTGCTCCTCCGCGCGACGGAATCAGCTCCATGATCACGCGCTTCGGAAACACTCGCGTGCGCACTCGCACCGCCGTCGTGTTGCCGCGATCCTGGTTCAGCGTCTGCGCCAGCCGCAGCAGCACCACCGCGCGAATCACATGCGTATGCTCCTCCAGCGGCACGGTGCGCATGATGCGGTCCATCGGGTCGGGGCGTGTCTTGCCCAGGTAGCGCGCAATCGCTCCTACAATCGCCCGCTGCTGTGGCGAGAACCCAAAAATTTCCGAGTTCGCAATGATGTACTGCGTGTGCCGGTATCGTCCCTGGTGGTTCATGTACTTGCCCACCCCCTGCATCATCGCAGCCGCACGCAGCCACAGCCTGTAGTCCTCCGGCAGCTCATGCACGCGCTCCAGCTGGTCGAAGATCTGCGCCGCCTGTTCGCTGTGCGGCGTCGCTTTCTTCAAATCCACGCCATAGTGCTTGCATACCTCCAGCACACCGCGCCACCGCTCCGCTTCCATCGTGCGATGCACGCTGGCCCGCGTGTCCGTCTCGGCCAGCATCTGCGCCAGCATTCCATCCCGCAGCCCCAGCCTCGAGTACCGGAATCCCTTCAGCTCCATCCGCTCCAGCAGCGTCGCGTACACCTGCGCTCCCCCGCAGATAATCTCCGACCTCCGCGGCCCGATGCCCGGCACCGCCGCCCGCTGCGCATTGTTCATCTTCAGCAGACGGTCGGCAATCCTCCGCACCGCCGCCGCGCTCGTCGCGATCTTCACATCGCGCACGGCGCGCCCACGCTTGCCGCGCGCGAACTTCGTAGGCGCGCGTTCAATCACATCCTCTGCCGGAAGCGAGTGTGAAGCTTCGGCCAGCGCCGCCGCCGTGCCTGATGTCGCAATCACAAGCCCTACGCGCGGGTGTCCCAGCTTCCGCTGCCCGCGACGCAGCTCACGGTCGATAAACTTTCTGAGCCTCGCCACATCGTCTTTGCTCGGCGGATCGCTCCTCAAAAACTCCTGCTGCAATCGCACCGCTCCCAGCGGCAGACTCACCATGCTCTGGATGCGCCCCTGGTCCGACAGCGTCACCTCGCAGCTTCCGCCGCCCAGATCGATCAGCAGGCACTTGCCGCGCGCTCCCGGCTCGTGCGTCACAATCCCCAGATGAATCAGCCGGCCCTCTTCAAGACCTGAAATCACCTCCACATTCCATCCGGTCGTGGACTTCACCCACGCGCGAAACGCCTCCGAGTTGCGCGCATCCCGCATCGCGCTCGTCGCCACCACGCGCACCCGGTCGGCAACATGCGTCTGCGTAGCACGATGAAATCTCTTCAGGGCCTTGATGGTGTTCGCCATCGCCTCCGGAGAGATAACCCCTGTTTCGAAGACACTTTCGCCGAGCCTTGTTACCTCCCGGTCCTCGTACAACGTCTTAAGCTTGTGCTGCTCTACCGACGCAATCGCCAGCCGACAGGAGTTGGAGCCGATATCTATGGCTGCGAACGTTGGCATTAAACTTTTGAATCCTTTTTGCGCTGAGTTCGTCCTTCTTTAGCAAGACACATAGCCCAACGATACATTGGCGGCCACATCCCCCCGAATGAGACGACCATCAATCCCTGCCTTTCCCGCGCAGTCCCTCACAGCAAATCCACAACTGCGTGCGGTTGTCGCCGAGCCGCTCCCTGCGCGTCCCGTTCTCTACGTTGACACGACAACACACACCACGCCACAGCTCGAGCCCTGGTCACGCCGCAGCATTCTTGTTCTTCTCGCGCTCTGGGCCGCCATCTTCCTCGCCGCCGCGGCCACACCCTCACTGCTCGACGACGCCGACGCCACACACTCGCAGGCCGCACAGGCCATGCTCCGCACCGGCGACTGGGTCACACTTCACGTCAACGGCATCCGCTATCTCGAAAAGCCGCCGCTGCCCTACTGGATCGCCGCCTCCAGCCTGCGCATCTTCGGCGAAAATTCATTTGCGATTCATCTCCCGCTCGCCTTAACCGTCCTCGGCCTCGCTCTGCTCGCGTATGCCTGGGGACGCCGCGCGTTTGGCGCCCGCGGCCAATTTAGCGCCCGCGGCCAATTTTCAGACCGCGCAGGATTTTACGCCGCGCTCTTCATCCTCACCTCCGCCGGCGTCTTCCTCTTCACCCGCATCTTCATCCCCGACGCTCTGCTCTCGCTTCTTCTCTCGCTCTCTATCTACGGCGCCCTCCGCGCACTCGACACCTCCACCTTGCACGCACGCCCCTGGGCCTGGCTCATGTGGAGCTCCCTCGCCTGCGCCGTGCTCACCAAGGGCCTCGTCGCGATCGTCTTCCTCTTCGCCTCCATCGGTCTCTTCCTCATCCTCACCGGCGAGTGGCGTCGGTGGCGCCTGCTCCATCCCTTCACCGGCCTCGCGCTCTTCCTCGCGATCGCCGCACCCTGGCACATCCTCGCCGCATTGCGCAATCCACCCGTGCCCATGCCCGCCAGCTCCGGCTTTCCCTCACACGCCGGATGGACATGGTTCTATCTCTATAACGAGCACTTCGCGCGCTTCCTCGGCACCCGCGTCCCCCGCGACTACAACAAACTCCCTGCCGCGCTCTACTGGCTCCTCCACATCGTCTGGCTCTTCCCCTGGAGCCTCTTCTTCCCCGCCGCCATCGCCGTCGCGTGGCGCTCACGTCACCGCCTTCGCGAGATCACCTGGCGCAGCTTTTCCGAACGCACTGTCCTGCTTCTGTGTATCTTCTCCGCCATCATCCTCGCCTTCTTCTCGCTCTCCACCAACCAGGAGTACTACACCTTCCCCGTCTACCTCCCGCTGCTCCTCCTCACCGCAGCCGCCCTCGCCCACCTCGAACTCGAACCCGCATCAAGTCACGGCACCATCACCCCGGGGTCCGCGGCGAACTCCGGGGTCCCCGGCGAACTTGTTCGCTGGGGTGGGAGCCCGTTCGCTGGGGTGGTCACGTTCGCCCACGCGACCTTCACCCTCCTCGGCCTCATCATCGCCTCGGCCCTCGTCTACGGCCTCTGGACATCGCGCCACCTCGCCTTCGTCCCTGACATCGGCTCGCTTCTCGCGCATCGCGGCGTGGGCGATTACACCCTTTCGATGTCCCACTTCTTCGATCTCACCGGCCCATCCTTCGCCGCCCTTCGACTCCCTGCCGCGCTGGCTGCGATCGCCTTTGCCATCGGCCCACTCGCCGCCTGGATCCTCCGCGCCCGCCGTCACGCATTCGCCTCGACGTGCACCATCGCGCTCACCGCCGCAACCTTCCTCATCGCCGCGCATATCGCGCTCGTCCGCTTCGCGCCCATGCTCTCCTCGCGCGACTTCGCCTCCACCATCCAGCGCCTCGAAGCCTCGCACGCCATCGCGCCCGACACCCAGGTCCTCCTCTACGGCGACCAGGCCTACGGCTCCTCCATCCCCTTCTACCTCGGTCACCACGTCTCGCTCGTCGACGGCCGCAGCACCTCCATGCTCTTCGGCAGCCTCTTCCCCGACGCGCCGCACATCTTCCTCACCCCCAGCGACCTGCTCGCGCAGTGGGGCCACGGCCCGCGCAAAATCCTCTTCGTTCCCCTTGAAAAGCGCGACATCGTCGACCACCTCCTCGGCCCGCATCAAATTCTCCTGAAAGAGACCTCCGGCAAAGCGCTGCTCACCGATCGCCCGCTCGATTCTTCGGCCCGCTAGCATCGTTGTTGCCTTGCCTTTCTTTCTGTCATCCTGACCCTGAGCTTGGTCAGCGAAGGACCTGCTTTGCCTTTGCTTTTGCCATCTCGCATCCTCCTCGTGAGACCATAAAAGGGACCCTCACGCGTGACCTCCACCACAGCAGCACCGATCCCGGGGCCCCCAGCCAGCTTGCTGGATGGGGTGGAGATCCCCTCACCGTCCGCCCGAGGCGCCTCCTCCCCGCCCCGCGCCTGGCGCTTCAGCTCCCTCGCGCTCATCACCCTTCCCTGGCTCATCCTCTACTTCGGCGGCATCTTCACCCCCGGCCTGCTCGACGACGTCGACTCCGTCTACATCGAAGTCGCCCGCGAGATGCTCCTCCGCCAGGATTTCGTCACGCCCTTCATCGACGGCATCCGCTTCTTCGACAAGCCGCCCCTCATGTACTGGCTCGCCGCCGGCTCCATGCACCTCTTCGGCATCCACGACTGGGCCGCCCGCCTCCCACTCGCCCTCGGCGTCCTCGCGCTCCTCTTCGCCGTCTACGCGCTCGGCATCCGCCTCTTCGCCACCATCTCTCCCGCCCACGCCCCCGACCGCGGCGGCCTCTACGCCGCCCTCGCCATGGCGCTCTCCATCGGCCCCTGGCTCTACACCCGCTTCTTCATCCCGGACATCCTCATCGCCCTCTGGATGACCCTCGCCGTCCACCTCTTCCTCATCGCCCTCGATCGCATTAATGCCCGGGCCAACGCCCGCACCACCACAAACCCGGATGCCCCACCCGTACGCGCAGCGGGGTCCCCGGCGAGCTTGCTCGCTGGCGTGCAAGCGGACGGGTGGGTCCGCACAATCTCCAACTCCCCGCTCCTCCCCATGCTCGGCTTCGCCGCCGTCCTCGCCCTCAGCGTCCTCACCAAAGGCCTCATCGGCCTCATCTTCCCCACCGCCTTCGCGATCCTCTACCTCGCCTTCACCCGCCAGCTCTCTCAGCTCCGCAACCTGAAGCTCCTCCCCGCAACCATCACCTTCCTCGCCATCGCGCTCCCCTGGCACATCCTCGCCGCGCTCCGCAACCCCGCCATCGCCATGCCCTCCGGCGTCGGCCTCCCACCCCGCGCCGGCTGGGCCTGGTTCTATCTCTACAACGAGCACATCGCGCGCTTCCTCGGCCGCCGCATCCCCCACGACTACGGGCAGGTCCCCATCCCGATCTTCTGGCTCCTGCTCATCCTCTGGCTCTTTCCCTGGGCCGCCTTCCTCTTCACCGCCGTCATCGGAGCCATCAAGCAACTCACCGACCGCGAAGCCAAATTGTTCCCTCGCGTCATATATCGCCGACATGTCCCGACGCCTCTCCGCTTACAGGAAGCCTCGCTCGCCCTCCTTCTCTGGGCCGGCA
>Ga0070741_10007921_pt1 | contig 21643 bp, 21 predicted proteins | sample Coa_R1_4_FD_66440 | JGI IMG/M metagenome (GOLD analysis project Ga0070741, IMG submission 66440) | Surface soil microbial communities from Centralia Pennsylvania, which are recovering from an underground coalmine fire - Coalmine... | ecosystem: Environmental > Terrestrial > Soil > Unclassified ... | reverse complement strand
CGCGCACCGACACGCGCTTGATGTCGACGCCAAGGGCCTGCGCCGCGCCCCGGCTCGCAGCCTCGAGATCGCGCTTGGCTTCGCGCTTGAGATAATCGCGTACCCGGCGAGGCAAATGCGGCGCCGCCCCGGCGACACAAAGAAGAGGCATATCAGCGCCGGTCTCAATCCAGACCGTGCCGCGCACGCCCGTGCGGTGGTCGATGCGGTGCTCCACGCCGCGCAGCGGGAATGCCGCGCCATGTGCGAACGGCACGGTGTCCGGAAGCCGCCGCAGACGGGTTGAAATCCATGCCCCATGCTTCTCAGCAAATTCCTTCGCCTGCCTGACACTGCCGCGTGGCGGCATCGTTAGCACGACTTCGCGGCTGGCCGCATCGATTCGCAGCGTATAGCGACGCGCCTGGGTATGACGCCGGAGACGTATCGGATAAATCTCGCCGTCAAATCCGATCGTTATCGTCGCCGGTTCGCTGGTTCGACGAAAAAGAAGGGCGCGCAGCGCGATCGACATCGTCCACCCCGGAATCAGTGCCGGCAGTGTGCCACAGTTAACCGCTCGAACGCGAGATCAACGCCTGGCTGCGGCCTTTGACGGAACCGACCGAGATGCGGCGACGATGTTGTGCGAGAGCACAAAATCGGCGATGCGGGGAGCGATCTCGGCGCGGAAGCGCGAGCCGTTGAACACACCGTAGTGCCCGACGCCCGGCTGCAGGTAGTGTACCTTGTTCTCATCCGGAATATTCGCGCAAAGGGCGTGAGCGGCCTCGGTCTGCCCGACGCTTGAAATATCGTCATTCTCGCCTTCGACCGTCATCAGCGCGACCCGCCTGATCGCGACGGGATCGATGCGGCGACCACGATGCGTCATCTCGCCTTTCGGAAGCGCATGACGGATGAACACCGTGTCGACCGTTTGCAGATAGAATTCGGCAGTCAGATCCATGACGGCGAGGTATTCGTCGTAGAACTCCCGGTGCTTCTGCGCCGAATCGCCGTCGCCCTTGACGAGGTGCAGGAACAGGTTGTGGTGTGCCTCAATGTGCCGGTCGAGATTCATGCTCATGAAGCCATGCAGCTGCAGGAATCCGGGGTAGACGTCGCGCATCACGCCGGGATGCGGAAACGGCACCTTGGTGATGACGTGGGTGCGGAACCAGTTCAGGCCGCGCCGTTCCGCCAGGTTGTTCACCGCGTTCGGGTTGATGCGCGTGTCGATCGGACCGCCCATGAGCACCATCGAGCTCGGAACGTCCGGATCGTTGTCGGCTTCCATCAATGCGACCGCCGCCATGACCGGCACCGAAGGCTGGCAGACGGCAATCACGTGAACATTGCCGCCAAGCGCATGCAACATCGCGACGATGTAGTCGATGTAGCTGTCGAGATCGAAACGGCCCTCGGCCAGCGGGACCATGCGCGCGTCGACCCATTCGGTGATGTAGACGTCGTGGTTGGGCAGGAACGTTTCCACCGTTCCGCGCAGCAAGGTCGGATAGTGCCCGGACATCGGCGCGACGATCAGCAGCCTCGGCTGCGGCCGCCGCGGCGGCCGCGAAAAGGCACGCTCGAAATGCAGCAGTCGACAGAACGGACGTTGCCAGACGCACTTTATGTTCACCGCCACCTTCTCGCCGCCGACGGTGGTCGAGTTGATCCCCCAATCCGGCTTGCGGTACCGGCGCGTCGAGCGCTCGAACAGCTCCATCGTCGCGGCGACGGATTTTCCGTATGCAGTGTGCGCCAGCGGATTGGCAGGATTTTTAAAGAACAGGCGCGTGGCGTCGGCAAAGGCACGCGACGGGTTGAGAGCGGCGTGGCCAAGTTCGTAGAACCAGTACATCGGCGTCGCCAGGAACGCCCCGCCACCCTCGGAGAGCGCTGCCGCTCCGCCGAATTCGCCTATTGCCATGGAGTCCCCCGACCCTCGCTGCGGTGCAGCAGACTGTCGTTTTTCGCTCATACCGTCAACATAGAGATAAGTTGTTCGCGTCAGGTTTACAACGCATGCATGGCTCATAAGTCTCACGAAACACAGGGTTTTTCAGATTATTCGCCGGTCTGGAGGAGAGAACCGTGGATGCGCGCACTCCACAGAAGAGCGTAAAATGCCAATGATGCGGCTGCGAAAAGGACAATATTGAAGGCAAACGCCTCGAGCATCAGGTCGGCACGAAACACGTGGTCGATCAGCAGCGCGCGCATACCCTCGAAGACGTAGGTCGGCGGCAGCGCCCAAGCCACATACTGCAACCAATCCGGAAGAACCGCGACCGGGTAGTAGACGCAGGTCAGCGGCAGAAACAGAAACATGATCGTCCAGGCCATGCTCTCGGCACCAAGGCCGTTCCGCAGCAGGAGACCGGCGACAAAAACTCCGACCGACCAGCTGGTCAGGATCAGATTCGCGAAGAATGCTGCGAGGGCAAGACCGAGTGCCCAGAGGTTAAATCCGAAAAATATGATTGCGAGGATCGAGACCGGGATCATGCCGATCGACAGGCGCACGATGCTCATGATCATGAGCGCAAGCAGGAACTCCGCCGGTCGAAGCGGCGACATCATGATGTTGCCGAGGTTGCGCGCATACATCTCTTCCAGAAAAGAAATGGAAAAGCCAAGCTGCCCGCGGAACAGGATATCCCACAGCAGAACAGAGCCGATGAATACGCCGCCTGCGCGCGCGAAAAATCCGGCGTTCTGCGAGATATAGACCTGCAGAAAGCCCCACATCAGCATCTGCACGGTCGGCCAGTAGATCAGATCGAGAATGCGCGGCCAGGACGAGCGCAGCAGGTACCAATAGCGTCGCACCATCGCGGCGACGCGATTGAACGAAAAATTCATCCCGGTGTCCCTGGCTGTCATTTTGTTCCGGGGCTGTTTTGAACGATCGCAGAAATCATTGCGCGGCCTCGCTTCGCCTGCGGCCACGCGCCACGTCGAGAAACACCTCTTCCAGATCGTCGCGGCCATAGCGCGAGAGTAGACGCGCCGGAGTATCGTCATCCTCGATACGGCCTTTTTTCATTATGATCACGCGCTCGCACAGCCGCTCGACTTCATTCATGTTGTGCGATGCGAGCAGGACGGTCGCGTTGTTTTCCCTGCGGTATCGTTCGAGATGCGATCGCACCCAGTCCGCGGTGTCGGGATCGAGCGATGCGGTCGGTTCGTCGAGGAGCAGGACTTCGGGATTGTTCAGAAGCGATTTTGCGAGCGACACACGTGTCTTCTGGCCGGCGGATAGCTTGCCGGTCGGCCGGTCCAGGAACTCGGTCAGGTCGAGATCTGCCGCAAGTTCGGCAATGCGGCCGTCGATATCAGGCACCGCATAAAGCTGCGCAAATACCGATAGATTCTGACGCACGGTCAGGCGCATCGGCATGTCGACATAAGGACTTTCGAAATTCATCCGGTGCAGCACGCGATAGCGCTCGCGCGGCATGACGGCTCCGAGAACGCTGACCGTACCCGAGGTCGGCGTCACGAGCCCCATGATCATCGCGATCGTCGTGGTTTTACCGGCACCATTGCCGCCCAGCAGCCCCGTGATCGAACCGACGGCGAGCCGGAACGAAATGCCGTCGACCGCCCCCACGCCCTTGTAGCGTTTGACCAGCCGGTCGACGGCAATTGCGGGCGTGTAATGCGCATCCATGACCACGCAGATGTGACGCTCCGCCGCAGAAAGCGCAAGAGCCGTTTCCCGGCCCTCCCGGCACTTCAAGAAAAGCTGACCGGACCTTACACTGGCGGCATGCCTTCGCTCGGACTTTCCGCGCATCACCCGCACCGCAATGTGCGTCTCGATACGCTCGTGCGGCTGCGCTGGCTCGCGATCATCGGTCAGACGACGGCGGTGCTCGTCGTCTACTATGGCCTCGAATTCCGCTTGCCGATCTACGCCTGCCTCAGCGTGATAGCGCTCGCAGCATGGCTCAATGTTGCGCTGCGGCTGCGGTTTCATATCACGCAGCGGCTCGAGCCTGATCGCGCGGCGTGGTTGCTTGCCTTCGATATCGCCGAGCTCGCCGTGCTGTTGTTCCTCACCGGCGGACTGCAGAATCCTTTCGCTTTTCTTTTTCTCGGGCCGGTCCTGCTCTCGGCGACCGCGCTGCCGCCGCGCTTCACGCTCACGCTTGGCGGTTTTGCGGTGGCCTGCGCAACCGTTCTCGTTTTCGTGCATTACCCGCTGCCGTGGGATATCGACGATCCTCTGCAGCTGCCGCCGATCTACATGATGGGTGTGTGGCTGTGCATCCTGCTCGCCATCGGGTTCATCGGCGTCTATGCCTGGCAGATCACGGAAGAGTCGCGCCAGCTCTCCGACGCGCTGGCCGCGACCGAGCTGGTGCTCGCGCGCGAGCAGCACCTGTCCCAGCTCGACGGGCTGGCGGCGGCGGCTGCACACGAGCTCGGAACGCCGCTTTCGACAATATCGGTGATCGCGAAAGAACTCGAACGCGCCATTCCGCCCGACGCAGCGCACGGCGACGACGTACGCCTGCTGCGCGAGCAGGTGACGCGCTGCCGCGACATCCTCGCGAAGATCACGGAATTGTCGGCAGGCGGCGAGCCGTTCGACCGCATGCGGCTGACCGCCCTCATTGAGGAAGTCGTGGCACCGCATCGGGATTTTGGCGTCGCCATCCACGTCACGGCCCCCGACAATGCCGGCAGCGAGCCGGTCGGCGCGCGCAATCCGGCGATCCTGTACGGCCTCGGCAATCTCCTGGAAAACGCTGTCGACTTTGCCACCGAGCGGGTGTCCGTCGACGCCCGCTGGACCGATGAGGAGGTCGAAATCACCATCAGCGACGACGGACCGGGATTTTCTCCGGAAATCATGGGCCGGATCGGGGAACCTTACGTCACCAGCCGCCGCGCTCATCCGCATGGCGCCGGCGACGAAGCCGCCGGCCTGGGCCTTGGCTTTTTCATCGCGAAAACCTTGCTGGAACGCGCCGGCGCAAAGCTTTCGTTCGAAAACCGGCCTGCGCCCGATCGCGGCGCAACCGTCAGGCTGCGCTGGAGTCGCAGCGATTTCGAACAGCCATTGACGTTTGCGGCCGCTTGAGCTGATCACTACTATTTGCGATGTGACTGAACGATCCCGCGCGCTAGTATTCGCGCAACAGCGAGCTTTAGAAGCAGACACATGGATACCGCGATCAGCGAGACCGCCAACCCGGCGGCCAGGATAAAGATCCCCGGCGAACGATCATTGCTGATCGTCGAAGACGATCATTCCTTTTCGCAACGGCTTGCCAAGGCCCTTGAGCAGCGCGGCTTCGTCGTCACCACTGCGGGCTCTGTCGCCGATGGCCTTCTGCAGGTCGAGAAAGCCGCGCCCGCCTACGCCGTCGTCGACATGCGCCTCGAGGATGGCAACGGCCTGGACGTGATTTCCGCCCTGAAAAACCGCCGGCCCGACGCGCGGGCCATCATCCTGACCGGTTACGGCAACATCGCCACCGCCGTGAACGCGGTGAAGCTCGGCGCGGTCGATTACCTGGCAAAGCCTGCCGACGCCGACGACGTCGTTGCCGCGCTGCTGGCGCAGGACAATGCGAAGATCGAGCCGCCCGAAAATCCGATGTCAGCCGATCGCGTGCGCTGGGAGCATATCCAGCGAATCTACGAGCTGTGCGGCCGCAACGTCTCGGAAACCGCACGGCGACTCAACATGCATCGCCGCACGTTGCAACGCATTCTGGCGAAGCGCGCGCCGCGCTGATTCGAATTAGACTAGCCCACGTCGCCGTAGGGGCCCGCAGGATCGGCGAGCGATTGCAGCCGCAGCGCCGCAGCGCGCGCAAACAACAACAGCATCGCCTTGCGCGTCGCCGCCGGCAGCCTGTGCTCCGGTGCCTCGCACCTGAATTCGGCGCCGAAGGCATCCGCCACGATCAGCCCGGTATCCGGCGGAAATATCTCGCAGGGCACGTCGAGCGTGGTGGCGAAGAACAGCCGGTCGCAATGCGCCCGGTAGTCCTGCCATTTCTGGTCGGCACGAAAATCAGCAATCGACGACTTGATCTCGACGATCCAGATTTCGCCGCCGGCATCGAGCGCGACGAGATCGGCGCGGCGGCCGGACGGCAAGGGCAGTTCGCTGACCACGCAGCGCCCGTGCGCATGCAGAAGCCGCGCCGTACCGCGGGCGATCGCGAGCGCCGTCTCCGACTGACGCCCGTCGACCGGAAATTCGAGCGGCACGGCTGCGGTCAATGCCATGCCCGAACCGCCTTGCGCATTTGCCTGCATTCGATTTTCATGGCTAACAGATAACGCCATTTCGACCTGACGCAAAGCCGGGTCCCGCCTATATCCGCCGTCCGAAAATTGCCCAGAGTGCTTCCATGACCGTTGATTATGAAGTCGAATACAACAATCGCGCCCGTGTGCCCGAGCATCCGGAAATTTTTGCGCGTTGGCAGCGAGAAGGAGCGGCCTACCGTGCCGCCGCGCGGAATGCGAAGCTCGGGATTTCCTACGGGCCGTCGGCGCGGCGGACGATCGATCTTTTCCCGGCCAAAGACGACGATAAGGCGCCGCTTGCCATGTTCATCCACGGCGGCTGGTGGCGCTCGCTCGAGCCCGCCTCGTTTTCGCAGATGGCAGCCGGCCCGAACGCACGCGGCATCAGCGTCGCGGTCGTCGGCTATGACCTCTGCCCTACGGTATCGATCGCCGACATCATCGAGCAGATGCGTGCCGCCTGCCTCACCCTGTGGCGCCGGCGCCGCCAGCGCATTCTGGCTTACGGGCATTCGGCGGGCGGGCACCTTGCCGCCTGCCTTGCCGCCACAGACTGGAAGGCATTCGCCGCCGATGCGCCGGCCGATCTGGTGCCGGCGGCCTACGCGATATCGGGCGTGTTCGATCTCGCGCCGCTGGTGCAGATTTCGATCAATGCGGACCTGCGTCTCGATGAAGCCGAAGCCCGCCGCGTGTCGCCCCTGTATTGGCGCGTGCCCGCGGGCCGCAGCCTCGATGCCGTCGTCGGTGCGCTCGAATCGAGCGAATTCCTGCGCCAGAGCAGGACCATTGCCGACGCCTGGCGGCAGGCCACGGCGCTCACGCGCTACGAGGAGATCGCAGGCACCAACCATTTCACCGTGATCGATCCCCTCAACGATCCGCACAGCACGATGACCGCGCGCGTTGCGGCGCTTGCATACAGCGCGAACAACGCCGCGCTCTAGAAGAACGCCTGGATGCCGGTCTGCGCGCGGCCGAGGATGAGCGCGTGGATGTCGTGCGTACCCTCGTAGGTATTCACCGTCTCCAGGTTCGCGAGCACGCGCATCACGTGGTATTCTTCGGAAATTCCGTTGCCGCCGTGCATGTCACGTGCAAGGCGTGCAATCTCGAGCGCCTTGCCGCAGTTGTTGCGCTTCATCAGCGAGATCGACGGCGGCGCGGCCTTGCCGGCCTCGAGCATGCGGCCGAGCCGCAGCGCGCCCTGCAGCCCGAGCGCGATCTCGGTCTGCATATCGGCGAGCTTCTTCTGCACCAGCTGGTTGGCGGCGAGCGGTCGGCCGAACTGCCTGCGTTCGAGCGCATACTGGCGCGCGCGATGCCAGCAGAATTCGGCGGCCCCCATCGCGCCCCAGGCGATGCCGTAGCGCGCGTTGTTGAGGCAGCCGAACGGCCCGGCAAGGCCCTTCACGTTGGGCAGCAGGTTGTCTTCGGGCACCACGCAGTCTTCCAGCACGACCTCGCCGGTGATCGAGGTGCGCAGCGACAGCTTGCCCTCGATCTTCGGCGTCGAAAAACCCCTGGTGCCGCGCTCGACGAGGAAGCCGCGGATGACGTTGTCGAGCTTGGCCCAGATCACCGCGACATGGGCGACCGGCGAATTGGAAATCCAGGTCTTGGCGCCGTTGAGCCGGTAGCCGCCGGCAACCTTTTCCGCGCGCGTGACCATCGAGCCGGGATCGGAACCGTGGTCGGGCTCGGTCAGGCCGAAGCAGCCGATGATCTCTCCGGTCGCAAGCTTCGGCAGATATTTGCGCCTTTGCGCCTCGGTGCCGTAGGCATAGATCGGGTACATCACCAGCGACGACTGCACCGACATCGAGGAGCGATAGCCCGAGTCGACGCGTTCCAGCTCGCGCGTGATCAGCCCGTAGGCGACGTAGCCGAGGCCGGCGCCGCCGTACTCCTCCGGAATGGTCGGCCCGAGCAGGCCGAGCCTGCCCATTTCCGAGAGCAGGTTGGGATCGTATTTTTCGTCACGGAACGCCTCGATCACGCGCGGCATCAGGTAATCCTGCGCGAAGCCGCGCGCGGTGTCGCGCACCATGCGCTCGTCTTCCGCCAGCTCGCCTTCCAGGTCGAGCGGGTCTTCCCAAACGAATGCCGTGTCCTTGAGCATCGCGGGCGTCCCGCCGCGCTTCTCGGCCGCCTGTGACATGTAACCCTGACCTCCTCGAAAATTGCACGCATATTATAGCCCGGTATTTGTCCGGCGAGCGAATCGCGCCTTTCCGGAGCCGGCAGGACCGCAAAACAAAAGCCCCGCCGGCGTGCGGCGGGGCTTTGGCAAAACGTGACCGGCAATCAGATCGCCATCTTCAGATCCTTGGCAGCGCGGAATGCGACCTTCTTGCTGGCTTTGATCTTGATCGCCTCGCCGGTCATCGGGTTGCGGCCCATGCGGGCGGCGCGCTTGCGCACCAGCAGGATGCCGAGGCCGGCAATTTTCACCCGCTCGCCTTTCTTCAGATGCTTGGTGATCATCCCGATGAGGTCCTCCAGCATTGCCAGCCCTTGCTTCTTGCTGAGTTGATGCTGTTCTGCGAGCGCGGCTGCCAGATGTCGGGTGGTAACCGGCTTGCCGGCTTTCGGCTTGGATGAAGCGGCTGCTGCCATTTGAAAATGCTCCTTGAGCGCACAATGCGCGAACCCTCACAGCAGTAGGGGATTCTCTGGCGCTTCGTAAATGTGCCGCCGCCCGCCCAGGGGATTTAACCACAAGTTCCTGAACGTCGCTTGCGCGGAACGCGCACAGCCGCGGAACGTTGGAAGCGAGGGAAGCGACTGTCCAAGACGGAGGAAGTTCGATGCGTTGCAAATCAAGCCTGGCGATCGCTGCAGCACTCGCTGCCGGCCTGGCCGCTTCGGCGCCGGCCCGCGCGCAGCACCATCATGGCGGGCACTGGGGACACCACCACGGCGGCTTTCACGGCGGCTTCGGCGCCGCGCTCGGCGGGTTTGCCGCCGGGGCGCTGCTCGGCAGCGCGCTCGCCGCACCCCGGTACTACTACTATGACGCTCCCGGCTACTATTACGCCCCCGACGTCTACGCCGGCCCCGATCCCGGCGCCGTGGCCTACTGCGAGCAGCGTTATCGGTCGTACGACCCGGCCTCCGGCACTTATCTCGGCTACGACGGATTCCGGCACCCGTGCCCGTGACACAGATGAAGAACCGGACCGGTCAGGCTGACAGACGGCCGCACGCCGGAGTGTGGCCGTTGCCGCTTCTGGGGGTTTCGTCTATTCAATTGTCACGCGCGCCCGTAGCTCAGCTGGATAGAGCGTTGCCCTCCGAAGGCAAAGGTCGGACGTTCGAATCGTCTCGGGCGCGCCACCTGGAGACAAATCCCCCTGTCCTTCAGAAAACGTTGGCGCGCGCATCCTCCCGGGTAATCGCGCCGTGTACTTCATAGGCATTCCGCTCGACCCAGTTGTGCCGCAGCAGACCATCCGGCCCGACGTCCCAAACGGCGGTTCCGGTCATCTCGAAAGGAGCGCCATTCGGACGCGTGCCCATCAGACCGTTATTGCGTCCCGTGACACGCCAGCGGGATGCGACACGGCTGCCATCACGGTTCTGGAAAGTCTCGACCACGTGGAACTGAAAGTCGTGCACCTTTGCCTGAAAGTCCCGAACCCAGGCTTTGAACGCCTCCCGGCCGACAATATCCCGGCCTCCCGAGGTAATGATGAAATCGGCATGAACCAGGCGGTCGATCGCGTCGGGGTTCTGCGGCTGTTGCCATACTTCGCGCCAGAAATTTTCGACGATGGCAACGCTGCTCCGTTCAGTCATGCGGACAGGCTCCTGTTACTCGTGACCTTTCAGTTCAATCTGCCCATGCACGTCGACGCCTGCGCGGCGCAGACGACAATATGACCCGGGCGACGGTTGCGACGCTCGTTCATCGCGGGCGGGGCAACGCAGTGCATGTAGTGGGAGATATCGCCTTGGAAAGATCATCATCGTCCGACGGCCGGGCAGCTGGCTCGCGGCGCATCGCGCGGTGCGCGTGTCGCACCGGCCCATCCGTCTGCCTGCTGCCTTACCGAGCGGTGTTCTTGGAACCCGTCCGGTCCGCAGCCGGTCTCGCTGAAACCGGCACCTCAGGACGCCAGTAGTAGTTCACGACCGCGCTGTACAGGTTGAGCGTCGCGGAACTCGGACAGTAATCGTGCCAGCCCAGTCGAGCCGGGTCGAACGTTTCGTCGGCGAGATCTGCCGCACACCGCTTGTAATGCTTGCAGGTGCTGCAAATCGCCTTCAGCTTTGCGAAAAGTACCGGGTCGGAGAGCGAAAACCAGTCGGGGTCAAGACTGTGCGTCAGCATTCGCTGGCGCAGCAGTTCGGCACTGCGACGGTGCCGCAGTTGAGGGCGCGGGGTACGTCGATCGGTCGCCATTTGCGCATTACGCACGGTTTTGCTCCACGGTTTATGCGACCGGTATTGCTATCCCCGGAGCTGCCGCTTTGAAACTCAGGTCAACTACTCCCGGGTATTTTCCCGTATTTGCTCAAAATGCGGTGAAAGTCCTTGCGGGAAACCGCAGCCGTTCCCACTACTGGGCCATGGATTAAAGTTGAGGTGAAAACCATGAAACTTCCTGGTCCGGATCATCCGATTACCATTGCCCGTGCCGGCAGACACGTGCGCGTCTTGTTTGGCGGCCGCGTCGTGGCGGAAACGGAAAACGCGCTGACGCTGAAAGAAGCGAGCTACAACCCGGTTCTCTACATTCCGCGCGCCGATGCCGACATGAGCCTGCTCGCACCGACCGACCACCGCACGCATTGCCCATACAAGGGCGATGCCAGCTACTTCTCGGTCAAGGTCGACGGCCGTACCGCCGAGAATGCCGTCTGGTCCTACGAGCGGCCCTACCCTGCCGTTGCCGAGATCAGGGAGCACCTGGCGTTCTACCCGGACCGCATCGACAAGATCGAGGAAGTCTAGCCGGTCCGGCTACGCCGTTCAGTGCAGGCGCGGAGCTTTGAGGAATTTCATCCGGTCCGACGAATTGACCCGCACGTCGAACGTGACACCTTCACGGTAAAGCGTGAGCGGCACTTCGACGCCCGCCCGTCCGAGCGACCAGACCTTGCGGTAGAAGTCGGCAAGCGTCGAAACGCGCTCGCCTTTCACAGCCACGACAACGTCTCCCGTCTTGATTTCGGCGCGCGCCGCCGGCCCCTTCATGGCAATACCAACGACGACAATCCTGTCTTCGATTTCCGTCGAATAGAGTCCGAGCCACGGGCGTACCGGCCGGTTTGCACGGCCGAACTTCCGCAGGTCGCTGAGAATGGGCGGAAGCAGATCGATCGGCACAACCATGTTGAGATGCTCGCTCTTGCCATTGCGCGCGCGCTCAAGCTGAAGCGAGCCGATGCCGATGAGCTTACCCTCGCTGGAAATAAGGGCGGTACCGCCCCAGTTGGGATGTGCCGGGTAGGTAAAAATGGCTTCGTCGAGCACGTATTCCCAGTAACCGGCAAATTCCTGTTTGGCGGCAACGCGCCCGGCGAGCGACCGCGTGCGCCCTCCGGCACCGCCGACCACGATGCGTTCGCCGATCTCGACCTTGCCCGACGACCCGATTTCGAGCGCAGGCAGATCGATCTTGCCCAATGCCTGGACCAGGCCGAACCCGGTTTCCTGATCGAACCCGAGTGCATGACCCTGCACCACTCGCCCGTCGCCCAGATGCAGCCAGACCGTCTCGGCTTCGGTGATCAGATAGCCGATAGTGAGAACAAGACCATCGTCGATCAGCACGCCATTGCCGGCACGCTCGACGCCGAGCGTATCGGCCGTGAAGGCATCGGGCGGCACGATCGAATGCAGTCCAACCACCGAGGACAGCGCGTGATCGAGATCGTAGGAATAGTCTTCTGCCCGCGGCTGCACCGCCTGCGGCACCTTCCATTCGACCAACGAGGCCATTCGATATGCTCCTCGATTATGTCTTCTATCATACGCCGGATTGTGTCGGCGAAAAGAGCACAGTCACGCGTTCGTGTTAATGTGAGCGCCAGATCATGATCCCGCTTTCCATCCTCGACCTGTCGCCCGTCTCCGCCGGCTCCACCGCCGCGCAGGCTTTGCGCAATTCACTCGATCTTGCTCGGCTTGCGGATGATCTCGGCTTCACCCGATATTGGGTCGCTGAACATCATAATTTGCCGGCGATCGCGAGCTCCGCGCCCGACATCATGATCGGCCAGATCGCCGCGGTAACCAAACGCATGCGTATCGGTTCCGGCGGGGTGATGCTGCCGAATCATGCGCCGCTGATGGTGGCCGAGCGTTTCAAGGTGCTCGAAGCGCTCTATCCCGGACGCATCGACCTTGGACTCGGCCGCGCACCGGGAACCGATCCGGCAACCTCATATGCATTGCGGCGCCGCCAGGGCATCGGCGAAGAAGATGATTTCATCGACCGGTTCAATGAGCTGATGCTGCTTGAGACGCGCGGGTTCCCCGCCGGTCATCCGTTTCACAACGTGCGGGCGATGCCTTCCGACGTCGCGCTGCCGCCGATCTATCTGCTCGGCTCATCGGACTACAGCGCACAGCTGGCCGCGCATATCGGCGCGGCGTTTTCATTCGCGCATCATTTTGCCAATTTCGATGCCGCCGAAGCGATGCGACTCTACCGCGACAACTTCAGGCCGTCTGCCTCGCACGAGAAGCCTTATGCCATCCTGGCAACACACGTGGTGTGCGCGGACACCGACAAAGAAGCCGAACGGCTGGCGGCAACCGTCGATCTTAACTTCGTGCGCCGCGCGAAAGGCGAATATCAGCCGCTCGCTTCGCCGGAAGACGCCGCGCGCTACGAGTACACCCCGGTTGACAAGGCGCGCATCGCGCAGAACCGCGCACGCGTCTCGGTCGGCTCTCCCGACACCGTGAAGGCACGGCTCCTGCCGTTGATCGAGGCCACAAGGGCCGACGAGCTGATGGTAACCACGATGATCTTCGACCACGCCGCGCGGAAGCGCTCGTACGAGCTGCTGGCGAAGGCATTCAAACAACGGTAAAACCGCCGCGGGTTTTTCGACAAAAATCACGGGAGGCGGCTTTGGGTAAGCAGTTCACCTTGACCACGACCGACAAGCACACGCTCGGGGCCTACCGTGCGGACCCTGCGGGCACCCCCAGGGGCGGCATGGTGGTTGTGCAGGAAATTTTCGGGGTCAACCATCACATCCGCGCGGTCTGCGACCGGCTGGCGGCGCTCGGTTACGTAGCGGTTGCGCCCGCGGTGTTCGACCGCTTCGTGCGTAATTTCGAAAGCGGCTATACGCCCGACGAGATCGCGCATGCGCGCAGCTATCTTGGCAATCTCAACTGGGACCACATGATGGCCGATATCGCCGCCGCGCAAGGCGACCTGAAGGGCTCGGGTCCGCTCGGCGTCGTCGGCTTCTGCATGGGCGGCACCGCCGCCTTTCTCGCCGCCTGCCGCATCCCCGGGTTTTCCGCGGCGGTCGCCTTCTACGGCGGCATGATCGGCAAGTTCGCCGACGAAAAACCAAAGTGCCCGATGCAGATGCACTTCGGCGAGAAGGACGAAGGCATTCCAATGGACGTGGTGGAAACGATCAAGAAGAAGCAGCCGCAGGCCGAGATTTACACCTATCCGGACGCGCCGCACGGATTCTACTGCGACGAGCGCGCGAGCTACCGCAAGGAAGCCGGCGACCTCGCCTGGAAACGCACGCAGGAATTTCTCGCGAAGCACATGAAAAGATAGAGATCGTCTTCGCCCGCGCGAAGCCGATTAGGCCGGCGCACCCTGCTTCAGGGTCGCGCCGGTGCCGATCGGGCAGGCGACCCCGGTTCCGCCGAGGCCACAATAGCCGAACGGATTCTTCGCCAGATATTGCTGGTGATAGTCCTCGGCGAAATAGAATTCCGGCGCGTCGATGACTTCAGTGGTGATCGCGCCGTAGCGTTTCTTTTTCAGTTCCTGTGCATACATGACCTTCGAGGCTTCTGCGGCTTTCTTCTGCGCGGCCGTGAACGTGTAGATGCCGGAGCGGTACTGCGTGCCGATGTCGTTGCCCTGGCGCATGCCCTGCGTCGGGTCGTGATTTTCCCAGAAGGTCTTGAGCAGCGTTTCGTACGAAATCTTCTTCGGATTATAGACGACCAGGACCACTTCATTGTGGCCAGTGCGCCCGGAACAGACCTCCTCATAGGTCGGATTGGGTGTCATGCCGCCGGCATAGCCGACCGCGGTGACGTGAATGCCATCGCCCAGCTCCCAGAACTTGCGCTCGGCGCCCCAGAAGCACCCAAGACCGAACATCGCCTTCTCGAGGCCGTCCGGGTAAGGGCCCTTTAGTGCGCGGTGATTGATGAAGTGCTCGGCCGCGGTCGGGATGGGCTGCGGGCGCCCCGGCAATGCCTGACCGGGCTTGGGCATTTCAACTTTCCTGAAGCCGAACATGCGCGTGCTCCTGCGATCGCTCGCCCCAATATATGTTGCGGGCACGGCGATCGAAATGCCCCGGCGATCACGTCTGCGGCAAAAGGCGGGGGCTAGGGCCGTGCATAGCCGATCAACGGCTTCTTCTTGCGCCCGAGAAGAAGAAACAGGATTCCGAGCACCCCGAGCACGGCCCAGCTCGGCGCCGCCAGAAACGCGACCATCAGCGGGTCCCAGAGCAGACCGCCGGCATAGGGTTCGATCATTGGTCGGAGCCTGGCGAGGCTGCCGGGGCTTACGAGTTCCCAGAGCGTGCGTACGTCCGTAAGAAAAATCATGTTGCCGGCAATCGACTTGGTGCCGTCGTAGATCAGCAGGATGAAGCCGCCTGCCAGACAAATCAGGCCGATGAAGCGCAAAAGAAACCGGATCATGGCTGTCAGTCGAAAGAATCGCCCCGTTGGCACCGATTACCCTGCGCCACGGCTTCGTTCAACACCGCCAGGGCGGCCTTGGCCTTCCCTTGAGTTGCCGCCGTTGCATCCGCTAACGTCGCCAGTGCCGGCATACCGGTTGTGTCCATGGAGTACCAATGCCCGCCAAGCCCCCGTCCGGCCGCAGCCGGCCGACTTTCACCGACCAGGAAGCCCTGCAATTTCACAGCGTTGGCCGCCCGGGGAAACTTGAGGTTATCGCCACCAAGCCGATGGCCACCCAGCGCGACCTGTCGCTGGCCTATTCGCCGGGCGTTGCCGTCCCCGTCCTTGCCATCGCCGAAGACGAAAGCCGCGCCTATGACTACACGACCAAGGGCAACTTCGTCGCTGTCATCACCAACGGCACCGCCATTCTCGGCCTCGGCAACCGCGGAGCGCTCGCGGCGAAGCCGGTCATGGAAGGCAAAGCGGTCCTGTTCAAGCGCTTTGCCGACATCGATTCGATCGATCTCGAAGTCTCGTCGGAAAACCCGGACGAGATCGTCAATTGCGTGAAGCTCCTCGGCAAGGGCTGGGGCGGCATCAATCTCGAGGACATCAAGGCGCCGGAATGCTTCGTGATCGAGCAGCGTCTGCGCGAGCTCATGGACATTCCGGTCTTCCATGACGACCAGCACGGCACCGCGATCATCGCCGCGGCCGGCCTGCTCAACGCGCTCGATCTGACCGGACGCAAGATCGCCACGACCAAGCTTGTCTGCAACGGCGCCGGCGCCGCCGGGATTGCCTGCCTGGAATTGCTGCGGGCCATCGGCTTCAAGCCGGAGAACCTCGTCCTCTGCGACACCAAGGGCGTGATCTACCAGGGCCGCAAAGACGGGATGAACCAGTGGAAATCCGGTTATGCGGTCAAGACCTCCGCGCGGACGCTTGCGCAGGCGCTGGAAGGCGCCGATGTATTTTTCGGTCTTTCGGCCAAGGGCGCGGTCACCCAGGATATGGTGAAGAAGATGGCGGCAAAGCCGATCATCTTCGCCATGGCCAACCCCGATCCGGAAATCACCGTCGAGGAAGTCGCAGCCGTCCGCGACGACGCCATCATGGCGACGGGACGCTCCGACTATCCGAACCAGATCAACAACGTTCTGGGCTTTCCCTATATCTTCCGCGGCGCGCTCGATGTGCGGGCATCGGCCATCAACATGGAAATGAAAATTGCCGCTGCGCGCGCGCTCGCCGAGCTCGCGCGCGAGGACGTGCCCGACGAGGTCGCGAGCGCCTACGGTGCACGCCCGAAATTCGGGCCCGACTATATCATTCCGGTCCCGTTCGACCCGCGGCTGATCTCGTACGTGCCGCCCGCTGTCGCCAAGGCGGCGATGGATACCGGCGTCGCGCGAAAGCCGATCGTCGACATGGATGCCTACCGTCACCAGCTGAGCGCACGGCGCGATCCGATCGCAGGCACGCTCGTGCAGGTGTTCAACCGGTTGCGCCGCCAGCCCAAGCGTGTGGTCTTTGCCGAGGGCGAGGAAGAGCAGGTCATCCGCGCGGCGGCAAGTTTCGTGCACCAGGGTCTTGGCACAGCGCTGCTGGTCGGGCGGGAAGATCGTGTCCAGAATTCCGCGCGCGAGTCCGGCATCGAGCTCGGTGAAGGCATCGAGATCGTGAACGCGCGAATGTCGACGCGCAATACCGTCTATATGAACTATCTCTACGAGCGCCTGCAGCGGCACGGCTACCTGATGCGCGACTGTCAACGACTGGTGAACCAGGACCGCAATCATTTCGCGGCCTGCATGGTCGCGCTCGGCGACGCCGATGCGATGGTCACCGGCGTGACGCGCAACTTCTCGGTCGCCCTTGAAGACGTCCGGCACGTCATCGATCCCAAGCCCGGGCATCGCGTGATCGGCGTGTCGATCGTGGTGGCGCGCGGACGCACGGTGCTCGTCGCCGACACCGCGGTAACCGAGATGCCCGAGGCGCGCGAGATCGCCGACATCGCCGTAGAGGCGGCCGGGGTCGCGCGCCGGCTCGGCTACGAGCCGCGGCTCGCGCTGCTCGCGTTCTCGACCTTCGGGCACCCGCAGGGCGAGCGGTCGGCGCGGGTGATCGAGGCGGTGAAGATCCTCGACGGCAGGCGGGTCGACTTCGAGTACGACGGTGAAATGGCGGCCGACGTGGCACTCAATCCGGAGCTCGCCGCCGCCTACCCGTTCTGCCGCCTGTCGGGGCCGGCCAACGTGCTGGTGATGCCGGCATTCCACTCGGCCTCAATCTCGACCAAGATGCTGCAGGAGCTCGGCGGCGCAACCGTCATCGGCCCGCTTCTGGTAGGCCTCGACCGGCCCGTGCAGATTGTCCAGCTCGGCGCCAAGGATAACCAGCTCGTCAATATGGCGGCGCTGGCGGCATACAATGTGAGCGGGTAGGAGTGACGGGCGAAGAGTGATCAGCGAGTAGTGAATGGTTGATCCTGCTGCTATTCGCTATTCGCTGCTCAGTATTCGCCGATTTTCTCAGGGACAAGCCTATGGCTGCAAAAACACTCTCCGGCGTGATCGCCGCAATCGCAACCCCGATCGAGGAGGACGGCGCGCCCGATCTCAGGCGCGCGGTCAACCTGGCGCGCTATCTGCTCGACAATGGTTGCGACGGCCTCAATGTTCTCGGCACCACGGGCGAGGCCACATCATTCTCGGTTGCCGAGCGCACGTCGGTCATGGACGCGTACAAGCAGAATGGCCTGCCGCTCGACAGGCTGATGGTGGGGACCGGCGCCGCCGCCGTTTCTGATGCCGTCGCGCTGACCCGCCATGCCGCCGAGCTCGGCTTTGCCGGCGCGCTTGTGCTGCCGCCGTTCTACTACAAGGGCGTCCCCGACGACGGTCTGGTCGCCTATATCGACACGCTTGTGAAAGCCACCGCCCGCAAGCCGATTCCGATCTACCTGTATCACTTCCCGGCGATGTCGGGGCTGCCATGGCACATCACGTTGATCGAGCGCCTGCTGGAATCGTATTCGGCCCGCATCGTGGGTTTGAAGGATTCCTCCGGCGACATGGCCTTCGCGCGCTCGGCGGCCGCGGTGTCGAAGGACTTTGCCGTCTTTCCGTCGACCGAGGCCTGCCTGATCGAAGCAAGGTCGGGTCCGTTCGCGGGCTGCATCTCCGCGACCGCAAACCTCAATGCCGATCTGTGCGCAATCGCCTGGAGAAAGGGCGACAGCGCCGCACTCGACGCCGCGGTCGCAATCCGCAAGCTCTTCGACGGAAAGCCACTGGTCTCCGGCGTGAAGGCCCTGCTCGCCCACATCCATGGCGACGCCGGACTGGCGCGCGTGAGGCCCCCGCTGGCGCCATTCTCCTCAGCTGATCGGATGGCAGTCATCGCCGGCCATGACGCCGTCAGATCCAAGCGCGTTGCCTGAGTGGCATCGCGCAGGCGTTGACGCCCACGCGCAGCCTCACTATAAGCCTGTCCCTCGCCGGCGATTTCGATCATCGCCGCAACTTCTTGTAAAACCTAGTCGCTTTGGCGGATCATCCGCTTGAGGCGCCAGCGCGAATGAGAGATTGATGGCCAATACCAAGTCTGCCCGCAAAGCCACGCGTGTGATCGCCCGCCGGACAGAGGTCAATAAAGCGCGGCGTTCCCTGCTCCGGAATTCGGTGCGCAGGGTCGAAGAGGCGATCCGAAGCGGCGACCGTACTGCGGCGCTGGCGGCATTCAAGCTCGCCGAACCGGTCATCATGCGGGCGGCACAACGGGGTGTCGTGCACAAGAACAGCGCCAGCCGGAAGGTATCGCGGCTCGCGCACCGGATCGCCAAGCTCGGCGGCAAATAATCGCCGGCGGCAGTGCAAGGTTACAGCCCGGCACCTGCGCAATTCCTGTAGAAATCGTCCAGAAGAGCCAGCTGCGAAACCAGGCGAGCGCAGCAGTGCGATGATGTATTGAAAGCGTCATCGCACCGTCAGAGAAATTTGCTCGTCCAGGTTTTTGCCGCCGAGGACGCTGCACTCTCTGCAGCAGTGCCGATGGTAGTTGATTTTTTTCGTCGGGAGTTACGTCAAAATTCGCTCAGATTTTTTTTCGCGAAGATAATGACTTAACGGGAAAGCGAAGCAGGGACCTTAAAAACGCATATGTCACAGGCATTTTTGGAGTCAGTGTCGATTCGAAAAATAACGCGTTCTTTTGCCGCCAAGAGCGGATGCAAGCGACGAGATTCCATACGACTCATCAACACGTTGGGGAAAAAAAATCTGAATTCAAAAGCAGATTGGCGCTGGTACCAGCTTCTTCCGTCGCCGTAGCCCATGTGAAATTCATTGCCCACGCAATTCGCTCGTGTATCTTAAAAAAACGCGCGGGAATTCTTCGCGCGAGATCAGAAACAAGGTTTCACGTCACGCTCATCGGCGAATGAGAACGGCTTTGGTTTGCCTGCATGCGTCAAATCCAGCCACCTCACCGTCGGGGCTAGCCGGGAGCAGCAATGACATCAAGTTGTTGAAGGCGAACGCAGTGCAATCAGGATTTTCAATAGCTCGATGGCCCAAGAGCCGACAAAAACCAAACCGCGGGGTGAAAGCCGCAGATAAATTGAGGGGTGACGTCATGACAGGCGCAGGGAGAATTCCGCTGGTCGCGGTTGAGGACATTGGACGGGTATTGTCCGGTGCAGGTTCACGTCTTGCGACCGCCAGTGGCGCCGGTCAGGCTCTGCCGACTTCATACTGCATCCATCCCAGCGGTCATATGGCGCGTGCGGCAGCCGCATTCACGATCGCGATCCGGGGCGCGACCCCCCCACCTGCGGGCTGACCGGCGCAACGTCCTCGATATTCCGATGTCGTGCCGCCGATACATTCGAACCGGCGGATATCTATTTCAGCAACGACATCATTCAACGAGTGCTGTTGCGTCCCGTTTCCGGTGCGTTGGCGGCCCTCCCGCCAAGCCGGGCAACCGAGTCCGTCCTACATAAAATCGGATCGAGAAGAACAATGTCTAACGGGGAACAAGAAAGTTGGTCGCGGGTCAAAGAGCGCCTGCGGACGGAAGTTGGCGACGATGTCTACTCGAGCTGGTTTGCTCGCATGGACCTCGAAGCGATCGAAGACGGGACTGTGCGCCTGTCGGTGCCGACCCGGTTTCTCAAGAGCTGGATTCAGTCGCACTACGCTGAGCGTGTCCTGGCCTGCTGGCAGACGCAGGATGAAAAGGTCACGCGCGTCGAATTGATCGTGCGATCCGCCGTTCTCAAGTCGGCGGTCGTCCCAAAACCCAAGCCCGATCAGGCGGTCGGAGATAACGGCGGCCGATACACAAACGGCAATGGCAGCGCCCGGATTTTTGGCCCGGGCGATCCGACGGCGCACGAGGCGCTTGGCGGATCACCGCTCGATCCGCGCCTGACCTTTGATACCTTCGTCGTCGGGCGTTCCAACACGCTCGCGCACGCGGCTGCAAAACAGGTGGCCAGCGCGAGGCGTGGCGACGCGGTGATGTTCAACCCCCTCTACATTCATTCCGCGGTCGGCCTCGGCAAGACGCACATTTTGCAGGCCGTGACATGGGCGGGAAACGCCGCAGGCGAGCGCAAGGTGCTCTACCTTACCGCCGAGAAATTCATGTATGGCTTCGTGTCGGCGCTGCGCACACAGACGGCGTTGGCCTTCAAGGAAGCGCTTCGCGGCATCGGGGTACTGGTTATCGACGATCTGCAGTTCCTGCAGGGCAAATCGACCCAGGCTGAATTTTGCCATACGCTGAATGCCCTCATTGACGCGGGCCGCCAGGTGGTGATCGCCTCCGACCGCCCGCCCTCGGACCTCGAAAGTCTCGACGACCGTGTGCGGTCGCGCCTCGCCGGAGGCTTGGTCGTGGAAATGGGCCCGCTCGGAGAGGAGCTGCGTTTTGAGATTCTCAAGGCCCGGGTCATGGCAGCGCGCGTGCATCATCCGACATTCGACGTGCCATTGCCGGTGCTCGGTTACATTGCCAAGACGGTCACCCATAATGGCCGCGACCTGGAAGGCGCGCTCAACCGTCTTCTCGCCCACAACAAGCTCACGGGACACGCCGTGACGCTCGAAATGGCGGAGCGGGAAGTTCGCGATCTCATCCGCCCGCAGGAGCCCAAGCGGGTCAAAATCGAGGACATCCAGCGGGTCGTCGCCCGCCAGTACAACGTCAGCCGGTCTGACCTGTTGTCGTCGCGGCGGACCGCCAACGTGGTGCGCCCTCGGCAGGTGGCAATGTATCTGGCAAAGACCTTGACGCTGCGCTCGTTGCCGGAAATCGGACGGCGGTTCGGTGGCCGCGACCACACCACCGTATTGCATGCCGTGCGCAAGATCGAAGGACTGGTCGGCAACGACATGGCGCTGGCCGAGGAAATCGAAATCCTGAAAAGGCAGCTGCAGGAATAGCCGGTCCGCAATCCGACAGTGCCGTGCCCGGCGATGGTCGTCCGAAGGACCG
>Ga0070741_10007920_pt1 | contig 21648 bp, 16 predicted proteins | sample Coa_R1_4_FD_66440 | JGI IMG/M metagenome (GOLD analysis project Ga0070741, IMG submission 66440) | Surface soil microbial communities from Centralia Pennsylvania, which are recovering from an underground coalmine fire - Coalmine... | ecosystem: Environmental > Terrestrial > Soil > Unclassified ... | reverse complement strand
CTCGAAGAAGCCGATGTGACGGCCGGGGGCGAGCAGCGCCTGGGCCATGAGTTCGCGATGGTGCTGATGGATGGCGTCGCGCAGCGGACGGCCGTTGGCCGTGAGCTCGCCGGACGCCGGTGTGAACGGCATCACCTTCGCCCAGTGTGCGACTCGGGCGTATTCGGGCAGACGACCATTGACTGCGTCGACGGCCTCCTCGAGCGCAGCATCCTCGACCTGAAGCGCGGACGGCACGATCAGAGCGCCGAGTGCCGGCGCGCCATCACCGAAGACCAGGGCCTGCCCGATCACGGGCTCCGACAGCAGTTCGCTCTCGACCCACTCGGGAGAGACATTTCGGCCGAAGCCGGTGACCAGCACATTCGATTGGCGGCCCTCGATGTGGAGGTACCCGTCCTCGTCACGGCGTGCGATGTCGCCGGTCTTCAGGACAGACGGCGACGCAGGGCCGCCGACATAGCCGAGGAACAGCGGTGAGGCGATGGTGATCTCGCCGTCCTGGGCGATGGCAAGATCGACGTGACGCAAAGGCCGGCCGATGCTGCCGGGACGGTTCGCCGCCGGCGTGTTCAGCGTGACTACCGAGCCCATCTCGCTGAGGCCATACCCCTGATAGACGGGAAGCCCGAGGCGTTCGGCCCGCGCGAGCAGGGCCTGTGCCACCTTGGCGCCGCCCACCGCTAGCAATTTCATTTCGGGCAGGGATGTGCGCGATGCCGCCATCATGGCGAGCGAACCGCGCAGCAACTCCGGCACCATGATCGCGCTTGTCGCCTTGCATGCCGCCAAGCCCCGGACCAGAGCGGCAAAGTCGGGAACGAAGGCCTTGCCGAAGCCGAGGTTCGCCAGAGGCGGCACGTGATAGTTCCCGCCGGCAAGCAGCGTCGGATAGAGCCCGGCGACGTTTTCCAGCAACACCGCAAGCGGCAGGACGGCACAATGGACGCCGGCGTATTTGGTCCCGATTGCGTCGACCAGCGACGTCGCCACCCGTTCAAGGTCGATTTGTGAAAGGCAAACCCCCTTCGGATCGCCGGTGCTGCCTGATGTGTAGGTGACTTTGGTGGTTCCGGCTGGCAACGCCACCGAGCGCTCGTTGCACGGGTAGAAGCCGAGATCGCTATCCGCTGCAGTCAAGCAACAGTATGCGGAGAAACCCGCACGCGCTCGGTCGGCGATCAGCGCGCGCGCACCGACATGAGCCAAGGCACGATTGAGCTGCCGGTCGGTGAAGAACAGGGGGATCGGCACGCTGATACAGCCGGCTTTGATCAGCGCCAGGTCAAGCACGACCCACGCCGGCGAATTGTCCATGCAAACGGCGATCGCATCTCCGGGCGCGCAGAGTTCGCCAAGATGCCGAGCGACATCGTCCACCGCACGACAGAGGTCGCCGTAGGTCAGGGTCCGGGCGCCGTCGCTGAGAGCCGCCCGAGCAGGCCCGCTGATCGCCCGTTCGACGATATTTTCGAGCAAGAGACTCATTGCAGCACCATCTTCTCGGGAGGATGGAGCTGGGCGAACAGTCGTGCGAGATCGCTGTTGTGCGCATGAGGCAGATACGCCTCGAGGCGCTGGAAGCCGGAGGAAATCGCACCGACGAGGACCTTGGGTTCCCGTGTGTAATAGCTACCCCAGCAAGCGCCGCCGTCGGTCAGGACTTCAGGCCGGGCGGCGGCGACCTCGATCGAGCCCAGCCCGAACAGCGAAAAGGAGCGGCGCAGAGACTTGGTCGCCGTCACGGCCGCATAGTCGAGCCTCTGATGGCGCAAGTACGCAGCCAGAGCGACGAACAGGAAGACCGAGGCCCCTTTGCCGGCGGAAACCAGATTGCCGATCTCGACGATCCTATCGCGCGCGACGAAATTGCCGGTCGCCGTGAATAATGCGGTTTCTATCGGCTGGCCCAGATAGGATTCGAGATAGAGCTTTTCGTCAGCCGCCAGACGCGTGCCGACCGCGGCGATGATACGGTCATTCTCGTCCCGCACGCTCATCAGCGTCGGGTAGTGGCGCTGGATCACCGAGCCGTAGCACTCCTCGTAGCGTCGCTCGATGAACTGCTCGACCCGATCACGGTCTGTACGACAAGACCACGTCATCGAGATTGAGGATGGCACCAGCCGCGTCAAACGCTGAAGGCGATCGCCATCCATAAATAAATGACCGCGCAAAAGTGCGTCGGCTTTGAATGAAATTGCCAGCACCCCAGCTCCTTTGCCGGGCTTGATGGTGGCAGTAGAGGTCCGCAGTAAGGAGGCAACGTGTCTGCATTGTGATTTGCGACACGATGCGATGGCGCCGCTCAGCTCGTCGACGCCGCGCTACTACGTACGACCGCTGACAGACATCCCCGCCAGCGGCCCGCGATTGTCAGAGTCATCCCCGATAGAACGGTTTGTCGCCGCACACGGTCACGCGATGGCCGTACCGGCGGTGCGGGAAATAGTCGAACATGGCGTGGTGCTGGGTGGCACGGTTGTCCCAGAACGCCACCGAATTCTTCCGCCACTTGAAACGGCAATGGAATTCCGGCGTCTCGACGTGGCGGTAGAGCATCTCGAGCAGCGCGTCGCTCTCGTTCTTCCTGAGCTGCGGGATGCGCAAGGTGAAGCCGCGATTGACGTAGAGCGCCTGCCGGCCGGTCACCGGATGGGTGCGCACGATCGGATGCTCGGCGTTGGGGAACTTGATGTCGTTCCGGTCGGTCGCCTTGACGCGGTAATAGTGCGCCTTGGAACTGTCGTGCAGGGCGGTGAGGCCGGTCAGCATCTTCTTGATCGGCTCGGAGAGCGTCTCGTAGGCGCGGTACATGTTGGCGAACAGGGTGTCGCCGCCGCCGTCGGGCGGCACCTCGGTGAGATAAAGGATCGAGCCCATCGGCGGCTCGGCATCGCACGAGACGTCGGAGTGCCACTCCTCGCCGGCCACATGCTTGGACTTCTCGTCGGCCTTGATCACCAGGATCTCGGGATGCTCGGCGAAGGTGATCGGCGCGTTGGGATGCACGTGCAGCGGTCCGAAGCGGCGGCCGAACGCCTTGTGCTGGTCGATGCTCATCTCCTGGTCGCGGAAGAAGATCACCAGATTGTCCATCAGCGCATCGTGCACTTCCTGGAACTGCTGGTTGCCGAGCGGCTTGGCGAGATCGACGCCGAAGATCTCGGCGCCGATGGTCGGCGTGAGCTTGCGGACCTCTATCGACTGGTAGGCCATGGCGTTTCCTCCGTTGCCGGCAGGATACGCCGTCGCCAACGCCGCGCGCGGGCAAAGTCGCCAAAGTCCGCATTACGGACCGGTCGCGCCGGGGCTTGTCCGGTGTCGCGCCGCTTGTAGCCGAACCACAGATGCAGGACCGGCAGGCGGCGCACCAGCTCGACCGCCGCCAGGCAGCCGGCGATGCTGATCGCGACCAGCAACAGGGCCTCCACACCGAGCGGCAGGCGGAGGCGGGCAAGCTCGTGCGCGGCGACCACGATCACGGTCTGGTGCACGACGTAGAACGGGAAGACGCCGTTGTTGAGATAGCGCAGCAGCGGTCCGCCGCGCTGGGCGAGATGGCGGTGGGCAAGACCCAGCGCGGCGATCACCCAGGCCCATTGCTCGAATCCGTAGACCATGGCCATCGCGACCTTGAGGTCCATGTCGATCGGCAGGCCATCGCGATAGTGCCAGGTGTACGTTGTGCGGGCGGCGTACGAGACGATGGCGACCGCGAGCGCCAGCCATCTCAGCCGCTCGGCGCGGCGCGCCACCGCCTCGTCCGTCCCGAACAGGAAGCCGAAAAGAAAGCCCGACACGAAAACCGCGTGCATGTACCAGTCGTGCACGAAGTCATGCCGCTCGGGAAAGAAATGGGCGAGGCCGATATGCGCGAGGCCGAGACCGAGCGCGGGCACGACGAGCAGGAAGCGGCCGCGCAGCAGCGGCGCGGCGCCGCGCGAGAGCGCCTGCAGAGCCGCCGGCGCGAAGCGCTGCACCAGCAAGAGGGCCGTCGTGTACACCCAGAGATAGGCGACGAACCACATATGGTTCCAGTTCGGCATCACCAGGCAGGCGCCGTCGCGGCAGATGCCGCGGTCGAAGGCCAGGTAACGCAGCCACAGGCGCCACAGTCCGCCGCTGTAGCCGAACTGCTCGACGGCGCGGAAATAGGATTGCGGCGGGATGATCAGCAACACGGCGAAGAAAAGCGGCGGCAGCAGATAAAGGCTGCGCGTGACGAACAGCTCGGCCGGCTGCTGGCGCCGGCACATGAAGCGCGTCGCCGCCCCCGCCAGCACGAAGAGTAGCAGCAGCCGCCACGGCGCGCTCCATTCGATGCCCAGCAGCACCTCGGGCACGATGCGCGGGCTTTTCACCTCCCATTCCCACGGCGAATAGAACATGCCGATATGGAAGAAGATCAGCAGACCGAACGCACCGACACGCAGCCAGTCGAGGTCGTGCCGTCGCTCGCCGGATTGCATCCTTGCCTCGCTGGCGACGCCTGTCGCTGGACTCCCCTAACGCAGGTTGCCGGGGATCGGGCCAATGACCTTTTGGTGCCCCCATCGACCAGGTCCGTATTGCGGACAATACTGTTGCATGGCCGTCATCGAGCCCATCCGCCGCGCCTTCGTGGTGCTGGAGGCGTTGAACCGCCGCCGTTCGACGACGCTCGCGGTGCTGGCCGCCGAGACCGGCCTGCCGCGGCCCACGCTGGTGCGCCTGCTCAAGACCCTGATCGAGCTGGGCTATGCCTCGCGCGTGTCGCGCCACGACGGCTACCGCCTCACCGACCATGTGCTGGCGCTGGCCGGAGGCGTGCGCTTCATCGACCATCTGGTCGATGCCGCCATCCCGCATCTCGGCCGCTTCACGCGCGAGCATGGCTGGCCGCTCTATCTCGCCACGCTCAGCGCCGGCGCGATGAGCATCCGCCATTCGACCGCGCCCGACAGCCCGATGTCGTTCGAGGCGGCGGGCTACAACCGGCGCAGCCCGATCCTGACCGGCGCGCTCGGCCGCGTTTGGCTCGCCTTCGCCTCGGACGAGGAGCGGCGCACCGTGCTGCGCGGCCTGGGCGCGCGCCAGACGCCGGCGCTGACGGCGGCGCTCGAGCGCATCCGGCGCGACGGCCATGCCTTCACGCGCATGCCGCGGCCAACGCGCATCCACGGCATGGCGGTGCCGATCGTCGGCAAGGATCGGGTGCTGGGCGCGATCTCGATGCGCTTCCCGCGCTCGGCAATGAGCGAACAGGAGGCGGCCCGGCGCTTCGGCCGGCGGCTGACGGCGCTGGCGCGGGCGATCGCGGCCGACGTCGCCCGCGCGCAGGCGGCCTGATAGGCACAGTCCACGCTCAGCGAGTGAATTCCTCGGGCGTGAGAAAGAGGCGGAGGCGGCGGGCGGCGACGCCCACGGTGCGCCGGCTCGACAGTACGGCAAGCGGCACCGAGAGGATCAAGCCGATACAGACCGGCAGGATCCACGGCAGGTAGCTCGGCGTCACGATGGCGATCGCGGCGAGCAGCGCCGCGCCCAGCAGCGCGTGGCCGACATGGCGCTTGAGCGCCTGCTGCCAGCTCATGCCGCGGTCGCCGCGCGATTGCGCCGGCCAGCCGACGGCACTGCCGAGCAGGATCGCGGTCACGAAGCTGGTGTGGAACAGCATCATCACCGGCGCGAGCAGGGCGGAGAACAGGACCTCGAAGACGAAGCTCGCCAGCACCGCCAGCCTGCCGCCGAAGCGGCGCGCGGCCCGCGTCGAGCCCAGCCGCAACAGCAGCGCCAGGATCTTCGGCCCGAACAGCAGCACGCTGGTCAGCTCGAGCAGGCCCCAGATCTCCGCCCAGTGATAGACCGGCCATTTCGGGAACAGCGAGCGGGTCGGGCCGAAATAGACGTCGCCGGTCAGCTGGTGGTTGATCACCATCGCGGTGCTGAGCGCGAGCAGAATAAGCCAGAGCGGCGAGGCGATGTAGGCGAAGATCCCCATGGCGAGGTGCAGGCGGCTCATCCAGTGCAGCCCGGGCGTCAGCAGCAGCCGCGCGTGCTGCAGGTTGCCCTGCACCCAGCGGCGGTCGCGCACGGCGTAGTCGAGCACGTTGGTCGGCACCTCTTCGTAGGAGCCGCGCAACTCGGGCAGCAGCCAGCAGTACCAGCCGCCGCGCCGCATGAAGGCCGCCTCGACGAAATCGTGGCTCAGGATCTCGCCGCCGAGCGGCGGCTTGCCCGACAGCACCGGCAGCTTGCAGCGTTCGGCGAAGGCGGCGACGCGCAGGATGGCGTTGTGGCCGTAGTAGTTTGCCTCCGAGAGCTGCCAGAAGCTGTTGCCCTTGGCGAGCAGGGCACCGGCGAGCCGCGTCGAGAATTGCAGCGCCCGGGCGAACAGCGTCTCGCGGCCGGCCGGCACGATGTGGGTCTGGATGATGCCGGTCTGCGGGTTGGCCTCCATCAGCGCGGCGAGCTTCGTCAGGGTCTCGCCCTGCATCAGGCTGTCGGCGTCGAGCACGATCATGTGCGGATAGTCATGCCCGCGGGTCTGCACCCACTCGGCGATGTTGCCGGCCTTCTTGCCGGTGTTGGCCGGCCGGCGGCGATAGGAGAGATGCGGACCGGCCGCGAGCTCCTCGCGCGCCGCGGCGAACGCCCTCTCTTCCTGCTGGGCGATCTCCGGCCTGGTGGTGTCGCTCAGCACGAAGAAATCGAACGACCGAAGCCGGCCGGTCGCCTCGAGCGAGCGCCAGATGGCGCGCAATCGCGTGAACACGTCCTCGGGATCCTCGTTGTAGACCGGCATCAGGATCGCCGTGCGCGCGCGCAGTTCGGGTACCGGGCCGTCGGTCGGGCCGTGGCGCCGCAAGGTCACGGGATGCAGGCGCAGCACGCCCAGCACGAAGCCGAACACGCCCGCCCAGAAGGAGAGCGCCGCCCAAGCGAACAACAGCACGAAGGCCGGCAGGAAGGCGATCTTCACCACGTCGGGCCCGCGCGAACTCACCACCGGCACGACCAGGAACGTGCCGGCCGCGGCGGTGACCAGCACCAGGGTCAGCAGAAGCAAGCGCCGCCATCCGCTGCGGCCGGCATGGCGGTCGAGCCGCCAGTCGCCCGCCGGCCCGCTTGCGGCCACCGTCATGGCTGCCAGACCTGCGACCAGGTCTCGCTCACGCGCTGGTCCTTCAGGGTCAGGAACGCGCGCATATCGACGGCCTTCTTCTCCTGCGGCTCGACTTCGAGGAACAGCCGCCAGGCCTTCTGTCCCGGCAGCGCCTCGACGTGGCTGCGCCGCAGCTTGCCGCTCGACAGCGAGACGTTGGCCTCGACCTTCTGGTCGGCCGGCAACGCCGCGAGCTTGCCGCCCTGGAATTCGATCACGAAGCGGCGGACGCCGGTCTCGTTCCACACCGCGCCCTGTCGCGTCGCCACAACGCGCGCCTGCGACGACAGAGCCGCCTCGTCGTCCAGCGCCGAGAGCCGGTAGTCGTATTCCTTGCGCTCGCCCTTCTTGGCCGGCCATTTCGAGACCCAGAAGGCGACGATGTTGTCGTTGGTCTCCGCCTTGCTCGGGATCTCGACCAGCCGGACCTCGCCGTCGCCCCAGCCGGCCTTGGGCTCGACCCAGAGGCTCGGCCGCCGCTCGAGCTTGGCCGCGCTGTCCTGGTACTGGTTGAAGTCGCGTTCGCGCTGCAGCAGCCCGAAGCCCTTGGGGTTGGTGTCGGTGAAGGACGAAACGGCCAGCGCGGTCGGGTTCTGCAGCGGCCGCCAGATTTCCTCGCCCTTGCCGGTCGACAGGAAGAGCCCGTCCGAATCGTGGATCTCCGGACGGTAGTCGTCGCGCGGCGGCGACGCCTTGCCGGCGAAGAACATCGAGGTGAGCGGCGCGATCCCGAGCAGGCCCACGTCGTTGCGCATGAACAGCACGGCATGGCAGTCGACCACGGTGCGCTTGCCGGGCACGATCGAGAAGGAATAGGCGCCGGTGGCCGACGGCGAGTCGAGCAGCGCCCACACCGTGATCGTGCTCTTGCCGTCGCCCGGCTTCATGATCCAGAACTGGCGAAAGGTCGGGAACTCCTCGGGCTTGGCCGTGGCGGTGTCGATCGCCAGTCCGCGCGCCGACGCGCCATAGACCTGGCCGCGGCCGATGACGCGGAAGTAGCTCGCGCCCAGGAAGGCGCCGATCTCGTCGAACTTGTCCTTGCGGTTCAGCGGATAGGTCAGCTTGAACCCGGCCAGCGCCAGGTCCTTGGGCGGTGTCTTCAGCCCGGTGTCGCTGAAATCGAACTCGTCCGCTGAGATCGAGACCGGCGACACCTTGCCGTTGTCGACCAGGCCGATCTTGACCGGCTTGTCGTAGATGAAGCCCGCCGGAAAGAACTCGACGTGGAACAGGCTCTTGGTGCCGCCCCACAGCGCGCGGTCGGAGCGGGCCCGCAGCGCGCGATAATGGTCGTAGGAGAGGTTGTGCATGTCGCCCTCGATCGCCGGCACGTCCTTGTAGGGCTGGCCGGCGAGCTGCTGCGCCATTGCTGTGACCTGGTCGAAGGTGAAGGGGTCGTCCTGCGCCTCAGCCGACGGAAGCAGGAAAAAGACGAGCAACAAGGCGAGCGGAACGGGACGCTGCATGGCACCCTAAACGCGCCCGTCGCTGACGCGGTTGCCCATCGGAACGGGCGGCAGACGGACGCGCGGCGCCTTGCTAGAACCGGCGGCAAAGTTGGAGGAAGGCCATGTCGTTTCGCGCTCTCGTGCTGACCCAAGGCGCCGACCGCAAGGTCGCGGGCGCCGTCGAAACGCTCGACGAGGCGAAGCTGCCGGCGGGCGACGTCACGGTGGCTGTCGAATACTCGACGCTGAACTACAAGGACGGCTTGGTGCTGACGTCGGGCGGCGGCCTGGTGAAGACCTGGCCGCATGTCGGCGGCATCGACCTCGCCGGCACCGTCGAGAAATCCGACAACGCCGGCTTCAAGCCGGGCGACAAGGTCGTGCTGAACGGCTGGCGGGTCGGCGAGCTCCACTGGGGCGGCTATGCCAGCAAGGCGAGGGTGAAGGGCGACTGGCTGGTGAAATTGCCGGCGTCGATCTCGACCAAACGCGCCATGGCGATCGGCACGGCGGGCTATACCTCGATGCTCTGCGTCATGGCGCTCGAGAAGCACGGCGTGACGCCGGCATCGGGCGAGGTGCTGGTGACCGGCGCGGCAGGCGGCGTCGGCTCGGTGGCGGTGGCGATCCTGGGCAAGCTCGGCTTCACCGTCGTGGCGGCGACCGGCCGTCCTGCGGAAGGCGAGTACCTGAAGAAGCTCGGCGCTACGACGATCATCGAGCGCAAGGAGCTGACCGAGGCGCCCGACCGGCCGCTGCTCTCGGAGCGCTTCGCCGGCGTGGTCGACACGGTGTCCGGCGTCATGCTGGCGCGCGCGCTGGCCCAGGTGAAGTATGGTGGCGGCGCGGCGGTGTGCGGCCTGGCCGGCGGCCCGTCGTTTCCGGGCTCGATCCTGCCCTTCATCCTGCGCGGCGTCAGCATGTACGGCATCGATTCGGTGATGCTGCCGCAAGGCCCGCGCCAGGAGGCGTGGCGGCGGCTCGGCAGCGACCTGCCGCTCGACAAGCTCGACAGCACGGTGAGCGAGGCGGGGCTTGGCGACCTCACGGCGCTCGCCCCAAAAATCCTCAAAGGCGAGATACGCGGGCGCGTGGTCGTCGATGTGAACAAATGATAGGTTGAACGAAAGTTTCGCGAGGAAGCCATGTCCACTGCCAGCAAGCCCACCGCCAACAATCTCGATGCCTTCTTCATGCCGTTCACCGCGAACCGGCAGTTCAAGAAGAACCCGCGGCTGCTGGCCAGGGCCAAGGGCGTGCATTACTGGACGCCGGAAGGCCGCCGCATCATCGACGGCACCGCCGGCCTGTGGTGCGTGAACGCCGGCCACGGCCGCGAGGAGATCAAGGCGGCGATCGTCCAGCAGCTCGACGAGATGGACTACGCGCCTTCCTTCCAGATGGGCCATCCCAAGTCGTTCGAGCTGGCGGCGCGTCATGCCGCGATGCTGCCGGGCGACCTCAACCATGCGTTCTACTGCAACTCGGGTTCGGAGGCCGTCGATTCGGCGCTGAAGATCGCGCTCGCCTACCAGCGCGCGCGCGGGCAGGGCACGCGCACCCGCCTGATCGGACGCGAGCGCGGCTATCACGGCGTCGGGTTCGGCGGCATCTCGGTCGGCGGCATGGTCAACAACCGCAAGCAGTTCGGCACCTTGCTGACCGGCGTCGATCATCTGCCGCACACCCATCTCGCCAAGAACGCCTTCTCGCGCGGCCTGCCGGAGCATGGCGGCATCGAGCTCGCCAACGAGTTCGAGCGCATCATCGGCCTGCACGATGCCTCGACCATCGCCGCCGTCATCGTCGAGCCGTGCGCCGGCTCGACCGGCTACCTGCCGCCGCCCAAGGGCTATCTCCAGCGTCTGCGCGAGATCTGCGACAAGCACGGCATCCTGCTGATCTTCGACGAGGTCATCACCGGCTTCGGCCGTCTCGGCACGGCGTTCGCCGCCGATTTCTTCGGCGTCATTCCCGACCTCATGACGGTGGCCAAGGGCATCTCCAACGCCACCGTCCCGATGGGCGGCGTGTTCGTGCGCAAGCACGTCTATGACGCGCTGATGACCGGACCGGAGAACGTGATGGAGCTGTTCCACGGCTACACCTACTCGGCCCATCCGCTGGCCTGCGCCGCGGCCTCCGCCGTGCTCGACATCTACAAGAACGAGGGCCTGTTCGAGCGTGCCCGCGATCTATCCAAGTACTGGGAGGACGGCGTGCATTCGCTGAAGGACGCGCCCGGCGTCACCGACGTGCGCAATCTCGGCCTCGCCGCCGGCATCGACTTCGAGGGCCGCAAGGACGCCCCCGGCGCGCGCGGCTACGACACCTTCGTCAAGGCCTTCGAGCTCGGCCTGATGGTCCGTCAGTCGGGCGACTGCATCGCCATGTCTCCGCCGCTGATCGTCGAGAAGAACCAGATCGACGAGATCATCGACATCGCCGGCAAGGCGATCAGGCAGGCGGCCTAGGAGGCGCGCCCCATCAGCAGCAACCTCGTCTGGCTGCTGGGCGAGATCGCGACGGTCGCGCACGTCGCGATCGCCGGATGGGTGACCGTCCACGTCCTGCTCTACAAGCGCAACGTCGGCGCCTCGATCTCGTGGATGGGCATCGCCTGGCTGTCGCCCTTCATCGGCGGCCTGCTGTACTTCGCGCTCGGCATCAATCGCGTGAAGCGCCGCGCGCGGCGGCTGCGCTACGAGCGCGTGAGCATCGCCGAGCCCGGCGAACGGCCCGATGCCGCCGCCAGCGATCCGCTGACGCCGATGGAATACGCCATCGGCAAGCTGACCGGCCTGCCGGCGAAGGACGGCAACGAGGTGCGCCTGCTGCGCAGCGGCGACGAGGCCTATCCGGCGATGCTGCAGGCGATCGACGCCGCCACCAGGAGCGTCGGCATTTCGAGCTACATCTTCCGCGACGACGGGTCGGGCGGCGAGTTCATCGCCGCGCTGATCCGCGCCCACCGGCGCGGCGCCGAGGTGCGCGTGCTGATCGACGGCGTGGGCAGCGGCTGGTTCTGGTCGGGGACCTACATCAAGCTGCGGCGCGCCGGCGTGCCGGTCGACCGCTTCCTTCATTCCTATTTCCCCTGGCGAACGCCGTTCCTCAACCTGCGCAATCATCGCAAGGTGCTGGTGGTCGACGGCCGCATCGGCTTCGTGGGCGGCATCAATATCGGCGACGAGAACGTGCTGGCCGGCGATTCGCCGACTCCGGTGCGCGACACGCATTTCCGCGTCGAGGGGCCGGTGGTCGAGCAGCTCGTCGAGGTGTTCGCCGACGACTGGCTGTTCGAGACCGGCGAGGCCCTGCTGGGCGACGCGTGGTTTCCGCCGATTCCCGTGGTGGGCACGATGGCGGCGCGCGCCATCACTTCCGGTCCCGACGAGGATCTCGAGCAGATCGAGTATGTGGCGCTGCATGCGATCTCCTGCGCGCGCCAGTCGATCCGCGTCGTGACGCCGTATTTCCTGCCGCCCGAGGTGCTGACGACGGCGTTGGGCCTCGCCGCCATGCGCGGCGTCACGGTCGACATCGTGATGCCCGAGCGGTCGAACCACACCCTACTCGATTGGGCGCGCCGCGTGCCGATGCGGACCTTGCTCGAGGCCGGATGCCGCGTCTGGCTGCTGCCTGCGCCGTTCGACCACAGCAAGCTGATGACGATCGACGACACCTGGTCGCTGATCGGCAGCGCCAACTGGGACACCCGCAGCTTCCGCCTGAATTTCGAGCTCAACATCGAGGTCCAGGGCGCCGAATTCGCCCGCGCACTCGCGCAGTCCGTGCCGGCCGGCCGGCTGCTCACGCTGCTGGAGCTGAACTCCGACCGCCTGCCGCTGCGCCTGCGCAACGGCGCGGCACGGCTGCTGCAGCCCTACCTTTAGAACTATTTGCACGAACAGCGTCTCAGCCGTCTCAGCCGTCTCACGTGTCTCAGGCGTCTCACGCTGTCTCACCAGGGGGGTGGGGGTGTTGCGTGAGACTCGGGCGGGAAACCCTTACGCCATCGGCATCGGAGGCGTCTCAGCAGCGTGAGACTCAGGGAGACCGCTTTCAGCGCCAGGCATTCTTGAGGCGGGCGATGCGCCGGCGCGCCAGCCGCCGCAACACGCCCTGACGGCGGCTCGCCTCGGCCGCCTTCAATTCCAGCACGATCGGCTTGTGGTCGCTCGGCCCGAAATCGAGGGTGGTCGCCGAATGGCAGGCGAGGCCGTGCAGCAGGCAGCGGTCGAGGCGAAAGGGCACGACATTGCCCGCGAAGTGGGTGGGCTCGCGCGGGCCCACATCGGCAAAGCCCGGGATGAGGAGCGGCCCGACCGCGTTGTAGTCGCCGATGATGGCGGCCGGCCGGCCGCGCAAGGCGGCGGCGAGGCGCAGAAGCTGGCGGCGGTTCAGCAACTGGCCGTGGCTGAGATGGACGTTGGCGAAGGTGATGTCGCCCACCTTCACGAGCTGCGCGCGCCGGCGCGGCCAGCGGCCGGGCAGGCGCGAGGCGGGCAGCGGCAGGATGCGCGGCGTCGAGAAATTGTGCCGGCTCCAGACGGCGAGGCCGTGGATCTTTCCGGGCCAGGGCAGGCGATGGTAGTGGCCGCCGGCGATGGCCGGCAGCACGTCCATGTGCTGCGTCACTTCCTGCATCAACAGGACGTCGGGCCGCTCGCGCTCGAGCAGCGCCGCCACGTCGGCGACGGCGGCGCCCTCCAGCCGCAGCAGGTTCCAGCTGATGACCTTCATCAGGCTCATCTATTACGCCTCGCGCGGCGGACTTTGGCGGCCAGCGATGCCGCACCACCGGCCGCAGCCTGCAGCTCCTGGCGGATCCGCTCGCGCCGCTCGTGGATCGAGGCGATGACCGAGCCCATCGGCACGCCGAGCCCGACCAGCGCCGATTCGGCAAGCTGCAGGCTCGCCTCGATGGTCTCCGGGACGGTGTCGGTGACGGCGAGCGTGTAGAGATGCCGCGCATGGCCTGCGTCATGCGCGCGCGCGACGATCAGCACGTCCGGCCGGCGCGCGCGCACCGCCTTCACCACGTCGTCCACTGCCGCGGTGTCGAGCGTCACGATCACGCCCGATGCCTCGTCGAGGCCGCAGCGCCGCAGGAACTGCGGATCGGAGGCGTCGCCGTAATAGATCGGCCGGCCCTTGCCGCGGAAGCGCTCGACCAGCGCCGCATCGCGATCGCTCGCCAGGTAGGGCACCTTGTGCTCGTCGAGCAGGTCGCAGACGAGCTGGCCGACGCGGCCGTGGCCGACCACGATGACGCGGCGCACGCGATCGTCGGGCGGCAGGACGGCCGCCGGCACGGCGCCGGGCACCCGCTGGGCGATGCCGGTGCGCAGTTCGCGGCCGACGATGCCGAGCAGCGGCAGGATCGCCATGGTGATCGAGACGATCGCGAGCGCCCCCGAGCCGACCGCGTCGTCGATCAGCTGCAGGCCGGCGGCGAGGCCGATGCCGATGAAGGCGAACTCGCCGCCCGGCGCCAGCAGGAGGCCGATCTCGGCGCTGTTGCCCCACGGCAGGCCCGACAGCCGGCAGAGCGGCACCAGGATCAGGCTCTTGAGCGCCAGCATGGCGGCGATGCCGGCCAGCACCAGCCCGGGTTCGTGCCAGATGAAGCCGAGGTCGATGTGCATGCCGACCGAGAAGAAGAACACGCCGAGCAGCAGGCCGCGGAACGGGTCGATCATCGCCTCGACGGCGCGGCGGTACTCGGTCTCGGCGAGCAGCAGTCCCGCGATGAAGGCGCCCAACGCCATCGACAGGCCGGCCAATGCCGCGATCACACCCGAGCCGACGGCGACCAGCAGGGTGGCGGCCATGAAGAACTCGGGATTGTCGCTGTGCGCGGCGAGACGAAAGAGCGGCCGCAGCAAGAGCCGGCCGACCACGCCGATGACCGCCAGCGCGACGGCGGCCTCGGCGAGAGCGGTGAGGATACCGAGCCAGAGCGGGCCCGCGGTGGCGCCGCCCAGCGCGCCGACCAGCAGCAGCAGCGGGATCACCGCCAGGTCCTGCGCCAGCAGGATGGCGAAGCTGGTGCGGCCGGTCGTGCTGGTGAGCCGCCGCTGCGCCGACAGCAGCTCCATGACGATCGCGGTCGACGACAGCGCCAGGCATGCGCCGATCACCAGCGCGGCGGCCGGCGGCTGGCCGAGCCAGAGCGCCACGCCGCTGATCGCCGCAGTGGTGAGGGCGACCTGCAGGCCGCCCAGGCCGAACACCAGCCGGCGCAGGGTGATCAGCCGGCGCAGCGAGAGTTCGAGGCCGATGAAGAACAGCAGGAAGACGATGCCGAGATCGCCGATGAAGCCGATCTGAGGCTCGCCCGTCACGGTGAGCCAATCGATCACCGGCGAATTGCGGGCGAACCGGCCCAGCCCGTAGGGGCCGAGCGTCGCGCCGACCGCCAGGTAGCCGAGCACCGGGCTTACCCTGAGCCGCGGCATGATGGGCGCGATCACGGCGGCCGTGACCAGCACGAGCAGCGCGTCCTTGAAGACATGGATGTCGGCGACGGCGGCCATCGGCGACAACATAGACGCTGAGGCGCGATCCGTGCACACTTTCTGGGACGAACGACAGCAAGGGTGAGGACGATGAAGGTGGTGATCACCGGCGGCGGCGGCTTCCTCGGCAAGAAGCTGGCCCGGCGCATCCTGCAGCAGGGCACGCTGGCCGGGCCCGACGGCAGTCCCGCGAAAGTGAACGAGCTGCTGCTGTTCGACGTCGCCAAAGCGAGCGGCCCGGGCCTCGACGATCCGCGCGTGAAGACGGTGGCCGGCGACATCGCCAATCCCGCGACCGTGCAGTCGATCGTGCAGGGCGCGTCGACGGTGTTCCACTTCGCCGCCGTGGTCAGCGCCGGCGCCGAGGCCGATTTCGACCTGGGCTACAAGGTCAATCTCGATGGCACGCGCAACGTGCTGGAGGCCTGCCGCGGACTGGGCAGCAATCCGCGCGTCGTGTTCACCTCTTCGCTCGCGGCCTATGGCGGCGACCTGCCGCCGGCGGTGACCGACGACACGCCGCTCACGCCGCAGACCTCCTACGGCTCTCAGAAATCGATCGGCGAGTTCCTGATCCGCGACTACACGCGCAAGGGCTATCTGCGCGGCACCGCGGTGCGCCTGCCGACGATCTGCGTGCGCACCGGCTTGCCCAACAAGGCGGCCTCGACCTGGGCGAGCTCGGTGGTGCGCGAGCCGCTCACCGGCGTGGACGTCGTCTGCCCGGTGACGCCGCAGACCATCATGGTGGTGTTGAGCCCGCGCAAGACGGTCGACGCCTTCGTGAAGCTGCACGATCTCGGCGCCGACGCCTTCGGTCCGGGCCGCACGCTGCTGCTGAACGGCATCAACGTCACCGCGCGCGAGCTCGAGCAGGCAGTCGCCCGGCACGCCGGCAACCGCAAGGTCGGCAAGGTCCAGTGGCAGCACGATCCGGCGATCCAGAAGATCTGCGACGGCTGGCCCCAGGGCATCGATTCGGCGCGCGCGCGCCGGCTCGGCTTCAAGACCGACAAGGACCTCGACGAGGTCGTGCGCAACTTCATCGCCGACGATCTCGACGAGCAGATGAAGCTCGCCAAGGCGGCCTAAGTCAGCGGGTGAGCTCGCGCCAGGCGTTCTTGAGGCGGGCCAGCAGCGGCAGCACCGGCTGCTCCTTCAGCATGTTCCAGTAGTGCGGGTTGGTGTCGGGGCCGGCGATGGTGCCCGCGGCATCGACGAAGCCGGTGACGCCGACCGCGTCAGTGTCCCACCCGCCGGTGGTCTTCCAGATCGTGCTCTTGCAGTCGTAGCCCAGCAGCGCGTCGGAGAGCTTGTGCGCCATGAAATCCATGTGGCGCGGCAAGGCCTCGGGCCGGCACAGATAGGCCTTGTTGAAGGCGACGGCGAACAGGCGGAAGTGGAACGGGTTCTTCTCCATGTAGCGCACGACTTCCGTCGTGTTCGAGGGATAGCGCGGCGAGAAGAAATCGTCGATCACGACCAGCCCGTCGGGGCTCACGATCTGCTGCGCAATTTCGAGCTCGCTCCACACCGTGTTGCCGGTGTGCTCGCCGTCGATATGCATCCAGCGCACGCTCTGGTGCAGGGCGCGGAGGTCGAGCTTGCCGGGCAGCTTGCTCGACGGGCCGGAAAGCGTGACCACGTTCTTCGGATCGGCACCGACCGACGCGAACGCCTTGCGCACGGCAGGCTCGTCGAGCTCGAGGTCGCAGAGATAGAGCTTCTCGGCAGGCTTGCAGTAGCTCGCCAGCACCGCGGCCGAGCGGCCCTTCCACACGCCGATCTCGAACAGATCGCCCGGCGCGCCGGCCTGGAAGTCGAGCAACGCGCGCCACAGGGCGTAGGAATGGAAGCCGAACCAGCCCGGAACGGCGTCGATTTTTTCCCAGGTGAGCATCTCGCGACCTAGCTAACAGCGCCCCATCGCCGCTGCAAGCCGAAGCGCCTTGCCCCGCCGGTCGACCTCCTGTAGAGGCCGACCGTTCGTGCGCATGATTTCGACCAACAACGTCTATCGGGCGGCCGTCGGCCTTCTGTGGGCCCTGGTGCTTTGGCACAGCTGGTGCTGCCGCGGCCTGTTCGTCGACGGCTCGGCCTTCGTGGTCAACATCGTGCGCAACGAATGGTTCTTCGATTTCTATCCGCCGCGGCTGTTCGCCATGATCGTGGCGCAGATCCCGGTCATGACGGCGGTGCGGCTGGGCGCCACCGACCTGCACTGGCTGGCCGTCCTGCTGTCGCTCGGCCTGTTCGGCCTGCCGACCCTGATCTACCAGTTCGCGCTCCATCGTGCGAAGCAGGATCCGGTGCTGATGGCCGTGGTGCTGGCGGCGATCGGCGTGGTCTTCATGACGACGTCGTTCTTCATCGTCGGCGAGTACAACAGCGCCTATGCGATCGCCATCCTGACCGCGGTCCATCTCGCGACCATCCGTGAGCTCGACACGCGCGACGCGCTCGGCCTGCTGCTGATCGGCGTGCTGGCGATCCGCACCTACGAGGCGATGATCTATCTCGGGCCGCTGCTGGCGGCGATGGTGGCGTGGACGCTGTGGCGACAGAAGGCGCGGCCGCTCGTGCCGACCTTGATCTACGCGGCGACCGCGCTGTGCTTCCTGGGCGGCATGTGGGTGGCGGTCCAGTCCGTCGTCCATCCCTGGTCGGAATCGCACCTCAACGAGACCTACGATACCGCCAAGAATTTCTGGCAGAATATGCAGTTCGACCTGGCGCTCGGCAGCGCATTGATCGTGATCGCCTGGGGCCTGCTGAAGCCCGGCGATCTCGCCGGTCCGCGTCCTTATTTCTGGGCCGCCATCCCGATCGCCATTCTTGCGCTGTCGCCGCTGCTCGGGCTCACCGACACGCTGGTGCGGCCGCTCGCCAAGTCGCAGTACGTGGCGCGCAGCGCCGCGGGCCTGGTGATCGTCGGCATGGTGATCTTCATCTGGACCTATCGATCGGGCGCCGCCGAGCGGCTGAAGGCGCTGTCGGCGCTCAGTTCGCCCGTTGTGGCGCGGCGCTTTCTCGCGCTTGCCTGCCTGATGGTGCTGGCCGAACTGCCATCGGATCTTTTCCTCACCCATACCTGGGTCGCCTATCTCGACGCACTGCGCACCACGGTGCGCACCCACCATGGCGTCGTCGCCTTCGAGGACACGCCGCTGTCGCGGCCGCCGCACATCCTGCTGGTGGAGAACTGGGCGCTGTCGAGCCAGAGCCTCGCGGTGCGCACCAAGCCGGGCGACGGCGTGATCGCGCCGCCCCGCGGCTTCAGCGACTGGCTGCCGTTCCCGGCCGACGATCCGCCCAATCTCGGCCGCTACTTCTGGCGGGAGTGGTGATGCTGGCCGCCCAGGCCTGGCGCCTTGCGGCGGCATTGCTCTGGGGACTCGCGGCTTACGATACGCTGGCGTGCCGCGGCCTGTTCTGGGACGGCTCGGCGTTCCTGGTGAACATCATCGACAGCGGCACCTTCCACGATTTCTATCCCGCGCGCGCCTATGTCGGCTACGTCACGCAATTGCCGGTGCTGATCGCGCTCAAGCTCGGCGTCAGCGACCTCCGCGTGCTGGCGATGGTGCAGACGGCGGCGCTGTTTGCCCTGCCGGTCGGGCTCTATCACTTCGCGCTGGCGCGCGTGCGGCGCGACTGGCTGCTGCTCTGCGTCGTCATGGGGACGATCGCGCTGGTCTATCTGCCGACCTCGTTCTTCATCATCGGCGAGTACAACACGCTCTACGCCATGGCAACGGCGACCATGGCGATCGTGCTCACCGGCGAGCGGCGGCGGGCCTATGACGGCCCGCTGCTCTGCGCCCTGGCGGTGCTGAGCGTCTGCTCCTACGAGGCGATGGTCTATTTCGGCCCGCTGCTGGTGGCGGCGATGCTGTGGTGGCGGCACAGGCTGCCGCGCGAGGAGCGGACGGCGCGCGCCTTGGCGCTCGTCGCCGCCGTCGGATTCCTCGGGGGGACGATCGTCTCGAGCGACACCATCGTGGAGTACTGGCACCACCCGCACTTCGTGCTGGTGCGCGGCGCGATCCTCGACTTCTGGCAGAACCAGCAATTCATCGTGCCCGTGGCGGGCCTTAGTCTGTTCGCACTGGTGAGCCTTGCCCGGCCGTCATGGCTGCGTGGCCGGGCGCCCGTCATCCTCATTGCAATCGTCTCCGCGGTGCTGATCGCCACGCTCAAGTTCCGCGACTGGCTCAATCCCGAAGCAATGGTGTTCCCGCCGGCGCACTACGTGGCGCGCACCGCCGCCGGCTGCCTGTTGTGGGCGCTGCTGATCGCGGCGTGGGCGCATGTCGCGTGGCACGCCCACGCGCCCCGGCTTCTCGACGTCCTGCGCGAGCAGAAGGTCGGGCGGCGGCTGGCCGCGGCGATGATGGTGCTGCTGGTGGCGGCGGCCGTTCCCGATATCGCACTAACCCGGCTGTGGAGCGGTTATCTCGCTTTCTATCGCGGCGTGGTCACGAGCCACACCGGATATGTCTCGGTCACCAGCTTGCCGGACCGCGTCTGGCCGTGGTGGCTGTTCAACCAGCAATGGAGCGTGCCGGCGCTGAGCGCCATCCTGCGCAGCGCGCCGGACCAGGCGATCGTGCTCGCGGTCGAGGGACCGGGCGACATGCCGCCGTTCGACTCGCGCTGCGGCACCTTGCCGAGGCTCAAGGGCTACCGGTGGCCGGATTAAGGCCGCATCCAGTGATTGGATGGGCCTGAGCCGCGCACCGGCGCGGCAAGCTCGACGAACTCGCAGAGGATCTTGCGGGTATCGCGCGGATCGACGATCTCCTCGATCCAGAACGACTCGGCGCTGCGGAAGGGCGAGCGCAGCTTGTTCAGCCGGTCCTCGATCTCCGCCATCTTGGCCTTGCGGTCGGGCGCCGCGTCGAGGTCGGCGCGGTAGGCCGCCTCGATGCCGCCTTCGAGCGGCAGCGAACCCCAGCGGCCCGACGGCCAGGCATAGCGCCAGTTGAGCCGCGCGCCGTTCTGGTGCGCGGCACCGGCGACGCCGAAGGCGTTGCGGATGATGAAGCTGCACCAAGGCACCGTGGTCTGGAACATCGCCGACATGGCGCGCACGCCCTGGCGGATGACGCCGCTCTTCTCGGCCTCCAGCCCGATCAGGAAGCCCGGGCAGTCGCAGAAATAGACGACCGGCAGGTGGAAGGTCTCGGCCGTGTCGACGAAACGCGCGACTTTCTGGCAGGCGTCGGCCGTCCAGCCGCCGCCATAGAACATCGGATCGCTCGCCATCACCGCGACCGGCCAGCCGTCGATGCGGGCGAAGCCGGTCACGACCGACCGGCCGTAGAGCTTGCCCATCTCGAAGAAGCTGCCCTGGTCGACGATCTTCTCGACGATCGGCCGGATGCGATAGACCTTGCGGATGTCGCGCGGGATGGCGTCGAACAGCGACTCCTCGCGCCGGTTGGGATCGTCGGTCTGCGGGCCGCGCGGCGGCGTGTCGTAGACGGACGAGGGCAGGTACGACAGGAAGCGCCGCGTGAAGGCGAAGGCCTCGTCCTCGCTGTCGACCGCCTCGTCGATCGCGCCGGCGCGCAGCTGGATCTCCCAGCCGCCCAGCTCCTGCTTGTCGAACTGCCTGGGGCTCAGCCGATTCACCACCGGCGGGCCGGCGACGAACATCGCCGAGATCTCCTTCACCATGACCGAATAGTGCGTGGCGGCCAGCCGCGCCGCGCCGAGGCCCGCCACCGAGCCAAGGCCGAGGCCGACCGTCGGCACCGTGCCCATGTTGCGCACCACCCACTCCCAGCCGCGCACGCCCGGCACGTTGGCGCGGCCGGTGGTCTCGATCGTCTTCACCGAGCCGCCGCCGCCGGAGCCCTCGATCACGCGGATGATCGGCAGGCGGAAGTCATGCGCCATCTCTTCCGCCATCAAGGGCTTGGCGGAAATCGACGCATCGGCCGAGCCGCCGCGCACCGTGAAATCGTCGCCGACAACGACGACCGTGCGGCCGTCGATCCTGGCCCGGCCGAATACGCAGTTCGCAGGCGTCAGCTGCTTCAGCTCGCCCTGTGCGTCGTATTCGCCGATGCCGGCGATCGCGCCGATCTCGTGAAAGCTGTCGTTGTCGGTGAGCTTGTCGATGCGCTCGCGAACGGTGAGCCGGCCCTGGTCGCGCTGTCGCTTGACCTTGTCAACGCCTCCCATCTCGCGCGCGAATGCTTCGCGCCGGGCGAGGTCGTCGAGTTCCGGCTTCCACACCATTCGTCTCCTCCGTCATTATTTTATTGTTGTTGTGCGCCGGCACGGCAATCGACTTTCGCTCCAGCCGGTTGGCAAAGATATCGCCGTCGCCGTCGAGCAGTGCGCCGACGGCGGCGCCGAGGTCCAGCATACGGGGCGCAACTTCCTTGTGCACCCGCTTCTCGTCATACATCGCCGACAACAGACCGATCGTCACGACGACGTAGGTCTGGTACTGCGGCGACCACAGCGGCACGGCGCAGCCATTGATATGCGGGCTCCAGGTACCGAAGGCCGT
>Ga0070741_10007919_pt1 | contig 21649 bp, 23 predicted proteins | sample Coa_R1_4_FD_66440 | JGI IMG/M metagenome (GOLD analysis project Ga0070741, IMG submission 66440) | Surface soil microbial communities from Centralia Pennsylvania, which are recovering from an underground coalmine fire - Coalmine... | ecosystem: Environmental > Terrestrial > Soil > Unclassified ... | reverse complement strand
ACCGTCGACATCGCCGCCTCCGTGCCCGAGGAGACGAGCCGAACCATCTCCACCGATGGGACGGCGGCGACGATCTCGGCGGCAAGCTCGACCTCCGCCTCCGTCGGCGCGCCGAACGACGTGCCGTTCCGCGCCGCCGCGACGACCGACTCCACCGTCTCCGGGTCGGCGTGCCCGAAGAGGAGGGCCCCCCAGGACATGACCCAGTCGACGTAGCGCCTGCCGTCCACGTCCTCGAGGCAGGCACCCGCGCCGCGGCGGACGAACACGGGCTCGTCGAGCCCGACCGCCCGCATGGCGCGCACCGGCGAGTTGACGCCGCCCGGGACGAGCGCCCTCGCCCGCCGCCACAGCTCCGTCCGCGTCTGCGGCGCCCGGCTCAAAGGTGCGGCGCGAGCTCCTTCGCCCAGTACGTGACGACGACGTCGGCGCCCGCGCGCTTGATCGCCGTGAGCGACTCGAGCGCCGCCTGGCGCTCGTCCAGCCACCCGCCGGCGGCGGCGGCCTTTACCATCGCGTACTCGCCGGAGACGTTGTAGGCAGCGACCGGCGCCGAAAAGCGCGCGCGCACGGCGCGGACGACGTCCAGGTAGGGAAGCGCCGGCTTGACCATGATCACGTCGGCGCCCTCGGCGAGGTCGAGCTCGCACTCCCGCAGCGCCTCGCGCACGTTGGCCGGATCCATCTGGTAGCCGCGGCGGTCGCCGAAGGCGGGGGCCGAGCCGGCCGCGTCGCGGAACGGCCCGTAGAAAGCGGATGCGTACTTGGCGGAGTAGGCGACGATCGGCGTCTGCTGGAAGCCCGCCTCGTCGAGCGCGCGCCTGATCGCTCCGACGCGGCCGTCCATCATGTCGCTCGGGCAGACGGCGTCGGCGCCCGCCTCCGCGTGGCTCAGCGCCGTGCGGGCGAGCAGGTCGAGCGTCGCGTCGTTGTCGACGACGCCGTCCGCGAGCACGCCGCAGTGGCCGTGCGACGTGTACTCGCACAGGCAGACGTCGGTGAGCAGGACGAGCTCCGGGAAGCGCGAGCGCAGCCCCCGCAGCGCGCGCTGGACGATGCCGTCCTCGTCCCAGGCGCCCGAGCCCTCCTCGTCCTTCGCCTCGGGGATGCCGAACAGGAGGACCGCGCCGACGCCGGCGGCGGCGGCGGACTCCGCCTCGCGCAGGAGGCCGTCGACGGTGTGCCGGCCAAGCGCGGGCAGCGCCTCGTTCGGGCGCGATTCCGGCGCGACGAAGAGCGGCAGGACGAGGTCGTCGCAGTCGACGCGCGTCTCGCGGGCGAGGGCGCGCAAGGCCTCCGTGCGCCGCAGGCGCCGCAGGCGCGTGGCCGGGAAGACGCTCACGCGCGAAGAGTATGCGCCGTGTGCGCCGGTCGCCGTCAGAGCACCTGCGTGGGCGCGTCGGGCGGTGTGGGAGCGGGCGTCGTCGCAGCGCCGTCGGCGCCGTCCCCGGCGTCCTGCGCCGGCCCCGAAGCCGGAGCGGGGGTGGGGCCGGCGGCAGCCTGCTGCCGCGGCGGCGTGGCGGCAGGACGGGGCGGCTCCACCTCGACCTCGACCGGCACGGGCCCCGCCTCCGCCGCCGACCACGGCTCGAGCGCGACCCGCTCCGAGAAGAACTCCCAGGCGGCGCGGCAGGCGGCGAGGAAGGGGAGCGCGACGAGCACGCCCGGGAAGCCGTAGATCTCCGCCCCCGCGAGCAGGCCGAAGATGACGAGCAGCGGATGCAGGCGCAGCGCGCTTCCCATCACGTTCGGGACGACGACGTGGCCCTCGATCTGGTGGATGAAGAGAAAGAGGATCGCCACCCACACGGCAGCCAGCGGGTGCACGACGAGCGCGTACGCGAGCGGCGGCAGCGCACCGAGCCACGGCCCCAGGTAGGGGATCAGCTCGGTCACGCCCGCCCAGCCGCCGAACAGGAGCGCGTAGCCGTCGGCGCCGGGGGCGGCACCGGTGACGCCGAGCACCCACATGCCCACGCCCGCGCTCGTGCCGATGATGAGCGACACGAGCAGCTGCCCCTTCACGTAGCCGACGACGGCGTGGCTCATCCGCGTCAAGAGCGGCGCCGACCCCTCGATCGGCGGGAAGCGCCTGTTCATCGCCCGGGCGAGCCGGGGCATGCCTAAGAGCATGTAGATCGAGACGACGAGGATGAGGACGAGGTCGAAGACGAGCCTGCCGATCGAGACCGCGGCGCCCTCGAGGAAGTTGACGATCCGCTTCGTGTACTTGCCGACGTCCTTGTTGCGGATCTGCTTGACGAGCCTGTGGCCGCGCGCCTGGATCTTGATCCCGCCGAGGCCGTGGCCGTTCAGCCAGCGCTGGAGCCGGTCGACATCGCGGTCGGCGTCCGTCTGGCCGTTCGCGTGCGCCTTCGTGAAGTAGTTGTCGAAGCGGTTCGCGGCGTGCTTCGACTGCGTGACGACGACGGTGCCGACACCGGCCAGGCTGGCGACGACGATGAGGATGAAGACGATGTAGACGAGGCCGACCGCGAACCCGCGCGGCACGCGCGCGTGGCGGAAGAACTTGACGATGGGATCGAAGAAGAGGGCGACGAGCGACGCGACCACGAACAGGAAGAGGACGTGCTTGACGGCGCCGGCAACGACCCACAGGAAGAGGAGGAGCAGCGGGAGGCCGACGAGCTGGATCCAGCGAGGGATCAGGATCTTGGCCCGTGCGGGCATGGGCGGCCATCGTACCGCCCTCGTCAGCCGCGCTCGGCGTCCGCGCCGGCGCGGCTGCGGTTTGTCGCACAGCGGGGACTGCGCTACGGTGGCGGGCGATGGTGACCTCCCGCCCGACCGGACGGCCCGTGCGCACGTCCAGGCGGCCACCGTCCCGGGGCCCGTCGAGGCACGGCGGCCGGCTCGCCGTCGTCGGCGCCGTCGGGATCGCCTTCGTCGTCGTCCTCCTCGTCGCCGCGTTCAGCTCGTCGCCGCCGCCGTTTGCGGACTCGGTCGGGAAGCTCGACCCGCACCTGCTCGCCAGCGGCCGGCCGCTGCCGATGGTGGTGGCCTTCCAGGGCCCGCTCCGCATCCAGCTGCCGATCTGCCAGTGTGAGGTGACGGCGCTCGCCTACCACGGCTCGGACGGGAACGCGTTGCCGCTCGACCCGGTCGGCCGGCAGGCGAACGAGGGCCTGTTCTCGCAGATGGTGCACTGGCTGTTCGGCGGCGGCGGCCAGGGCGCCACCTACTACAAGCTCGGCGGCGGCCTCGGCTCGGCGACGAGCGCGCTCGACGTGGGCGCGGCGGCCGGCAGCGACGTCTACTCTCCGGTCGACGGCACCGTCGTCTCGATCGGCGACTACGTCCTGGACGGGCGCTCGTACGGGAACACGATCGAGGTCCAGCCCGCCGACCTGCCCTCGGTGGTGGTCGTGATCACGAGGCTGCGGGCCGATCCGTCGCTCGCCGTCGGCGAGCCGGTGTCGGCCGGCACCTCGAAGATCGGCGCCGTCCTCGACCTGTCGGCGGTCGAGCGGCAGGCGCTCGCGCGGATCACCCACGACGCCGGCAACCACGTCACGATCGAGGTCGACCCGGCGCCGGCCCTGCCCGTCCGCTGAGCTCGCGGGCCGCATGAAGATCCTGTTCGTCGCCGACGTGTTCGGCTCGGCCGGCCAGCGGGCGGTGTCGAGCAGGCTGCCCGGCCTCCGCGACGAGCTCGGCGTCGACTTCTGCGTCGTCAACGGCGAGAACGCGGCGGACGGGCGCGGCATCACGCCGAAGATCGCCGACCGGCTGCTCGCGGCGGGCGCCGACGTGGTCACGCTCGGGAACCACGCCTGGGCACGCGACGAGATCCTCTCCTACCTCGCCGCCTCCGAGCGCGTGATCCGGCCGGCCAACCTCGGCGGCGGCCTGCCCGGCCGCGGCCTCGCCGTCGCCCCCGCGGCGGACGGGACGCCGGTTGCGGTCGTCAACCTGCTCGGCTGGCTGTTCCTCGGCGTACCGGTAACGCCGTTCGAGCTTCTCGACAGCCTCGTCGAGCAGGCGCGGCGGGCGGCGCGCGTGGTCGTCGTCGACTTCCACGCCGAGGCGACGAGCGAGAAGATCGCCGTCGCGCGGTTGCTCGACGGGCAGGTGACGGCGGTGATCGGCACGCACACGCACGTGCAGACGAACGACGCGCGGGTGCTCCCGGGCGGCACCGCCGCGATCACGGACGCCGGCATGACCGGGCCGCACGACTCCGTCATCGGGGTGCGGGCCGACCTCGCCATCCGCCGCATGCGCACCGGCCTCCCCGTCCGCTTCTCGCCGGCGACCGGCGACGTGCGCATCGAGGGCGCGCTCGTCGAGTGCGGCGAGGACGGGCGGGCAACGAGCTGCCTTGCGCTCCGCGTGCCCGTTCCCTGAGCCGCGCCGGCCTCAGGGCGCCGCCGGAGGCAGCCGTGCGGCGCGCGCGGCAAGACCGGTCCGCTGCGGCAGCGCGAGCGCGCCGAGCAGCCCGAGCAGCACCAGGTTGCGTGCCAGCACGAGCCACGAGCCGAGCGGGTCGAAGCGAAGCGCGAGCGCCCAGTAACGGTGCGGAAACCACAGCTGAGTGAGGACGAGAGCGGCGGCAAGGAGCGCGCCGGCCGCGAGCCCGCGGCGGCCGCGGACGAGCGCGACGAGGGGAACGAGCCAGACGAGGAACTGGGGGGAGAGCACCTTGTTGAAGACCATGAACGCGCACACGGCCGCGGCGCAGGCGCGGAACAGGCGCTCGCGCGAAGCGGGGCCGCGGGCGAACCAGACCCAGACCGCGAGCAGCGCGAGCGCCTGCAGCACCGCCTGCGCCGCCGTCAGCGCGTCCGGCAGCGAGCCGGCCAGGTTCTGCGAGCCGTAGCTCGTCCGCTCGACGACGTGCAGGCCGAGCGCCTGGTGCAGGGCGAGCAGGATGCCGGCGCCGAGCGTCTCGATCTGGAGCGGACGCGCCGTCTGGCGCAGGCTGCTCTCCCAGGTGCCGTGCGGGGCGAGGGCGAGGAAGGGCAGCGCGCAGGCAGCCGCGACGGCGACGGCGACGGCGACAGCGGCGAGCGCCCGGCGTCGGCCGCGGCGCTTCCAGACGTGGGCGGCGAAGACGGGGATGAGGACGAGCGGGTAGATCTTCGCCGCCACGGCCAGGCCGAGCGCGCCGAGCGCGAGCCGGTCGCGGCCCGCGACGAGGGCCGCGAGCGCGGCCACGGTGAGGGCGACGGGCCACAGGTCGAAGCGCGTGAGGAGCACGGAGCCGAGCGCGAGAGGGGCGAGCGCGGCGAGCCCGCAGCCCGCCACGAGGCGGATCGTGCCCGCGCCCTCACAGGCGAGGACGACGGCGACGAGCGCGACCGCCGCGGCGCCGCAGGCGGCCATGAGCAGGCCGAACACGAGGTCGTAGGCATGCCGCGAGGCGTGCGGGACGAGGAGCGAGGGCAGGACGAACGCCGGCAGCGCCGCCGGCGGGTACTCGACGGTGAAGTCCCGGTAGGGGACGTGGCCGTCGACGATCGCGTCGCCGTAGCGCTGGTAGAGCGGCGTATCGACGATGTCGTTGCGCCCGTAGAAGCCGTAGTGGACGGCGACCCAGGCGGTCGCGAAGGCGAGGGTGGCCGCGACGGCCGCGACGGCCGCGCGCGTCCCATCAGCCGGCGGCGACCAGCTCGCGGGACGTGCGTCCATAGGTCTCGGCCGCCGGCGCGGCCACGGGGGCGGCCGTCGAGGCAAGCAAGGCGAAGCAGCAGAAGGGGAAGAACCACGGCAGGTACGCGTAGAACCAGTGGGTGAGCACGAGCTCGAAGCCGATCAGCAGCGCCGCGCTGAGCGCGGCGAGCTGGAGCGGCGAGCGCCGGCGCGGAACGACAGCCAGGGCGAGCGTCGCCGCGACGAGCAGCCCCTGGAGCACGTGCTGGAGCACGTGCAGGTCGGGCAGGCCGGCGTGGTACTGGCGCCAGTCCCACAGCGAGAAGGGCGACTCGCGGCCGATCTGCCGCGGGATCGTCCGCTCGTAGAAGACCCGCGCCGCGTGGAGCGGGTTCGGCTCGAGCAGGAGGATCGAGAAGGCGGCCACGGTGGCCGCCGCGAAGCCGGCGGCGTACAGCAGCACGGGCCGCAGCCGCCGCGCGTCCGGGTAGCTCGCCCACAGCGGGACGAGCACGAGCGGGCCGAACTTCGTCCAGCCGGCGAGCGCGCCGAGGGCGCCGCGCGCCGGCGCCGACGTGGCGAGCCAGAAGCCGAAGACGAGCAGCACCGGCTGGATGGCGTCGTTCGTGTTCGAGCTGGACACGTACTGCGTGAACGGATACGCCGCCCACGCGAACGCGAGCGTGACGGCGAGCCGCGGGCCGCCGAAGCGCAGGCCGACGAGCCCGAGCCCGACGAGCGCGAGCACGTCGAAGAGGATCGACGTGAAGCGGGCCGCGTCGAGGTCGTCGCCCTTTCCCGTCCAGCCGATCGCGGCGTAGCCCGGCAGGTACGCCTCGTACGCGAACGGCCCGTACGTGTCGCCGTTCGGATCGGCCGCCTCGCAGCGGCCGTTCGCCTGGATGCGGTAGACCTGGCGCCCGTTGCGGTCGGGCGGCGCGCACGGCCTGCCCGCCTCGACCGGGAAGTGCCCGTACGGCGACTGGCCGCTCGCGATCCGCTGCGCGCCGATCACGCCCGAGTAGCCGACGTCGATCACGTTCGAGTCGCTGACGTTCAGGCCGATGCGGAAGCCGCACAGAAAGACGGTGGCGGCGGCGAGCAGCCACACCGGCCAGACGGGCGCCGCGGCGGCGACCGGGCGGCCACGGACCCCGATCCAGACGCTGCGCGCGAGCAGGTACAGCAGCGGCGGGTAGACGAGTGGCACGCTCGTGAAGATGCGCCCCTCGTTGAAGAACCAGAGCGAAATCGAGAAGGAGAGGAGGACGGCGAGGTCGAGGTTGCGGACGGAGAGCGGCCGCCGCAGGTCGGCGAGGCCGAGCAGGAAGGCAGCGCAGAACGAGAGCCAGACGGGAAGGCTGTTGATCTCCTTGCCGCCGAAGGCGCCCCGTACCCCGCGCGCCATCTCCCAGGCGACCTGCGGGCCGGTCCACGCCTCGGTGACGGCGCCCGTTGCGTCGTCGACGCGCCCCGTGGCGATCTCGCCGGCGGGGCCGGACCAGACGCTCACCACCCAGTCGGAGTACGCCCGCTCGAGCTTCGCCTGCGTGACCAGGCTCGCGCGGGGATAGCGCCCCACCCAGTCGCGCACCTTGGGATCGGCGAGGAAGAGCGCGGTTGCCCGCTGCTCGTCCAGCCGGGGCGGGCGCTGCTCCTCGGGCCGGGGCGGGACCTGACCGCTCCGCTCGAGCGCCGGCGGGAGCGGAACGCTCGCCGTGGCCGTGCCGACCGCAGCCCCGGCCGCCCCCGGCAGCAGGCAGGCCGCACCGACGAGAACCGCGCCGATCCGGGCGAGCCGCATCGCGGAGAGCGTAACGGCGGAGGCAGGGGACGAGCGCTCTCGGCACAGAGGCGTGCCGCCCGCCCGGCGGCCTCAGCGCCGGAACGACCAGAGCTTGTTGCCGACGAAGTTGAGCGGCATGACGAGCACGATCGCGATCGCCTGCGCGGCGAGCTTGTTCAGGCCCGCGCCGACCAGCCCGTGCAGGATGCCCAGGTTCGCGCCGAGCGCCGCCAGCGAGACGAGGAAGAAACGGAGGCCCTGGTAGTAGACGTGCCCGCGCTGGTGGCGGAAGGTCCAGGCGCGGTTCCACACGTAGTTGTTCGTGGCCGCGACCACGAACGAGCAGGCGCCGGCGCCGAGGTAGTGGAACTCGGCGCCACGCAGAAGCGCGGCGTAGACGGCGAGGTTGACCACGTACCCGCTCAGGCCGACGACCGAGAACTTCCCGAGCTGGAGCCAGTTCGCGGGATGCGTCAGCGCCCTCGCTGCACGGCTCGCCCTGAGCGAGCCCGTCACCGTCGGCGCACGCTCCATCCAGAAGAGCCTATCGGCGGCCCGCGAAGGGCTCTTGACGCACCGTGAAGCCGGACTCCCCCTGCGGGTCGCCCCAGGCGACCTCGACCGCGTCGACGCGCGCCGCCCGCGGCCCCCGCCGGCACCAGTCGATGAGCGACGACACCGCCTCCTCCTCCCCTTCGAGCACCGCCTCGACCGCGCCGTCGGCGCGGTTCGCGACCCAGCCTGCGAGGCCGCGCGAGCGGGCCCGGTCGCGGAGCTCCGCCCGGAAGGAGACGCCCTGGACGCGGCCGTGGACGACGACGTGCGCCCGCCGTTGCACGGGCTCCACTGTAGAGCGCGGGAAAACCGCCCGCGGCCGGCCGGCGTACACGGTTGGCAGTGCAGGCGAAAGGAGGCGCTCACATGCATGGTCGACTGCTCGCGCTGGCGGCGGTCGTCGCCCTGGCAGCACCGGTTGCGGCGCTCGCCACGGCGGCGCGCTCGGGCAAGCTCGAGGCGTCGCTCCGCGGCTCGGCGGAGGTGCCGAAGGGGGCAGCGGGCGGAGCCGGCGAGGCGACGATCACCTTCAGCGGGACGAAGGTCTGCTGGAGGATCCAGGTGAGGGGGATCGGCATCCCCGTCGCCGCCCACATCCACAGGGGCAGGCCGGGAACGTCGGGGCCGGTCGTCGTCCCGCTTGGGGCGAAGTACAAGCCGAGCGGCTGCGTCGCCTCGACCGCCTCAGTCGTCAGGGCGATCCAGGCGAGGCCCTCGTCCTACTACGTCAACGTGCATACGCCGAAGTACCCGAACGGCGCCGTGCGCGGCCAGCTTCGAGCCGACACCTAGTGCGGCCCCACCTGCCCTTCGCTTTCCGCCGAACGTCATGACAGGCCGCGCTCGCTGCCCTCGACCCCGGCGGCGGCTCTAGCCGCCGGGGTCGCCCCCCTCGAGCCGGGCGATCACGGCCAGCCCGAATTGCGCGGCCCGAGCGCCGTCGACGACACGGTGGTCGAACGTGACCGCGACCGTGCCCGTGCGCCGCACGACGATCTCGCCGTCGCGCACGACCGGCCGAGGCGCGATCCGGCCGACGCTCAGGATGGCCACCTCCGGGTGGTTGACGATCGGCGTCTGGAACAGCCCGCCGAGCCTGCCCGCGCTCGTGACCGTGAAGGTCGAGCCGCGCAGCTCGTCCGGCCCGAGCGTGCCCGCGCGCGCCGCCTCGGCGAGCCGGCGCACGTCGGCGTCGAGCTCGTCGACCGTGCGCACGTCGCAGCTGCGGACGACGGGGACGACGAGGCCCTGCTCGGTCTGGACGGCCACCCCCAGGTCGTAGCGGTCGAGCTCGACGATCGCGTTTGCCTCCAGGCGGGCGTTCAGCTCCGGGTACTCGGCGAGCGAGCGGGCGCACGCCTTCAGCACGCTCGCCACCAGCCGCTCCAGGTCGACCCGCTCGAAGTCGCACTCCTCGACCCAGGTGACCGGCGGCACCTCCCGGTGCGCGCGGGCCATGTGCTCGGCGATCACCCGGCGGATGCCGCGCAGCGGGATGCGCCTGCCCTCCGCCGCGGCCGCGGGCGCCGGGAGCGGAGCAGGCTGGCCGGCGGCGGGCGCGACAGCGCGGCGCACGTCCTCCTCGGTCACCCGCCCCTGCGGCCCCGACCCGGCCACCGTCGCCAGGTCGACGCCGAGCTCGGCCGCGAGGCGGCGCACGAGCGGCGTGGCGCGCACCCGGGCGCCGTGCGGACGCGGCGGCGGCTGCGGCGGCTCCGCGACAACGAGCTCCTTCACCGCGGGGGCGCGCGCGGGAGCGCCGTCCGCCTCGTCGCCGATCACGACGAGCACGGTGCCGACCGCGACAACCTCTCCCTCGCCGACGAGGATGCGCGAGACGCGCCCGGCGGCGGGCGAGGGGATCTCGACGGTCGCCTTGTCCGTCTGCACCTCCACGAGCGGGTCGTCCTCGGCCACCTCCTGGCCCTCGGACACGAGCCAGCGCGCGACCTCCCCCTCCGTCAGGCCCTCGCCGAGATCGGGCAGGCGCAGCTCGTACATCAGAAGGCGAGCAGCCGGTGCACGGCGTCGGCGACGCGTGCCTCGGAGGGTAGGTAGGCGTCCTCGAGCTGCCAGTACGGATAGGGCACGTCGAAGCCGGTCACGCGCAGGACGGGTCCGCGCAGGTCGAGGATCGCGCTCTCCGCCAGCACGGCCGCCACCTCCGCCGCGTAGCCGCACGTGCGCGGCGCCTCCTGCACGACGACCACGCGCCCCGTCTTCGCCGCCGAGGCGAGCAGGGCCTCCTCGTCGAGCGGCTTCAGCGTGCGCAGGTCGAGCACCTCGACGGACGCCTCCGACGCGAGGGCTGCCGCCGCGCGCTCGGCCAGCGGCACCATCGCCCCGTAGGCGACGACCGTCACGTCCGCCCCTTCGCGCACGACCCGGGCGCGCCCGAGCGGGACGACGTGCTCGCCCTCGGGCACCTCGCCGCGCATCGTCCGGTAGTGGAGCTTCGGCTCGAAGACGACGACGGGGTCGGGGTCGCGGATGGCGGCGGCGAGCAGGCCCTTCGCGTCCGCAGGGGTGGACGGGATCGCCACCTTCACACCGGGCGTGTGCACGTAGTACGCCTCCGGCGAGTCGTCGTGGAGCTCGGGCGCGCGCACGCCCCCGCCGTAGGGCATGCGCACCGTGATCGGGAACTCCATGCCGCCGCGCGTGCGCCAGCGATAGCGGCCGACGTGGTTGATCAGCTGGTCGAGGCAGGGGTAGCTGAACGCGTCGTACTGCATTTCGCACACCGGCCGCCAGCCGGCCATGCACAGGCCGACGGCCGCGCCGAGGATCCCCGCCTCGGCGAGCGGCGTGTCGACGCAGCGGTCGGCACCGAACGTCTCCCGCAGCCCCGCCGTGGCGCGGAAGACGCCGCCGGCCCGGCCGACGTCCTCGCCCAGCACGATCACGTTCGGGTCGCGCGCGAGCTCATGGTGGAGGCAGTCGTTGATCGCCTCGACGAGCGTCAGCTCGGCCATGCCCGCCCTCCGGCCTCCCCGCCGAGCCTCACCCGGCCAGGACCCTCCGCAGCTCGGCGAGCTGGTGCTGGAACGACGCGGGCGGGCGGGCGTAGGCGTGCTGGAAGAGCAGCGCCGGGTCGGGGTCCGGCTCGGCCTCCGCGCGGGCGATCGCCTCGCGCATCGCGTCCGCCGCCTCGGCGCGCACGGCCTCGCACAACTCGTCGTCGACCAGCCCGCGCCGCCGCAGGTAGCCCTCGAAGCGCCCGACGCACTCCCCCTGGCGCGCCTGCTCGACACGGTCCGGGTCGATGTACAGGCGCGGGTCGTCCGCGGTCGCGTGCGGCGCCGCGCGGTACGTCACCGCCTCGACGAACGTCGGCCCGTCACCGGCCCGCGCCCTCGCCACCGCCTCGCGCGTCGCCTCGTAGACCGCGAGCACGTCCGCCCCGTCCACCCGCGCCGCCGGCATGCCGTAGCCGACCGCCTTGTCGGCCAGCGTGTCGGCGGCGGTCTGCGCGGCCAGCGGCGTCGAGATCGCCCACTGGTTGTTGTTGCAGAAGAGGACGAGCGGCGCCTTCATGACCGCGGCGAAGTTCGCGCCCTCGTGGAACGAGCCCTCCGACGTGGCCCCGTCGCCGAAGAACGCGATCGCGCACGCCGTCTCGCCGCGCAGCTTCATCCCCCACGCAAGGCCGGCGGCGTGCGGGACGTGCGTGCCGATCGGGACGCAGATGGAGGCGATGTTGTAGTCGGAGGGGTTCCACCATCCTGCCGGGTGACCCCGCCACCAGGAGAGCACGGTCTGCGCGGGCATGCCGCGGAGCAGCCCGATCGCCGACTCGCGGTAGCTGGGGAAGATCCAGTCGTCGTCCGTCAGCGCCTGCACGGCCCCCGCCTGCATCGCTTCGTGGTTCCAGAAGATGGCGTAGGTGCCGATCCGGCCCTGCCGGTGGTAGACGAGCGAGCGCTCGTCGTAGGTGCGCAGGAGGACGAGCTGGCGGTAGAGCTCGACCAGGTCGGCGCCGTCGAGGCCGTCGACCTCGCCGTCCTCGAGCGTCGTGCCGTCGCCGATCACGCGCCTGAGCCCCTGCTCCACGGGAATCACTCGCGCCATCGCGGCCGAGCTTAGTGCAGCCGGCTGGGCGTGGGCGTCCCGCCGGCCGGGAGCGCTCAGCTCGGCACGAGCACGCCGACCGCGTCCCGCTCGGCCTCGAAGACGGCCTCCGCGACGTCGCCGAGATCCTCCCCGTCGGCCTGCAGCGGGTAGGGCTCGCAGCAGCGGACGACAAGCCGGTCGACGTCGTGGCCCGCGATCGCTCCCGCGAGGCCGGCGATGCCGAGCCCGAGCGCGGCGCGCGCGAGGCCGGCGGCGATGCGCGCGGCGTGCGGGCGCGAGAGGGCGACGTAGTCGAGGCCGAGCTCGAACCGGGCCGCCGGCGAGAAGCGGAACGGCACCGGGCCCGCGTACGTGAAGATCGCGTTGTTCGAGACGACGACAAGGGCGGCGGTGTCCCGTCTGTCGCGAGCCGTCTCGCCTGCGTCCTCGCCGCCGGCCGGCTCGAGGACGAGGCGGTCGCGCAGCCGCCAGCCGCTCGCCCGAACGACCGAGACGACGGCGAGCGCGAAGGCGACGTCCCCGGGCCGCTTGCCGTCTGCCCGCCGACCGCGCGCGTCCACGTGCCGCACCGCCGCCGAGTCGAGCCCGATGCCGGCACCGAAGGCGAAGCGCCGGCCGTTGACGCGGCCGAGCGAGATCCGCCGCACGCGCGCGGCGACGAGCAACCGGGCCGCGGCCACCGGGTCCTCGGGGAGCCCGAGCGCCCGCGGCAGCACGTTCGTGCCGCCGCCGGGGACGAAGCCGAGCGGTCGCGTTCCGTCGACGCCGTTCAGCACCTCGTTGAAGACGCCGTCGCCACCGAAGGCGAACACGGCCTCGCCTTCGGCGGCGCGCGCGAGCTCGACCGCGTGCCCGCGCCCCTCGGTGAGCACGGTGCGGAGCTCGTAGGCGGCGGCGAGCTCGCGCTCCACCGCCCGCACGCGCTCCTCGCCGACCGCGCTCGCGTACGGATTGACGATCAGGGTCGCGCGCACGCGACAGTCTTGCGCGCTCCGCTGACGACGGCTCCGACAACGGCGTCGGACACCGTCGGGGGCCGACCGTGCGAACGGGATGCGAGGCCCTCAGACGACGAACGCCTCCGGGCGGCGCTCGCCGCGGCCGAAGCGGTCGAGGGCGAAGGCCGACAGGTCGAGCGTCGGCGTCCTGCCCGCGACGAGCTCGGCAACGTGCTCACCGACGGCGGGCGCCTGCTGGAAACCATGGCCGGAGAAGCCGGTCGCGTACAGGAAGCGCGCCGGCTCCGCCGCCTCGCCGACGATCGCGTTGCGGTCGGGGCTCAACTCGTAGTAACCCCACCAGGACGACCGCACCGGCAGGTCGAGCAGCACCGGCAGCCGGCGGGCGGCCGGGCCCGCCAGCTCCTCGAGCGTCTGCTCTCGGCCCCCGAACACGAGCCCTCGCCCCTCCCGGTGGAAGTAGAACCCGGTCGAGAAGTCGATCGTCAGCGGCAGGCGCTCCGGAAGCCCGCCGTCCTGAGGCGTGAAGAACATCCACCGGCGCTCGCCCTCGACGGGCAGGTCGACGCCGGCCGTCGCGGCGAGCTCCCGCGACCACGCGCCGCAGCAGCAGACGACCGTCCCGGTGGCGATCCGGCCGCGCGTCGTCTCGACCGCGACGACGCGCCCGCGGCGGGCGACGACGCGCGTGGCCGCGCACCCCTGACGCACGTCCACGCCGCGTGCGTACCAGCCGACGACCGCCTCCGGTGTCGCGTACCCGTCGAGGTCGCAGAAGGTCGCCGCCAGCAGCCCCTCCGGCTCGAGCTGCGGCACGAGCTCGAGAGCCTCGGTCACGGACAGCTCGCGCGAGGGGACGCCGAGCGAGTGCTGGAGGGCGAGCGCGGCCTGGAAGCGGCGCACGTCGTCCTCCTCCGAGAGCAGGAACAGGTATCCGTGCTGGCGGAAGCCGATCCCCTCCATCCGTTCGAGCTCGTCCAGCGAGCGCAGCGCGATGCGGACGTTCAGCTCGTCGGCGAACTGCGTGCGGATGCCCCCGGCGGACTTGGAGGTCGAGCCGGAGGCGAGCGAGTCGCGCTCGAGCAGGACGACGTCCTCGACGCCGAGCTCCCGCAGGTGCCACGCCACCGAGGTTCCCATGGCGCCGCCGCCGACGACGACGACCTCAGCGCTCTCGTCCGCCACGTGGCGACAGCGGGGTCGAGTAGCCGCGCATGCCCTCGACGAGGAGGAAGAAAAAGCGATCGGCGACCGCGTCCGTGTCCCTGCCCGGCGCGAGCCAGGTGTAGGCCCAGTTGGCCGCGGACAGGAAGAGGAGGGCGGCAGCGGACACGTCGAGGTCGGCGCGCAGCTCGGACAGGTCGACCCCCTCCTGGAAGAGCGCCCGGATGCGCTCCTCGTAGCGGCGGCGCGCCGCGACGAACTCCCCGAGCCGCTCGCCCTCGAGGTAGCGCCACTCCTGCGTCCAGACGGTGGCCACGTCCAGCTGCTCAGCCACGATGCGCAGGTGGGCGCGCAGGGCGAGCCGGATCTTCTCGACTGCCGCCAGCTCGTCGGGGATCGCGTCGAGGGCGCCGTGGAAGACCTCGGCGCCGCTCGCGAGCGTCGAGAAGAGGAGCTCCTGCTTCGACTCCATGTGCGAGTACAGCGAGCCCTTGTGCACGCCCATCGCGGCGGCCAGGTCGCCGACGGACGTGCCGTGGTAGCCCTTCTCGGCGAAGAGCCGGGCGGCCTGACGGGCGAGTTCGCTGCGCCGCGTCGACATCAGCGGGGCTGCTCCTTCACCCGAGCGGCGTCGCGAACGTCCGCCTCGACCCGCGCCCACGCCTCCGCCCGGGGGCCGCCGGCTGCCTCGGCCAGGGCCCGCGTCTCGCCGAGCACCTGCCGTGCCCGTGCGAGCCGCGCGGTCTCCACGCGTGCCGGCGCGGCGGGTGGCGGCGTCGCACAGCCGCCGTACAAGCGCGTCTGCTCGGAGGTGGAGAAGCCGCAGCTCGCGTCGACGACCGGCACCCTGTGAGTGTAGGAGCACCTCCCCGGGTACAATCGGCGAACGATCGTTCGGTTGGGAGCGCGAGTGTCGCGAGAGCGGGCCTTCCTCGAGTACGTGCAGTCGGGCGGCCAGGTCGAGGCCGGCGACTGGATGCCGGACGAGTACCGGCAGCGGCTGGTCAAGTTCGTCGAGATGCACGCGAACTCCGAGCTGATGGGCGTGCTGCCCGAGCGCGAGTGGATCCTGCGCGCGCCGACGCTGCAGCGCAAGCTCGCGCTGACCGCCAAGGTGCAGGACGAGGTCGGGCACGCGCAGCTCATCTACCGCGTCGTCGAGGACCTCGGCAAGCCACGCGAGCAGTGCCTCGCCGACCTCGTCGCGGGCAGGAGCAAGTTCCACAACGTCTTCCACTACCCGACTCGCACCTGGGGCGACGTGGGGGTGATCGCGTGGCTCGTCGACGCGGCGGCGATCGTCTCGCAGAAAGCGTTGCTCAAGTGCTCGTACGCCCCGTACGCGCGGATCATGAAGAAGATCTGCTGGGAGGAGTCGTTCCACATCCTCCACGGGCGCGACGTCGTCCTGACGATGATGCTCGGAAGCGACGAGCAGCGCGAGCTCGTGCAGGAGGCGCTCGACCGCTGGTGGGGGCCGCTGATGGCGTTCCACGGCACCCCGATCCCGCCCGAGGACGACCCGGTCGTGCGCTGGCGGATCAAGACGCAGGGGAACGAGCAGGCGCGGCAGCAGTTCCTCGACGGCTACGTGCCGCAGATCCGCGAGCTCGGCCTGACCGTCCCCGACCCGAAGCTGCGCCGCCGCGACGACGGCGTGTGGGAGTACACGGAGCCCGACTGGGAGGAGCTGCGGCAGGTGGCGAGCGGCCACGGGCCGAAGACGGTCGAGCGGCTCGAGCTCAGGCGGGTGACGCGCGAGCAGACGGCGTGGGTGCGAAGCGTCGTCCTGGCCGAGGCCGCATGACGCGAATCTGGGAGGTGTTCCGCCAGGAGCGGCGCGGCCAGCCCTTCGAGCACGCGGGCTCGCTCGCCGCGCCGGACGGCGCCTTCGCCGACGCGTACGCGCACGAGCAGTACGGGCGCCGCGGCGAGTCGGCGCGCCTGTGGGTGGTGCCGCGCGACGCGATCCGGACGGTGGACGACTTCCCGGACGAGCTCGGCCGCACCTACCACCGCGTCGACGGCTACTCGCTCAAGGCGAAGCTCGCCGAGGCGAGGGAGCGTGCCGGAAGCGCCCGTCGCTGAGCTCCTGCTCGCGCTCGCCGACGACGAGCTCGTGCTCGGCTGGCGCAACTCGGAGTGGACGGGCATCGCGCCCTCGCTCGAGGAGGACGTCGCCTTCTCGTCGATCGCGCAGAACGAGATCGGCCACGCGCGGGCGCTGTACGAGCTCGCCGCGACCGCGCTCGGGTCGAGCGCCGACGAGCTCGCCTTCGACCGCCCCCCGCTCGAGTACCGCTGCTCCCCGCTCGTCCAGCTCCGCCTCGTCCCCGACTGGGGGCAGACGATCGCGCGCCAGTACCTGTACGAGACGGCCGACGAGACGCGGATCGCGGCGCTCGCCTCCTCGCCGGACGCGGCCGTCGCCGGCCTGGCCGCGAAGATCGACCGCGAGGAGACCTACCACCGGCTGCACGCCGAGATGTGGGTCGACCGGCTGCTCGCGAGCCCGGAAGGCCGGCAGCGGCTGATCGAGGCGACCCGGGCGCTGTGGCCGTCAGCGCTCGGCGTGCTCGACGACGACCTGCGCCCCGCGTGGGTGGAGCGCGTCCGCGGGCGGCTCGGCGTCGACCTTCCGAACGGAGCGGCGGTCGGCCGCGGCGCGCATGCCGGCGACTGGCCGGCGCTGTGGGAGGAGATGACCCTCGTGCGGCGGTCGCTGGCGGGCGCGCGATGGTGAGCGAGGCTTGCGTCTGGGAGGCGCTCGCCGAGGTCGAGGATCCCGAGATCCCGGTCGTGTCGCTCGTCGACCTGGGCGTCGTCCGCTCCGTGCAGGTGGCGGCGGGGCGCGTCACCGTCGAGCTCACGCCGACCTTCCTCGGCTGCCCGGCGCTCGAGCTGATGCGCGACCGGCTGGCGGCGAAGATCGCCGAGCTCGGCGCGGAGCCGGACATCCGCGTCGTCGCCGACGACTCCTGGTCGACCGACCGGATCACCCCACAGGGTCGGGAGAAGCTGCGCGCCGCCGGCTTCGGCCCGCCCGCCCCGCGCTCGCAGCACGCCCGCTTGCTCCCGCAGCTCCGGCGCGGCTTCCCCTGCCCCTACTGCGGCTCGGCGGACACCCGTCTCGACAACCTCTTCGGGCCGACGCCCTGCCGGTCGATCCGCTACTGCAACGCCTGCCGCCAGCCGTTCGAGCAGCTCAAGACGATCTGACCTGCTCGGCGGCCGCACGGCCCGGCGCCGGCCGACCCCCGGCGCGGTTCCGAGAACCCCCGCACACATCCCTACGGGAAAGCCGCAAGCGCTGTGGTTTCTTCCACCGATGCTGGGTTTTCCCGATCCGGTCGAGACTGCGCGAAACACGTCGCGAGGGAGGAGCGGCGAACAGCGCTCCTCCAGGAGGTGAGCGAAATGCGCAAGGTATTCGAGATCGGCGGGATCGTCGCAGCAGCCGTCCTCATCGCGTTCGGCATCGCCGCGCTCGTCATGGGCGTGGACGGGCAGAGCACGGTCAACTCCAGCCTCAAGCAGGAGCAGATCACCGGCAGCGGCGACATGACGCCACAGGCGATCGCCGGCGAGGTCGCAGCGGCGAAGAAGGCGCAGACGGCGCTCATCGCCAAGCTGCACGCGGCCGGCGTCAACATCACGCCGTCGCCGATCGAAACGCCGAGCTGCTCGGTCGCAGGCAAGCTCGTCAGCGACGGCGACCGCGCCCGCTGCTTCGCCCGGTACATGCGAATCCACACGTTCGGCGCCACGAGCGGGCTGACCTACTCGCAGATGGGACGCTACGTCGCCAAGCCGAACACGCCGCTCAAGTTCACCGACGGCCTCGGCGGCACGAACGACCCGGCCTATGCGCTGGTGGACGCGAAGACGAAGCAACCCGTCAGCAACGGCCGCCGCGACATCTGGGTCACCTACACGGCCCTGACGACCGCGCTGAACACCGCCTACATGGCCGCCCAGATCTCGCTGTTCGGGATCGTCGTCGGCGTCGCCCTGTTGCTCTCCGGGATCGGCTTCGGCATCCTGGCGATTGGCGGCGCCCTGCGAAGCCCGCAGCCGGCGTTCAAGCTGCTCGGCAGGCTCGCTCACAAGGGTAGGCCTGCACCCAGCACATAGCCACGGCACCACCTCCACCTCCCCGTGGAACGAGCGGGCCGCCCCGGCGGCCCGCTCCCCTGTTCGCCAGCGGCGCAGCGCCACGGCGCCGCCCGGCCCCGGCCCCGAACGCGCGACCGCCAAGTAACAGACTGTTACTTGGCTTGACAGATGAGGCGTACGCCGCCACGGTCGACGCTCGAGGCCGCAGCGCCCAGCCTCCCGCTACAGGGCGAGCTCGGCCAAGCGCGTGCCCACGACCGGCCTCGGGGAATACGGCTTGATCTCGCGGGAGCCGGGCGAGCGGAAGAGCGAGACGCCGCCGCGGTCGTCTGCGGCAGCGCGTCGAGCCGCATCCGGTGACTCGAGCGAGGGGTAGTCTTCGCTGGATGCCCGTCGAGGTCCGCTATTGCCCGGTCTGAAGCGGCTACGACGAGAGGGCCGCGCGTGTCGCGGCCGAGCTTCGCTCGAAAGGGATCGATGCCTCGGCACAGCCCGGGCAGCGCTCGCAGTTCGACGTCTTCGCAGACGGAAGACTCGTCTTCTCGAAGCAACAGGTCGGCCGTTTCCCCGACGAGGGCGAGATCGCGCGCCTGCTCGGATGCGAGCCGTGAGGCTGCTCTCCGCCTGCCTCGTCGTGCTCGCGCACGCCGCCGCCGCCAGCGCCGCTCCGGGTGACCCGCACAAGCAGATCGTCCCCGCCGTGCAGGCCAAGGCACGCGCGATCAACGTCCGGCTCGCCGACCTGCCGGCGGCCTCGTGGCGGGTCAGGCCCTCGAGCGCGAGCGCCTCGAGCCCGCCCCGCTGCTCCTACTACCACCCCGACCAGTCCGACCTGACGGAGAACGGCAGCGCCGACTCGCCCGAGTTCACGCTCCCGAGCACGTCGTTCGTCTCCTCCTCGACGAGCATCTTCCAGACACCGGCGCAGGGCCGGACGGCCTACGCACGCGTGGTGCGGCCCCTGCTTCCCCGTTGCCTGGGCGAGATCTTCCGCAAGGGCACGGGCCAGCCGGAGAGGGTGAGAGTCGTCTCCGCCGCCGCCATGAGCTTCCCGAACCTGGCGGAGCGAACGCACGCGTACCGCGTGGCCGCCGACTTCAGGACGTCTCCGAAGACGACCGTTCACGTCTATCTCGACTTCGTCGCGCTGAACCGGGGCAAGGTCGACGTCGTCGTTTTCTTCGCGGGCATCGGGCTGCCGTTCGGCGCCTCGTTCGAGCGCACGGTCGTCGGCCGGGTGGCCGCGCGCATGGCGGCCGCGTAACCGCAGCTACCGCAGCAGGAAGCCGGTCCCGAGCTCGTCGTCCGGATCGAGCACGAACTCGTGCCGGCCGGTCAGGTGGGCGCTCCCCTCGACCTCGGTGACCACAGCCGGCCGCCCCGCCACCTCCGTCTCGGCGACGACGCGGGCGCGGAACTCGCTGCCGAGGACGCTGCGGTGCACGAGCTCGTCGCCGACCCCGAGCCTTCCTTCGGCCACGAGCAGGGCGAGCCGGGCCGAGGTGCCGCTTCCGCACGGCGAGCGGTCGACCTCCCCGTCGGCGAACACCGTCACGTTGCGCTGCACGAGCGGCGGACCGTCGGCCTCGTGCTGCCAGAAGATGACGCCGTAGATGCCCCGGAGCTCCGGCTCGAGCGGGTGCACGACCTCGCGCTGCGCCTCGAGCTCCGCCTTGATCCGGCGCCCGCGCTCGATCAGCCGCGGGAGCTGCCGCGGCTCGACCTGCTCGGGCACGCTCGCGTAGAAGGCACCGCCGAAGGCGACGCCCGGCGAGTGCACGAAGGCGGGGACGTTGCGGAAACGGACCGAGCGGACGCGGCCGCCGGAGACGCGTGCGTGCGTCTCCAGCCGGCCGGAGGGGACGTCGACGACGACGCGCGTCTCGGGCTCCTCCGCCCGGATACGGCCGCTCTCGATCGCCCAGGTGACGAGCGCGATCGTGCCGTGCCCGCAGGCGGTCGAGTAGCCGGCGTTGTGGAAGAAGACGACGCCGAGGTCGGCGCCGCCATCGTCGGGCTCGGTCACGAAGCAGCCGTACATGTCGGCGTGGCCGCGCGGCTCGAACACGAGCAGCCGACGCAAATCGTCGAGCCGGTCGGCGGCGAAGCGGCGGCGGTCGAGGATCGTCCTGCCTTCGAGCGCCGGCACGCCGCCGGTGACGATACGGAACGGCTCGCCCGCCGTGTGGTAGTCGACCGCCGTGACCGGGCCGGGAGGCGAAGCCCGTCTCACGACCACCCGTCGCGCCGCCGGCCAAGCGTCGTCCTGCGGCCGGCTTCCGTCACCGTCCGGTGAAGCGCGGCGGCCGCTTCTCCAGGAAGGCGGCGACACCCTCGCGGTAGTCGTCGGAGGCCGTGGCGACCGACTGCAGCTGCGCCTCGAGCTCGAGCTGCTCCTCGAGCGTACCGCTCGCCGCCCGGTCGAGCAGACGCTTCGTCATGCCGATCGCGCGGGTCGGCGCCTGCGCGTACGTGCGGGCGAGGTCGGCCGCTGCGGCCGCGAGCTCGCCGTCGGGGACGACGCCGGAGACGAGACCCCACTCCTTCGCCTCGGCGGCGGTGAGCTTGCGGTTGGACGTCATCCACTCGAACGCACGCGCCTGCCCGAGGAGGCGCGAGACGAAGTAGGAGCCGCCGGCGTCGGGGACGAGGCCGACGCCGATGAAGGCGGGCACGAACGAGGCCGACTCGGCCGCGAGGCGCAGGTCGCACGCGCACGCGAGGGACAAGCCGGCCCCCGCCGCCGGTCCGTTCACCGCCGCCAGCACCGGCTTCTCGAGCGCGCGCAGCGCGAGCACGGTCGGGTGGTAGCGGGAGCGGAGCATGGCTGCGGTGTCCCCGACGCGGTCCCTCAGCTCGCCGAGGTCCTGCCCGACGCAGAAGCCGCGCCCGGCGCCCGTGACGACGACGGCGCGCACGGACGGGTCGCGCGCCTCGCCGATCCCGGCCGCGAAGGCGTCGTGCATGGCCGCGTCGAACGCGTTCAGCACCTCGGGTCGGTTCAGCGTCAGCGTCAGGACGGCGCCGTCCCGGGTGACCTCCACCTCGGCCATCCGGCTCAGCCTACTCGCTGCCGCCGCGGCCGGGGCACCCCAGCCCACCACCCGGCTTCATCGTAACGGGCAACGGCGCGCACAGGGGTGACGGGAGCGTGCCGGAAGCGTGACGGTCGTTCGCCAGGACGGTCCAACGCGCCGCCCGCCCGTTCGCGTCAAGCCGGCCTCGGCGCCTCCTCCCGCGCGGCTCCTCGGACTCTCTCCCACCCGGCGCACGAGTGCTAGCGTGGGCCGCCCATGGCTCGCCTGACGCTGATCTCGAACGACCTGCCCGGGCCAGACGAGAGCCCGCTCGACGCGTACTCGCGCGTCGTCACGCAGGTGGC
>Ga0070741_10007918_pt1 | contig 21650 bp, 23 predicted proteins | sample Coa_R1_4_FD_66440 | JGI IMG/M metagenome (GOLD analysis project Ga0070741, IMG submission 66440) | Surface soil microbial communities from Centralia Pennsylvania, which are recovering from an underground coalmine fire - Coalmine... | ecosystem: Environmental > Terrestrial > Soil > Unclassified ... | reverse complement strand
GAGTGATCTCCGGGGTGAAGTTTAAGTTTTTCAAGTGGATCTAGGAATTTTGCGAAATAGACAACTTCAATTGAGTGTGAGCCTTTAACCCAATTCTCGTACGTAAATTCAAAGAATGCATCACCCAAGCTGATATTCATGCCTGTTTCCTCTTTGACTTCGCGCTTCAGCCCATCTACAACTTTTTCACCAAAATCTATATGCCCACCTAAAAGCTCATATATGCCGGGCATAAATTTTTTGGTATCAGCTCTTTTTGCCAGAAAGACTTTTTCAACGCCATCAACTTTTTGATGGATTAGAGCGCAAGCAGTCAAAACCTGCTGGCCGCGCGCCGGCGTCTCGCTATCATGTGATACTTTAGTCATTCTTGAGGCCTAGTCTTTTACTCGCCCATTGAGCCCCAAGTGTGCCCAAAAAAGCTGCAGCAGCAACAATACCAGCTGTCTCAAGTTTTCTGGATCTTTCTTCACGTTCCAGCTCTGCGAGATTAAATTCTAGGATTGATTCAGAACTCATAAATTTTTCAATTACATTCGTAACAGAACTACTATATGTATCACAGAGTGTTGTCACTGCTCTATATGCTCTGTCGTGGGCGGACTCTTCTTCGCCATTTTCGCCAACTACTCCGTCAAATTCTTCTGGATGTAACAGGGCAGTCATGACCCTAGTCTCAAAATCAGTGCCAAACTTTGTATCGGTTGGCGCCTCAGGTCTAATTTCTGTAGCTAACTCCCACATGGCCTCAGTCTCTGCTATACAACTTCCGACAGATGCTCTAACTAAAGCTTCGTCACCACTTTGCCTGAAGAATTCATTCTCGAAAAAAAACGCGGCGCTGTGTGTAACTGTATCGCCAATTTTTGTAACTGAACCGATGTACCTTACAGAAGGACACCTCCCGACAAGCCGTACAAGCTCGCGAAAATCTGTGTTCAGACGTATGAAGGCAGCTATTTCATCTAAAGCTTCATTTCTGGCTTCAGATCCAATTCCTGGAACCTCCCCATCGCCTACTTGTGTCATACCTATAAGTTACTTAATTTTCTCTGTATTTTGCAAGTATAAACAAATTGGATAAGCAAAGCCTAAAACCTTAGCTTGAAGACTCGCTTCATAGAATAGAAATTGTCACAGCCAGAAAAAACAATTTAAAAAGTAAGTCTTAAAAAATAGAAAGTTAAAGCTACGCTGCCGGCAATACTGGATAATCGATCTATAAAACCACCGTGCCCGGGGATGGCGTTACCCCAGTCTTTAATTGCCAATCTTCTCTTTACGGCGCTGTTTGATAAGTCGCCAACTATACTACCAATGCCAATGGGCAGAAAGAGCCATTTAGATATAACTGGTTGCACAAATATATTGACCAGCGCTAGACCCACGAACGCACCTATAAGTTCGCCTAAAACACCTTCCCAACTCTTGTTTTTATTTATAATAGCCGGAAGCTTATGTTTACCTAAGTAGTTCCCCAAAAAGAAGGCGGTAACATCAGCCAAAACGGTAGCAAACGAGAGGCTGATAAGTAAGTTTATAAAATTATTTGTATATGTAGTTTCTAAAAAGTAAAAATGCCCCAGGCCAATTATAAAAAGTAAATAAAAGAATGCGGGCAACAACCTATATCTCGATTTCTTTATTGAACGCCAAAGCTCAGCAAAAGCTGCCACAAAAAGCGCCAATAATACTCCTAGTCTAAAGTTATTTCCCGTGTAAAGTAGGGCTAAAACTACTAAGAAAATTGGTATCCAAAAAACAATCTTTGTAAAAAGGCTGGAGTGGAAGAATTTACGATAGTTGAATTTGAAAAGGGGTAGGGTAAGAAAAATTCCTGCGACTAGTAGTCCACAAAACAGCGATACTAACTGGCGTAAGGGTATACCAGTTTGGTCAAAGCTCACAACCTAGCCTCATTTAACAGTTGACTGATATTATCTCGGTGGGTCCAAGTGATTATTAAGGCGACCAGAGCAAAAAACCAGGAAAAATCTCTTAAAAAAACCAGAGACAGAAGCGGTAAACTCCATATTGCAGCCAAAGATGACGGTGCCGACTTTCTAAATATCGCGACACCCATTAGGTAAATCGATATGCTGACTAAGCCGATCCATAGGTTTATGGCTAATGTTGCTCCTAAGCCGGTCGCTACCCCCTTACCGCCTTTGAATCTTAGCCATAGCGGAAAAATGTGGCCCAGAATAGCAAGTAGGGCCACTATCATTATTTGCGGGTCAGTTAAATATTTCTTAAAGGCAAAAACGGGAACAAAGCCTTTTAACATATCACCGGCTAAAACGATCACGCCGGCCGACCAGCCCAGAGTCCGCCGCACATTAGCAAAACCAATATTACCGCTGCCTTTTTTTTGTATATCAACACCATGCAGCTTGCCAATAATCTTTCCGAAAGCAATTGTGCCAGAAAGATACGATAGGATACAAAAAAGCCAAAACCGCTCTGTCATCACTTATGGTTAAGTATATGTTAGACTGAAAGAAAGCAGTAGTATGTTAGCAACATTCGGATTTACTATAGCGGGAATATTTTTTTTGCTGTTCGGCCTAACTTTTAGGGAGCAGGTAATTAAAAGAACCAAGCTTGGGCTCAGTGGTTTTGTTCATGCTTATTACTCTTTGGCGGTGGCGTTATGGGTGTGGGCGGTGGCCAGTGCTAATGGTAGCGATGAGTGGCTAAAAAGGTCCGTAATTATTGGCGATTTATTTTTACTAGTTGGTACTTTATTTATGCTGAGCTTATGGCTAAGCAAGAAAACAAAGCATTGGTTATGGCTGGCAACAATGGTTGCGCTGCTGCTCGTTTATATACGGGTTAAATATTATTACCCAGCACCTTTTTTAAGAGACAGCTTATTAATTTTCAATACCCAGCAACCGGTTGCCGTCGTGCTTGGATTAATCTTTACACTAGTTTGGTTGCCAACAAATATAAAGGTAGCTAGGCTTGTTACAGACAAGATTAAGCAGCCAACTCTGCGTAGCACCTACTCAATGATTTACGCCCTGGCTACAGCTTCAGCTTTAATTTTTATAGCGGCAAAAAAGACTAGTACAGTAGCTTTGTCATTTGCGTCTATAACTGTTTGCTTTGCCATGCTTATAGCATCGAATTGGCTAGTAGCTAAAGTAGGAAGTCCGCATGGAAGATCAAAATAATCAACAAACAAGCCCAAGCCAAGGCCCAGCTACTCCGACTCAGCAGCAGCCCGTTGGTGTACCTAGCGCTCCTCCTACAGACTCATCTCGGCTAACAGGATTTCATATATTCGGGCTTATACTTTTTGGGCTTGTCATGTTTCAATTCCTTGGTAATAGTAGCGGCAGAATATTTTTACCGCTAGCATTAGGTGTTTTTGGTGCTTTAGGGCTGTTTGTATTTTATCGGGAAAATAAAAAAGCTCCCGGGGCAACCGGCTCGCATAGAGAAGCCATTGCCATATTCAAAATTCTAGCTTGGATCGGCATTGGTGTTGTTTGTCTTTTTATAGGGTTTATTATTTTGGTCCTTGCTGCGCTTTCGCAGAGCGGCGTATAAAGTCTTAGCTACATGCTTAAGAGCTTCGGGCTAATAATCTTAAATTGTTTGTTCATCCAGGTTTGTATCGTCCTATTTATGCTGCCTTTTTACTGGTTGTATCGGCGGCACTTAAAAATAAACAAAAAACCGAGCGAAGATTTCAACCAGGATATAGAGCAATTTTTTTCAAGTAGATATACAAACTGGTTGGTCTTTTTTTGGGCGGCTACTGAAGCTCTTTTTTGGTTTGTGATTCCAGAGTTCCTCTTAATATTGCTAATTTTTATGCGGACTCGCCGGAAAAGGGAACTACTTTTTTACGACATTTACGGAACCATAGCTGGTACGATCGTAGCTTTTGCGATACATCTGCCCGAGCGCTTGATAGATAAGTTGCCCTACATTCAACCTGGTATGGTGGCTCAGGTAAGGCACTGGTATGACCTTCATGGTTTAATTGGCTTAATTTATCAGCCTTTTTCCGGAGTTCCGTACAAAGTATTTACGCATCTAGCGCCGCATTATCATTTTTTTATCATTACATTTTTAATTTTTGCTGTTCTGGTTCGAATTAGTAGATATGCCATTATTTACGGCATGCTAGCCAGTGTTTACCCAATACTTCACCGATTTGTTTATAGAAACTATCCTAAACTTTTTATAATCGGCACTATCATTTTTTCAGTTCTTTTATTTAAAGTTTACAGGTCCTATGGGCCTGGCTACCAAGTTAGCTTAGTTCAGCTTCTATTCGGGTAGTTGCATTTATTGACTATCAAGCATATTTATTCTATACTATTTTTTCATGGCAACAAATAATGCTGGTGCTGCTGCCTTACCGCGTGCAGAAAGAGCTCTTAGAAAACAAGAGATGACTCGGTTTGGTCAAGACTTAGCTTGGCTAAAAGACCCATCTACTATTCCAGAAGATGTTGTTAATCCCTTAGAAGAAGCAGCAGGATCAAACGAACCTTATGCAAATCTTGCTAACTGGATGACAGCGCAAGTAGTGAGTTGGTCAGAAGCAAGACATTCTAGGCTAGATATGGGCCAAGTGTTTGACAGGTATGGCTTAACAGAGACTGATCGTGACCGAGTGCGTGAGATTATAAGGACACAAACTCTAGGATCTTATGCCCCCGGCATACAGGCTATGGCAGAAATACATGATGCTGTAGCTAATGTGGCTAGTCGTGAGGGTATTGATCCTGCTCTATGGGGTAGCATAGCTCTTCAAGCACGGAATTTCGGTGCACTTTTGGCTCGTCATCCAACTTATGTTCAGGGAATAGTAAGGACTTACTTATATAACATGCATCAAGAGGATAAGGTAATGCCACAGCTTGATCCTGCTAAATTAAAGCTCGATCCCCAAACCGGAATTACAACTGTTACGCCTATAGAGGGAATGTTAGATGATGCTGCTGAAGTTGTTGATGAGTTAATCCACGTGGTAGACCCATCAGCCGTGTGTGCCGGTTTGCAGTCAGTGCCAGAAGGTTTCGATGGCAGAACCATGTTTGATCTTGTATGGCGCGCTTTTAGTTTTGCCTCTGCAAGGTCTATCTATCCGACTCAGCATAGTAGGGGAAGAGAAGCTGTTCCTTCTGAGGGGACACCAGACCCACATGTCAGACAGTTTTCTATGCATGCAGCTATAGACTTGATAATTAGGGGAACAGCTTTTCCAAAAAAGCGATCAGGAATGCTATTTGTAAAAATCTGATCAGCTAGCAAGGTTTCGATGCGGTTCTGTTTGCTGATCCATTAATAGTAGTTTCGTTTAGCGACCCCAAAACAATCTATAGCAACCTCAAAGGGCTTTTTAGAACTATCTTTGAGTGTTAGATCAGGATCTCGTCGGTCATTGAATATGTAGTTAGCTACACAATCTAATCCGTAGAGTCTATACCTGTCGGAGGCAGAAGCGTAAGGTGCGCCGGTAATAGTAATATCCTTAACTTCTGTCGTTAAATGCCTGACTGTTCTAAACTGCGAATTTTGAGAACCAATAACCTTTTGGATTTTCTTAAACAGACTGTTTGCTGAAGATTCATTATCTATTCCATAGATAAAAGACTTACCAATGATGCAGCTATAGCCATTAGGACTAGTGTTGCAGTATTTTTGAGTGCCGCTATCATCTGGAGCGCCAACTTGAGAGACGATATCGGCATAGACTCCGTCAATCGCGTGCTGGGCGGATTGGAAGGAGTGGCGATTCATCTCTAGAGTGACTTTCTGGTAAATAAAGTAGCCGGCTACAGAGGCGATGATAAGAAAAAGCAGAATAATTAGTATGTGTCTTTTGAACCAGCGGAAGAATTGCCGTAGCATATGCGTATTGTAAAATGTGCTTAGTATACAACCAAGAGAAAACATTGTTGCGCTTATGATGGGGCACACCTATAATGCTTATGTATGCACACCTCAGTCAGGAATTTGCTGACTCTGACTCTTAGTATTAGTCTGGCATTTGTAATAATGCTTGCACCAAATACAAAAACAAAAGCGGCGCCTGGTTGCAGCGGGTATAGATGCCCGACTTTTAATGTTACCGGCGGTGGTGCTGTTGCTCCAAACGGAGCGTCTACTGCCCGTACAGGCGGACAGGATATTTTTGTCGGAGGCGAATATGATTATGGAACATGTCGGGTAAGTGACTCAGGTTATCAAGCAGGCGCTAATAAAGGTGCTATTTTTGCCTTTGCCAGGCAGAGCGGGACAGGGTCAAATTCGGACTGGGGTGCTATAGCTCTAGGTAACGTAGAGGGGACGTCTTCAGACCACGGATTTGTTACTTATCATATTAGCGGTAGCAGTTATAACGATCTGACTTTTGCCAACAAAGACGTCTCGCCTTGGGGTGGAAGTTTTGGGGGCACATCAACTAAAACCAACTGCCTCACTGACTATTATGCTAAGTATGTAAATAGCGCAAAGCCAGTAGCTAATGTTCAAATAGGTACTGATGCGTCTGACTATTACACAATAAGTCCACACCAGCAGACTTACACATTACTATCTGGTGACGTAACTTTACCGCTTGATACGAATAACCACTATGTAATATTCACGGACGGTAATGTTTACATTAATCACAATCTAAAGTTTGATCTCGGTGATACTTCCAGCAACGTTCCCAGTTTTGTGCTGGTAGTTAAAGGTGGCGATATCTACATTGATAAAGACGTAACTCAATTGGACGGTTGGTACATTGCCGAACCAGATCCTGCTACAGGTAAGAACGGAGTAATATGGACGTGCCACGATGGAAGCACGACTGATCCCGATGAACCCTATATTAAAGCCAATTGCCAGATCAATCCTCTGACTATAAACGGAGCGTTGTATGCCCAGAAGATTCAACTTCTAAGGATTTACACCAGTAGTAATATATCTAATAATAATGCCGCAGAAACTATTAACTATAGTCCCGAAGCCGGCATAGGTAATGCATTCTTTAATAGTCAAGGACCTGGCTTTACTGTGGATAGTATTAAAAGTTTACCTCCTGTGTATTAGGGTGTATGATGAAGACTGATTTAATACTTACGCTAAACCAAAAATGCTTATGCTATAATCGAGGAAAATATGGAAATACTGGGTGGGATTAATGACTTTTTCGGGCTCGATATAGGCACAACCGGGATAAGAGCGGTACAGCTTAAAAAAAGTGGCGCTACGTACACTCTTGAAAACTATGCCGAGCTACCTGTGCAAGGAGCATTTACGCAGAGCGATTCAGCAATGGACAGGCAAAAGACCACACAGGCTATCCGAGACCTAATGCATCAGGCAGGTATAACTGCAAAACACGTAGCGGCCAATATTCCATCGCAAAAAGTCTTCACGGCAATTGTAGACATGGATAAAATGCCGGAGGCTGATCTTAACAAGACTATCCGCTTTCAGGCGGATTCATTTATTCCGACACCATTAGAGCAATCTAAAATAGACTGGGCGATTATTGGCGACTCCCCGACAGACCCTAAAAAAGTAGAAGTCTTGCTTAGCAGTGTTCCTAACGATTATGTTGAAGCTAGGCTGGCAATGATAGAAGCAGCTGGTCTAAATGTTGTCGCCCTAGAGCCTGACAGCATGGCATTGGCTCGAGCAGTTGTGCCGCAGGATAGTAATTTGCCGCAGATGGTCTTAGATATTGGCAGCAACTCAGCTGACTTAGTAGTTGTAATGAGTGGCGTACCTCATCTTTCTAGAGCCATTCCTGTAGGTGCAAACGCGATAGTTAGATCAGTAGTTCAGAACCTGGCTGTAGACAATAACCAGGCACAGCAATTTGTCTTCAAGTTTGGTCTAGACAAGACTAAGCTGGAAGGCCGAGTCTATCATGCCATAGTCGACACGGTGGACGGGCTAATGAATGAAGTTGAAAAGTCGATTAAATTCTTTCAAGGTAGGTACCAGGCTTCTAAAATTGAACGGATAATTGTTACGGGCGGGGCATCTTCAATCCCGGAACTACCGGTATACATAGCTAACAGGTTTGCCTTAAATGTTGAAGTTGGTAATGCCTGGCGGAATGTCAGCATACCTCAGGCACGTTATAACGAGTTGGCTGCAGTTTCTAATCACTTTAGCATAGCTGTAGGGTTGGCGGAGAGAAGCGAATGAACAATATACAGTTTAATCTAGTCCCTGATAGTAAATTAAGCCATGTCCAATCTGGCAGGGAACAAAAGCTGGTGCTTAGATTGGGATTTCTGGCTGCCGCAGCTTTAGTTGGTGTCTTTGTGTTGCTGTTACTGACAGTCTACGGTGTGCAGAAAAAGCAACTCAGCGACGCCAATAACGCAATTGCAGAAAATAATAAAAAACTGACTAGTGTAAAAAATCTTGACCAGATATTAACAGTACAAAATCAGCTTCCCACACTAACCAACCTGCACTCTAATAAACACATAAGCTCGCGGTTAAGTAATTATTTGACTGTTGTTACCCCCACAAATATACATATCGGTACAGTAACATTGGACCTTAGCGGTAATGTACTTACAATTTCTGGTACATCGGATTCTCAACATAGTGTTAACGTTTTTGTGGATACCTTGAAATTTACTACCTATAATGCTGGATCCCAAACTGGTAAAAAAGCCTTTCCTTCAGTGGTAGAAAGTAGCTTTGGTATAAGTAGCGGTATTGCAAGTTATGAGATTAAAGTCCAGGTTGATCCAACTTTATTCGCAAATACCCTCACTGATAGCGAAGGCCACCATGTTAGTCCGCAGCTTGTAGTACCCAGCCTTACCACTACTCGCTCGGCAATTGATGACCCAAGCAACTCATTATTTAATGGACAGAACACCGAGATCAAGAGGTAATCTATGAAACTACCCAAATTTCAACTTAGCAAAGGTGTAAAGATTAACGGAACTGAGTCAAAAGTCCTAGTGACAATGGCAATAATTGTTGCTGTCAGCATGTTTTGTTTGATTAGTTCCAAGCAACTCCTAAAGCAAGCTAGCTACCAGCGAAAAGTTATAAATTCCAAGAATGCAGCTGCTAACCAACTCAAACAAAATGTTACTGCTGCACAAAGCCTGGTGCAGAAATACGACCTTTTTAATAACACAAACCCGAATATTATTGGCGGAAAAAATACCAAAGACCAAAATGCTGTACCGCCTGATGGTGATAACAGCCGGATCGTTTTGGATGCCCTCCCAAGCAAGTACGACTTTCCTGCATTATTAACGAGCCTATATAAATTGATGGGTTCGGAAAGTATCAGTTCACCATCAGTTTCGGCTACCGATCAAAGCGAAACTGCCAGCCAGCCGGCATCAGCCAGCCCGAGCCCGGTAGCAATGCCTCTAGCTATAAGTGGTACTGGTAGTTATAGCTCAATCCTGGCTTTCGTAAGTGACCTTGAAAAGTCTGTTAGGCCATTTGACGTAACAAGCATTTCACTTTCAGGCAGTAATGATAATATGACCTTTAATCTTTCAGCTACGACTTATTATCAGCCAGCAAAAACAGTAGACAATGGTTCAAAGGAGATACAATGACCCGTAAAGACCTAGTACCCTTACTATTAATCGCGTTTGTTGCGGCTATAATTTCATACTTTGTGTCGAGCGCTGTCTTTAAACCGATTGATCATACTGACAAAGCTCCGCAGGTGCAAGCTATCAAATCCGACTTCCCGGATGTTAAAAATGATACAGCTTACTCAGCTATCTTTTACAATGGTGCTGTAGACGCTACCCAACCAGTGCAGATTGGCAATTCAAACAACAGCCAGCCATTTAACGGTCAATAACGCCTGGGAGTAAGATGAGTGTTTTATCACCCTCTACTCAATCTAAAGTAGAAGATAACTTAGTTAGTGACGGGGTAATATCTGCAAACGAACTCCAGCAGTTAAAAACAAAAGCTGCCGGGCAAAGCCAGCCATTTTTTAGCTATTTGCTAGAGAGCGGCAAGATTACTGACGAACAACTGACTGAAGCCTTATCAAAAGCCAACGGCGTACCCTATGTCAATTTGGCAACCACGAATGTTGATACGAAAATCTTATCCTACTTGCCCCAGGACGCAGCTGAGCATTATATGGCCGTACCTATCGGCGAAATTGACAATAAGATCGTGCTGGCAATGCTTGATGCGGATAACGTGCAGGCAGTTGATTTTATAAGCAAGAAAATCGGCAAGCCAGTTAGAGTGTATGCTGCCAGTGAATCTGGTATTCGTAGAATCATCAATCAATACGGCAGTAGCGGCTTAGAGCATGGGGTCGTTAACATGCTGAGCGATCAAGAAGTTAAAGAAATTGATGAGTCAGTTGAAAAAGATCAGCCAATAAAGACTATTGTCCAAGACTCACCGGTAAGCAAGGCACTCAACGCCATTATGAGTTTTGCGGCTAAGAATAATGCCAGCGATATTCATATTGAATCTTTGGAAAATGAAATCCGTATACGTTGCCGCGTAGATGGAGTACTACGTGAAATTATGCGCTTGCCAAAAAGCACCGAAGCGCCCCTTATTAGCCGCGTAAAGATCTTGTCAAACTTAAAGATTGACGAACATCGTGTTCCCCAGGATGGGCAGTTTTCTATAAATGTCGAAGGACGCAAGATTGACCTGCGTATTGCTATAAGCCCCGTGGTATGGGGAGAACAGGTAATTATGCGGCTACTCGACAAATCCCAGACTAGCCTGAAATTAGAAGATATGGGTTACATAGGCCCTAACCTCTTTAGAATAAGAGAAGCCTTAAAACAACCACATGGCATGATTTTGACTTCGGGACCAACCGGTTCCGGTAAATCAACCTCAATGTATGCCATGATCCAAGAGATTAAAAACGATGCCATCAATATTGTTACTTTGGAAGATCCAGTAGAGTACAAGATTGAAGGTGTTAATCAGATACAGATTAATCCAGATGTAGGGCTAACGTTTGCGACAGGTTTGCGGTCAATCCTGCGCCAAGACCCCGACGTTATTATGGTTGGCGAGATTCGCGACAAGGAAACTGCAAACTTAGCCACACAGGCAGCACTAACAGGACACTTAGTATTTAGTACACTGCACACCAATAACGCCGCAGGTATCCTGCCTAGGCTCTTGGACATGGGCGTAGAGCCGTTTCTAATTGCCAGCACGGTCCATACTGTTATAGGCCAGCGCCTAGTGCGCCGTGCGGTTCCAGGTGAAGTCTATTTATCAACCCGGCCAGAAACAGTAGCTATCCAACAGGCCTTGGGCAGTGTATTACCTAAAACAAAAGCTGACGTTGCAGCGGCAGGGCAAAAATTAGGTTACCAAAACTTGCCACTGGCCACCCAAAACGCTTATACTTTGGTTAAGGGTAAAACGACACCAGATAACCCTAGCGGCTTCAAAGGAAGATTAGGTATATACGAGGTGTTCGACGTCAATGACAAGATTCAGGGTTTAATCGTCGAACACGCAACAAGTTCGGATATCCAGAAGGTCGCCATAGAAGACGGGATGGTATCAATGAGACAAGATGGGTATTTAAAAGCGCTTGCTGGTCTGACTACCTTAACGGAAGTCGACAGGGTAGCGGCAATGGAAGGCTAGAATGCAAACAGATCAACCACAAAAACAACAGCCCCAAACAGATCAACCAAAAATTGAAGTCCTGTTAGAAGAAGTAGTTAAAAGAAAAGCTTCAGACCTACATTTACAAGTAGGGTTGTCTCCTATGTTGAGAATCGATGGCCGGTTAATGCCTCTTCAAGGTACACCACCGCTGACAGAAGAAGTTGTAGAGAATTTGGTCTTTGCTCTGCTTGATGAAGACCAAAAACAAATCCTGCTGCGTGATAAAGAATTTGATTTCAGCTTCGCCTTTGGCAATATTGGCCGTTTTCGAGTTAACTCTTTCCATGAACGGGGCAACTTGGCCGCCGCAATGCGTTTGATCCCTAGCGAGGTCCGTACTATAGACCAACTGGGATTGCCTAAGATACTAAATAACTTTGCTGAGTACCCAAGAGGCCTGGTATTAATAACAGGTCCGACAGGTTCAGGTAAGTCAACCACTCTGGCAGCTCTGATCGATAAAATCAACACCGAGCAAGCCAAGCACATTATTACCGTAGAGGACCCAATTGAATATACCCACTCCTCTAAAAAATCTGTCATTGCCCAGCGGGAAGTACACTACGACACCTACAGCTTCTCGGCTGCATTAAGGTCGGCCCTTCGAGAAGACCCTGATGTTGTCCTTATTGGTGAAATGCGTGACCTTGAAACCATCGCTGCTGCTATTACGATTGCCGAAACAGGCCATCTTGTGCTGGCTACCTTGCATACTAACAGTGCTTCCCAAAGCATTGACCGCATGATCGATGTCTTTTCACCTCATCAACAACCGCAAATTAGAGCACAGCTGGGTAATATCCTGATGGGAATATGCTCACAGAGGCTGATACCCGCAATAGGCGGGGGCAGGGTAGTAGCTGCTGAAATATTGATTGCCACACCTGCAGTACGTAACATTATCCGCGAAAACAAGACTTACCAGCTCGAAGCGGTTATCCAGACTGGTGCTGAATCCGGGATGTTAGGGATGAACCGCGCATTAATTGACCTGATTCATAGCGGAGTTATTACTTACGACGAGGCTCGAAATTACACTACAGATCTGGAAGAGCTAGACCGGCTGATGAGGGGCTAAGTAAGTGATAACGTACACCTACGTAGCATACGACCCGAAAACCGATAAGAAGGTTAAAGCCGAACTTGAGGCCATTAACCAGACTAGTGCCGCTAAGCTTTTAAGGGACCATGGCTTATCCCCACTTGAGATTGAAGTAAAGAGCAGCCACTCCATTTTTGGTCGTTTTTCACATAGGATTCCACTTAAAAAGAAACTTATTTTTACAAGGCAGCTTGCCACATTAATAAACGCCGGACTACCACTTGTTCAGAGTCTTAAAAATGTCAAGGAACAAACCGGCAATGCAACTTTTAAGACGGTCATTGACAAGGTAATCCAAGACGTAGAAGCCGGCTCCACTTTTGCTGATGCATTATCCAGACACCCAGACGTTTTTAGTAACGTTTTTGTTAGTTTAGTGGCGGCCGGTGAAACCTCAGGCACAATGGACGCTGCGCTTGAGAGGCTCGCCGTCCAGCAGGAAAAAGATGCAGAGGTATTATCTAGAGTACGAGGGGCGCTTACATATCCTGCCGTCGTTTTGCTTATTATGTTTGCCGTCGTGATTTTTATTATGACTACAGTTTTGCCGCAAGTTGAATCGCTTTATAAAAGCCTGCCTAATGTTGAGCTACCTTTCTTTACCAAATTACTGCTTGGCGTCTCTCATTTAATACTTCATTTCTGGTGGCTGTTTATAATAATAGTTTTTGCTTCAGCATTCCTTTTATATAGATGGAGCCATACGGAAGGGGGAAAATCCTTTTTTGATAGCATGAAACTCAACATGCCACTTATTAACGAGCTTTATAAAAAAGTTTACATGGCTAGGTTTGCACGAACCGGATCTACATTAATTGCCAGCGGTATACCGCTCCTTAAGATGTTAGAAGTTACAGCCGAAGCAGTTGATAATGTCCACATAGCAAAATCAATTTCTAAAGCAGCAGAACAGGTTAAAGGCGGCAAAAACCTAAGCGCGAGCTTAAAAGGTGACCCTTACTTTTTGGATCTTGTACCTAATATGATTGGCACAGGTGAGCAGTCTGGTTCACTGGCAGCCATTTTTGATAGAATGGCGGACTATTATGAAAAAGAAGTTGATTCAGAGATAAAAACAATCTCGACTATTATTGAGCCTACCTTGATGGTATTTATAGGTATTCTTGCCCTGTTTATTGTAGCCGCTATATTGTTACCAATTTACTCCTTAGCAGGCAAGAACTTAACAGGCCGCTAAAGAGTATTGACTATTTAGTTGATTCATATACCATAATAAGCATAAGCATTAACAATAAGAAGCAGGGGGCTTCAAAACAATGAACAAAATCAGAAAATTTAAATACCGACAGGGCACCGGTTTTACGATAGTTGAAGTATTGATTGTACTTGCAATCGCGGCGTTAATATTAGCTATAGTTTTGTATGCCGTGCCAAAGCTACAATCATCCCAGCGTAATACTTCTCGTAGACACGAAGCAGCAACAGTGGCATCATCTATAATTGAGTGGGAATCCAATACTGGCCAGGCTACAGGCTCAATTCCTAAAACAGTGGGGGATTGTAATAGCGTTATGGGTTCAGCAGGTGCTTTACCTCAATATAATTTCGGTGCCTCGCCATGTCTTGCAGGTCCTCTCGGTACTCTAACTAACGGAAAAGTATACATTGTTGACGGTTCTGGTGGTCTTAGTATTCCAAACCTAGCGGCTGCAAAAAACAAGAACATGGTGATAGCCTACGACGCAAAATGTGGTGGAACTAATGTCGCTACGGCTACTACAGGTGACGTCGCCCTATTCTATAGCCTTGAAGGCGGTGTCGACGCTTGGGCTTGTATAACACCTCAGCAGTAAGGTAGAGTCCTTCAGCACCTATCACCTAAGCTCTTAGTAAGCTTAACCAAATATGCTCAAACAAAAAAAATCTCAACTATCACGGAAGCACCCAATGCTCAGTGGCTGGATTGGACGAAAGCGCCAATCCAGCGCTGCTATATGGAAGGGCAAAGGATTCACTATAGTAGAGGTAACAATAGCACTTGCTATCGGTGCACTGATCTTTACCATAATCTTTGCCTACGTGCCAAAATTACAAAAAAGCCAACGTGATAATTATCGCAAGGACTTAACACTTCGAATAAAAACATCGCTGGAGTCGTTTTCTGCAAATCACACCGGCGCCTATCCTTTTACCGGCGTAGCTGCTCCTGATCCACCCCCCCTATGCAATACGATTGGTGATGATGGTAGTGGACTAAACTGCGGTGCTTGGTTTAATCAATACGTCAAAGATAAGATCAATATCAAAGACCCTACTTCCGGTAATGACATTAATATTTACTACACTAATAATACCGATAATCCCCCAGATTCAGCAGATTGGCCGGGAAATGTTTGGACGCCGGGAACTGTTTATATAATTGTTGACGCAAAATGCGACCCAACCAACACTATAGTCAATGTTAACGGGTCTTCAGCCCACAACACTGGTAATGCCAATTCGCGATCGTATGCCCTATTAACTCAGACAGAGTCTATTAGTCAGCCTTTTCCTTTTGCCGGCCAGTGGTTCTGTGTTGATAATTCCTAGTCTTTTGCGCCTGTGCTAGCATAAAGGTAATGATTATTATCTCAGCTTATTTGGCTATGCTGGGCTTGGTATTTGGTAGTTTTGTAAATGCGCTTGTTGACCGCATCCATGCTAAACAAAGCTGGGTAAAAGGCCGTAGCCACTGTGACCACTGCAATCACGTTTTAGGCCCTCTAGATTTGATCCCCCTGATAAGCTGGTTAAGTTTGGGCGGCAAGTGCAGGTACTGTAAGAAGCCAATATCATCCCACAATCCCCTTATAGAGCTAGCAACTGGACTCTGGTTTGTGCTGTCATACGTTTTTTGGCCTTATGACCTAAATACAAGCGCCAGCCTTGTGTTTTTTATCTGTTGGCTGGCTGCCTCTGTGGGCTTAATGGCGCTTTTGGCTTATGACGCTCTGTGGATGCTGTTGCCAAATAAGCTGATATATCCAACACTAGCCTTAGCATCAATCGGCAGGGTTGTATATATTTTTCTTAGCCCTAATATCGCACATGACTTTTTAAGTTGGGGTTTTGCAGTAATGATTGCCAGCGGGCTATTTTATGCACTATTTTATATCTCGAAGGGCAAATGGATAGGCTTTGGTGATGTACGGCTTGGGTTGATTCTGGGAACACTTCTGGGAACTCCCTCATTAAGTATTTTTATGATTTTTACGGCTTCTGTCCTAGGTACGATTGCTGCTATACCTGGAATAATCTTAGGTAACAAAAATTTATCATCGCGCATACCTTTTGGACCATTTCTTATAATGGCTACGCTTCTGTCAATGATTGCAGGGACATCCATTATAAATTGGTATAACAGCTCGATCCTTCATTAAACTGTTAAACCTCTTATGCTATACTTGGATTTATGAAGATATCCAGAGCTTTTGGCTCTGATAAATTTGAAAAAAAAGCTAAAAAACTGCACAGGTTTAAAAAGTTGCTTCCAAAGCGTATTACCGGCTACACGATTGTAGAAGTAATGCTGGTTCTGGCTGTTTCGAGTTTTCTGCTTGTATCTGCGCTGGTCGTTTTTCAGGGACAGACAAAAAAAACTAGCTTTGACCTGACAGTAAGCAACGTTCAGTCGGCAATTAAAGCAAACATAAATGACCTAATCAACAATGTTGCTTATTCTGGCACAGATCAAAAATGTCAGGTTAGCTATGAAGGTGCTACCGGAACCTACGATGAAAGATATTGGCACCTTGATTTCTTACCTGGGAATGATAATCCCGGTACGGACTCAGATTGCGTAACACTCGGTAGAGCTATTGGGCCTTATAGAGGTTCAGATTTGGTTAAGACATACTCTGTGGTAGCCAGTAGGCTAAAGATCGATAGTCCAAGGACTTCTAGCGATTCTCCGGGACCAGCTTTAAGTACTAATTTAACTGATTCAGCGCCAACTATTTATACTGCCGCCGGAAAAGATACATCCGTATGTCACCAGTGTATTTTTTCCTCCAATGTAATATACACAAATGATGCTTCAAATACACTGCACACACAACAGCTTGTAGGTTTTTATAGAGACGCCAACGGAGACCTTAAAGCGTACGGCTATAACTTTCATATTGCTGGAGCATTCGGCTATGGCTGTGCAAATGACACTGGTGGAGTTTGTGCCAAAAAATGCATTGAAGATGTTTGGAACGATAATATAACCGGTGGTTGCCAGCAGCCGCATGAGATCAGTCATTGGATTATTTGCATGTCAGATGGGTCGTTTGTAGCTTCTGATCACCCTGAAACAGCTCTTATCTACGTTGATATTACCTCTCAGGGAGTGAATACAAGAATTAGCTACGAAGGCAGCCCGATAGCTATATTTGGGAGTAAATGTTATGCCAGTTATCCTGCATAAGTACGATGAATGGCCTGTTTTGTTAATGAGTCTGTTGCTTGCTTGGGATAATGATTAAGCTTAATATGTACTTAACAGGAAAAGTTTATTGAGATTAGAATGCAGCGGCTGAAACAATTATTAAGAATTGGGCTTGTTAACGACAAGGGCGATACCATTGTAGAGGTTATTATTGTTACGGCTATATTGGGTTTAGTGCTTGTAGCAAGTTATGCTACTAATCACCAAGCTCTGCAGAATGGAGTTGAAGCCAACCAGCGTTCAGAGGCTCTCTCGATCGCCAAGCAACAGACTGAATACATTAAAGATGTATACTTACACAACTCAGGCCAGTTAGCGACTAGCCTTCAGCCCCCATATAACTTTTGTATAGTCAACCAGGGCGGGGCTACTACTGTTCCGCACGCCAGCGACCCCGACTGTGCTAAATACAACACTCAAGGCAGTAGCAGTAATAATCCATACGCGGTATCTGATAGTTTTGATACCTCAAGCAGCGTTTATCATATATCTGTTACTTGGCCTAGTTCCTCCAGTGTTCAGAACAATGTCGATCTATACTATAAAGTAGCTGTTGGCGGCGGAGGAGGTCCTACGGCAACTTTAACAGTTCATAAAACAGGGCCTACAGCAGATGCCGGTGAGGTTATTAGTGATGACGGCGGTATTGATTGTGGCGACAGCTGTAGCAATGAATATGCAGTTGATAGCTCAGTTAGATTAAATGAATCCATAGATCCGGCTGCAGGAATTTTCGGCGGGTGGAAAGATGCAGCAGGCAATTCTTTGGCCGAGTGCCCCGGGACGCCAATCTCCTGTACGGTGGTTGTGCCTGCCGGAGGAAAAGATGTGTATGCTGACTTCCAGAATGTGCCACCACCACCACAAATATTAACAGTCAAGGTTGTTCCGGCGGATAAAGGCAACAAGGTTAACAGTGACGATGGTGGCATATCAAATTGTACGAATAGCTGCACACATTCTTATCCAAAAGGAACGACAATAACCCTTACAGCCACAGCCGATCCTGGCTATGATTATGGTAATTGGTCTGGAGGGGGCTGCAGTGGTTCTGATAGTAGTCCATGTACAGTATCCATGGATGCTGCTAAGACCGTCACGGCAGATTTTACTCCCAAGTCATCGACTCCTAATGGCGTAAGAACACTTGGTACCTGTAACTCCCCACCTTATTGGGGTGGTTTTCAGGCATGCGCCGAGGCTAATCCTAATGGCAATCAGACATTTGGATGGTTTGACTGGAAATTAAATTATGGGGATCTTGATGCCTCTAGTACTCCTTCGTGCTATCCTGTTGATCTGGGTAACGGTACGACTACAGTTGGCATTGCGCCCTACGCTGGTATAGGGGCTGCCTGTGATGGTAGTTGTAAATATAATCCTGGTTGGGGCTATCCTGGTTGTCCGGGACCTGGAACGCCTATTTATTATCGATTCCATGTATGTTATCGGCCGTATTGTCCGTCTTCAATCGACTCCCAAAGTAACCAAACAGATCCTTCAAAGGATATTAAGGGATATACCCAGTTTGTTAGTACCGGTCCTGGCGTAGACGTAAAGCAAGACGCCTGCGAGATCTGGAACGATTCTAATGATGGATCTAAGGTTCATTTACAATCGATGACATGCCACCACGATGGGCAGGCTGACACATGGCCTCAGGAAATTAGATATAGATTCTATACTTGTACACCTGACGGTAGCGGCTGGTATACGTCAGGATCGACTGGGAAAGTAACAAATCCAAACGGTAATACCGGTGTAGATATTCCTATACTAGCGGGTTCATTCCATGATCTTCAATTAGAAGCTTGGTCTGCCGGAATGAGTGGCACCAATTGGGTTGATAGCGCCTTTAACCATTGCCCGTAGGAGGGGGTAAATAAATGAGCGATGACCAAGACATGCAGCCGATAACTAAAGTCAATTTTCTTCGTGGAACTCGATTTCGCAAAGCTTTGTGGCTCCTTGTTTTTGTGATAATAATTTTAGGAGGATATAAAACCTATAATTACATTAGATATCACTCTAAACCCCTCCATTATTCCTATAGTAGTACTCTTAAGGATGCAACAGTCACGGCCAACAAGCCGGGCTCAAAAACTGCAATAGGCTCTATGAGTTTTCAAAAGCCTGCAGAACTATCACAGGAACTCTCTCCTATTGATAGAGCATCAAAGATATACGTCCAAAAGAAGGGTTCTGATGTGATTGCCAGTATTTTTGTATCACCTGGTCCAGAATCGTCCGACTTAATAAACCACCAGCGCCAAGTACTCAATCAGGCCTCCGGCTCTGACTACGAAACTCTGAAATCTAATCTCTCGTCTAATAAAATCGAGGGCTTAAGCTACCTTATAAATACTCAATTCTTTTCAGGTACAGGCGGTATTTCAATGAAAGTCAATGTGGGAGATGTATCGCTTTTAAAAACCGCTTCAATCAGTTCAGATGCCTGGCAATTTGATTTTACTGCTACGCTTAGTAAAACTTATCATAATATTTCAGTAGTAAAAGGGAAGTTAATTTATATTATAGGTAAAAATAACACCTTTAATGATTTTCTGATTGATGCCGTTGGTTATAACTGGGATGCTAATCAGGCAACCTGGCAGGCTGTAGTAGATAGCATTAAAGTTAATCAATAATATCAACAGTAGTAAAAAACGCTTAAGTTTACTATTATAAGGAGTAATATGATACGGAAAAGGGCCGGCGGCTTCACAATTCCTGAACTTCTTATAGCTACCTCAGTTTTTTCAGTAGTGCTTCTTATAACAACCGCTGCATTCGCTATTATTGGGCATATATTTTTTAAAGGGGTCACCATAACCAGCACTCAGGAAAATGCGCAGAAGATACTTGATTCTATATCATCAGATATTAGTGCTGCGCCTAATAATGGTATTCCGACCCCAGTATTTACATCTAGCGGAGTTTATCCTGGTGAGTCATATGGCTGTGTTGGCAACATCCTCTATAGTTATGTAGCAAGTAAGGCTGTAAAAGGCAGCGAAGATAAGGATTCTATTAACACCTCCGGCCAGTTTGGTTTAGTTCGGGATGATCAATCGGACTGCGGTACCGACCCATGCAGCAGCGCCACTAGCTGTAATTTTACCAACCCAGCAGAGTTACTCCTTAGCAAGGGAAGAGTTACAGCACTTAACATTACAAAATTAGGCGATACTAATAATTTATTGGGCAAGGGCGATAGCTTGTGGGATATTGCCTTTACGATTGCTTATGGCGACGATAGCGTGCTTAACGGCTTACCGGGAAATCCAGTTTGCAAAGAAGACCTCAATTCTGACCAGTTCTGCGCCGTTTCTAAAATAAACACAACTGCCACTCAGGGCTTTAGGGCAACCCAGTGAAATTAACAAAAGAGGTTGGTGCACTAATTCGTCTAAGTCTGTATTATTTAAGTAAGTATTAACACAAGAGTTATGGGGATAATTAGCTTTAAGGTTCAAAAAGATCAACGTGGTGTCGCATCAATTATTATTGTTGGTTTTCTGGTTGTCCTTTTAACCCTAATTAGCGTCGGCTTTACTAAGATTATGGATCGCTCTCTACTTTCGGCGTCAGCTGACCAGCAGGGGTCAGCTGCCAACTATGCTGCTCAATCCGGCATCAACGCGGTTGCTGCATATTTGACAAACAATCAGCATGACCCGGGCTTATATCATGACTACACAGACTGTAAATCAGCGGATCCAGATAAAAACATCCTTGCTGGAAGAGTTAGCCCGAATCTGGGCGCCAATACCCAAGTTACCTGTGCGCTAGTTGACACAAACCCAACACACTTAAGTTTTAATGATTTAACTTCAGAAGAAGCAAAGCAGATAAATGTATTTACAGATGTTAGTCAAACGGTACAACAAGTATTATTTTCTTGGCAATGGAAGGCCGGAGCCTCCGGTAACCAGCAGCTTAGACCTAGCGGTAATTCTGATCTGCTTACTTATTCGTGCTGGAATGGCTTGGACAGCGGTTGCAGCTCTAGCGTGCCTTTATTGCGTACAACTATTTATCGCAATCATAAGACAGATTCTTTACACGACCTCGGCAACTTAAACAGAGCAAATACTTTCTATCTTTATCCTCAGTCAGGGTGCAGTAATAGTGGCTGTACAACGACACAGGCTATAAATCTTGATAATAACGGAGCACGTGTAGGGGTTGATTGCAACAGTCACTTAGACGCAGATGTACCAGCGTGGGTTGCGGACGGGGTCCCGCTTAATCAATGCAATGTAATATTTAATAATCTTGGCGGTCACGGCAACCAAGGACCATCAATGCACGCACTGGTAACGCCAATGTATGCAGATGCTGCGCTTACGATAAAAGCCCTTAAAAGAGATGGCACATTAGCCAAGTTTTCATTGTCAAATCACGTAACCATAGATGTTACAGCTAAAGCTGGCCCGGCTACAAAACGTCTGGTGGCAGACGTTACCCTTACTAACC
>Ga0070741_10007917_pt1 | contig 21655 bp, 12 predicted proteins | sample Coa_R1_4_FD_66440 | JGI IMG/M metagenome (GOLD analysis project Ga0070741, IMG submission 66440) | Surface soil microbial communities from Centralia Pennsylvania, which are recovering from an underground coalmine fire - Coalmine... | ecosystem: Environmental > Terrestrial > Soil > Unclassified ... | reverse complement strand
TCCACCATCGCGTCGTCCAGCTCAACGAAATGTTCGCCAACGCCATCAAGCAGGAGGGCTACAAGGGCGAGTACCGCGGCGTTTTTCCCATCAAGGTCAACCAGCTCCGCGAGGTCGTCGATGAGATCATCGCCGCGGGCAAGGACTACAATTACGGCCTCGAGGCCGGCTCCAAGCCCGAGCTCATGATCGCCCTCGCCATGCATGAGGGCGCCCAGCGCCTCATCATCTGCAACGGCTACAAGGACCTCGACTACATCCGCCTCGCCCTCGTCGGCCGCAAGCTCGGCAAAAAGGTCATCCTCGTCGTCGAGCAGCTCTCCGAGCTCGACGACATCATCCGCCTCGCCGCCGAGACCGGGGTCAAGCCCATGATCGGCTTCCGCGCCAAGCTCCAGACCCGCGGCGAGGGCAAGTGGGCCATGTCCACCGGTGACAATGCCAAGTTCGGCCTCAACACCGCGGAAATTCTCTTTGCCTGTGAAAAGCTCAAAGCGGCCAAGCTCACCTCCGCCCTCCGCCTCGTCCATTTTCACATCGGCTCGCAGGTCCCCAACATCATCACGATCAAGAACGCCGTCATCGAGGCCAGCCGCTTCTACTGCCAGCTCGCGAAAATGGGCTTCCCCATGGGTTACCTCGACGTCGGCGGCGGCCTCGGCATCGACTACGACGGTTCGCGCACCAATTTCGAGTCGTCGATGAACTACTCGATGGAGGAGTACGCCCGCGACGTCGTCTTCAATGTCCGCGAGATCTGCCGTTCCGCCGACGTCCCCGACCCCGACATCGTCAGCGAGTCCGGCCGCGCCGTCGTCGGCCCCCACTCCATGCTCGTGGTCGAAGTCTTCGAGCGGATCAACAAGCGCGAGTCTCTCGGCCAGCAGCACAAGCCGGAGGAGACCCACAAGGTCGTCGACGACCTCGCCGTCCTGCTCAAGAACAAGGCCAGGCTCGGCCTGCTCGAGCGTTTCCACGACGCGCTCCAGAAAAAAGAAGAGGCCTTTTCGCTCTTCAACCTCGGCTACCTCGATCTGGAAAACCGCGCCGCCGCCGAGCAGATTTTCTGGCAGATCTGCGAGCAGATCGCGAAGGAGAATCGCAAGGCCGGCTACCAGCCGGAGGAACTTCACGACCTCGACGCCCTCCTCGCCGACCAGTACGTCTGCAATTTTTCCGTCTTCCAATCCCTCCTCGATCACTGGGCGCTGAAGCAGCTCTTCCCCATCGCCCCGCTCCACCGCCTCGACGAAAAGCCCAACGTCAACGCCGTCCTCGTCGACATCACCTGCGATTCCGACGGCAAGATCGGCAGCTTCATCGACCTCCAGGACGTCAAGGACTACATCAAGCTCCATCCGCTCAACGGCAAACCCTACTACCTCGGCATTTTTCTCACCGGCGCCTACCAGGACATCATGGGCGACCTCCACAACCTCTTCGGCCGCGTCAACGAGGTCCACGTCTTCCTCGAGGAGGACGAACCCAACGGATTCTACATCGAGGAGGCGCTGAGTGGCAGCCGCATGGCCGACGTGATCGAAGGCGTGCAATACCAGCAGGAGGAGCTCTGCCGCCGGATGAAGACCCAGATCGACCACGCCACGCGCAAGGACATGGTCAAGCCCCGCGAAGGCGTCCGCCTGCTCGAACTCTACGAAAGCCAGATGCTCAACAAGACCTACCTCAACATCGAGACCAAGAACGGGCGGAAGAAGAAGGCGTGAAATCTAGAATGTTCTTCATCTCGGTAGAAATCAGCCCGTGCGCCAAGAAAATCCACAAGAGATGCAGTATATAAGCTCGGTATGGAGCTACAAATGGAAGGCCGTACTAGAGGCCCAGAAAGACGTCCTTAATTGGTTATTTGCGGTAAATGCTGGTGGCGCTGCGGGAACGTTAGCCTACGCCTCTGCAAAAGAATCAACACTGCCTCTCGTCTTCTCCCTTTATTTCTTTTCATCCGCCGTAATCCTAATGATCGGCTATGCTGCGCTTTATTATTATTCAGAATCTAGAATGTTTTATTGCTTCAAAAATGACGTCATGGATTTTAGAAACGATAAATTTAATATAGATGAAGTCATTAAACGAGAAAACACGCGCCCCGATAAATATCAATTCTGTGAATATCTAGCTTGGCTATCTGCGTTAGCTGGAGGCTTGGGCATCGTTTTCGCCGCATTCGCAATTTTGTGAAACCCATCATCTACCTCCTGATTGCGATAGGATGCGCACTTCTCGTCGCGTTTTGGGCCTGGGCGCTTGCAAGCGGTGTAAATCCGTTAGGCATCACACTTGCGATCCTTTTCACAATATTTTTGTGCATAGTTAGTTCCACTATTTTAACAAAAATAATAAAGGATGACGGTTTGCTCTCAATTGGCGAAATTGCACCTACAATTAACACCATAGCAATTGCGTCCTCAATAATCGGTATGTGCGTTCTAATTCTAGAATATATGCCCGCTGGCAGAAGCGGAGGGCACGGAAGCCATATTGATCGCAGATATTCTCAACTTTTTTTTGCGATAACGGCTTATCTGCTTATTTTTCCATTCCTCAGCAGTCGAAAATTACGATGAAGTCCCGCCTCTTTCTCGCGGCGGTGTTTCTGGTCATCGGGCTCGCGGCCGGATGGATGACGTGGCTGATGTGGCGGGCGGACGAGGACGCCAAGTGGCTTTTCGGCGTGTTCGCCGCGTTTTTCCTCCTCCTCGCCGCCGCGCCATTCCTGCCCGCGCCGAAAAAGAAAAAAGCCGAGTCCATCGGCACCCGCTTCGTTCCGGCCTGGCAGATGGAGGGCATGATCCTGCTGGCGATCGTGCTCGTGGCCCTTGCCGTGATCCTTCCGCATTGCGTCCACCCGGTGAAATAAGATGGAAACGTTCCACGCCGTCGCCCGCCCGGCGAAATCATTTTCCTTCCACGCTTCAACTCATGCACAACGTACCCGAACCGATTGTCACTGAAGCCCGCGCTAAACTCGTGTGGGGCGAACCACCCGCGAAAGTGCTGGCTTATTTGCGCGAAAAAAACCTGGGCGACAAGGATGCCATGGAAGCGCTGCGGGAACTGCTCGCAGAGAACGCACAAGACCGGCGCCGCGACGGTTTTAAAAAAATTCTGGGCGGCGCCTTCCTGATTCTGCTGCCAATCGGCTACTATTTGCTGGCGCGAACCGTCGGCTTCATCCAGTTGAAGCTGTTTTCCATTTTGATCCTGCTCGGGATCATCGGCATCTGGCGCTGCCTCGACGGCATCTTTATGATCCTGCGGCCCAATACCGGAGCCAAAGCAGGACTCTGATCACTTCGCCCATCACCCGGCTGGCTCATTCGCCGAGGCGCGCGCGAGAATCAGTGCAGAAACCCGCCGGCCCGGAGAATTCCGATCACCCCGACCATGATCCAGAATACATTCAAGAAAATGTAGGCCGCGTCCCTTTTCAGCAGGGAGCACCACGAAAGGATCACGGCGTCGGTGGTGTTGAAGATCCAGACGAACATGAACGGACTGTGCGGCCCAAGCCAGCTGACCAGGCTGAAGCTGAAGATTCTCATAAGCACGCCGATCATTTCGATGATCTTGATGCGTCCGATGATGAGTTGATTGATTCCATTCATGGGGTGGCAAGAGAGGGCTGCGGTTGAGAGGCAAAACAGGCTGGCGGACCCCACCATGCCTTGCCAAGAAAATGGCAAAACCGGCCTCCAGGTTCTAAAAAATACGCCGATCGGGTCTGCGTCCCGAACGTTGCCAAAAAATTCCACGCCTGTTCTTTTTGTTACTTCGCCGCAGCGAGAGCAGCCGCCCGCTGGCGGGCCTTCTCGACCACTTCCCGGATGGCCGCAACCACCGCGGCAGGTTGATCGAGCGGGATAAGGTGGCTGCTTTTTTCGACGGTGATGTGCGTGCTGTCCGCACAGCGGGAGGCCAGTTCGTTTTGGCATTCCACCCAGAGCGCTTTCCACCGGGCGAAATCCTCGGCGGAGATGGTCGGCGGTGGATTGTTTCCCATGTCACCGGCCGTGAGCACAACCAGCGGAACCTGGGGCAGGGTCTTTGCTTCGCGGAATTGCGTTACACAGTCTTCAAACGTGATGGATTCGCCGTAACACGCCTCCCAATACGTGGTGCGCAGCCGGCACGACCGGTCGACCGCTTGCATGGCAACCGGAAGCCGTCGATTCGTGGGCGGATAGAAAAGACGGAGAATGCCGAGCCGGCTCCAGATTCGTCTGGATTTCAGTTCTGGCAGGTGATCATACATCATTTTCAGCATGGATTCAGGCATCCGCGCGAACTGATCCTCGTGGGACGAATCCACCAAAACCAGGCCTGCAACTTCCTGGGGATACTCGTGCGCAAACAGGCGGACGTTGAGCCCACCAAAGGAATGGCCCACCAAGACGTAGGGTCCGGGAATGCCCGCGTTCGTCAGCAGCGTGTGCAGCTCCTGCACAATCTGGCGGTTAGTCCGTGGAAACGGGCTTGGCTCGCTCCATCCTGTGCCGGCGCGATCGTAGGAACAGACCCGGGCAAATTTCGCCACCTCGGGCTGAACCAGACACCAGTTGATCGAACAATCGCCCAGTCCCGCATCGAGGATCACGGTCGGTCCGCCTTCGCCTGTTGTATTGATGTGCAAATGATAGCCACCGATATCGACGAGCTTTCCAGGCGGCGGAAACTGTCGAGCGTCGTGAGCAGTGGCGATGGCCTGATAGGTCAGGGCCGCCGCCACTGTCACCGCAATCAGCGCAACCAGTGCCAATAATCCGCGTACGATCCAACGCCAAAGCGCATGCCGCGGTCCCGGTTCCGTTGCCGGCGAATCCGTTTGTTCGTTCATAAGACATTTCGAGCGCGTACAGGTCGCTCAACGAGGGTGAAGACTGGCTGTCTCGATGCATAACGCCCGCATCATCCTGCCGCAGAGTCAATCCTTTGCCTTTTCCGGACCGCGCGGCCGTGTGAATTATCCGCTTGCGAGTTGCCCCGAAAAACCGGGCATGATTGCTTTTTTCAGCCATGTCCCATTCCTCGCGCTTTCTTCCGCCCCTCGCTTTCCTTATTTTCACGCTGGCCGCCTTCCCCGCTCTCGCTGGCGAGCGCCTCATCCTCAATTTCAATCCCGACTGGAAATTTGTCCGGGCCGACCCGCCCGGCGGAGCCGCCGCCCCCGATTTCGACGACCATGACTGGACGGTCGTCTCCGCGCCGCATACGTACAATGACACGGACACGTTCGACGACTGGTCCCTTCCCGGCCATCGCGGCGAGCAGAACCAGTGGGGCGGCCGCACCTGGTATCGCAAGACCTTCACCCTGCCCGAGTCATTCAAGGGCAAAAAAGTTTTCATCGAATTCCAGGCGGTGCGCCAGGTCGCGGAGGTTTATCTCAATGGCCGCCTGCTCGGCGTGAGCAAGACCGGCTTCATTCCGTTCGGTTTCGACCTTACGCCTTATTTGCGTTTCGGCACGCCCAACGTCCTCGCGGTGATGTGCGACAACCGCTTCATGAAAGATCCGATGGATCCGAAGTTGCCGCCACAGGCCGCCACGACGGACGCGACCCATCCGAACCTCGGCCAGCTCTCGGCCAAAGTGAACAAATCCATTCCCGAGGACGTCGATCAGATCCGCGCCGATCAGATTCCCTGGAATAATCCGCACTGGCATCCCGCGCACGGCGGCATTTACCGCAACGTCCGGCTCTACGTCACCGATCCCCTGCACATTTCCCTGCCGCTCTACAGCTTTCTCCAGACCGCCGGACCCTACGTCTACGCGACCGACATCTCGGCCGGCTCCGCCAGCCTCCACGTTGAGGTTCCGATCCAAAACGAACGCGCTGCCGATGCCGACGTCGCGCTCCATGTCGAGGTGCTCGATGCCGACGGCAAGACCGTGCTCGCACTCGACCGCGGCGGACATATCGCCGCAGGCGCCCATGACGAGTTCGACGTCGCCGGTGACATCCCTCATCCGCGCCTCTGGGAGCCGGATTATCCCTATCTCTATCGCGTGGTCTGCTCGCTGCGCGCCAGCGGGGAGATCGTCGACTCGCAGGAAATCCCGTATGGCATCCGCACTGTGCGCTGGGATGCGCAGACGGGTTTCTATATTAACGGCCATCATGTGAAGCTCCACGGCTGGGGCCAGAAGCCCACCGACGAATGGCCGGGGCTTGGTGCGGCTCAGCCCGACTGGATGCATTTCTACACGCTGGAACTGATGAAGGAGGCGGGCGGCAACTGGGTCCGCTGGGGCCACTGCGCGTCCGGCGAGACGATGATCGAGGCCGGCGATCGGCTCGGCATCATGGCCGAACAGCCCGGCCTCGACGGTGAATCCGACACGGTCGGCGCCGCCTGGAAAATCCGTGCTGCCGGCTGGCGCGACATGATCATTTATTTCCGCAACCATCCCTCGATCATGATCTGGGAGGGCGGTAACCAGAAGGTCACCCGTGAGCACGCCCAGGAATTGCGCGGCATCATGGACAAGTACGATCCTCACGGCGGCCGGGCCTACGCCCACCGCCGCGCCGACCAGGTCGACGCGGAATACATGGATGTCGGCATCGGCACCGAGGGCGGCCGTGAGATCGGCAGCCTGCCGGTCGTCGAAGGCGAATACGACCGCGAGGAATCACCGCGCCGCGTCTGGGACAATTACTCGCCGCCCAACTTCGGCTATCCTGAGGCCAAGGGCCAGACCTACGACCTCACCTCCGAGGAATACGCGGTCAACGAGGTCGGACAATATGTCCGCAAAATCGGCGCGCCCAATCATTGCGGCGGCGCGAACTGGATTTTCTCCGATTCCACCAGCGGCGGACGCGACGCCGCCGAGGTCGCCCGCGCCGGCGGTGAGGTGGATGGCGTCCGCCTGCCCAAGGAGGCCTACTACGTCTGCCAGACGATGTTCCGCGCCGATCCGCAGGTGCACATCATCGGTCATTGGACCTATCCCGCCGGCACCAGGAAAACCGTCTACGTCGCCTCGAACGGCGATGACGTCGAATTATTCGTGAACGGCAAGTCACTCGGCCATGGCAAAGTTTCCGATCGTTACCTTTTCACATTTCCTGACGTCGCCTGGGAGCCGGGCGAAATCAAGGCCGTCGCCTCTCTTGGCGGCAAAGTCATCGCCAGCGACGCCAAGCATACCGTGGGTCCGCCGGTCGCGCTCCGCCTCACGCCCATTCTCGGTCCGGGCGGCCTCCGCGCCAACGGCTCGGATGTGGCGCTGATCGACGTTGAGGCGGTCGACGCACATGGCGACCGGTGCCCGACGTTCCAGCAACGGGTCGACTTTGCGACAGAAGGGCCCGGCGTCTGGCGCGGCGGTTACAACAGTGGAAAAATTCATTCGATCAACAATTCCTATCTCGATTTGGAGTGCGGCATCAACCGCGTCGCCATCCGTTCCACCCTTACGGCCGGCGCCATCACCGTCCGCGCCCGCTGCGCCGAACTCAAAGCTGCCAGCGTGACGTTCCGTTCTGCGCCTGTGACGGTGACAGGCGGCTATAGTGCGGAAATGCCCGCCACGCCCGACCTGCCTCCCCTCCTGGCGCCTTCCGCCGCGCTTCAGTCCGCTTGGGCGGATATCGGTCAAACGGGATCCTCCTCGAAGCCGCGCGGCCCGGTCATGCTCGGCCGTTTCACCACATCATTCTCTTACTCCGGTCCGACCGGCATCGTCCATCTCGAGCAAAATGCGCAGAACGGGAAAAATATTTACGTCGACCGCGACTATTCCTTCATCGATTTGCCGCCGGAGCTCGCCGGCGCCGACTGGATCCAAGCGGCGGACGCCGATGCCTTTTACAGTGCCGTCGATTTCATCCAGATCGCGGTGCCGGCCGGGACGGCAGTGCTCGCAGCTCATGACGACCGCCTGCCTCCGCCGGCCTGGTTGATAAGCCAGTTCCAGCCGACCAGCCTTTCGCTTATGGTCAACGGCCACCAGATGAAAATCTACCAGCACCGCGCCGAGCACGAGGAGAGCCTCACCCTTGGTCCCAATACCGACGATCCTACCGTCAAGACCGGCGGTCAGATGTACGTTGTTTTCATGCGTGCATCACCGTAACAGATGCCCGCCAATTATTCCCACCGCCATATCACGGCCTTGATGATCCTGGCCGCCGTGGCCGTTTACTTATCGGTTGCCAGCACCTACGTCGAGAATGGGGAGGTCAATGCCGACGAGGGCTTCTATGCCTATGCCTCCTATGCGGCGATGCACGGGCAAATTCCGTATCGTGATTTCGCCTTCACGCAAATGCCGCTTCTGCCTTATCTGCAGGGGCCCATCATGTCGGTGGTGGGGTTCGGCATTCGCCAGCAGCGCTGGATTAATCTCGGTTTCAGCGTTCTGGCGGTGACGATCGGCATGGCCCTCTGGTACCGGTCCCGCCTGCACCCGCTCGCTTGCGGAGCACTGCTTCTGGTTTGGTGTCTCTGCCGGCCGGTAGTATATTATGATACGGTTGGAAAAACCTACGCCGTGTCCATGCTGCTGCTGCTGGCCGCGGGAGGATGCCTATCCTTAACCATTTCACCCCGGCTGAAACTGTGCCTGCTTTCCCTGTTCGGCGTTCTCGTCGTCGGCTGCCGGCTGACCACCGCGCCCTCCATCCTCATTTTATGGTTGGGTCTTGTGGTGATGCATCGAAAAGAACTTTCGTGGGTTTCCCTGATCGGCGTTCCCCTCCTGTTTACCCTGATTTTGCTCGGCCCATTTTTTTATTTCAGTCCCTCTAGTTTTATATTCTGGAATTGGTCTTACCATCTGCAAAGCGTTTATGAGGCTCACCGATGGTGGATCCTATCGAAGTCGTTTAAGATGGCTCCAGGCGTGGCCCTGCTCGGGCTTGTCGGCATCGGCCTATTGGTGGCGAAGCGCGGCACGGCTGGCGTGGCCGGCGGATGCCTTTTTTTGGCCGGTATCATCGGCTGGCTGTTCAATGTCGGTTCGCCCGGAATTTATGCGGAATATGGCGTTCCCTATCTCACCTTGATCCTGGTGGGAAGCGGCTTGCTGTTGAGTCAGACCTCTTGGTCGGCTATCAAGCTGGCGGCGGTTTGTGTCGGGGCACTGGCCCTTACCCCGGCGGGATCAACCGACGAACAAATCATAGGCAATAAATACCTCGATCTGCTGGATCATACCGCCGCTTATATACAAAGTTGCACAAAGCCCGGTGACGTGGTGTTAACCTCCATGCCGGAAGTTGCCCTGGCGGCAAACCGTCCGATCTTTCCCGGGCTGGAAATGGGCAAGTTCGGTTTGACCGCGGAGATGGATGACGGGGCAGCGGAGGCCAAAAGAATCATCACCTTTGAGCAATTAATTTCGGCCGTCGACCATCAGTCCGCCCCGGTCATCGTTTTATCGAACTTCCATCGCTGGAATTTTAGTTGGTCTGTCCCCAGCTTGAAAATATTTACAACCGACTTTTATCAAAGGTTCTCAAAAACGCTTTTTCAGCACTATGACTGCGTGGGGAAGAACCGGTATTTTCTCATCTTCCGGGTTCATGATCCCAATATCAAACCAATCCCTCTCGACATAAAAGACATGTAATTACCGCCATTCGTGCCGCGGGTAGCGGCGGGAGAGTTCGGCCTTCACCTTGGGATACATGTCGCGCCAGAAAGTGGTCAGGTCGTCGGTTACCTGGATCGGACGCTGATTAGGCGCAAGTACTTCGATTTTCACCGGCACCCGGCCGTGACCGAGGGTGAACTTCCCCTCCACGCCGTAAAGTTCCTGGATGCGCGCGCTCAGCACCGGCGGCCCCTCCTTGTTGTAAGTGAGGCGTGAGCGCCGGCCGTTGGCCATGGTCAACCGTTCCGGCAGATAATCGTCGATCACGGCCAGCTGCTCGGCCGTCAGCCAGTCGCGCAGGACCGGCATCACTTCCTTTTTCATCACCCCGCGCGCGCTCGTCTCGCCGTAACAAATTTGCTCGATCAGCGTGGCGCGGTCCGCCTCGGTGATCGGATTTACTTCCAGTTCGGGAAACCACTCCGCCAGACGGTTCACGCGGACGATCCACTGTTCGACGCTCTCATCCCACGCCTCGATCTTGATCCGCCCCGCCAGGACCTCGCGAGTGAGCAGGGCCGCGGCCTCGTCGGAAAAAACATCCTCGCTGCCCGCCCTGGCCTCCAGCACCAGGTCACGGAAACGCCGTTCGCGCCGCGCGACCACGCGTTTCGCCTGCTCGTCGTAAACCACGCCCTGCGCCATCCGGTAGTCGTCCGGAAAAAGCTCCTTCAACCATTCCTCATCGATCGCCGTGGCCAGGCTGAGCAGAACGTTGACCTCGCCGCCCCGGCCCTCGACTTCGCTGACCTCCGCCGCGACCAGCAGCGGTGCCTTGTGGATGGCGCTCTCGCGGGCGAGCACGCCGCGCCGGTGGTGCACGAGTTCGCAGCGCAACGTGCCGGCATCGAGCCGCCGTGCCACATGGTCGGAAAAACCGGCGAGAACGCATTTGCGCACGGCCGCGCCGTCCACCCGCCGTTCCGTGATATCGAGACCTTCCCGGCCGGCAATTTCCAAAAATTGCTCGAAGAGCGGCCCGACCTGCCGCGCCGCCTGGGCGTGAATGCCGAGCCGCCGGCAAGCGTCGAGATTGTAATTGTTTTTATCGGCGTAGCGCCAGGCGCGCATGAGCAGGAAAAAATCGCTCTCATGCTCCTCGCCGAGGAGATCCTCGCGCGCCTCACCGACTTCCTTCGGCCCGCCGCGAAGGAGAAAATTCCGTCCCTGGGTCAGCGCGGCCATGAGCGCGACCGGACGCACGCAACCGCGCGTGTCCGCCTCGAGCAGCATGCGGGCGTAGCGCGGATGCACCGGAAAACGCAGCATCTTCCGTCCGGTTGCGGTGACGGATTTTTTCTCGCCCGCAATTGCACCGAGATCGGCCAACAGCGTCTCGGCGCGCTCCAGCGCGCGCGGGTCCGGTTTCTCCAGCCAGGGAAATCCGGTCACGTCGTCGATGCCGCTGGCCTTGAGCGTGAGCACGACCTCGGCGAGGTCGAGGCGTTTCACCTCCGGCAGTTCCTGCGCCGGTCGGTGTCCGTGCTCGCGTTCCGTCCACAGGCGCACGCAGACGCCGGGCGCGGTGCGGCCGGCCCGCCCGGCGCGCTGGTCGGCGCTGGCCGCGGAAATTTTCTCGATCAGCAGGGTGTTGATGCCGCGATGCGGATCGTAGCGGGCCATGCGGGCCAGCCCGCAGTCGATCACGGTCGTGACGCCGTCGATGGTCAGCGACGTTTCGGCGACATTGGTCGAGACGATGATCTTGCGCGAATCATAGCGTGCCACCGCCCGGTCCTGCGCCTCGGGCGGAAGCTCGCCATGGAGCGGAAATGAAATGAAATCGCGGAGCGTACGCTCGCCCTGCACCGCCTGGACCGTACGGCTGATCTCATAGGCGCCGGGCATGAAAACAAGCAGGTCGCCCGTCGTCTGTGCGGCGATCCGCACGCATTCGCGCGCCGCCACGTCCCAGACCGGCTCCCGCTCGAAATCGACCGTCTTGGGCAGGTATTCGATCTTCACCGGAAAGCTGCGGCCCTGCGAGGTGAGCGTCTCGCAGGGGGCGAGGTATCCTTGCAGCGCCGCGGCATCGAGCGTCGCCGACATGACGATGATTTTGAGGTCGGGCCGCGTGGACTGCTGGATCTGCAATGCGCGCGCGAGCGAGATGTCGCCATAGAGATGCCGCTCGTGAAATTCGTCGAAAACCACCGCGTTGACGCCGCGCAGCGCGGCATCGAACGACATTTGCCGGAGCAGAATGCCTTCAGTGACAAAACGGATGCGGGTCCGCTCGCTCACCCGCGATTCGAGGCGGATCTGGTAACCGACCGTCTCGCCGAGCGGTCCGCCCACCTCCTCAGCCACGCGCTTGGCGAGCAGACGTGCCGCCAGCCGCCGCGGCTGCAACACCACGATTTCGCCGCGCTCGCCGAGCAGGCCATGCCGCAGCAGCATCTGCGGAATCTGGGTTGATTTACCCGAGCCGGTCGGCGCCTGGACAATGAGCCGGCCCGACGCGCGCAGGGCGGCGACGACGGCAGACTCGAGTTCATAGATGGGCAGATCGCGCGAAGGCATGAAACCCACCAGCGTCCGGTTCGCACCGCCGGTGGCAAGTCTGGGAATAACCCGCGCGTAAAACTACTCGCAAGTTATTCACATCACCCCGAGCCGTGAACAAGTTGTGAAGAAGAAAACCTTCCGTTCTTCCGCTCCCTCTCGCAACGTCGTGGCGTTCCTTGATAGAACAGTCGCAGCGCGGCGGCCTGAAAAACCCGCCGAAGGCACGACTGGGATAATCCCGGGCGACCGGGGAAAGATTGACCACAGCTGGTGCGGGCAATCCCTTCCGACGCGCGCAAGCGCGTTTCCGGCAGGCAAATATCACCAGTTCCTCTGGACGGTGTCGTGACCGTTCAGTTCACACACGAGTAGGAGCTGTGCGACGAGCCGCGATCAGAAACCGCGTGCGAGCCGAGTCAGGCCCACAGGACGTTTCGACCTGTGCGCCGACGCAGTTACCCAGAGGGTTATGGTTGCTACTGCGCAGACCAGAACGCAGCCGCGTTTCCCGGCGGGCCGACCCCGCCAAAAGGTTCCAGCCTTCGCAGGCTTGGGGCGCGCAACGGAAACGAGGCGGCGGGGAGCGAACGGGCCAGGCAAAGCCCGCCAAACCTCCTCAACAGGGCGGTGCGAAAAACCGCATCACCCTACTGCAAGCCCAAAGCGACCTGAGAGTTAAGAGGTCAGACCCGTAGTGCGGGGCCAACGCCCGGTCAAAAGCCGGGGCCGTCCCCGCGACAAAGGTGCCGACGCGAATCACGTCTTTGCAGGCGTGTCTGCACCCCGTCCGGCGTGTCCGCCACTGGCAAGTGGTGGCCGAACCGGGCGAAGAGGCCTCACTCGATAGACCGCAGCCGGCAACGGCCGCGGCGATCCCGCCATGAGATCGAAAACTTCGCATGCCGCGGAGAGTGGCGTCGGGGAGCACACGGCCCGCGAAAGCGAGGCGCCCAACAGTGTGCGACCGGGAAAGAGCGCGTGGCGAACGCCGACCCCCAAGTTTGGCCCCGGGACCGCGAGGTTCCGGGGCCTTCTTGTTTCCAAACCGAAAGAAAACCGCCGTTGCCGGGGAATCAATTCGGTCCCGCCGGCACGGGAAAATCCAGCGTCACCACCACCGGCCGGTGATCGCTCGCCGCCGCCGTCTCCGGCGAATCGAAAATTCTCGCCCGTCCTCCCCGCACCGCGGCGCGCAACGCCGGCGAAACCAGGATATGGTCGAGGGCGGAATAAACCTGCTCCTTGGCGTAGAATTCGGTCCAGACCTCGCCGTGCGCATCGACCGCCGGCAGAACGAACGCCGCGTCGGTCGCTCCGCGCCGCAGAAAATACTGCACCGGCTTGCCCGCCGTGCCTTCATTGAAATCGCCGACGATAAGAAAACGTGCCGTCGCCGGCACAGGGAACTTTTTCAGGATGGCATTGCGGATGGCCGTGGCCTCCCCCGCCCGGGCCCGGGCCGAGAACATATCGTCAGCACGCTCGGTAAAACGGCTTTTCAGGTGCAACGCCCACACCGTGATTTCGCCATCGACCGTGGCAAATGTCGCTTCGAGCACGCCGCGCCGGACTTTTTCCCGGCCGCCGAAATAGGGAAAATCCAAATCGACATGCGGCGTGGCCGATTTCCACGGACGTTTGGACAACAGCGCCACATGCCGGTCCGGATCCGGCCCGTCGAGAAGAAAGACATAGGGATAATCGATACCCTCCCTCGCCAGATCGCGCCGCAACTCGTCGAGGTACGGCTGCGGCCCCATTTCCTCCAGCATTAAAATATCGGCGTGCAGGGCGCGGATGACGGCACGCAACGCCGTCTTCTCCGTTTCCGGCTTGGGATAGGCCTTTTCATAGCCGTCCGCCGTCATCCGATCAGACAAATTGTAGTTCTCAATATTATAGGTGGCGACAACAAGAGTTTCGCCGCGCGCCGCGAGGACGGCGAAGCAGAGCCCGAAAAGAAGCCGGACGGCGGTTTTCACGGAAAGGGCAACCTCCTTCCGTCTAAGCGGTCGGGTTCAGATTTTCAATAGCGCCTGTTCGCGCTCCGTCACCGTCGGATGGGAGTAATAAAACCCGCTGAAGAGCGGATGCGGCGTGAGATTGCTGAGGTTTTTCTGGGCGAGCTTGTGCAGCGCGCCGACCATCGGCGCCGGCGCGCCCACCGCCTTGCGGGCGAAAGCGTCCGCCTGATACTCATGCCGTCTGGAGAAATAATTTCCGAGGGGCGTAAACCAGAATGTGACCAGGCCGCCGAGCAGGCCAAAGAGCAGGAACGCCGGCGCCAGCGCACCCGGCGGAAATCCGAACGCCGCGGTGAACCAGCCGCTTTGCGCCAGCCAGGCGAGCGCGCCAAATCCGCCCAGTTGCAACACCGCCGATACGGCCAGCATCCGCGGAACGTGACCGAGCCGATAGTGGCCGATCTCGTGCGCCAGCACCGCCTCGAGCTCGTCCGGCGTGAGCTGCGCGATCAGTGTATCGAACAGGACAATTCGGCGAAAGCGCCCAAAACCGGTGAAGAAGGCGTTGGAATGGGCCGACCGTTTCGAGCCGTCCATCACCTGGATGGTCCGGGCCCGGAAGCCAGTCCGGTCCGCCAGCGTCATGAGGCGCCCCCGCAGGTCACCTTCCGGCAGCGGCGTGAGCTTGTTGAAGAGCGGCAGGATGAGTTTGGGATAAAGCACCATCATCAGCAGCTGGAAGGCAAAAAGCAGGCCCCAGCCCCACAGCCACCACGCGCCGCCGGCGGCGCGCACCAGCGCGAGCAACGCCCAGAGCAGCGGGAATCCGATGGCGACCCCCAGGGCAAGCCCCTTCAACTTGTCCGTCAGCCACAGTCGCGGCGTGCTTTTGTTAAAACCGAACTTCTCCTCGAGGCGGAATTGCGCCCACCATTCGAACGGAAGGCCCGGCACCCCCAGCAGCCCGCTCGCGAGGAGAATGAACGCCGCCCCGCTCCAAGCCGCGCCCGGCGCCCAGGCGTCCACTCGGTTGAAAAGCCACGGCAGCACCCCGCTGAAAACCGCCAGCGCCAGCACGCCCGCGTCGAACGCCATCTCAATTCGGCCAAAGGAATTTTTTTCCAGCGTGTAGGCCACCGCCTTGGCATAAGTCGTCCCGTCCACGATGGTGGCGACAGCCGGCGGCGGCGCGCCTGCATGGCGGCGGACCTCCCGGCGGTTGAAGGCATTGAGACCGAGTTCGGCGGCTAGGCGCAGGACGATGAGGGCGGCGGTGACGAGAAGAACCATGCTTTCAATTCAACCGGTTTTTCGCCCGGGCCAACTGAAATCCTGGGTACATCTCCCCGGACCGGCGGCCGGCGTCGCACTTTTGATTGAAAAGCCCGCCAGCCAGCCCAAACTTGTTCCCATGGAAGCAAAGGAAGCCAAGGAGTCCAAGTTAAGCTTCGAAACCGCCCTCGCCGGACTCGAAGCCATCGTTGAGTCAATGGAATCCGGCGATGTGCCGCTGGCCGACCTGCTGGCCAAGTTTGAGGAGGGCAACAAGCTGCTCAAAATTTGCGAAGGCCGGTTGAAGGACGCGGAGATGAAGATTGAACAGCTGAAGAAGCAGAATGGCGGGGCCGTTTTTGCCAAGTTCGAGCCCGAGCGCGGCGAAACCTGAATTGCTTCCGTCGCCGATTCGCCCACGATCGTTTCTTTTCCATGAGCGACTCCTCTTCCCGTCTGCTCGAAGGCATCCGCGGTCCCGCCGATGTCAAAGCCCTCCCGGCCGATCAGCTCCCACGCCTGGCCCAGGAAATTCGCGACGAAATCATCGCGGTGACGTCGCACCATGGCGGTCACGTCGGCCCCAACCTCGGCGTGGTCGAGTTGACCATTGCGCTGCACCGGGTCTTTTCCACGCCGGAGGACCAGATTTTGTTCGACGTCTCGCACCAGGGTTACGTCCACAAGCTCCTTACCGGCCGCAACAACGGCTTTTTCGAAAAGCTGCGCCAGACTGGCGGCGCCAGCGGTTTTCTTTCCCGTTCTGAAAGCGAGCACGACGCCTATGGCGCGGGCCACGCCGGTACCGCTCTCAGCGCGGCGCTCGGTCTCGCCGCCGCCCGCGATCGCCGCGGCACGCACGAGCACGTCGTCGCGGTCTGCGGCGACGCCGCCTTCACCTGCGGCATCACCCTCGAAGCGCTCAACAATGTCACCAGCACGACCAAGCGCCTCATCGTCATCCTCAACGACAACGAATGGTCCATTGCCAAGAATGTCGGCGCCATTCCCCGCTACCTCAACCAGCTCTCGACCAGCCCCACTTACAACAAGGTCCATGCCGATCTCGAGGCCTTCTTCACCAGCTTTCCCGTCGGCGTGAAAATGAACCGCATCTACCAGCGCTGGAAGCTCGAGACCAAGGATTTCTTTGTCGGCTCCTCCCTTTTCGAGAAATTCGGCCTGCGCTATCTCGGCCCGATCGACGGGCACAACATCGATCGCCTCGTCCGCAATCTCGAGTTCGCTGCCCATTGCGAGCAACCCGTGCTCCTCCACGTTCTGACCAAAAAGGGCCTGGGACTCGAGGCCGCGCGACAGCATCCGGAAAAATTCCACGGCCTCGGGCCGTTCGATCCGGTCAGCGGCGAAAGCAAAAAGCCCGCGGCCGGCGCTCCGCCCAATTATCAGGATGTTTTCGGCCAGGCGCTCACGCGCTTTGCCAAAGCCAACCCGTCCATCGTCGGCATCACTGCCGCCATGCCACCCGGCACCGGCCTGAACCATCTCGCCGCCGCCTGCCCCAAACAATTCTTCGACGTCGGCATCGCCGAGGAGCACGCCGTGCTTTTCGCCGCCGGCATGGCGCTGAAAAATTTCCGGCCGGTCGTCGCCATCTATTCCACCTTTCTCCAGCGCGCCTACGATCCGATCATCCACGACGTCGCGCTGCAAAACCTGCCCGTGGTCTTCTGCCTCGACCGCGCCGGACTTTCGCCCAACGACGGTCCGACCCACCACGGTCTTTTTGATCTCGCTTATGCGCGCTGCGTGCCCAACTGCGTCCTGATGCAGCCGAAGGACGAAGACGAGCTGGTCGATATGCTCCACACCTCGCTCCAGCTCCCCTCACCCACCTTCATCCGCTACCCGCGCGGCGCCGGCACCGGCGTGACGATCAAGGAAAATCCCGCCGTCCTGCCAGTCGGCCAGGCGGAAGTCCTCCGCCAGGGCTCCAACATCATGATCTGGGCGCTCGGATCCATGGTTCAGGATGCGCTCAAGCTCGCCGCTCGCCTCGCCGAGGAAAATCTCAGTGCCGGCGTGGTCAATGCCCGTTTTGTCAAGCCGCTCGACCGCAATCTCCTGCTCAGCCAGGCCGCGGTCGTGCCCCTGCTCGTGACCATGGAAGACCACGTTCTCTCCGGCGGATTCGGCAGCGCCGTGCTCGAGACCCTGCAGGAGGCGGAATGCCCCGCCGCGGTCGAACGCATCGGCTGGCCGGACAAGTTTATCGAACACGGCACCAGCGTGGAAAACCTCCGCGCCGCGCACGGCCTTGCGCCGGACGACATCTACCGCCGCGTGCTCGACCGCTGGCGCCATCTCAGCCACGAACGCGTCTCCGCCGACGTGTAAGCTCTTGTAGGCCGGTCGAGGCCGGCCAGCTGGTGCGGGCGGAGGGAATCGAACCCTCCTGTTTTTCTGCCATTATCATTCTTATTTTGGCATCAACAATACCAGATGGTGGCTTTTTGGTGGCCTATTTTCTCATTTGCCTGATGGAAAGTCGCGTACGCCGGCCGGCCTAGTGGTGCGCAGGTTGTGGTTGTGGTTCTTATGCGTCTATTCCAGCAATGAGGAGTCGGCCGGCACGCTCCTTCGCACTTGGGCAAGATCCGCCAAACGCTCTAAGTCACGATGATCCTTCCAAAAGTCGAATTTTCCAGGTGAAGGTCGGAAGCACTAAGTGAACGGCAAACCATTAACTGGAATGTTAACTTCAGCAGAAGTTAACCTAAATTTTTGTTCACCGCTCATGGCGATGCCCAGGCATCTCGCGGAACCTCAGATACCGCCGGTACGCAGAAGGACCCGCTCCGCGAATGGCTCAGAAATGCCGCCAGCTAGCCCTTTATTCCAATCGCGCATATAAATTCCGTCATCGTACGGCCCAAATAAGTCATCGCAGTGAGGTTATTCAATAACGCGCGCCCCTCGCGGACTAAAATTTCCAAAAATGGAAAAATCATAGCCGAACAATTGTAAGTTATTTACTATAAATGTGAAACATCACACCCGCCTTTGCTTTCGATCTCAGGCCCTTCCAAGCGCTGCGACGGTACACGACGGCATGCGACGGCATTTTTTTTCATACCGTCGTGGTGATTTTCACTCGTGAATTGATGTGGCGCGACGATACGACGGCATTTTCTTAATATACGGCATATGGCACACCATACGTACATATGCACGCATACGCGCGCACACGTGAAAAAACCCGAAAATGCCGTAATGCCATCGCACAGCATTCAAGACTTTATTTATTAACGCCTTAAGTGCTATGGGCATTCTCACGCCATGCCGTAATTACCGTCGTGGCGACCTGTGGGGAGCAAAAACTGCGACAAAATAGCCCTTCAAAGGCCTATTGGCGGGATTAAATTCAGCATTTTTAACTCGTCCAACACGCAAAATGCGCCGGGGGCGCGTGCAGCCACGGAGGCTATCGCCGCCGCGCATGTAGAGCTCGGTAAACGTCAAGAAGGAGCTGAAAAGCGACTCGGCCTTTTCCCCTTTTACTTCGGCTGCGGCTTTGACGCGGAGCGATCGGTCGTGCTGAATCACTTTCCTCTGCATGAATGACGCCCCAGCCCTTGCGCCCTTGCCGTATCATCGCCAGATCAGAGATTATCTGAAGGAGCGGGAACAAGAGTTGTGGAATTGGTTCGCCTCAGCCCGCGCCAAGGAAGACTACGCGGAGGCGCTCCGCCTCAGCCTTCTTAAATCCACCTATCGGCTCGCAGCCACGGATCATCCGGAGCTATATTCACATGTCGCAGCTGCTTGCCAGGGCCTGCAACTGGATGTGCCGGTTACCCTGTATCAAGCCCAGGTCGCTTCCGCTCAAGCCAACGCGGCCATTTATTTCCTGCCTCACGAGGCGCATATCGTTTTGAGCGGTCCAATCAGCACGTTGTTAAACTCCACTGAGTTGACGGCGGTATTTGGGCACGAATTGGCCCATTTCTTTTTATGGCAGGCAGAAAATGAAGATTTTCTGATCGCTGATCGAATTCTTCAGGCTGTTGGCAATGATGCCAGAGCCCAGCCAACTCATCTCGAAACAGCTCGGCGCTACCGGTTATACACCGAAATTTTTGCCGACCGCGGAGCGATGCATGCGACCAAAGACCTTCCCGCGGTGGTTGCTTCACTGGTTAAAACCTCCACCGGATTGACTACGGTTAGCGGAGAGAGCTACCTCGCGCAGACGGCGGAAATTTTTTCAAAATCAGCGGTCAAAACCGCCGAACTTTCCCATCCTGAGGCCTTCATCCGCGCACAAGCACTTTCACTTTGGGCTACGCAGACAGAGGAGGTAGACGGGATGATTGCCGCCATAATCGCAGGCAAACCCTCGCTCGATGAATTGGATCTCGCAAGCCAGCATGAAATATCGCGCCTTTCCCAGCGTTTTCTCTCGCAACTGCTACGTCCGCGATGGTTTCGCAGTGAGCCCGTGCTCGCGCACGCGCGGCTTTATTTTCCCGACTTTTCCCCCGCAGAAGCGGAAGACCTCACGCTCATTGATGCGCTAAAAAATACAGGCACGTTGCTACAGGACTATTTTTCCTACCTGCTGCTCGATTTCGTGCACATTGATCGCGACTTGGAGGACCTGCCCTTGGCCGCTTCCCTGCAGTGGGCTGAATGCCTTGGCGTTGCGCCACATTTTGAAAAGCTCGCCGTCAAGGAGCTCGGCCTCAAAGCCCGCGACCTTTCAAAATTAAAGCCCCGGATAGCCGAACTCCTGACTTCGGCAGAAAAAATCACATGACTATCCCGGCCGAAGAATCGCCTTTTTTCAGGTTACTGCGCCAGGGCGTTCAAAGCGGCGGCTTTGAAACCGATGATGCCATCGGCATCTTACTGCCGCTCTTCCGGCAGGTGGTATCGGCCCATGAACGCGGACTGGTGGCGCCATTGCGCGGGACGGACGCCTTTCAATTAAATGAAGAAGGAAAATTTATCTTCGACGAAGCTCAACTAGCACCGCCAGAACGGAATCTTGCCAAGGTCGAGCAGATGGTTCGTTCGCGCAGCCATGCCGTTCAGATTGTAGGTGAGTCCAGTCAGACAACTGACCTAGCCGAAGGCCAACATTCAGTTTCTCGCTCGGATATCGGAAATCCTGAAGAGGTCCCCACCAAGCCGGTTTTTCTTCCTGGATATCAGGGATGGGAACATGCCGTCGGGCATCATGATCCCGTGACCGATATTTTCTCTCTTGGTCTCTTGCTTGCCAGTTTCGCCTGTGGCCTCGATTTTACCGATCGCAATGATCTCGAATTATTTGTCGGTCATCGTGACAATCTTTTCGCTGTAAACGCGCGGCTGCATCCGGTTCTGGCCAATGTCATCGTGCAGATGACCGAACTGGACCGCCATCGGCGAGCGCAAGACTTGGGCCAGTTGGTGCGGTGGCTGGAAAACTACCGCGACCAACCGGTCGATCTCGATCTTTCGCAAATTCAGGCAGGCGGATCGGTTGATCGGCGCAAATTGATCCATACCCACTTGCGCGACCGGTTGTTTGAAATATCCCGGCGCAACCGGCTGATCTATTTCAAATCGAACCTGCAAACTCTCAACCTCACGATCGCGTCGGTGCCGTTGGTGATGGACGTGCGCAACATCCGGCTTGAGCAGCTGTTTGTCTGGCATCCACAGCTCGCATCCGCCATTTCGAGCGGCGAATCGTTGGCCCTCGGCAAGTATCTGCGCCTTGAAGACGCTCCCTACATTCCCGGCGTGCTCGATAAGATCATCGCCGAGGCTCGGCGGGATCGTGCGGAGTATGGTTTTGCCCAACTCCGCCTCGTCCTTTGTTTTCTGCGCTGGCATAACCTCAAGGACACTCCGCAGGAACGCATTCACTCGCCCTTGCTCCTTCTACCGGTCGAGCTCAGCAAGCGAAAGGGGGTTCGCGACCAGTATGTACTGGCTCCTACCTCGACCGAAGCTGAGGTAAATCCGGCCCTCCGACACCATCTTAAGACTCTGTATGGAATAAATCTGCCGGAGTCTATCGACCTTCAGGAGACTTCACTTGATTCGCTGTACGATACGCTGCAAACGCAGATCCGGTCCTCCGAGCCGAGCGTAACCCTGGAGAAGGTCGACCGGCCGAAAATTGAATTGATTCACGCCCGCGCGCGGCAACGCCTCGATCAATGGAAACAACGCCAACGGTTGCGGCCGGCGCCCAAGGCTAGCGCCTCCGTCGAATACAGTTACGACCGCGAGAACTATCGTCCGCGCGGATTGCAGCTCTTCCTCCA
>Ga0070741_10007916_pt1 | contig 21656 bp, 12 predicted proteins | sample Coa_R1_4_FD_66440 | JGI IMG/M metagenome (GOLD analysis project Ga0070741, IMG submission 66440) | Surface soil microbial communities from Centralia Pennsylvania, which are recovering from an underground coalmine fire - Coalmine... | ecosystem: Environmental > Terrestrial > Soil > Unclassified ... | reverse complement strand
CTTTGGGCTTTTCCTCGGGTTCATCTTCCTCGCTCTCGACCTCGGTGGTGCCGACGGCGTCGACGGTGCCGAGGGCGCCGAGGCGGCGTTGGCGCAAGGCCCCTTCGCGTTCCAACTGGGCCTGAGCCTGAACGGTGAAGCGGGTCCAGGGGATGGCCTCGAGGCGGGTCTTGGGGATGGGTTTACCGGTTAATTCACAAATCCCGTAGGTATTCTTTTCGATGCGCTTGAGCGCCTCTTCGATTTCGTAAATGGCGTCCTGGTCGGAGGACAACAGGCTCAGCGCGAAATCGCGGTCGAAATTATCGGTGCCGGAATCCGCCATGTGCAGGCTGTAACCGGCCATTTCCTGGGCGGATTCCTTGGCCAATCCATTCATCTGGCGCACGAGCTGGTCCCGCAGCTCGATCAACCGATGGTAAAACTTGGACCATTCGGCTTTAATTTTAACTTCGCCGTTCTTCCTGACTCGCACCTCGTTCCCGCCGACGGGCCGGCCGAGGATGGACGCCGCAGTAGCGGAGGCATGGGGTTTGTTGGCCGCCGGGCTCTTCTTGGTTGGCTCTTTTTTCTTCGTTGTCACAGCACAAAACTACCAGATTCTCAGACTATTACGTTCTCGCCAGGAGCAACACTCCCTTTTGAGAGTGCGCGAATGTAGCAAAGGAAACTAAATATACCATACTAAATTTCAAAAAATTTTGTCCGGGGTGAAGCACCCGCAATCCCTTGGTAAAACAGCGTAAGCGATAGGAAGTTCCGCCTCCCGAGAGCCCTGCTCTGCTGTTCGGCGGGGCTTCTCAGCCCTTTTCGATACACGCGTAAGCGTTGTGATTGTGAATGCTTTCGTGGTTCTCCGCTTCCACCTTGTACCAGGTCACATCCGGATGCGCGTTCAGCTTGAGGGCCACGTTTCGCACGAGGTCTTCCACAAAGACCGGGTTTTCATACGCCCGCTCAGTGACCGCCTTTTCATCCTGCCTTTTGAGCAGCCCATAGAGTTCGGAGCTAGCCGAGCTTTCGATAATCGCGATCAAGTCCTCAATCCAGACCGCCTTGCGCGAGCGGATCTGCACCGTAACCTCGCCGCGTTGATTGTGAGCCCCGTAAGCCGCAATGGCTTTCGAGCAGGGGCACAAGGTTGTCACCATTGCCTTGACGGTGAGTACGAAGTCGATCTCCCGGCGCGAGGCGGTGGCGTCGAATCGGGCGACATAATCCATCACGCTCTCTCCTCGGGTGACGGGAGCTTGTTTGACCATGAAGTAGGGGAATTCAATCTCAAGGTGGGACGTAGCGGCCGAGAACTTCTCCTGCATGGCCAACAGGATGTCCTCGATATTCTCAACGTGAATGACATTGCCGTGGGCATTGAGCACTTCGATGAAGCGGCTCATATGGGTTCCTTTGAACTCTTTGGGGAGATCCACGAACATGCCAATCAGCGCCACCGTATTTTGCACGCTGCGCTTTTTGTCTCTGACCGTAATGGGGAAGCGCAGGCCACGAACCCCGACTTTATCAATCCGCAGCTCGCGGTAATCGCGTTCGCTCTGCTTATCGTGCAGTGGGTGCATGGGAGTGAGGCCGGCTTTGGCGCCGCGGCCATTGCCGCGCGGACTTCTCGGCGAGGCTGGCTTGCGGGGCGCCTGGCGCGACCCTATCGATTCATTCTCAACCGGCTTAAACACAGCCTTAAAACGTAGCAGGGAACACTGGGATTGCAAATTAGGCTTTCTGCTTAGTGATGCTTATGCTATCGCTTCGTCGCATGAGGAGATCCGTTCGAGGCCAATGCGGGCGAATCGTTGCGGTTGCGCTCCTTTTGGCCCTGTGTGCGCGCGGCGAAGTGTTTCGAATCGCCACCTTTAATTTGGAGAATTATTTGGATAGCGCCGCCGGAACCCGCCCGGCCAAATCCAAAGAATCCAAAGCCAAAATCCGGGAAAGCATCCTGGCGCTGCGGCCGGACGTCCTGGCCGTGGAAGAGCTGGGCAGCGCCAGTGCGCTGCTGGAATTGCGCGACTCGTTGCGGGAGGCGGGCTTGGACCTCGAACACTGGCAACTCCTGGTTGCGGGCGAAGCGGATATTCACGTGGGTCTGTTGAGCCGGTTTCCCTTCAGTGCGAGCAGGCCCCACACCAACGAGACCTTTTTGCTGGACGGACGCCGCTTTCATGTCAGCCGTGGCTTTGCGGAGGTCGATATCCAGGTCAATCCGGCGTACCGCTTTACGCTCATCGCCGCCCATTTGAAATCCAAACGCGCGTCAGCCCTCGCCGACGAGGCGCAGATCCGCTTGGAAGAAGCCAGATTATTGCGGGAGAAAATCGACTCGGTACTGACGGCCAATCCCAACGCGAACCTGGTTGTGCTGGGGGATTTCAATGATACCAAAGACTCGGAATCGACTAAAGCAATCCTCGGGCGAGGTAAAACTCGGTTGGTGGATACCCGGCCGGCGGAAAAGAACGGGGATGGTTCTCATGAAGGTGCCGAGCAGGAGAACCGCACGATCACCTGGACCCACTATTACGCCAAGGAGGACAGCTATCGCCGGATTGATTTCATACTGTTGAGCCGGGGCATGGCGCAGGAGTGGCTGGCGGAGGGAACCTATGTGCTGGCACTGCCTAATTGGGGGGTGGCTTCGGACCATCGACCGGTCGTTGCGGCATTCGAAGCGCAGGACAAATAGACGGCTTCAGGGACAATCGCGTCGCAGCAAGCCTGGGGCTTTCTTTCGGTGCCCCTTTTGGACCCAAGCCAGGCCCGTCGCGGCTCCCACGAAGAAGGCAAGCCCCAAAAAGCCCAAAGGCCGTGGGTCGGGGGCATCGGCTCGAGTTTGGAGCGGCCGCTTTGGCGGACAGTTGCGGCGGATGGTTGCGCCGCCGGGCGGCCGCCTCGATTTGTTCCTGGCGCGGCATACCCTGTTCGGCTCGCTCGAAGTCGGTGATCCGCACGGCGTATTTGCTTGGCTCGAATCGCGCGCCGCGGTATCGGGCATATACCTGGGTGAACTCGGCGCCAAAATAAAGGATCACCGAAGCATAATAGATGTAGAGCAAAATTACCACGAACGCACTGCCCGCCCCGTAGGCGGAGGTGGTTGCTTCCCGGGCCAGGTAGACACCCAGAAGGAATTTGCCAACGGTGAAGAGAAAGGCCGTGCCCACCGCGCCGATACCGACATCTCGCCACCGGATTTTCACGTCCGGCAGAACCTTGAAAATCATCGCAAACAGAAGAGAAATGACGGCGAAATTCATCGCGTCATTTAAAAAGGGCACCAGCCACGCCGGCAGGGCGACCTTCGCGCCAATATAGCCGGCGAAAGCGACCACGAAGGCCGACAGAGCCATTGAGACCAGCAGGACAAACCCCACCCCCAATACCATGGCCATTGAGAAGAAGCGGTCGCGGATGAAAGCCCCAATATTCTTGCCCGGCTTTGGAGTCACTCCCCAAATGGTGTTGAGCGAGTCCTGGAGCTGGCCAAAAGCACCGGTAGCGCCAATGACCAGCGCGGCGGCCCCCAGCACCGTGGCCCAGATACTGCCGCCGGTGTGCCGAGCGCTCATCATCGAGCTGATCATGCTGGCCGACTTTTCGCCAACATAAGACCGCATTTGCTGGACCACTTCCCGACGAACCGCATCCTCGCCAAATACAACGCCCGCCAGGCCAACCGTCAAGACCAGCAGCGGTCCGATGGAGAAGATGGCGTAGTAAGCTGTAGCCGCTGCCAAACGCATGGCACGGTCCTGCAAAAACTCGTTGACAGTTTCCTTGGTTGTCGCCTCAAGGAACTTCCAGTTAACGCTCATTTTTCTTCCAGTCTCGCGCTCAATACCCGGTCGTGCCAGTTGCGCCAGTACCCTCATTCGCAGCGCGGCGTTGCTCAACCCGGTTGTCGCCCTCGGTTTTATCAGGTAATCCCCCTAGCCAAAGTTCAAAGGAAGGTCATTGAAAAAGACGGTCTGGATGCGAAAGTTCATTAAGGAATTCAGGGAGGCTGGTTGAATCTGCCAATGCCAACCGCAAAACGGAGACGAGCAATATATGGAAACATCAGTATCGCCGCAAACCTCGATCATGGGTTTAGTCCGCAATCTGGCGGAGGATACGAAGAAACTGCTGCGCCAGGAGATTGAACTGGCCAAGGCGGAGCTTTCGGAAAAGCTTGCTTCTTTTGGACGCAACACCATATCGGTTGCGGTTGGAGGTTTCGTCGCCTACGCCGGGTTCATCGTGTTGTTAATGGGGTTGGGTTGGCTTGTGGCCTGGGCTTTACAGCAGGCGGGTCTGCAACCTGTGCTGGCAGGTTTTATCGGTTTAGCAGGCGTGGGGGTCCTGGTCGCGGCTGTTGGAGCGGCCCTCCTGATGGCCGGCGTAAAAGCATTCTCAAAGGAATCGCTGGCCCCGCAGCGGACGATCCACACGCTTCAACGGCTCAAAAAAACCGAACCGCAAGTGGAAGCCAAAACCGAGCCGGCACCCAAACGATCGAGCGAGGAGATGCAAGTCCGAGTCCTGGCGACTGAAGACCACATGGCCGAGGTGGTGGGGCAACTGGGACGGCGCTTGACACCGCGCGAGATCAACGAGCGCGTCAAAAACAGGATCCACGAAAAACCGTATCATACTGGGTTCCTGGCCATGGCGGCGGGTGTTCTCAGCGGCCTTTTCATTACTCGCGTGGCGCGGCGCTCGTAATCCGTCAGTGGCGGCGGGGCCTTGGGGTCAGTGCGACACTTTCCGGGGTTGGGGGTGGGAAAAAGTGCGAACTGACCCCAAGGCCCCGCCGTCACTGACCCGTTACCGGCGCTCGCTAAAATTCGCTCGTAAATTCGTGTTGATTTCAAGCCCCGCCCCCGGCAACTTGTTCATCCATGTGTCGGGGCGTAGCGTAGCCTGGCTAGCGCGCTTGTTTCGGGTACAAGAGGTCGTGAGTTCGAATCTCACCGCCCCGACCATTTTCTACCTCAACTAAGTCATCCCGGATACATCTCAACTACGGCAAAGGGATCGTTCGGTAAAACTGAGCGGGCTGAGTCACCGCGGCATGATCGGTGAATTCACCCGTGCCGTCCGGCAGCATGACAGTGGTTAGCTCCGACCAATTCAGCAGGTCGGATGAGCTCTGGACTGAAACGACCTGCCCCGGCTGGCCCATCAAGGTCAGGTGCATCCCCGTGGACGGCGCGAAAACAGGTCCGTTCAGCCGGGGTGGTGCCACCGGCACGCTTTCCATAATAGTGCCGGTATCGCCAACCGCGATGAACCGCCCGTCGGCGAAAATAACCGAGCGCAGTGCATTGACGGTGGCCGAATTGCGCGCGTTCCAAGTCTTCCCATCCGACGAACTCAGGGTCCAGCCACTATCTCCGACGGCAACGAACTCGTGATTTCCCCACGCGACACTATAAAGGGAATTTGCAATGAGCGGCGTGTTGGTTTGAACAGTCCAATTATTGCCATCGATCGAGGTCACGATGGCACCCGAATCGCCGACGGCAACAAATGGTCCGGCTGGGCCTCCGGAGCAAATACCCGACAAATTGTAAGTCGTGGTTGAATCGCGCGCGTCCCAGGTAATTCCGTTGAATGAGCGGACGATTACGCCGCCATCACCGACCGCGACGAATTCGTTCGTAGCGAACGTCACGCCTCTCAAGGCCTGGGTCGCCCCCGTGTTGTAAGGTGTCCAATGAATTGCGTCCGAGGAGATAAATACTTTGCCTCCATCACCGGTCGCCACGAAAAGATCCGCCCCCGAAGGCCTTCCGTAAGTGACACAGTACAGGCTGATGGAAGTGCCGGCCTGCGGGGTCCAAACCATACCATCGGTCGAAGTAAAGATGTTGCCGGAATAATCAACGGCGACGAACAAGCCCTTGCCCCAGGTGAGAGACTGAACATTTGCCGCCAGGCCGGTTCCCCCCGCCTTCCAACTCACACCATCAGAAGAAACGAAGCTGCTCGCCGAGTCCGCACCCGCCGTGACAAGGGTCCCAGGACCGGTGCCGATGGCATTGAGATTGTCCGTTCCGGCGCCCGAAACAAGAGACCAATCGATGCCCCCTGGCACGGAGGTCAAAGCACCCTGGGAGGCGCTGAGACTTGAGCCGCCGGTGCCGACTGCCACGAATTGGCTGCCGGCAAACTGGATGGCCCGTAAACTCGCGTCAGAGGGGGTTTGGAATTGACTCCAATTGGTGCCATTGCGCGAAATGAACGCCGTGCCGTTATCTCCGGCCGCCACAAAAATACCGCCCCCATAAGTAATGCCCCAGAGCGAGATGCCGGTCGCCGCCTGTTCAACCCAGTTCGCCCCATCAGTCGAGGAGTAGAGGTTGCCATAATAATCCGAGGCTACGAAGGTGCCATTGCCCGCCGCCAATCCATAAATGTAGCTTCCCAATCCGCTGCCAGCTTGCGTCCAACTGATACCGTCACTGGAAATCAGGCTCACGGCGGAATTATCACCGCTGGCGATGAACTTGCCGTTCGCCCAAATGACCGTGTCCAAGTTGTCGTCGGTGCCGGAATCAGCGATCGTCCAGATGGAACCGTTGGGTGAGGTGATGATGGTTCCACCCTGGCCAACCGCGACGAAACGCCCGCTGCCGAAAGCTACGGCGGAAAGGTTCGTGACGGTGACTCCGGAGCTGACGGAATTCCAATTGACGCCGTCGGAGGATGAGACGACCCAGCCGTTCTCGCCTACACCCACGAACCCAATATTGCCATAGGCGACTCCGAAGAGAGAATTTGGGGTGCTGACGTAATTGGCCGGCGCGCTCCAGGCGCCTCCGTCGACTGACACGACAATTGTGCCGCTGTCACCCACTGCCACGTATTTGCCTGCACCGTAAGCCAGCGCATGCAGATCGTAATCGGTTCCCGTGCCATTTACTGTCCATGGCGCGCTTACGATCGTTCCATCATTGCCGACGGCTAACAGAAGCCCCCCGGCTGCGGTCACGCCCCGAAGCGGGGAGGCTCCTCCGTTATTGGCCACGGCGCTAAGCGTGCTCCAATTGAGCCCGTCAATCGAGTTCAGGATGTTGCCGGCGGAGTCGAGCCCCACAAATTCACCATTGCCGAAGGAGATCGAAACCAATCCGGCCGTGCCGGGCGGATAATTGGGCCTGACTGGCGTCCAGGTCATCGCATCCTGGGAGAGCAGGATAGTCCCTTGATCGGCCAGGGTGGCGAACGTTCCATTGCCGAAGGCAACCCCGGCAAGGTCATTGGTCCGGCTCAAGAGCCGACGCGACCAGTCTGTGCCATTGGTTGAACTCAGCACCAGGCCTCCTTGCCCGACGGCGACAAATACGCCATTCCCGGCAGCCACTCCGGACAAAGAACTGGTGGTGCCGGACACAACCGGATTCCAGGTCAACCCGTCGGTCGAGAATAGAATCGTTCCATTTTCGCCCACGATCACATTTTGGTCGCCGGGCGCACTGGCGACGCCGGTTAATTGGCCGGTGGCTTGCGACACGACATGTTTCCAGATTAGGCCATTAGTTGAGGCAAGGATTTCTCCCAAACTGCCCACGGCCAAAAAACTGCCGTGAGCGGTGGCGGCGATCGCGGCGAGATTGGCCGCGGTGGCTGAATTGCCGGAGGAAAGGGCGATGAATGATCCGGACGTCAGGATCGAGGGGGGTCCGCCTCCGGTGAGTGGTCCGCCGACGGCCACAAAGAGCCCATTGGCGTAGGTCACGCCGTAAAACTCGATCGTATTACCCGCAAACGGAGTAAAACATTCAAGCCAATCGAGAGCGTTGGTCGAATCGATCATGGAATTACTCCCCACCACCACAAAAGCGCCGTTGCCATAGGCGCTCGCGCGATAAGGCAGGCCATTATGAATCGTCGGGATGGGCGAAGCATGGCTGGGAGTCCAACTGATCCCGTTGCTCGAACTGAAAATCGCGCTATCCCCATAATCGCCACAAATAACAAACTTGCCCTGGCCATAACCGATGCCGTTCATCCAGTGGAGCGTGCCAGTCGTGTGAGAGGTCCAAACGATCCCGTCCGGCGAGGTCAGGACCCGGTCCTTGTATAAGAGGGCGGTGAACAGCCCGTTTCCGAAAGCTACGCTTTCAACGCCAATCCTGACTCCATTGGCAATGTAGGCCGGGGCCGCCAGGTGCACGGACCAATTCGTGCCATCGGCTGAGGTGTAAGAAAAATTGTTGGTACCGTCGAACCCCATGGCCACAAAGACGCCGTTGCCAAAAGCTACTCCATTCATGTAGCCGGCTAGTGCCTGTTGGAAACCCACCCAATGAATACCGTCGGGCGACGTCACCAGGATGGCCGGGCCCTGGCCGGCATTGTTGAGGTAATTCTCGTTGCCCGCGGCGACGAATTGCTTGTTGCCGTAGGCGATGGCCGTCAAGTCGTTGGTGGTGAGAGTGGGCGAGGCGTTTAGGGTAGAGGTGGATGAAGGGATCGCGACCCAGTTCGTCCCGTCCGCGGATCGAGCAACTATGGTATCCCCCACCCCAACAAAAAGCCCGTTGCCGTAAGTTACGGCGCGCAACGAACTGCCATCGGACGGAAGCCCGGCGGTTTGCCGGCTCCAGGTGTTGATGGAGTCGGCCTGGCAGAACAACGCTGACAAGGCCCAGAAAAAAAGAATGGTCAGCCGAACTTTCGCGGAAATCTTGAAAGGTGTCATACACCCTGTTCAGACCCGTTTGAAGCCAGAGGTTACAAGGCTTTTGCGCGGAACTCGAAAGCTCGGAGCCGCGAACCCTGGCGTTTACCAGTTCAATCCCAGAGCGGCCAACTCTTTGCGAATACGGGCCAAATGCCAGATTTGGGGCGGGGCGCTCACTCGGGTCAGGGCTAATTCAGATTCATCGTGATTGAACGCCAAGGCAATGATCTCGTTATCCGGAGCGGGTTGGAGCTCAGCCAACACTTTGCCGGTGTCGACCGAAATCAAATGCACGTCTCTGGTCGTGCTGGCCAGGGCGAGGACCTTGCCGTCCCGCGAAAAAGCCATCGGTCCGGGCAAATCGCCATTGACTGTGCGTGCGATGGCATACGCCGGCCGCCAATCGCCTGTTCGCCAAAAGCGATACTCGGCTCCTGTGCTGGTGACCAGCCAGCGGCCATCGGGACTGAATGCGACATTGGGCATGGTCTCCGTTGGCAATTCCGTTTCCTGTTGCCCGGTCGCCGTGCTCCAGATTCTGACATTCGGATTATGCCAGCCGCCGGTGGCTGCCCAGCGCCCCTCCGGGCTGACCGATACAAATTTCATCCACGGTTGCGAGCCAGTGACGGCTTGCAGGCGGCCCCGAGTCATTTCGAAAAGATAGCAACGATCTTTGAAGACGACTGCTGCGACCCGGCCGTCCAGGGAGGCTCCGCTGCGCTCGGGCAATCGATCGGGCTGGAACCCCGAGAAGAACTCGGGCGGGCATTGAGCCTTGAGACCGGCCGGCACCTCAGGACGGAAGCCTGCCGGGCCGCTGCCCTCTTGCCACGGGTTGGTCTGGCTGATGAACAATCGATAAAACCCTTGCGGCGTCCAGCCGAACAGTCCCTCCGCAGCGGGCAGCGGGAGTAGACTGTCGGACGGGAAACTGTCCCAGCGCTTGAGGAGTTGACCGGAGGCGGTGCCCCAAAGAGAAAGCGAGTTGTCCTCGCTAACGGCCAGCCAATCCCCGCCATTTCCAAAAAGAAGCCCACAGCCGGCATGCGCGCGCTGTTGATAACCCGGCGGTGCCAAATCCACACTCACGCCATTGGTCAGGATTTCGAACAGATCAACGCGGGATTCCGACCAGGAATAGACCGCGAGCCGCCGCCCGTCGGGCGAAAAGTCGATTCGCTCCGGCCCAGCCCGGACGGTGATCAGGTTCTTCAAGGTGGCGCAATCCCAAAGCCGCAGCGTACCGTCCCAACTATCCGAAGCCAGCAAGGTCCCGTCGGGACTGAAGCGCAAATCGGTAACATCGCCCAAGTGGCCTTCCAGCACGGCCACCTCCTTGCCGGAGGGAACATCCAGGATGTGAATGAGCGGTTCATCACCTCCTTCCGCCAGGCGCGAACCATCCGGCTGCCAATCCAGCGAGAGCGGCTGTCGCCCAAAAGCAAATCGGCCGCTCACCTTCGCGGATAAGCAATCAATAACGATTATTTCTTTATCACCGATGCCTGCCAGGAATTTCCCATTCGGATTCCAACATAAACGAATCAAAGTTGCCGGCAGCTCGATCTTGCGCGATTCGCCGGCCTTGCCAAGGGGAACGATAACCAACCGGGCGTCCTCCGTAACGTAGGCGACATACTCTTCGTCGGGACTCAACGCGGTTCCTTCAGGCTTTTCCCGGTGCTCCCACACGAAACGAGCTCTTTCCACGTCCCAAACCCGGACTGAACCGTCGACAGACCCCAACAGCAGCCGGCGGCCACCAGAGCCGAATGTGGCGACCTCAATTGGCGAGCTCAATTTGGGCAATCTCCCCAGCTCGCCGCCATCGGACAGGCGCCGGATTGAAATGCTTCCGTCGGCCTCGGCAAGGAGGTAACGGTTATTGCATAAATCTACGGCGATACGGTCTGTTTTCTTCCTGGCGCCCGGAGGGCCGGCGATGGGATATAAGTCCGGCAAAGCCAGTGCCGCAATGGCTTCGTTTCTGAGTTCAACCGAGGGATGAATCGCAACGGCATTGGTAATGGCGCGCAAGCTTTCAACTCGCCGCCCGGAACGGCCGCTCCAGCGCCGGGCGCGAGCTTGTTCGAGGTAACTGTCCCATAGGCGCGACACGGCTGTATGCTCGGCAGTGACCGCGGCCTGGCGGGCGCGTTCGATCCGAAAAGCGGAAGCGAGCGACACCCACAGCACCAGGAACAACAACGCCAGAACCGCAGCACTCAGGCTGGCCAAAACCGGGTTGCGCTTGCCCCAACGCGCTAAAGTCTCGAAGCGAGTCGCCGGTCGCGCCAGTATCGTGTCGCCCCGGCGCCAGCTCTCCAGTTCGAGCGCCAGCGCGCGAGCCGATGTGTAGCGGCGCGCGGGATCCTTTTCCAGGCACTTCAAGGTGATCGCCGCGAGATCCCGATCGACCTGCTGGTTCAGCTGGTCGAGAGGAGGCGGGTCCTCTTGAACGACGCGGCGCATCGTTTCCAGCGCCGTGGCACCCTGAAAGGCAGGGCGCCCGGCGAGCAAATGGTAAAGGATTGCCCCCAGGCTGTAGATATCGGCTGCGGTGGTGACCTGGTCGGCCTCGCCCGAGGCTTGTTCCGGGGCCATGTAGGCGGGCGTCCCGAGAACCGTTCCGCTTTGGGTTAGCAAACTTTCATCGGCCACAAGTTTGGCCAGTCCAAAATCCGTGACGTGCGGTTCGTCTTGCGCATCAAAGAGAATATTTCCGGGTTTAAGATCGCGGTGAAGAATCCCACGTTCGTGGGCATGCTGGACTGCCCGGGTGATGGTCGAGGCCAGCCGCGCGATAGCCTGCTGACGTTCCAGGCTGCCAGGTGCCTGCCCAGCTCCGCTGCGGCGCGCCCGTTCTACGGACGGCACCAAACTAAAATCGTCGAGACGCGCTCGAAGATCCCCGCCTTCGAAGAGCTCCATGCTGAAGAAGTGCCGGCCCTGGTGTTCCCCAATTTCATAGATGGGCACGATATTGGGATGGCTTAATTTGGCCGCGGCCTCTGCCTCGATGTGAAAACGCGCGATAAACCCCTTTGAGGCCAGCGGGCCATCCAGAACCATTTTTAGTGCCACCAGGCGGTTCAGACTGAGCTGGCGCGCGCGATAAACCACCCCCATTCCGCCACGGGCGATTTCCTCAAGCAATTCGTAATCGGCAAAGTAGCGGCAGGGCAACCCGGACGGCAATGAGGGAGCGGCCGCAAGGAGCCTGTGGGAATATTGGGGAGCGGCAGGCAATCCCAGACCCAGCAGGCAGGCCGGGCAATGGCCGCCCAAAATGTCCGTCCTCAGCGGAACGCCGCAGCGCACACATTTGGAGATGGCCGTCATGGTCCTGCTCTTTCAGACCTTTTTTCGCGGGATCGTTACAGTTAAGCTTAAATTTCGCGGCCACCACGGCCAATCACCTCGATGAGGTACCTCAGTTCCTGGTCCACCTCTTCAGGGCTGGCAACAGTCTTGCCGATTTCTTCTCGCACCAGTTCGCCATAACGGGCGCGCAAACGATGGACCGCGACTTTGACCGCTCCCTCGCTCATGTCCAGCCGACTGCCAACCTGCGCATAAGTGAGATCTGCCCGGTCAGCGCTGAGGAAGGGTTGCAGCGCCTCCAGGAGAGCCGAGCGGTCGGCGGCGGCGAATTCCTGGCGCAGCCGTCGCAAGGCCTGCTCAATGAGAGTCAGCGCCCAGCGCCGTTCATACAGGTGTTCGGCGGTCAATCCCGCGAACGGCTCCATTTGATAACACTCCTCTGCGCCGCGCTCATCCAATGAAAGAATCAGGTGGCCGCCTCCTCGTTTCAGCCGGTGTGAATCCCTCCAATGCTTGGCCAGAAAATGTTCCATCGCCGCCAGCAGGAAACTGCGAAACTTCCCTTTTTGCCGATCGATCGAGCGCAGGTAATTCTTTTCCAATAATCGGCAAAAGAATTCCTGGGTCAGATCCTGGGCATCATCCGGGCCATAACCCTGCCGCCGCACGTAAACATAAAGTGGGTACCAATAAGTCTCACAAAGCCACGCCAACGCCCGCTGGCCGGCTGAGGACTCCGCTTCCCCGGCGCTCAGGACCACGCTCCAATGCGTTGTGGTGAAAGCCGCGTTGGTTTGTTTCTTTTCGGGATCCTCGCGGTCGTTCACTGCTCGAAAGAATCGCCCGCTTTGCCGCCTGCGGAGGGCTGAACTGGCCGCATACCCAGATCAAACGGAATCGATAGTACGAGGACGGCGGGCATGAAACTATTCAATCATACTCGCAAAGAAGGTCAAGACGGCGCAGCCTTGCAATCGCACCGCTTGCGCCGGCGTTGCGCGACGCCCTTCGCTCACCAGGAAAAGCCTTGGTGCATTGCGCCGGCTTTTTGGGCAGCATCGCCGAGCAACATCACCTGGTGGTCTCGAATGCTCGGCTTAACCCGCTCGGATGCCTCGAAGATTGGCTGCTTGCTTCTACCAATAGCAATTGGCGGTGGAACCATGGTCCAGCCCAGCGCCGCCTTAGCCGACCAGGTGGCCACTTTTTCCAGCGGCGGCACGGGTTGGCAGTTGGGCACCATGGCCGTCGGGAATCTCGATTCTTCCCCCGATCTGGAAATCGTCGTGCCGTACCGTGATTCGACGGGTCGCTGGTTTTTGGATGCATTCAAATATACCGGGCAGCGATTGCCCGGGTTTCCTTATGCAGCTGGAGGCGATCCGATCAACGTCTCACCCACCCTGTTCGACTTGGATGGGGACGGACGCCAGGAAATTCTTTTCACGCGCGCCAATCATGTGATCGCCTTGCACGGTGACGGTTCGGTCATGTGGTCCAACACGGTCGAGTCCAGTTCCTACATTCCAACGGGTGGTTACCAAACCGTGACCAACGGTTTTTATTGGTGGCCGGGTGGCGCGTGGTTGCCCCAATTGCCCGCGGTGGCCGCATTTTACTCGGAGGTCTCCCCGCTCCAGGTAATTGATCTTAACGGAAGCGGCCATTACGAGGTAATCAGCGCGTGGAAAATCCGCAGCGACCCGCTCTTGGGCGGTCAGGATTATAATCCATTTATCTTGCCGATTTTTGGGGTCGGCGAGTGGGGCACTCTGGGCGAAAACTGGTCGGGCGGCGTCGTGAGCTTTGCGGCGAGCACCGGCCGGCAGACTTCGGTCTATCACTTCCATCAGTTGGTCGAGTCAGGGCTGGCCATTGCCCGTCTGAATTCGGTCGGACCCGCGCATATCTGCGCATTGAACGACAGCGATAGCGTGGTGGCGTTTGATAAGTCGCAACCATTCGGCCTTTGGGGCAAGGGCATGCTCCACGGCCAGTTTGGAAAAAACCAGCGGCTCATGAGCGGCTCATACCAGGTGCCGATCGACGTGTACGCCGCTGATTTGGACGGAGACGGACTGGACGAGGTGCTCGTCGCGGGCACTGAGCTCAGCTCACTTTGGCAACCAAACGAAACGATCCTGGATAATGATGGCGGGATTCTGTGGCGGCGCTGGCTGCCGCACCTGGACCTGACCAACAATATGGGCTGGCTCAACAGCGCCTCCCTCATCCCGGTTAATCCGGACCACGACAACCATATCGACGTCTTGGGCTGGAATCACTCCTATGAGCTCACCTACCGGTTCTGGAACGGAATTGAATTGGTGAATCACGCTGGCTGGCCCAAAAATTTCTACCCGTTACTACCGACCCCGCCCGTAGTGGGTGATGTCGACGGAGACGGCGCTGAAGAGATCATCGTCGGCACCTATGATCCCACTGGGGTCACTTTGGCTGGCGAACTTCGGATTTATGGTTTGGATGGCACCCTCAAACAAAGTGTGCCAGTTCCGGGCGGGGTGAAGCAGATTCCCGCCCTGGCAGACGTTGAGGGAATTGGCCGGCTGGACGTCGTGTGTCGCAGCGTTTCGGGACAGATCTATATTTGGAACTTCGGCTCCCGCAGTACCAATCTGGTTTCCTGGGCAACCCATCGCGGGAACATGCGGCGCGACGGCAACTTTGGCGTGTCGCTTTATCCGCCCGGAACCCCGCTGGTCACCGCGCGTTCGTCAGGATACAACCGCGCCAGCTTTAGTTGGACGAACCAAAGCCCGCCCGAGCTTTATCGCGTTTACCGCGCGAAACAAGCGGGGGAGCCATTCGTGGCGATTGCGACCCTGACTCCGGATACCTTTTCGTACACCGATGCTGGGCTCGAGGCTGGATGGCAGTACTTTTATGAAATCAGCGCGGTATTTTCGACCAACACCGTTTTATCGGCGCCGTTCGCAATCCTCTCCCTGTTCAACAATAACCTGGCGGCCAACTCCGGCTTCGAGCGCGACGACAATTGTCGTTGGGATAAATGGGCCGGCACGGTTCCCCTGACCAACATGTGGGCCAGCACGAGCGAGTCGTGGCAAGGCCAACGCTCGATGCAAATTCTGCTCCAGAATCAGACTTCTGACAATACGATTGCCCAAAACAACCAGTATGGGATACCCGATGCTTCAATCCTGGTGACTCCGGGAGCGCTTTATAGTTTTGGCGGTTATTTCAAAAGTCCGGGTTTTTCGGCCGAGTGCGAACATTGGCTGGAATGGAGCTCAACCAAGACCGGAGTCGACACGAATGAAAGGCCGGCACTGCCGGACCCGTTCTATTACTCACCGCACTTTTTGGCGGGACCGAGCAACGTGGATTGGACTTACCTGAATCGCACCTTCCAGATGCCCGATGGTTTTCCCAACATCGAACTGCGGCACCGTTTTTACACGCCCGGTATCACCAGCGGCTCGCTCTTTCTGGATAATGTATTTTTCCGACGTCTACCCGATCCGGGCGCCACGAATTGGACGACCTTGGTTCCCTTTGGTGCCACCTGGCGCTACAGCAGTAGTAACCCGCCCGCCAACTGGTCTGCCGCTGACTTTAACGACAGCCAATGGCTCGTGGGGCGCGCAAAGTTTGGGGCCGGCAGCGGTCCGACAAATATTGCGACTCGATTGCCCCAGTGGCTGCCCAATTACTATTTCCGCACACAGTTCATCGTGACTTCCACGAACTTCGAGGAACTGCTTCTTTCAGCGAGCTGCACAGACGTGTCCGTGGCTAAGATCTATGCGCTCCAGCTTTGGCTCAACGGACACGCTATTCCTTCGTGTATCGAGGCAGTCACCATGCAAGGCAACCAAATCCGTTACTTCGATCTGACGCCCTTTATTTCCTGGCTTCAGCCAGGCTCCAACAGCGTCGCTGTGCAGATCGGAAACACCTGGTCCGACTACGATGATGTCGCCTTTGACGTTTGCCTGAAGGCCGTCGCTTCGCATCCGATCGTTCCGAGGCTCAACCTTAAATCCGGCCCCGGCGCGATCAGCCTCTCGGCCGAAACCCCTGTGGGATCGATTTGGCAACTCCAATCCTGCGATGCCCTGCCCCAGAGCAGTTGGGAGTTGGTTGAAACTTTCACTAATCTTACCGGCGCCTCCAGAACTGTCGTCGATACCGGTCAGAACGGGCGGCTGCCTCCGGCGAAAGTTCCCACCCGGGTCTATCGGCTTATTCCATTTTGAGGGCAAAGCGTTTGGAGTCCCGCCTTCAGGCGGTGACATGACCGGATTGGGAGTCGCCCCGGTTTCGCACGAACGACCGTTGAGGATCGCTACGCCCGAAGGCGCTCGCCCTTTGCGGCGTGGCGCCGGCTCAACGAACAAAAGTAAACCTACCAGATACTAGCCGTTGCCCGTTCGGTATGGCACTTTCAACCCTATGAAACGATGGCGGGCGAAGTTGCTCATTTGCCTCGGGGCCTGCCTGTCGCTGCCACTGATGCTGCGCTGGTTTGAACATAATCAGGTTTATCATCCGAGCCGCGTGATGGACGCCACGGGCGCCGAGCTCGGGAGACCTTTCGAGGACGTGTATTTCGACAGCGAGGATGGCGTTCAGCTCAACGGTTGGTTTTTCCCAGGAAATACGTCGCTGGTCGTGCTGCTCTGCCACGGCAATGGAGGCAACATCAGTCACCGGTTGGAAATGGCCGATGCTTTGCTGACGACCGGGGTGAGTGTGTTTCTGTTTGATTATCGCGGCTACGGCCGCAGCCGAGGTCATCCGAGTGAGGAAGGAACATACCGTGATGGAATAGCCGCTTACCAATGGCTCCGACAGCGAGGCTTTGACGGCAAACACATTTTGCTGTTCGGCGAATCACTGGGTGGCGGGGTGGTGGCGGAGTTGGCCAGCCGCCTTACCTGCGGCGGCCTGATTCTCCAGAGCACGTTTACCTGCATCGCGGATATTGGGTCCGATTTGTTTCCGTGGCTGCCCGTGCGCTGGCTGGCGCACATCAAATACGATACGCTGAGCAAACTGCCGCGGATAAAGGTTCCCATCCTGGTGATGCACAGCCGGGCCGACCGCCTCATTCGATTCCAACACAGTGAACGAAACTTCGCCGCCGCCAACGAGCCGAAGCTCTTTTGCGAACTGCTGGGTGATCACAACGATCCTCTCACCAACCGCCAGCAGTTTATCGTCGATTTCGACCGCTTTTTGAACCTGGTTGCCCCACCGTGAAGTCAGTCCGCCGAGACTCCAAAATGATCTCCAAAACGAGCACCTGCCAGCGTCACTCCACAAAAGCCAGTTGAGCGAATCTTTCCGGTGTGTGGAACACAATCCGTGAATAATCGGGCTTGCCCAACGTCGTAGTCTAAGAGCTATTAACGCTGCACCTAACCATGAAAACCAAACCCAATCAGCCCCAAACTAAATTTAACCGCCGGCAGTTTCTGCGGGCCACAGCTTTCACCGGCAGCGCATTCATGTTTTTGCCCGCGGGTGTGGTGGGTTTGCGAGCGGGCACTTCACCGAACGAGAAGCTCAATGTTGCCGGCATCGGCATTGGCGGCCAGGGTGCCTCGGACCTGAGCAATATGGAGAGTGAGAATATCGTCGCGCTTTGCGACGTCGACCAAAACCACGCCGCTCACGTCTTTAAAAAGTACCCGCAGGCAAAGCAGTTCACCGACTATCGCAAGATGCTCGAAGAAATGAAGGAGATCGACGGCGTGGTGATCGCTACGCCGGATCATCTCCATGCCTTCGTGGCCATGGAGGCCATTCGCCACGGCAAACACGTTTACTGCGAAAAGCCTTTGACACACTCTGTTTGGGAAGCCCGCCAACTGGCCAAAGCCGCGCACGACGCCAAAGTAGTCACCCAGATGGGCAACCAGGGACAAGCCTCTCGCGAAACCCGGCACATGTGCGAATTGGTCTGGTCCGGCGTGATCGGCAAGGTCCACGAAGCCCACATTTGGACGGATCGCCCCTCGAACGGCCTCTTCAACGAGTACTGGCCGCAAGGAGTTTCCCGACCCAAGGACACGCCGGCAGTGCCCTCGACCCTGGACTGGGAGCTGTGGCTCGGCCCAGCGCCCGAACGGCCCTATAACCCGGCGTACCTGCCGTTCAAGTGGCGTGGTTGGTGGGATTTCGGGACCGGCGCGCTGGGAGACATTGGCTGTCATTCCATGGATCCAGTCTTTCGCGCTTTGAAACTCGGAGCGCCGACCACCGTGCAAGGGGCCTCGACGCGAGTGAACGAGGAAACCTTTCCGCTCGGTTCGATGGTGACTTACCAGTTCCCGGCTCGCTCGGCGGCAGCCCAGGCGAACAACGTCCATGTGGCGGGCCTAACCGGAACCGCAGCAGGTGAGGTTGAGATGCCCGCGTGCAAGCTGGTGTGGTACGACGGCGGCCTGCGTCCGCCCCGGCCCGATCAGTTGCCCGAAGGCCAAAAAATGGGGGACAATGGCAAGCTATTGGTTGGCGAGAAGGGGTTTATTCTAAGCAACGTGAACAACCAGGTCTTTCCCGAGGCCTGCGCCAAGGAAGCTGCCGCTCTCGAGTATAAAATCCCAACTTCCCCCGGGCATTACAAAGAGTGGATCCTAGGATGCAAAGGCGGGAAAAAGCCGGGTTCGAACTTCGATTGGGCGGGGCCGTTGGCGGAGTCGGTTCTGCTGGGTAATGTGGCCTTGCGGGTTCAACTGCGAGAAGATCTCACCCTGGCGCGCCTGAAATGGGATTCCGAACAGCTCAGATTCAGCAATTTGGAAGACGCCAACAAGTTCGTCCGCACAGAATATCGCGCGGGCTGGACGCTTTAGGCGGCGGCGTTCGAGCGGCGCGCGGGTTACTCGTTCGAAATGAGTTTTTCCCAGAGCGAATCGTTGAGCAGCACTTTTTGCAGAAAATCCGTATCGGTCTTTTGGGAAGCCGCGGCGTGACTGGGATTGGTCGGCACTTTGATGGTAAAGGTCGTGCCGGCTCCATTTTCGCTCTGGGCATTAATGCGTCCGCCGTGATGATGCACAATAAAATAACAGGCCATCAGGTGGATGCCGTATTCCATTGGACTGTCGCTGCGGACCACGAAGGGATCAAACACCAGCCGCAGGGCCTCTTTGGGCAAGCCCGGACCATTGTCGCTGAGCACGATCTCGACCTGCTGGTCGGCCGCGTGGCCGGCATCGGCCTTGGCCGAGAAACTGATGCGGCTGCCCGCCGGCAGACTGGCGATTTCGTCTTTGAGCAATAGCTCAAAAAGCCGGTGGAACTTGGGTTTGTCCACGTGCAACTCGGGCAGTTTTTCCGGGATGTGGTTTTCGACCTGAATGTTTTTGGCATCGAAGCCGTCCTTGAGCTGGGCGATGACATCCGAAACGACGTTGCGCAACTGAACCCGGTCGCGAAATTCGAAGGTGGGTCTTTCCGAGGCGGTCCAGAGGTCCTTAAGCATGTTGTTGATTTTCTCAACCTGCCCCTGAACGTTCTGGTAGTACTCCTTCCAGAAATCAGGATTGCGCAACCCATGCAGGTCCATCTTCTCCTCCTCCATTTTAGCCGGCGCCAAATCGAGGAAAGTTTTGACCGCCACCAGCGAGTTGCGGATGTGATGACTCAGGCCGGCGGCCAGCAACCCGAGGCTGACAATCCGGTCGGCGATCATCATGTTGTGCAACACGGACATTTTCTCGCGCAGCAACTGGTCGCGCTCGCGCTGAACGATGAAGAACTCCAGGCCGCGCTTGAGAGTGTTTTCCAACTCGGGCGGATCCCATGGTTTGGTGATGTATTTATAAATGGCCCCGGTATTGACCGCCGCAATGGCGGCTTCCATATCGGCATAGGCCGTGGCCAGCATGCGAATGATTTGTGGGCGCAACTGGCGGGCGCGTTCGAGCAACCAGACCCCCTTTTCACCAGGCATCCGCTGATCCGTCATGAGCAGGCCGATGTCGTCTTTGTGCTCCTCCAGTACCTTGAGGCCTTCTTGCGCGCTGCTGGCCGTGTAAATCCGAAATTGCTCGCTGAAAGCGCGCGTGAAGTACTTTAGCGACATCTCCTCGTCATCCACGTAGAGAATGGCGAATTTTTTATAATTATACAGGTCGTTCATGGCCGCGTTGAGTGAGGGGGTTGGCAGCGCTGCGCCGGAGTTTCGCCCGGAGACGCCGCTAAAGGGCCGGGCGTTTTGGACTGGCGCTGAGTCCCGTTCATAGGGTTTCTAATCTCATCCTTTAGAGGGAAACTCCAGCGTAAATTCGCAAAATTTCCCAGGTTCTGTCCGCACCGAAATCCGCCCGTCGCAGTCCTGAACGATGCGGTAGCAGATCGCCAGGCCCAGGCCCATCCCTTGGCCAACGTCTTTGGTGGTGTAAAACGGGTCAAAAATCTTGTCCAGGTGCTCCTGTTTGATGCCAGTGCCGTTGTCGCGGACGACCAGGATACTGGATGCGCCCTTGAGACGCCCTTCAATCCAGATCGTAGGTTGGTCAGTGTCGAAAGTCTTGTTCTTGAGCGCATCCAGCGAGTTCTGCAACAAATTGGTGAGGAGATGAATGAGCTTGTTCTTGTTGGCCCAGACGGTTTGGTGCTCGGCCAGGTGTTGCTCGATGCGAACCGTGTTTTTCAGCTCGGCGCTCAAGAATCGAAGCGAAGCCGACAGCACTTCGCTTAATTCGACCTGGTCACGGCTCTCGGTTTCCGGATGCGTGAACATCCGCAGGTCCGTGACGATATTTTTGACTCGCACGATGCCGTCCTCGACGTCTTTAAGAATTTCCTGATATTCCTCGCGCTGCTCCTCCGCAATGTACTTGCTCTTGTTTCTGAGGGTAAAAAGGCCGGTGGTGGCAAAATTCAAAGGATTGTTGATCTCGTGGATGATGCCCGCGCTCATTCGACCCAGCGACGCCAGTTTCTCGGTCTGGACCAACTGGGTTTCGGTGTCCTTGAGCTGCTCGATGGTGGATTCAAGGACTTGTTTTTGCTTCGAGAGCTTGCCTTGGTACTGATGAGACTCGACGAGGTTTTTGATGCGGACGTGGAGTTCGGTGGTTGAGAACGGTTTAGCCAGGAAGTCGCTGGCGCCGGCCGAGAGAGCGGCCAGCTTGGTCTCCTCATCCGCCCGCGCAGTCAGAAGCACGACCGGAATGCTTTGGGTCGAGGTGCGCTCGCGCAATTCACGGCAGGCCTGCAAGCCGTCTTTCTCCGGCATCATCATGTCCAGCAGGATGATATCGGGCAAGAACTGGCTGGCCTTTTCAATCGCCTGCTGGCCATCGACCGCCTCGAGGACGCGATAATGAGTGCTCAGCTGCGACTTCAGAAAGCGCAGCATGTCCGGTTCGTCATCGGCTACCAAAATGGTAGGATGGTTCCCATTGGATTGGGTTTCGAGCGGTCGCATGGAATCTTGCACCGGTGTGAGGGCCGGGAAGAGTTCAGCGCGACGGTACAGGTTCGCCAGCCATTCCTCGGAGGTCACCGTGCTGCCAGTGGACTCTTCTGCGGCGGCCGGTTCTTCGACCGTTGGTTTTGGGGCGAGCGCGGGAGCCTGCGCGGGATGGTAGGGCAGGAGGACGGTAAAGGTAGTGCCTTTTCCTTCCTGACTTTCGACGGATAC
>Ga0070741_10007915_pt1 | contig 21662 bp, 23 predicted proteins | sample Coa_R1_4_FD_66440 | JGI IMG/M metagenome (GOLD analysis project Ga0070741, IMG submission 66440) | Surface soil microbial communities from Centralia Pennsylvania, which are recovering from an underground coalmine fire - Coalmine... | ecosystem: Environmental > Terrestrial > Soil > Unclassified ... | reverse complement strand
CAGCGCATCGCGCCCACCAATGTGGCGATGCTGTACCTGCTGGCAGTGGTGGTCAGCGCGGTGCGCTGGGGCCGTGGTCCGGCGCTCCTCTCGGCGATTGCGGGCGCGATCACGTTCGACTTTTTCATGATCCCGGCTTTCGCAACCTTCGGGATCAGCGGTTGGTGGTACGTGATCACGCTCATCGGCCTGCTGATGGTGGGGCTGCTCATCAGCGCATTGGCAAGCGAGGCGCGAGAACGCGCCCTCCTCGAAGACGCTGCGCGGCAGGCCGAACTGTTGCGGCAGACCGACAAGATGCAAAAGGCGCTGCTCAATTCGATTTCACACAATTTGCGAACGCCGTTGGCCACGGTCACCGGCGCGTTGCAAACCCTGCGGCAGGACAGCTCCGTGCTGGACGAGCCCACTCGTCAGGAATTGCTGATGAACGCGGAAGAACAGGCTGTGCGACTGAACCGCCTGGTCGGGAATCTTCTCGACATGTCGCGGCTGGAAGCCGGCGCCGTGCGCGTGAAGCGGGAGCCCTGCGACATTCTCGATGTGATCGAGGCCGCGATCGAACAACTTGGCGAAACGGCTCGCCGGCGGCGGATCCAGCTCGATCTCCCTCCACACCAGCTCCTGGTGCCTCTCGATTTCGCCCTCATCAGCCAGGTGCTCGTGAATCTCCTCGATAACGCGCTGAAGTATGCGCCCGCCGATCAACCCATCGAAGTTCGCGTTCGGGATGCCGGTGCGAATCTCGAGATTGCCGTGCTCGACCGCGGACCAGGGATAGCCGAGAAGGAGGTGGAGCTCGTGTTTGAGCGTTTTCACAGGGGAGGCGGGCAGGCAGGCGGAAGCGGTCTCGGACTCTCCATCTGTCGCGGTTTCGTGGAAGCGCACGGAGGGCGCATCTGGGCCGAACGGCGCATACCGACGGGCACCATTGTTTCGTTTACGATTCCGACCAACATAAGAGGGGAGCAGCAGCCGGATTTGGAAAATGAGCGAACCAGGACCGCGAGTACTCGTCATTGATGACGAGCGGCCAATCCGCCGATTGTTACGCAGCATTCTTTCGGCGCACGGCTACGCGGTCCATGAAGCCGCGACCGGCGCCGAAGCCATGCAGCAACTGCGCCTGGTTCGTCCCGATGTGATCATCGTGGATCTGGGGCTCCCGGATATCGACGGGATCGACGTAACCCGCTCGTTGCGCGCCTGGGTGCGGACGCCAATCATCGCACTTTCGGTGCGGGAGGGCGAAGCGGACAAGATTGCCGCGCTCGATGCGGGCGCCGACGATTACCTGACGAAGCCCTTCGGGCCGGGCGAACTGCTCGCGCGTATCCGTGCGGCGCTGCGCCGCGCCAGCCGCCTGGAGGACGGGCCGGTTCTGACAGCGGGCGATCTGCGGGTCGACCTGGCATCGCGGGAGGTATGCGTCGGGCCGCGAGCCGTGCAGCTTACGCCCACCGAGTATGATCTTCTTAAGGCTCTGATTTCCCATCCAGGCCGAGTGCTCACGCATCGCGACCTGGTCGACGAGATCTGGGGCGGGCTTCACTACGAAGACGCGCTTCACTTATTGCGCGTCAACGTCAGCAACCTTCGGCGCAAGCTGGAAACCGACTCCCACTTCCGGTACATCGTCACCGAACCCGGCGTCGGATACCGGCTCCGCGCCGGCGCTGTGCCGGCGTCCGGCCCGGTCCCTGGGAGCGCCGGTTAGAATCGATCGCATGGGCCCCCTCGTCATTTCGCCTACGACAGCACTACTCCTCATCGACATGCAAAAAGCCATCGACGACCCCTCTTGGGCAAAGGACGGCCCGCGCAATCATGTGAATGCCGAACGCGCGGCACTCCGGCTCATCGAAGCATGGCGCGCGGCCGGCAGGCCCATCTATCATGTGCGGCACGACTCAGTGGAGCCGCGTTCCACCTACCGCCCAGGCCAGCCGGGAAACGCCTTTAAGCCGGGATTCGAACCCGGCGCCGGCGAAGCGGTCATCCCGAAGCATACCGGCAGCGCATTTACCGCGACGATGCTCGAAAGTCTGCTGCGCGATCGAGGCCATCTGAATCTGGTTGTGGCCGGAGTGATCACGAACAACTCGGTGGAATCCACGGTGCGGCACGCCGGCACGCTCGGGTTTCGAGTGACGCTGGCGGATGATGCCTGCTTTACCTTTGCCCGTCGCGATTGGCACGGGGTGCTTCGTACGGCGGAAGAGGTGCACGCGATGTCGCTGGCAAACCTGGATGGAGAATACTGCCGCGTGGCCACAACCGCCGAGGTACTGGTAGCCGTCAATCCGTGATCTCTATTTTCGGGCCCTCTTGCTGTGCAGCTTCCAGAGCTCGCTCCGCGGTGTGGCGCGCCAATTCCAGGAACGGCTTCCCTTCCCCTTCGCGGAGCACGATCGGCTTGCCGGTATCCCCTCCGATCCGGACTTTGGGATCGAGCGGCAGTTCGGCCAGGAAATGCACTTGCATCTGTTCGGCAGTCCGGCGGCCGCCGCCGTAGCTGAAGACATCGATGCGCTCGCTGCAATGCGGGCAGTTGAGATAGCTCATGTTCTCCACCATACCTAGAATCGGCACTTTTACCTGGTAGAACATATGGATGGCTTTGCGCGCATCTTCGAGCGAGACGTCGGATGGGGTGGTCACGACTATTGCGCCGGTGATCGGAGCCGTCTGGATGAGCGAAAGCTGCACATCACCAGTGCCCGGGGGCAGATCGATAATCAGAAAATCGAGATCGCCCCAATCCACGCCGCGCAGGAACTGCTGGATGACGCTGTGCAGCATCGGGCCGCGCCAAACCAGCGGTTTGTCGCCGGGATTCAGAAATCCCATGGACATCAGCCGCACTCCGTACTGCTCCAGAGGCTGAATGCGCTCGCCGTGCGCCATGGGAGTGCGATTAATCCCCATCATGAGAGGAACGTTAGGCCCGTAGACATCGGCGTCCATCAGACCGGTCTTGTGGCCCAGCGAAGCGAGCCCGACGGCAAGGTTCACCGATACCGTGGTCTTTCCAACCCCGCCTTTCCCAGAGCCCACGGCAATCAGATTCTTGACGCCGGGAATCGGCAGTTTGGGGGGCATACCCGGCTGGTTGGGAGTCATTGCTACCATCGTAGCAATTGTTTTCGTGGGGTCTGATTGTTCAAAGTTTCAGTCGCGATCCAGTTCTTCGAGCAGGGCGCGCTCGCGGCAGCGGATACAGCTCACACGCGGACCGTGCGAACCGTTGCGGACTTCGTGCGCTGTTTCTCGACCGCAATACCGGCAAAATCGGAGGATTTTGGTGAGAACCGTATCCACCGCGCGAGTTGGCCCCATGGCGTAGTCTCCCGGATTTCAGGCGGCAGGCAACGCTGCTGCCCGCCCGTGCCCTTCCTCACGTACGATCGAGCCGAGAACCCACCGAAGCTGGACCCGTTCGAACGGCGCGCCGCAGTAATCCGCGGCCCCGGCATCGAGAGCATCCAGCCAGAATCGGGGCTCCGGCTGACGGGTGACTACAACCACCGGCAGATGGGGATAGCTCTCCAGTAAGAGAGAAAGGGTATAGCGGTAGTCCGGATTGTCGCCGCAAATGAAGACGGCGCTGCAGTTCGGAATCCGGCGGAGGTCTGAAACATACAGCTTCCGGCTCACCTGATGAGATTCATCCAAGAGGACTCGAGCGAGTTCGTTGCCGAGATCCTCGGGAAGGCCCAGTAGCGCAAGACGCGACATAAAACGCTCCTGAAATTTGGGATTCTCGGCGGGGAGGTACAAGTGGTCTGCAAAGACCGAACTTGTTCTCAGCTTAGCGGTTAACCGCTCCTACGTCCAATCGATAATTCTTATCAGTGCACAGTGGTTCGCTCGATAGTCGAGTGCCTCCGGCTGATCTCGAGTGGTGCTCCAGAAAACGCATCGGGTGTAAAACGCGCCTCGGCAGCCGATCTTTTTTAATGGCTTCCCCTTTACTTTCAGCGCCTTGGGGTGGTAGCCTGAGTGTCTCATAATGCGTACAGTTGACTTGATCCAGCGGAAACGCGACGGGGAAGAACTCGCGCCGGAAGAGATTGATTTCCTGGTGGAGGGCTACACCAGCGGCGAAATCCCGGACTATCAGATGTCGGCATTCCTGATGGCGGTGTTCTTTTCGGGAATGTCCGATCGCGAAGTCACGCGTCTCACCGACGGCATGTTGCGGTCGGGTGACACGGTGGACCTCTCTGGGGTTCCGGGCATCAAGGTGGACAAGCACTCCACCGGCGGCGTCGGCGACAAGACAAGCTTGATCGTGGCCCCATTGGCGGCTGCCGCAGGCGTGGTGGTGCCGATGATGTCCGGGCGCGCGCTCGGCCACACCGGCGGCACGCTGGACAAGCTGGAATCCATTCCCGGATTCCGCACCGGTCTGTCTACCGATGAGTTCCGCAAGCAACTCGGGGAGCTTGGGCTTGCCTTTATCGGGCAGACCGAACAACTCACGCCCGCGGACGGCAAATTCTACGCCTTGCGCGATGTGACCGGGACCGTGGAGTCGATTCCGCTGATCGCCTCTTCGATCATGGCGAAGAAACTCGCCGAAGGTGTGGACGCCCTGGTACTCGATGTCAAAGTGGGCAACGGCGCGTTTATCAAAAAGCAGGTGGACGCGCGCAGGCTTGCCCAAATGATGGTGAGCATCGGCCGTCCAAAAGACAAGAAAGTCCAGGCTCTCATCACGGACATGAGCCAGCCGCTCGGCTATGCCGTCGGCAATGCGCTGGAAGTCATGGAAGCTTCGCAGACGCTACAGAACGCCGGGCCCACCGATCTGACCCGGTTATCTATCGAACTCGCGGCGCGCATGATCTTTCTGGGCAAGAAGGCCGGCTCGCTCGACGAGGCCCGGCGCATCGCGGAACAGCGGCTTGTCGATGGCACGGGCTACCAGAAGTTCAAACAGGTTGTGGCGGCGCAAGGCGGCAACCCGCAGGCGCTGGACAAATTCGAACTGCTGCCGAATGCGACTGGCATGCGTGAAATCACTTCGCCACGCGGCGGCTACGTCAGCCTGATTGACGCCGAGGACATTGGACAGGCCTCTAACATGATCGGCGCGGGTCGGGACAAGAAGGAGGACGTCATCGATCCCGCGGTCGGAATTATTCTCGAGGTCAAAGTCGGCGAAAAGGTAGATGCTGGTTCCGTCCTCTGCCGCATCTATTACACGCGCGAAGACCGCGTGGAAGAAGCCGCCGAAATGGTCGAAGACGCGTTCCGCATATCCGCGCAGAAGCCCGACGAGCGAGAGCTGATCCTGGAAGTAGTGGGATAAATGGGCCGTTTCACCGGCATCCTGGGCCTTGTGATCATCTTGGCCTTCGCGTGGTTGTTTTCGACCCATAAGCGTTCCATCAAGCTGCGCATTCTCGCCTGGGGCCTCGGCCTGCAGATCGCGTTCGCGGTGCTCGTTCTGAAAACCGATTTCGGAAAACTGTTTCAGGCGGCCAGCCGCGGCGTGAACGCCATGATCGGTTACGTCCAGGCGGGCAGCACATTTGTCTTCGGCGACCAACTGGGCGCTCCGAATGGGCCTTTCGGCGTCGTCTTCGCGTTTCAGGTGCTGCCGATTGTCATCTTCATTGCGTCATTCTTTTCCATCCTCTATTACCTTGGCATCATGCAGTGGGTGGTCCGCGGCATGGCGGTGGTGATGCTGAAGACGATGGGAGTGAGCGGCGCGGAGTCGCTCAACGTGGCAGCCAGCATCTTTATGGGCCAGACCGAAGCGCCGCTTACCATCAAGCCGTTTATCGCCGGCATGACCGAATCGGAGCTGTTCACGATCATGACCAGCGGGATGGCGCACGTGTCCGGGGCCGTGATGGCTGCTTACGTTCTGGTGGCGCACGTCGAAATTCAGCATCTGCTGACGGCCGTCATTATGACCGCGCCGGCCACCATCATGCTTGCGAAGATTTTCATCCCCGAGACCGAGAAGCCGGCCACCGCCGGCCGCGTTGAGATCAAAGTCGAGAAGACTGCTGTCAACGTGATTGATGCCGCGGCGCAGGGCGCGGGAGACGGGCTGCGCCTGGCCTTGAACATCGGCGCCATGCTGATCGCGTTCATCGCGCTGATTGCGATGGTCAACGGCATCCTGGGATGGGCGCACACCCTACCGTTTCTGGGCTGGTTGCCCCCCACTTTGGAAAAAATCTTCGGCTTCATCTTTTCGCCGCTGGCGTGGATCATGGGCGTTTCCTGGAAGGATGCCGCCGATATCGGCAACCTGCTGGGCACGCGGCTGGTGCTCAACGAGTTCGTCGCCTTCACGCAGCTCGGGCCGATGCGGGCGCACCTGGATCCGCGTTCCTTTACCATCGCCACCTACGCGCTGTGCGGGTTTGCCAATTTCAGCTCCATCGCCATCCAGATCGGCGGAATCGGCGCGCTGGCGCCGAACCGCAAATCCGACTTGGCGCGCATGGGAATTCGCGCCGTCGCGGCCGGGTCCATGGCCAATTTCATGTCGGCCTGCATTGCGGGAATGCTCTTGTGATCCGGAAGGCCATCGAGTACATCCAGAGCCGCACGAATAAGCAGCCGGTAACCGCGGTGGTGCTCGGCAGCGGGCTCGCGGCTTTTGCCGGCGAGCTCTGCGAAAGCATTGAAATCCCATACTCGGCGATTCCTGGTTGGCCGTGCTCGACCGCTATCGGTCACCCGGGCAGGCTGGTGATTGGTAGACTCGCCGGGCGGGATGTGGCCGTCATGGCCGGCCGCGCTCATCTTTATGAAGGCTACTCTCCGGCGCAAGTGACGTTTGGCGTGCGAGTCCTCGGATCGCTCGGGATTCGCTCGATGGTCTTCACCAATGCCGCCGGAGGGATCAACCTTTCGCTCGAACGCGGCGGCCTGGTGCTGATTTCGGATCACATCAATCTGCAAGGCGTGAATCCCTTGATGGGACTGAACGACGACGCGCTGGGTCCGCGGTTCCCTGATATGTCGGATGCATATTGCCAGAGCCATCGCGACACAGCCGCCTGCGTGGCTGCGGAACTGGGCATTGCCATCCGCGAAGGCGTGTACGCTGCCGTCACCGGGCCCTCCTACGAAACACCCGCGGAAATTCGATACCTCCGCACGATCGGCGCCGATATCGTCGGCATGTCCACGGTGCCGGAGGTGATCGTCGCCAATCACATGGGGATTAGGGTGCTCGGCATCTCGTGTGTGACTAACATGGCTGCCGGAATCCTGCCGCATAAAATCGATCATCAGGAAGTGCTTGAAACGGGAGCCATGGTGCGGGACACCCTGGCGCGATATCTGAAAGCGCTGGTGCCTCGACTGGAAGCATGAAGGCAAGCGATCCATTGCTGGCAGCCGCCCTCGCCGTTCGCGAAAACGCTTTCGCGCCATTTTCAAAATTTAAGGTAGGCGCGGCGGTACAGGGCCTGGATGGCCGCATCCATACCGGTTGCAACGTGGAGAACGCCACCTACGGGCTTACAGTTTGCGCCGAACGGGTCGCCGTATTTAAAGGTGTTTCGGAAGGGTCGCGACGCTTCAAGCGAGTCGCCGTAGCCGCGGACACCCAAAAATTGACACCGCCTTGTGGCGCTTGCCGCCAGATCTTGTGGGAGTTCTGCGGCGATGTCGAGATCGTGCTGGTAAATCCGCGGGGTAAAATCGAGACGTACCGATTGAAGGATCTCTTCCCCAAACCATTCGATGTCTCGTATCTGTAGTCTCTTCCTGCTGGTCTGGACGCTGGCCGCTGAACCAGCGGACTGGATCTGGAGCGGCCGCTATCTGATCACGATGGATGCGCAGCATCGCGTGATCGAAGGCGGCGCGGTGGCGGTGCGCGGCGATCGCATTGTCGGCGTCGGTACTAAGAAAGAAATCGACGCGAAGTTTCAACCGGCACAGAGGCTCGACCGCCCCGAAGGCATCCTGGCTCCTGGCTTGATCAACACCCATACGCATGCCGCCATGTCGCTGCTGCGCGGGGTTGCCGATGATGTCAGCCTGCAGGACTGGCTGAACAAATTCATTTTCCCGGCGGAATCGAAAAACCTGTCGCGCGACTACGTGCGGTGGGGCACCCGCCTGGGCGTGCTGGAAATGCTGCTCGGCGGCACCACCACCTTCACCGATATGTACTATTTCGAAGACGTGGTGGCCGAAGTCGCCAAAGAAGCGGGAATGCGCGGCGTGCTGGGCGAGACGATCATCGGGTTCCCGGTAGCCGATGCCAAGACTCCGGCGGATTCGCTCCGTTTCACCGAGAGCTATTTAAAGCGCTTCCGCAACGATCCGCTGGTGGTTGCGGCCGTCGCGCCGCATGCCATTTTCACCAACTCCGACGAAACCCTTAAGGCCGCGCGCGCCCTTGCCAACAAATACGACGCACCATTACTGATCCACGTTTCCGAAACCAAGAAGGAAAACGACGATGAAATGGCCAAGCGCCATATGACGCCCGTCAAGGCGCTCGACGCGCTGAGCGTCTTCAACGGCCGCACGGTCGCCGCTCATTGCGTCTGGGTCAACGACGCGGATTTGGCGGTGCTCCGGGCACGGGGCGTCGGCGTGGCGCACAACCCCTCGAGCAATGCCAAGCTGGCCAGCGGCGTGGCCCCGGTTCCGAAGATGCGGGCGATGGGCATCGCGGTTGGCTTGGGCACGGATGGCCCCGCGGGCAGTAACAATGACCTCAACCTGTTCGAGGAGATGGATCTCGCGGTCAAGCTACAGAACGTCAGCACGTTGAATCCGCAGGCGCTCTCGGCCGAGGCGGCCCTCGAAATGGCCACCCGGGACGGCGCCCGCGTCCTCGGCCTCGAAAAGCACATCGGCTCAATTGAAACCGGCAAGCGCGCCGATGTGATCACGGTGCGCACCGATCGCCCCAATGGCGTCCCCCTATACAATCCGGTTTCCCAGATGGTTTATGCGCTGAAGGCCGAAGATGTGCGGGACGTGATGGTCAATGGCAAACCCGTCGTCCGCGACGGCCGCGCGCTCACGCTGGATGAGATGCAGATTCTACGGAAGGCCGCGGAATACGGCATGCAAGTCAGCCGATCGCTGAAATAACCGTAGGGCGCTACTTCCCCGGTTCGTCCGACACCTTGACCAACAGCTTCCCCATGTTCGCGCCATCAAACAATCGGTTCAGCGCGGAGGGCGCCTGTCGCAGACCCTCGACCATATCGATCCGGTATTTCAGCTTGCCCTGCTGAATCCATTGCACGATCTGGACCGTAGCCTCGCCAAACCGCGATGCAAAATCGGTGACGATGAATCCCTGCACGCGCGCCCGTTTGGTCAGAATCGAACCGAAATTCGACGGACCCGCCAGCCGGCCCTCGGCATTATATTGCGAGATCAGGCCGCAGAGGACCACTCGCGCACCGAGATTCACGCGCCCCAGAACCTCATCCATGACCGCGCCGCCTACGTTTTCGAAATCGATATCGATACCTTTCGGGCAGTTCCGCTCCAACGCCTCGGGAAGATTCTCCTTTTTATAGTTGATGGCAGCATCAAACCCGAGTTCGCTCGTTATCCAGGCGCACTTCTCGTCCGATCCTGCGATCCCCACCACGCGGCATCCGGCAATCTTTCCCATCTGGCCCGCCAGCGATCCGACAGCGCCTCCCGCGGCCGAGACCACCAGCGTCTCACCCGCCTTAGGCTGTCCGATGTCCATCAAACCGAAATACGCCGTGAAGCCGATGTGCCCCATGGCGCCGAAAAACGCAGTCAGTTGCAGCCCGGGCACGCGCGGCAACTTGGTCCAGCCCGCAGGATCCCCGGCAAAGTATGTTTGCCATCCGCCCAGACCCTGCACCAGATCGCCCGTGGCGTATCCGCGATGATTCGACGCCTCAACCACGCCGACGGTGATTCCACGCATCACCGACCCCAGGGGCAGCATCGGCATATAACTGTCGACCGGCTCCATCCATACACGATTGGTCGGATCCAGGGACAGGTATATGATTCGTACCAGGATTTGGCCCTCGCCCAACTCCGGCGTCTGCGCCTCGATCCACTCGAAGTCCGACTCCTTGGCTCGACCCTGAGGCCGCGAACGGAGGCGCCATTGAGAATTTATTTTTGGGCCGGTCGCAGTCGCCATAGTTGCTCGTCTCCCTGTGGATGTCGGATACTGCCGTATTGTAGCAACCACGCCAGGAGGCAGATTCTTGAGCATCACATTGACTACGCGCCAGCTCGGCGATGTGAACGTAATCGAAGTAGTAGGCCGGATCACGATCGGCGAAGGTTCCAACCTCCTGCGCGATGGCGTCCGCGACATGGTGGACCGGAAACAAACGAAAATCCTGCTGAACCTGGGCGAGGTGCCGTACATCGACAGCTCGGGGATCGGCGAGCTCGTCCAGGCTTACAGCACCGTGACCAAGAGTGGCGGCCAGTTTAAGCTGTCAAACCTCACGAAGCGCGTCCAGGACCTGCTCAAGATCAGCAAACACGACATGCTGTTCGATATCCACGGCGAAGAAGCCGCCGCCGTACAAAGTTTCGCGTAGGGCGGACCGCCCGGACCCGCCTTTCGCCGGCCTCGCCGGGCGTCCCCGGCCCCCACTCACCGCTTCTGACAGCGGGGGCAGAAATGCGACGAGCGCTGCGCCACCAGCAGCCGGCGGATCGGCGCGCCGCAAGCTACACAGGGCTCTCCGGTGCGCTGGTATACGCGATGGCTGAACTGGAAGAATCCCTTGCGGCCCTGCGCATCTACGTAATCCGAGATGGATGAACCGCCGGCCGCGATCGCCTCCGTCAACACTGCATGAATGGCTTCGTAAAGCAGCCGGGCGCGCGCGCCACGAATCCGCGAGGCGATTGCTAACGGATGAATTCCGGCGCGAAACAGCGCCTCATCGGCGTAGATATTGCCCAGCCCGCGCAGGAAATCCTGATTGAGCAGAAGCGCCTTGATTTTCGTTTTGCGGCGGCGCAGAGCGCCGGCGAACTCCTCGAAAGGCACTTCGAGCGGCTCTGGGCCGAGCGTCGCAATGCGCGCCGGAAACTCGGCGCTGTATTGAAGACGCCCGAACTGGCGGCTGTCATCATAGAGCAGGACGCCCCCGCGATCGAGCGTCAGAATCGCGTGCGTGTGCTTCCCCATCGCACCGCCCAGCAGCAGCCGCCCGGTCATGCCGAGGTGAACGAGCAGGTATCCGCCGCCGTGAAGCGACATTACGATGAACTTGCCGTAACGCTGCACCCCGGCGATCTTGCGGCCCCGGAGCGCTTCGGCCATTTCCTCCGGATCGCCGCCTCGCAGCACACGCACGCACCGAAACTCCGCCGACAGAATACGGCGGCCGACGAGCGGCGCAATCGACCGCGCCACGGTTTCAACTTCGGGGAGCTCCGGCACTCAGGGGACCTGCAGGAAAATTTCGTCGCCTTCCACCTTGACCGCGTAGGTGGGCACCCGCTCCGCCGGATCGAAACAATTCTCGCCGGTGCGGCAGTCGAATTCCCACGCGTGCCAGGGGCACACCACGCGCCCGTCGGCAACCTGGCCCTGCCCCAGCGGCCCGCCTTGGTGGAGGCACACGCCGCTCAAGCCGAATATCTCTCCTCCGGCATTGCAGATCGCATAAAGGTTCTCACCAATGCTGACCTCGATCACGGAATCCGGCGCCACTTCGGAAACCGTGGCGACTTTGATGAATGGCATACCTTTCCATTAAGCCCCGCTTAAGTTCGAAACGCAACATGCCCGCCGGGCCGTCCACAGAGGTGAGAACTATGAAAGCAGAAATTGCCGCGGCTGCCACTCTCGCGCTCTGCCTCACGGGCTGCGCGACGGTGAAGATCAGCCGGATCAACGCCGACCCCAGCCACTATTACCGCCGAACGATCCGGGTCGAAGGCCGCGTCGTGACTTCGGTGGGACTGCTCGGAACCGGCGGTTATCAGCTGGAAGACGGGACGGGCAGCATCTACGTCCTGTCACGGACCGGCGTTCCATCGGGCGGTTCGCGAGTCGCGGTTACCGGAACCGTGGTGGGAGGCGCTCAGATCCTCGGCCGCACGGTTGCCGCGGCCATTCGTGAACAGAGCCACAAAGTCAGAGACTGACCGTCCGTGATTCGGTCCGGTACTCGCGGTTGCCATTCTGTAGTCGAGGGCAGTGGCCGATCCCGGTGTAGTCGAAACCGGCGCTGATTGCGGCTTCCGGTTTGAACAGGTTGCGCCCATCGACCAGAACCGGATTGGCCATCACGCCGGCCAGTTCCTTGAGCGGAAGAGACGCGAATTGCTTCCATTCGGTGACCAGCACCAGCGCGTCAGCGTCCTGGGCCAGTTCCTTCGGCGATTCGCAATAGCGGATCTTCAGCTCCGGATGCAATTTCTGGCATGCCTCCATCGCGATCGGATCGTACGCTTTGACTCGCGCACCGAGGTGAATCAGCCGTTCAGCGATATGGAGAGCGGGCGCGTCGCGCAGGTCGTCGGTTTCCGGCTTGAATGCGAGCCCCAGTAACCCGATGGTCCGCCCTTTGAGAATGAAAAGCTTTTCCTGAAGCTTCTGAATGACCATCTGGCGTTGCGCCGCATTCACGTCGAGCGTCGCCTGCAGCAGTTTGCTCGTGTATCCGTACTCTCCGGCGGTGTGCAGCAGCGCCTGGACGTCCTTGCCAAAGCAGCTCCCGCCCCATCCCACGCCCGGGTTCAGGAACTTGGAGCCGATCCGTGAATCCAGCCCGATCCCCTGCATCACCTCGGTCGCGTGCGCGCCGACGTGCTCGCAGATATTGGCGATCTCATTGGCAAACCCGATTTTCATCGCCAGAAATGCGTTCGCGGCATACTTGATCATTTCCGCGCTGGTCAGCGTGGTGCTGACCAAAGGCACGCTCGTCACCGGTAAAGGCCGGGGTATACCCGGCGGCGGCTCGAAGGTCTGTTCCACCAGTGGACGGTAGAGTTCGAGCATCAGATGGAGTGTCTGGTCGTCCGCAGCCCCTACGACGATCCGGTCCGGATAGAGCGAATCGGCCACCGCGCACCCCTCTCGCAAGAACTCGGGGTTGCTCGCCACGCCAAACCGGATCGTGCTCCGCGCGCCAGGATTGCATTCTTGAATCCCCTCCCGAATCAGCGTGTCCACCAGGTTGCCGCTGCCCACAGGGACAGTAGACTTATTCACCACAACGCGAAATCGCGAAGCATCCATTGCCGCGCCGATTCCGCGACTGGCGGACTCCAGGTAGCTCAGGTTGGGCGAACCGTCCGGCAGCGGCGGTGTCCCGACCGCGATGAAAATGATATCGCTGGCTTGTACGGCGGGACCCAGCTCTGTGGAGAATTCAATGTGGTGCTGGGACGAGGCTGCCTCGACCAGTTCCCGCAGGCACGGCTCATAGATCGGTGGCTCGCCGCTCTTCCACAACGCGATCTTCACCTCGTCGGTATCAACGCACGTAACATGGTGCCCCAAATACGCAAGACAGGCGCCCGTGACGCTGCCCACATATCCTGTCCCGATTACGGTCACGCGCATGGCGATAAGCCCTTTGCAAAAAAGCACCCACAGTATAACATCTGCCCAAATCGCCATAAAAGGGCCGATCTATTACAATCGTTAGTAACCGGACTTTACGCATGCAGACCATTCTCGTGATCGATGACGACGACAGCCTGCGCGATACCATCGGAGTCATGCTCGAACAGGAAGGATTCCGGGCAGTACTGGTGGCTGACGGAAAGACCGGGTTCGATAAGGCTGTAACCTCCAAGCCGGACCTGATCCTGGTCGATCTTCGCCTGCCCGGAATGAGCGGCATCGAGATCTGCAAGCAGCTTCGTGCTGCGCAGCTCACCACCCCCATCATCGTGCTGAGTGCGGTCGGCGAAGAGATCGATAAGGTGCTCTTGCTCGAAATCGGCGCCGACGATTACGTGGTCAAACCGTTCGGCTCCCGCGAACTGATGGCCCGCATCCGCGCCGTCCTGCGCCGGGCGGCTCCCGACGGCCGCAAAGTAGCCCATTTCGGCGATACCGAAATCGATTTCGAGCGGCGGGTCGTCATCCGCAAAGGGGAGGAGCTGAAATTTACACCCGCCGAATACAACCTGCTTTGCTTCTTTCTACATCATCCCGATCGGCCGCTGACCCGTGACATGATCTTAAACTCCGTCTGGGGCTACGAGTTCTTTCCGAATACCCGGACCGTGGATGCGCACGTGGTCAAACTGCGGCAGAAACTCGAACCCGATCCGAATACGCCCCATCATTTCCTGACCGTGCACGGGGTGGGCTATCGATTTGTGCCTTGAATTTAACAGGTTTGACCACTAGTTAACCGGGTGCGATTTAACCCCTATGGCTGAAAATGAGAGAGTGATCGCTCAGCTACAGCCGGAGCCTGTCCGAACCGTTCTCATCGTGGAAGATTCCGAGAACTGCGCCGCCACGGTCGAGTTGGCATTGCTGGGAATACCCGGCTTGTCCATCCTGAGCGCGCTGTCCGGTGAGGAGGCTCTGCGTATCCTGAGAGAACCCGGGTCCACCGTGCAGGCCATTATCACCGACCTGAATATGCCCGGAATCGACGGATTCGAATTGATCCGGAGGGTTCGCGAAGAGGGCCGGACGTCCTCGGTGCCTATTATCGTGCTCAGCGCCGATACCGATCCCGCCACCCCCGGCCGGATCGCGCGGATGAAGGTAGACGCCTTCTTCGCCAAACCCTTTTCGCCGGCTCAGGTGCGGCGAAAACTGGAGCAACTTCTCGATGCCACGACTGCTTAAATTCGTCCTCGCCCTGGTGCTGTTTCCTCTCTCTCTCGTTGCGCAAACCCCCGCCCAGCTTACCGGCATCATGGAACGCGTCGATCGTCTCGAGCAGGAAAATCGGCAGCTCACCGGCGAGCTCAAGATGCTCCGCGAGGAACTCACCTCTCTGCGCAGCAGCGCGGATGCGAATCAGGCGGCTGCCGCAGGCCAAATCGAGCTGCAGCAGCGGCGCATTGACGAGCAGAATCAGTCTAAGGTTGAGGCTTCGCAGAAGTTCCCGATCCGGCTGACCGGCATGGCCTTGTTCAACGCGTTTGCCGACTCCAGGCAGAGCGGTGCCGCCGATTACCCGGTGGTGGCCGCTCCTACCGGCCCCGGCCACGATGGCGCCACCATCCGCCAGAGCATCCTCGGCCTGGAATTTCGCGGCCCTCGCACATTGTGGGGCGGCCAGGTGCATGGGTCGGTCTACATGGATTTCTTCTCCGGCTCTCCACCATTGAACCAGACCATGCGGCTGCGCACAGGAGACATCGAGGTGGATTGGGCCACCCGAAGCGTCCTGGTTGGAATGGAAAAGCCGATCTTCAATCCGCGCGAGCCGAGCTCGCTGGCCCAGGTCGGTATCTCCCCGCTCACCGGCGCGGGCAATCTATGGCTGTGGCTGCCGCAGATTCGTCTCGAGCAGGATTTCTCCTTGGCCCAACAGACCGGCTTGCGCGCGCAGATGGGTGTCGTCCAGACTCGCGAAGTGGGCGCCTACGCTGGAAGCATGCAAACCGGAATTCTCGAGGCTTCCCGCCCCGGCCTCGAAGGCCGATACGAGTTCTATCACAAATTCGATGACGAGCGGCGCATCGAGATCGCCCCCGGCTTTCACGTCAGCACGACTCACGTGTCGGGCTTCTCGGTGCCTTCCCAGGTCCTGTCGTTCGACTGGTTCGTCAATCCCGTCCGCTGGTTTGAATTCTCCGGCGCTTATTACCGCGGCCAAAACATCGCGATGCTGGGTGCGGGCTACCGCCAGGGCTTTGGCCTCTATCAAGCCGACGCCGACGCGGTCCACAGCCAGGGCGGATGGGGCCAGTTTACTTTTCATCTGCTGCCTCGGGTGGATCTGCACCTTTTTTCGGGCCAGCAGGACGACCGGAATTCCGACCTGGTCGCCGGTAACATCGGCAAGAACCTGCTGTTTGGCGGCAACTTGTATTTCCGCCTCGCACCGAACGTCATCCTGAGCCCTGAAATTTCGCAGGTGCGCACCGTCTATCTCGGTCAAGGCACACGGTTGAACAATCACTATGATCTGGCGTTGGGTTATCTTTTCTAGCTCAGTCCTCTGGCTGATTGGTCCGCAGGCTTCCCGCGGGGAAACCGTCAAGGGCCAGGTGGAAATCACCAACTCGCGCGACGCGGCTGTCCGCAAACGCAAGGACTACACGGGCGTGCTGCTCTGGCTCGAACCGGTCGACCGTCCGGCCCCCGCCCCGGCCCCTCCCAAGCGCGTGCAAATGGTACAACGAGACAAGCGATTCACCCCGCATGTGATCGCCGTTCCTCTGGGTAGCACCGTGGATTTTCCAAACTTCGACCCGATCTTTCACAACGCTTTCTCGAACTTCAGCGGCCAGCCGTTCGACGTCGGCCTCTACCCGCCCGGAACCAACCGCAGCTGGGTCTTCAAGCAGCCTGGAATTGTTCGCGTCTTTTGCAACATTCATCCCACCATGAGCGCCGTCATCGGCGTGTTCGCCACTCCATGGTTCGCGGTCACTCCGGTTTCAGGAGCTTTCACGATCACCGATGTGCCGCCTGGCGAGTACCAGCTCCGCATCTTTCATGAACGCGCGGTTCCCGAGAATCTCCAGGCTCTCGAACGCCGCATCCGCGTCCCCGAAGGCGGCCTTACGCTGCCCCTCATTTCCATTTCCGAAACCGGATTTGTTCCCGCGCCCCACCTCAATAAATTCGGCCAGGAATATCCGCCGGTTTCCAACGGCGACACGTACCCGGGAGCGCCCAAATGATACCGCGGTGGTTTTCCAGATTATCTCTGCTGTGGAAAATTCTGCTCTCCACTTCCGTGGCTGTCACCGTCCTGTTCGCCATCACCGGCGAAATCGTTTTGAGCCACATCACGAAAACGATGTCGGACAGCCTGGACGAAGAGGTTCAGGCCAGTTTCCAGGCCTACACTTCATTGTGGAAGTCGCGCGCCCAGTTACTATCGTCCGTTAGCAGCATCCTGAGCACGCTCCCCGAAGTCCGTCTCGCGTTCGGCACCGGCGATCAAGCCACGATTCGCGATACCGCCGGCGAGCTGTGGGCGAAAATCTCCCAGGCCAATGCCATCTTCCTGGTCACCGACCCGCGCGGCAAAGTCGTCGCATCGCTCGGCGGAGCGATCCCCTCCTCGCTGCCCAAGAACATGGATGTAGTACAGATGGCCGCGGCGCAATTTCCCAAACAGGTCTCGGGTTTCTTCTTACAGGACGGCTCGCTCTATCACATCTCGGTCACGCCGGTTTACGTCGAATCGGCCCAAGGCCAAAGCCTGATCAACGTGCTGATCGCGGGCTACCATGTCGACGCGGTCGTGGCGCAGGATCTCAAGAACGAAACGGGAGGCAGCGAGTTCCTCTTCCTCACGCCCGGCAAGGTCATTGCTTCCACCCTCAACCAGCGGGCCACCGGCGTCGTCGTTAACAAGATTGACCATCCGGCAAGCCGCGTCAGCGACGGCGTGGCGCAATACGCGCAATTCGAGACGCCGCTCGAAGACATTGCCGGCAAGCCGCTCGGCCACCTTTTGATTCTGCGGTCGTTCGAGGGCTTCCGCAGCCGCATCGCCGGACTTTATACGAACATCATCCTGCTTTGGCTGGTGGCCGTATCGGCCGGGCTCGTGCTGACGTACGCGCTGGCCCGGAAGATCGTCGAGCCCGTCAAACAGCTCGATCGGGCCGCGGCCGAGGTCGCCCGCCAGAATTACGCCATTGAAGTCGCAGTCACCAGTGAAGACGAAATGGGCCGCCTCGCCCGCACTTTCAACAACATGTGCGCGTCCATCCGCCAGGCGCGCGAGGAACTCATCCGTCAGGAGCGGATTTCCACCATCGGCCGCTTGTCCGCCTCCATCGTGCACGATCTGCGCAATCCTCTCGCGGCAATTTATGGCGGCTCGGAAATGTTGGTAGACCGCGAGCTGCCGCCGGGCCACGTCAAGCGGCTCGCCGCCAATATTTATCAGGCATCCCGCCGGATCCAGGAGATGTTGCAAGATCTACTCGATGTTTCGCGCGGCAAGAACCGCCCCATGGAAATGTGCCGGTTGCGCGAGGCGGCATCGGCTGCCTGCGACGCGCTCGGCTCGCTCGCCGAAGCGCAGCACGTCAGCTTGATCTTGTCGATTGCCCCGGAGATTGAGCTCCCGCTCGATCCCGGCCGCCTGGAGCGCGCCTTCGTCAATCTCATTTCCAATGCGCTCGAGGCCATGCCCGGCGGCGGCGAAGTGCGCCTCTCGGCGACCCTCCAGGACACCTCGGTCGTGGTGCAAGTGACCGATAACGGCCCCGGAATTTCACCCGAGATCCTCTCCCGTCTATTCGAGCCTTTCGTCAGCGCCGGTAAACGCAACGGCCTGGGCCTCGGACTTGCGCTCTCACGCCAGACCGTCCTCGATCACGGTGGCGATATTTGGGTGGAATCGCGCCCCGGAGGGGGCGCCACATTTTGCTTCCGCCTGCCCGGCGCGCAGCTCGCGCAGCCTCAAGGCGTGCGCGCATAGCACCTTGCTGAAAAACCATCCAAAATCACCGCCGATGAACGCGGATAAACGCCGATTCCAGGCAAATGATTTATCTGCGTTCCTCAGCGTTCATCGGCGCTAATAGTGCTTTTCGGTGGCGCCGCGCGCCTGAGCGCCCGTGAGGTAAACCTTCGATGGCGCAACCAACGAAACACCTCGCTTCACCGTCGTAACGCTTACCGGCTTGAGTTCCGGCTTCCCGGAGAACTCCGCTTCCACCGTCAAGAGGTACTGATGCGTGAGCCGATTCGAAAACTGCGCCAGAAACGGCCGGAGCGAAACCGGATTTGACGTTCCTTCCCAGTAGAATTCGCCGCCCAGTTGGTCATCTAGCATCGATAAGTAATTCTGCCCCCATGTCACTCGATAGAAGCTGTGCCCGGAGTGTCCCCCGCCGCTGTAATAAATCGAGCTGATCGCGATGCCGGCCTTTTGAGCGGCCTCAATGGCTCCGACAAGATACGGGTCGAACATGTCCGGACTCTGATAATACGGATCGATTCCGCTCATGATCACCAGCATTTCACGCCGCCCTTCCGCCGCGGGCCACTTTTTGATCAGGTCTTGCAAACCCACGTACGGGCTGGAATCGACCCCGGCTTCCCCCAACGGCAGCCGAAGTGCCTTTGCCGCGCGCCCATGATCGGCAGTGGGCGCTTGCGCGATCTCCGCCGTTCCATACCGCAAATAGGCGAGGCCGACCTGCGTGCTGGAGGGTTGCGTGTTGATGAAGTTTTTCAGGTCGCCGAACTGCACCGAAAGATTCGTGCTCTCCGCATCGTCAATCACGATGTATAACTGTAACTGCGCTTGCTCACCCGTAGCTGGAATCCACGAGACCACCCGCCCCGGCTTCTTATCCACTTCCACCGAGATGTCGTCGCGCTGCACAATTTCCGATGCGTGGTCCTTCGCCTCCGCGGTGACAATCAACCGCCCGGACTGCTGGCCGAGAGCGGCGGCCGCCAAGCAAACCATGCCCACGGAAAACGTGCTTAGGATACGGATACGCACGCTGATATCCCTTCAGTCCGGAAAAGTGCAATCGCATAACCAGACCCCGGCACACGTAAGCTTTTGAACGTAAGCAACGCCTGACCGGGCGTTCCGAAGCCTGCTTCGGCCAGGAACCTGCACCATGAACGGGCGTTGTAGGGAGGCAAATATGCTACTTCTGCTAATTATCCTTTTGCTTGTGTTAGGCATGGGAGGCGGTTACTACGGATACGGCCGATGGGGATACGGTGGAGGCGCTGGCGTAGGACTCGGCGCCGTCCTGTTAATCGTCCTGCTCTTCTTTTTGTTCGGCGGCCTGCATACTGGGCCCGTGGGACCCTGACCCCGAGTAGGTCGATGGAGTTCGGGGCGCCCGGCACTTGCCAAAACACACCTCGGTGGCGCCCCACGTATTCCGCGACAACGCCGCACCGCTAATTTTGCACGAATCGTCCGCCACGGATTGCAATCCAATTGGTGAGGGCGAGTGCAGATGCCAAAGACTGTTCACTTTCACGAGCTCGGCGGACCCGAGGTTTTGAAAATTGAAGAAGAACCGCAGAAGCAACCCGGCAAGGGCGAGGTGCGGATCAAGGTAAAGGCCGTAGGTTTAAATCGGGCGGAATTGCTGTTCTTCGCCGGCCGGTACCTCGAGCGACCGAAGCTGCCTGCCGGCGTCGGCTATGAGGCGGCCGGCGTAGTCGAAGCCGTTGGCCCGGATGTGGACAAAAGCTGGGTCGGCAAACAAGTCGCAACCATTCCCGCTTTCTCCATGAACAAGTATGCGATGCTCGGCGAACAGGTCATTGCTCCCGCTGCTGCCCTGGGTGAGTATCCGCCAAAGCTGTCCCCGGTCGAAGGCGCGGCCGTTTGGATGCAATATCTCACCGCGTATGGGGCATTGATCTCGATTGCCCATCTCGCAAAAGGCGATTTTGTCGTAATCCCGGCCGCATCGAGCAGTGTAGGCATTGCGGCGATTGAGATTGCCAGGGGCGAGAGTGCAATTTCTATTGCGATGACACGCAAGAGCAGCAAGAAACAGGAATTGCTGTCCCTCGGTGCGAATCACGTAATCGCCACTGACGAAGAAGATATGGTCGCGCGCGTCAACGAGATCACCGCCGGTAAAGGCGCGCGCGTGACGTTCGATCCCGTTGGCGGGCCCTTCCTGGAAAAGCTGGCCGCCGCTGCTGCGCCAGGGGGAATCATCATTGAGTACGGTTGGCTTTCGATGCAACCCACACCCTTCCCGCTGTCGGCCGCGCTGGGGAAGGGGCTCACCATTCGTGGCTATTCTTTGATGGAGATCACCCCGAATCCCGAGAAGTTGGCAACGGCAAAGAAGTACGTCTACTCCGGGTTGGCCGACGGACGATTCCATCCGAAGGTCGCGCGGACATTCCCCTTCGCTCAGACAGTCGAAGCCTACACATATCTCGAATCGAATGCGCAGGTCGGAAAAGTGGTGATCACCGTTCCGTGATTCGGCTGTGGGGCGGACGGGCCTCGTCCGCGCCGGACCGCTGGTCCGGCTTCCGACGCTTTGTGGCGAGCCCGGGCCCTGGCGCGTCGCGTCCTCTTCCGCGATAGACTTGATGCGACCCGTCCTGCCGCGCCGGTTACGGTGTGGTTTCTTCGATGGACCCGTTTCTGAAAAGGAGTTCGTGATGCGACAGCTCATGCTCGTCACCGCCGCGGCCTGCTGCGCCCTGGGCGCTTTCGCCGCCTCCTCGACCGCGCAAACCTTCCCCTATGACCACATCCATCTGAATGTGCCTGACCCCGCGGCGGCTTCCCGATGGTACGAGAAGTTCTTCGGAGCGCGCCGCCTCGCGGAAGGCCCCGACCGGATGATGTTCGGCAGCACTCGTTTGATGTTCCTTCAAAAGACCGACGCCAAGCCGAGCAGCGGAAGCGCCATCGATCACATCGGCTTCTCGTTCGCCGACCTCGACGCGAAGATGAAGGAATTCCAAGCCGCGGGTGTCAAGATCGTCACGCCTCCAAGAGAGGTGCCCGGCCTCTTCAAGATCGCGTTTGTGGAAGATCCATGGGGAACTCGCATCGAAGTAGTGC
>Ga0070741_10007913_pt1 | contig 21663 bp, 20 predicted proteins | sample Coa_R1_4_FD_66440 | JGI IMG/M metagenome (GOLD analysis project Ga0070741, IMG submission 66440) | Surface soil microbial communities from Centralia Pennsylvania, which are recovering from an underground coalmine fire - Coalmine... | ecosystem: Environmental > Terrestrial > Soil > Unclassified ... | reverse complement strand
GCCTCTTTCGCTCCCAGCCGCATCACCGAGCCCTTACCGAACTGCTTCTCCAACTGCGAAAGGGCCGTTTCTATTGCTCGGGTGCGGTCATCTGCCACGTCATTCTCCTTTTTGCCACGCAAACTGCTCAGGGTGGAGGTCGTAAGCCGAGTCTAGCAGCAAAACAGGACACCGGCAAAAGAAAAGCGAAGATTCCAGCGGAAATCCGGTACGTAATTCGTGCTATTTCGACTTCGTGTAGCTGCCGCTACCCTCGCGCTCCGCAGCGTGCAGTACCACAACCGCCACCACAATCGCTCTATCCAATGGCGCCGCGCCGCTAGCTCTCCCCGCGCTGTTCCAGCGCCTTCCGGTTCCACCCTCCACAGTTCGCCGCAGCCTCGTACGTGCTCTCCAGAAAATCCATCAGCGCTCTGTCCGGATCCGCCGCGCGCCGCATCGCCTCATACGGCAGAACGAACTCACCAAAGGTCGCATCGAACCTCGCCTCCGCCGGCAGCACCTTGTACTCGCGATATCCCTTCCGCTCCGGGTACGCGTAGCTGTAGAAGAACGCATCCACACCCGGCGCTCCCGGCCAGAAGCCCGCACTCGATACCTCATGCGAGTACGCATCGCGCGTCACACGATCCGGCAATCCCGGCATGCTCGGATGCGGCGGCGCCGGCCTGCCTGAAAATCGGGTGCACGCCAGATCCATCGCTCCCCAGAACAAATGCACCGGGCTCACCTTCCCGATGAACCGCGACCGGAACGCCGTCATCACCCGCGCCGACTGCAACAGCACATGCCAGAACTGCTCCACATGTTCGCAGTCATAACTCCTATGCGTCTCGTCCTGATCAAACGGAATCGGATTCTGCACCTCGGACGGCACGCGGTAAATCTTCACCGGTGTCCCCAGTGCCTCCATCGCTCCCATCACCTCGCGATAGAACGCCGCGACAGTCATCGGCCCCAGTGCAATCCTCTTCTGGCCGCCGTCATCCACCGAGATCACCAACTCGTGCGTCACAAAGTCGAACTCGATCTTCACCGTCCGCGCTCCCCACCACATCGAGTGCGTCGTCAGCCCGCGCGCCGTCGGATACAGCGTCACATTCCACGTATGGTTGATGTGCGGCGTCAGCCGCAGCCGGATCTTGCCCACAATCTGCAGCCACATCTGCAGTGTCTGGCAGCAATCACCCCACTCGCTATATCGCAGTTCCGGCCAGTTTCGCCCATCCATACGCCGCCTCCTGAAACCCAGAATCATACGCCCGCCCCATGAACCTCTCCCTAACTTGCTAACTCCCTCACTCCCAACCCACTGCCCTGCTGACTCGCTGACCTGCTGACTCGCTGACTTGCTGACTCGCTGACTCGCTCCCCTTCCACACCTGCCCCGAACGATACAATCAACCCTGCCGATGCCCTATCAGGTTCTCGCCCGCAAGTACCGTCCCACGCGCTTCTCCGACGTCGTCGGCCAGGACCACGTCACCCGCACCCTGCTCAACGCGCTCTCCCAGAACCGCATCGCCCACGGCTACATCTTCAGCGGCCACCGCGGCATCGGCAAAACCACCATCGCGCGCATCTTGGCCTCTGCACTGAACTGCCGCAATCAAATCGGCAGCCCCGAACGCCCCACCCCCGAGCCCTGCAACATTTGCGACTCCTGCACCGAGATCCGCTCCGGCAACTCCGTCGACGTCATCGAAATCGACGCCGCCACCAACCGCGGTATCGATGAAATCCGCGATCTCCGCGACGCCGCCCGCTATCGCCCCGCGCGCGACAAGTACAAGATCATCATCCTCGACGAGGCGCACCAGATCACTGACGCAGCCTTCAACGCACTCCTGAAGACCCTCGAAGAGCCGCCCGAGCACATCGTCTTCATGATGGCCACCACGCAGCCCGAGGACATCCCGCAAACCATCCGCTCGCGCTGCCAGCACTTCAGCTTTCACGCCGTCAAGCTCGAAGACATCGTCGGCCAGCTTCGCTCCATCGCCACCGCTGAAAACATCTCCGCCGACGACGCCACCCTCGCCCTCCTCGCCGAAGCCGGCGACGGCTCCATGCGCGACGCCCTGTCCATCATGGACCAGGCCATTGCCTCCGCGCCTGTCGACAACGGAATCCCCACGCTCTCCGCCGAAGAAGTCCGCGGGCTCATGGGCACCGTCTCCAATGTCGTCTTCGAGCAGATCCTCGCCGCGGTCCACGCCAACAACTCCGCCGACGTCCTCGCCATCCTCGGCCGCCTCCTCGACGCCGGCAACGGCCCCCAGCCGCTCGCGCGCCAGTTCGTCCGCTACCTCCGCAACTGCACCATCGCAAAAATCACCAACCTCGCGCCCGACCAGCCCGCGCACGGCTTCGCCGCCGACCTCCTCCAGATCTCCCCTGAAGAACGCTCCCGAGCCGCCCGCACCGCCGCACTCTTCACCGAAGAAGAGCTCTCGCGCTTCCTCTCCATCCTCCTCCGCACCTTCGACGACCTCGGCTACCGCCAGGAGCCCCGCTTTCACCTCGAGCTCGGCGTCCTGAAACTCGTCCACCTCCAGCGCCTCCTCCCCGTCGAAGACCTCCTCACCCAGCTCGGCGCCACCAAATCCCCACCCACCCCCTCAACAACTCCGAGCGCTCCGGGTGCCCCATCTTCGCCGACGGCTTTACCGTCGGCTAAGGTGGCCCCGACGACGGCCCCGGCTGCCCCACCCTCGACCGGCGCAGCCGGGCAGGGCGGGGTCAGAACCACCACGAATCTTTCCTCCCAAAGCACATCTCCGCCCGCTCAAAAACAACCTGTCATCCTGAGCGAAGCCGCAACAGCGGCGAAGCCGAAGGACCCCGAGGCCGTCCGTCCCACCACAATCCCCCCCACCTTTTCAACCGGAACCACCGATGGCTCCCTCGCCCTCGCCCCCGAACCCACACCAGCAGACCGCCCTCAACTCGTCGAGCCCACACCACAAACCAAGCTCGACCTCGACACCCTCCAGTCCACCCTCGTCGCCGCCCTCGCCGCCGTCAAAGGCCAGCAGTCTGCCTCCGACGCCATCCACGACGCGACCCTCACCATCACCGGCGACACACTCAACATCCAAACCACCTTCTCAAAGACCACACTCCCGGTCATCTTCAACACCGACGCCAACCGCATCCTCACCACAACTCTCCGTCAGCAACACCCCAACCTCAAGCTCGCGCTCCTCCCCGGCACACCCGCCGCCGCAGCCCCCAAAAAGAAACGCGCCGCCGCCACGGGCTCTGCCGCCGAGCTCGCCGAAAACCACCCCCTCGTCCAGGAAGCCAAGCGCCTCTTCTCCGCCGAAATCTCCAACGTCATCGACCTCCGCGACAAAGACTAGAACTCGCCTTAACTCGCATCTCGAATCTCATAGCCGACCCAAGGACCCACCCATGGACCTCTCCAATCTCCAAAACATGCTCTCCCAGGCCAACACCATGCGTGAGCAGATGGACGAGCGCCTCGCCGCCACCATCGTTGAAGCCGAATCTGGCGGCGGCGCCGTCACCGCCCGCATGAACGGCAAGAAGGAACTCCTCAAGCTCACCATCGCCCCCTCTGCCGCCTCGGCCGCCGCGGGTGACATCACCATGCTCGAAGACCTCATCGTCGCCGCCGTCAACGCCGCCGCCCGCAAAGCCGACGACGCCATGCAATCTTCCGCCTCCAGCCTCCTCGGCGGCCTCAACCTCCCCGGGCTCTAAGCGCCTCTCTTCTACCCCTCACCCCCTTATGAACCGCTACGCCGCGCCCATGACCCGCCTCATCGACGAGCTCCGCAAGCTCCCCGGCGTCGGCACGCGCACCGCCCAGCGCTTCGCCTTCCACATCCTCCGCTCCTCTGACACCGACGCCGCCGCGCTCGCCGACTCCATCCGCGCCCTCAAAGCCGCCCTCCGCCTCTGCTCCCTCTGCAACAACATCACCGACATCGACCCCTGCCTCTACTGCGCCTCGCCCACCCGCAACCAGCGCCTCATCTGCGTCCTCGAAGAACCCACCAACATCGCGGCCATCGAAAAGACCCGCAGCTACAACGGCGTCTACCACGTCCTCCACGGCACCCTCTCACCTGTCAATGGCATCGGCCCCGACCAGCTCCGCCTCACCAACCTCTGGCCCCGCCTCGAAAATTTAAGCGGTCATCCTGAGCGGAGCGGCGATAGCCGCGAAGTCGAAGGAGAACTCATCCTCGCCACCTCCCCCACCGTCGAAGGCGAAGCCACCGCCCGCTATCTCGCCGACGAAGCCCACACCCGCTTCCCCGCTCTCCGCATCACGCGCATCGCCACCGGCGTCCCCGCCGGCTCTGACATCGAGTACGCCGACGAAGTCACCATCACCCGCGCCCTCGAAAACCGACGCGCCCTCTAGCTCCCCCCTGGCAACTGGCTCGCTGGCACACTGGCAAACTGGCATGCCAACCCTCACACCTTAATCAACGCAATCCCCGCCTCCGGATCCATCTCCTTCCGCAGCGCCTCCGCACTCTCCGTCAAAATCACCTCGCACGTAGGCCTCACGCGCGCCTCCAACAAGTGGCCGCCATGCGCCGTCCCATCCCTCCTGCCCACCACCACATGGGCGTGCACCTGCGGCTCGTCATCCTTCAGCGCCACATCCCCAATCATCGACAGCAGCTCCACCTGCTCCTTCAACTCCACCGCCGTCTTGTACTTCTTCTCTTCCCAGTCGAACCACCCCAGCTTCACGTACTCGCACGCTCCAATCGCCTTGAAGCTCGACCCCTTCAGCCCCTGCTCCTTCGCAAACCTCTTCAACCCCGCAGCAATCTCATCACCCGTCTCAAAGATCACCGCCCACGTCACCGGCTCCTCCGCCACTCGCTTAAATCGCATCGCATCCTCCTGCTGATTCGATGCCTTCCACATGCCAAGGCCTCCCACCCACCAACGAAGCGCACCGCAAAGCAGGCCACCTGGGCCTGAGTAAAACAAGTACTGAATCTGAAGGAACAGGGCTTGAGCTACCGGACCGCAAAGCAAGCCACCTGAGCCTGGGTAAAACAAGTGCTGAATCTGAAGGGGCACGGCTTCAGCCGTGCCATAAACAGCCCGCGCGAAGCGCGCTTCCGCTCTGCCGAAGGCCATCGTGAAGCCCGAAGGGCGCAACGACCGTTGCCTTCCTTCACGAACCAACAGTCTTTTCGCCCAAATCCTCCCGGCAAACTTTCCACTTGACACGTGAGCTGGTGTTATATATGACTATAACACCGTCGCGAAGCACTCACTCGCGATCCCGCAAAGGAGCTCGAACATGCGCACCCTCAAACGCACATCAGTTCCGGTCCTGGTCTTCGCTCTTCTCTCCACCTTCTCCACCACGACCGTCGCCCAATCCCCCGCGCAAAACACCTTTGACCGCATGAAGACCCTCACCGGCGAATGGCAGGGCAGCGTCACCACCACACCCGCAGAGATCTCCCACAACATGCAGGGCAGCACCCTCCACGTCACACTCCGCACCACCTCTTCCGGCAACGCCATCCTGCACGAGATGAACTCCCCCGGCATGAAGGACGACCCCATCACCATGCTCTATCTCGACAACGATCGCCTTCTGCTCACCCACTACTGCGACGCCGGCAACCGCCCCCGCATGGTCGCGCACGCCTCGCCCGACGGCCGCACCATCGAGTTCACCTTCCTCGACCTCGCCGGCCCCAACGAGCACGGCCACATGGACCACGCCATCTTCACCTTCATCGACGCCAACCACCACACCGAAGACTGGACCTACATGCTTCCTGGCGACAAGCCCATGCTTGCCCACTTCGATCTCACCCGCGCAAACTAACCACCCGATCCAAACGGAATCGCAATGGACCTTGAGTTCAATGACACCCAGCCCATCTATCGCCAGCTTCGCGATCACGTCATCGCGATGATTCTCGACGGCGTACTCAAAGAGGGCGACCCGCTACCCTCCGTGCGCAATGTCGCCGCGGAGTACCGCGTCAATCCACTCACCGTCCTCAAGGGCTATCAGCAGCTCACCGACGAGCAGCTCGTCGAAAAGCGCCGCGGCCTCGGCATGTTCATTAAGGATGGCGCCCGCGCCCAGCTTCTCGCCGGCGAGCGCCAGCGATTTCTCGACGACGAATGGCCGCGCGTGAAAGCCACTATCGACCGGCTCGGCCTGAAAACCGAAGATCTTCTAAACGGAAATAAGAGGAGGCGCTGAGGATGACTGCTCCTACAAATAGGCAATCCATCGAAGCCCACAATCTGCGCAAACGCTACGGAGCCACAACCGCGCTTGACGGCATCGACCTCCGCGTCGACGAAGGCCGCATCCTCGGTCTCATCGGCCCCAACGGAGCCGGCAAAACCACCGCGCTCAACGCCATCCTAGGCCTCACGTCGTACGAAGGAACCCTCCGCGTCCTCGGCCGCAACCCGTGGACGCAGCGTGAAGACCTCATGCGCGACGTCTGCTTCATCGCCGACGTCGCCGTCCTTCCCCGCTGGATGCGCGTCTCGCAAGCCCTCGATTTCGTCGAAGGCGTCCACCCGCGCTTCGACCGCGCCAAGGCCCAGGCTTTCCTCGCCAAAACCACCATCCCGCCGCACAGCAAGGTCAAACAACTCTCCAAGGGCATGGTCACCCAACTTCACCTCGCTCTCATCATGGCCATCGACGCCAGACTACTCGTCCTCGATGAACCCACGCTCGGCCTCGACATCCTCTATCGCAAGCAGTTCTACGACTCGCTCCTCAACGACTACTTCGACCGCACCCGCACCATCCTCATCACCACCCACCAGGTCGACGAAATCCAGAACATCCTCACCGACGTCATGTTCATCGACCGCGGCCGCATCGTCTTCAACTCACCCATGGACGCCTTCGAATCGCGCTACGCCGAGGTCGCCGTCAACCCCGACAAACTGCCAGAAGCCCGCGCCCTCAAGCCCCTCAACGAGCGCCCCGGCTTCGGCCGCAGCATTCTCCTCTTCGACAACGTCGACCGCGACCGCCTCGCCACACTCGGCGAAGTCCGCACCCCCAGCATCGCCGACCTCTTCGTCGCAATCCTCGGCAACAAGACCACCACGCGTGAGGAGGTGGCAGCATGAACGCCAACACAAACGCAGTCTCCGACTCCCGCTTCGAATCTCAAGCCATCGCCGACTCGCCCACCCGCCCCACGCGCCCGTTCTTCTGGTCCGTCCGCCGCGAGCTCTGGGAAAACCGCTCCATCTACATCGCTCCGCTCGCTGCCGCAGGGCTGGTTGTTCTCGCAACATTTTTTGGCGCTTTTCGGTTCGCCGCATTTCGCGGTAAGGGCCTGTTGTGGGCTCCCGATGCAATGCAGCAGATGAAGATCGTCGAGCAGCAGTGTGCGTTCACAGCTCTGCTCATCATGGGCGTCACCTTCGTCGTCGCCATCTTCTACTGCCTGGACGCGATCTATGGCGAGCGCCGCGATCGCAGCATTTTCTTCTGGAAATCTCTTCCGGTCTCGGACACCACGACCGTGCTCGCCAAGGCGACCATCCCGCTGCTCATCATCCCGCTCCTGACCTTCGCCATCACAGTCGTTACCCAGTGCCTCGTTCTGGGCATCGACGCGGTCACCCTGGCGGCCCATGGCCAAAGCCTCAGCGTGATGCGGCAGATTCCGCTCCTTCAGATGGAGGGCGGTCTGCTCTACCACCTCATCGCCGTGCACTCGCTCTGGTACGCTCCCATCTTCGCCTGGCTTCTCCTTGTCTCCGCCTGGGCGCCGCGTGTGCCGCTGCTCTGGGCGATCATGCCTCCACTGGCCGTCGCAATCATCGAAAAGATCGGCTTCAACACAGCGCACTTCATTAACTTCCTCAAATCCCGGGTAGGCGGACCACCCTCCGGAATGTCTTTCGCCGCGGATATGAGCGGTCACTCAGCTTTCCTGAACCCCGGCCACTTCCTCACCGGCCCCGGCCTCTGGGGCGGCCTCATCATCTCGGCCCTCTTCCTCGCCGCCGCCATCCAGCTCCGCCGCTACCGCGCCCCAAACTAGCCCCACCGCCGCCAACGATCCGGGTGCCCCATCTTCGCCGACGGCCTTATCGTCGGCTAAGGTGGGCATCGCGCCAAGCGCGAGAAACGTCCGCCGGATCTCCTCCGGCTCATCTTTCGACACATAACCAAACTGCTGAATCTAAATCCACTTACAAACCACACCGGCAATCCCCTGCGCAGATTACCCGTTTGTTTTCAGGACTTTGCACAAAAAGACCCTTGTGCACAACCAAAGTCCAAACCTAACCCCAATGTCTTGAAGACTTTGCGCAAAAAAGTACGGGGGGAGGGGGTACCTACCTCAACCTAAAATCGATCGTGACGATTGTCGCCACGTCCCGCGCCCGATCGTCCAGCACGTACGGCCGATACCTTCGCCCGTACACCTCGCGCACCGCCGCCCCGCGCAGCAGACGGTGTCCGCTGATCGCCTGCGCTCGGAGCACCTGCCCGTCCTTTCCCACCACCGCCTCCACCATCACCTTGCCCTGCACATGCGTCATCTTGGCCAGCGCGGGATACTCCGTTCGCGGCGCATACAACAGCCGGCTCGCCATCAGCGCCGGTGACGCCCCAATAGTTGCCGGCCCCATGTACCGCGTCTCCAGGCTGGCCGTGCTCACCGGCTCTGCCTCCACGTTCACCGGTGCCCGCCTCACCCTCGTCGCCCGCGCCCGCCAATCGGCATCCACCGCCGTCCCCGCCGGATGATGTACGGGTGCCGGCGCCCCCACTGCCGGACCCGCAGTGGTCCCGGCAGGCGCCGGCTCATAGGGCTGGTTGGCATCGCGCAGCGGCACCAGCATCCGCTGGCGCACAAACAATCCCGCGCTGAACGCCAGCAGCAGAGCGCAGATTCCCGCAATCCACAGCCAGGCCAGCGAACCCCGCTCGGGCTCCGGCGGTGCAAAATCCTCCAGCGGAATATGCCAGTGCTCGTCATCCGCGGGAACTTCCGCCGCAAGCTCCACCGGAACCCCGCTCTCCGCAGCCTTCGCGTCGCTTTTGGCCACGCTCTCAACCTTTCGTTCTTCCGCCAGTGTCTCCGCTACCCCACCCTTCGCAACCACCTGAGCCCGATAAAAAAGATCCGTCGTCGGATGCACCACCGGTCCTGGCTGTGCAAGTGGCGGCGCAACCTCCTCCTCAACCTCCTCCGGGAACGCCTCAGCCTTCTCCGGCTGCTCCTGCCGCACCAGCCTCGGCGCCGGACCGCCCACCGCAGCCCCCGGGTTCCACCGGGTCCGGAACACGCTTTCCACAAACGTCATCAACTTGCGGACCGCCTCGCGAAGCTCCGGCAACGCCACATGATCCGCCTGCGTTCCGCTCGCCGCCGTCGCCAGCAACTCCATCAACTCCAGTCGCGACACCCCGTCACGCTCACGATAGATCACCGCTCGCACCATCGACGCCGTCTCGTCGCGGAAGCTCGCATCCGATTCCAGCCGGGCGACAAACGAGCTCAGGTCCTCTGCCGAGCCAAAACTCACCCCACGCGCGCCGAAGAATTCCTGCAGATCATGAACATGCGGAGCAAACCTTTCGACGGTCGATTCCGCGAACGGGTCGAGTTTGGGAGCAGTGGCCATGTGTGCACTCCCTTAGATGCGTTTCCCATGTGGACGCGTTCTCGGACGCCCGCCTTACGGTATCAACCCCTACACCAGCCGCAAGTCGCCCCCGGTCATCTCTTTTGGCAAATCCAGGCCGATTAGACCCAGCACGGTCGGCGAGATATCCCGCAGCGACCCACCCTCGCGCACGCCAATGTTCTTGCCCTGCTCCGTCACCAGGATGAACGGCACCGGATTCGTTGTGTGCGCCGTATGGGGTCCGCCGGTCTCCGGGTCGATCAGCATCTCCGCATTCCCGTGGTCCGCCGTAATGATCCAGCTCGCGCCCGCCTCGCGCACCGCGTTGTAGATCCGGCCCAGCTGCGCATCCACCACCTCGACCGCCTTCACCGTCGGCTCGATCTTGCCCGAGTGCCCCACCATGTCCGCATTCGCGAAGTTCACAATCACCACATCGAACGCGGTGTCCTTCACCGCACGCTCGACGATGTCACCGATCCCTTCGGCTGACATCTCCGGCGCCAGGTCATACGTCGCCACCTTCTTCGACCCGACCAGCTCGCGGTCCTCGCCCGCAAACGGCTTCTCAATGCCGCCGTTGAAGAAGTACGTCACATGCGCATACTTCTCCGTCTCCGCCACGCGCAGATTGCGAAGCTCATACTTCGACATGACGTTCGCCAGCAGGTTGTCCATACTCTCCGGAGGAATCACCATCGGTAGCGCAAACTTCGAATCGTATTGCGTCATGCAAATGTATGTGAGATCGCGCGGCGTGCTCTCCACCGGAATCGTTTTATCCAACTCCGCAGCCTTCGGCAGCGATAAACCGCCATCCGCCGCAAGCCCCGACCTCCGCGCCAATACCCGCGTAATCTGCCGCACGCGGTCCGCCCGGTAGTTGAAGCAAAGAACCGCATCGCCATCGCTGATCGTCGCGATCGGCTCGCCCTTCGCGTCGACGCACACGAACGGCTCGATGAACTCGTCCGTGATGCCATTGTTGTAGCTCTCATGCACGCGCGCTACCGGATCGGCAAACGCCCCGCCCTCGGCCGAGCCGGTCACCATCGCCCTGAATGCCTTAAGTTCCCGCTCCCAGCGCAGATCGCGGTCCATCGCATAGTAGCGTCCACTCACGCTGGCAATCCTGCCGACGCCGTACTCCTGAAACACCTGCTGCAGCTCTTCGAGATATCCCGCGCCGCTGGTCGGCAGCGTGTCGCGCCCATCCATGAAGGCGTGCACATACACACGCTCGAGCTTCTGCTGCGCCGCCATCTTGATCAGCGCATGCAGATGCCTCTGGTGCGAATGCACACCACCATCGCTCACCAAGCCGATCAGGTGCAGCGCGTGACCTTCCTTCGCCGCGGCGTTCATCGCCTTCAGCAGCGTCGGATCCTGAAAGAACTCGCCACTGGCGATCGCCGCGTCGATGCGCGTAATATCCATGCGCACGACGCGGCCCGCGCCGAGGTTCAGATGGCCCACCTCCGAGTTGCCCATCTGCCCGTCCGGCAGGCCAACGAAGTGCTCACTCGCGCGAATCAGCGTATTGGGATACTCGCGCAGCAGACGATCGTAATTCGGCTTGCGCGCCAACGCGATTGCATTGCCCTTTGTCTCGGCCCGGTAGCCCCAGCCGTCAAGAATGGTCAGGACCACCGGTCCGATACGTCTTGCCATGGTGCTCTTATTCTCCGCCGTTGAGGCTCTCGCGACCAAGGAACTCCGCCGTCTGCCCGAGCTCTTCCTCAATACGCAGCAGCTGGTTGTACTTCGCGATGCGGTCCGTGCGCGAGGCCGAGCCAGTCTTGATCTGTCCAGCGTTCGTCGCGACCGCGAGGTCCGCAATGAACGTGTCCTCGGTCTCGCCCGAACGGTGCGAGATCACAGCCGTGTAGCCATTGCGCCGCGCCAGCTCAATCGCATCCAGCGTCTCCGAGATGCTGCCAATCTGGTTCACCTTTACGAGGATTGAGTTGCCGACCTGCTCATCAATACCGCGCTGCAGGCGCTTCACGTTGGTCACGAACAGATCATCGCCGACGAGCTGGATTTTGCGGCCAGCCTTCTCGGTCAGATACTTCCATCCCTGCCAGTCGTCTTCGGCGAGGCCGTCCTCGATCGACACAATCGGATACTGCCGCACCCAGTTCAGCCAGTAGTCCGCCATCTGATCCGAGGTCTTCTCGCTCTTGTCCGACTTCTTGAACACGTACCGTCCCGCGCTCTTGTCGAAGAACTCACTTGACGCCGGGTCGAGCGCAATCGCAATCTGCTCGCCAGCCTTGTAGCCCGCACGTTCAATCGCTTCGAGGATCACCTCGATTGCCTCAACGTTCGACTTCAGACTCGGCGCAAATCCGCCTTCGTCGCCGACCGCCGTGTTGTAGCCCTTCTTCTTCAGCACGCCCTTGAGCGTGTGAAAGACCTCGGCACCCCAACGCAGCGCGTCGCTGAAGGTCTCCGCGCCCACCGGCATCACCATGAACTCCTGGAAGTCCACGTTGTTGTCTGCGTGCGCTCCGCCGTTCAGGATGTTCATCATCGGCGTGGGCAGCACGCACGCGTTCACGCCGCCGAGGTAGCGATACAGCGGCACCCGAAGCGAGTCCGCAGCGGCGCGCGCGCATGCCATCGACACCGCCAGAATGGCATTCGCACCCAGCTTTCCCTTGTTCTCCGTGCCGTCGAGGGAAATCATCGTCGCGTCAATCAGCCGCTGATTCGTCGCATCCATGCCGGCGAGCTCCGGCGCGATGACGCTCTCCACGTTCTCCACCGCGTGCAGCACACCTTTGCCGAGGTAGTGCTTCTTGTCGCCGTCGCGCAGCTCCACGGCCTCATGCTCGCCGGTCGAGGCGCCGCTGGGCACCGCGGCACGTCCGCGTGTTCCATCCTCCAGCACCACATCTGCTTCCACCGTCGGATTTCCGCGGCTGTCCAGAATCTCGCGCGCATGAATCGATGCAATCTCAGTCATTGAATCTCTCTGTCTCTCTTTCTCTCTTTTGGGCGGGCGCACGATTCTGTGCTGCAGCCGGTCGGTCAATGCGGGGCGGTTGTCCACTGCAATCGGCGAGCCGGTCACCGCGGCAATCGTGTCAATCCATTCAGGCATGATTCCTTTAGCGTCAGCCCACCGCGCCAATTCTAACAAGCAACGGGTCACGCTTGCTTGTTCGCCAACTCAGCGCCCGGAGACAAAGGCGCGGGTGCGGCGGCTCTCGTCGCGCTCGCCCGGCGCCGGGGTCCCCGCCGAACTTGTTCGCTGGGGTGAGTCCATCAAGGGAACGCTCAGCCGCACGCGCGTTCCGCGGCCGGGGCGGCTCACCATCTCCACACCTGCATCGTCGCCATAAAGCACCTGAAGGCGCTCGCGTACATTGCGCAGGCCAATGCCTGTGCCCTCGCGTACCAGGCCGCTCACCGGCTCGGTTACGTCGCGCCCCGGCTCTACGCCGACACCGTCATCCTCCACCTCAATTACAAGGCGGTCACCCTCCAACCTGGAGCGCAGCGTCACCGTGCCTCCGCTGATGCGAGGCTCCAGCCCGTGCTTGATGCTGTTTTCGATCAGCGGCTGCAGCAACATGCTGGGAACGACAAACTCCAGCGTGTCCTCGGCAATCTCTTTCACGACGCGCAGCTTCTCGCCGAAACGCACCACCTCGATGTCGATGTAATCGTCGGTGAATGCCAGCTCTTCGCCGAGCGGAACAAAGGCGTCGCGGTCACGCAGCAGCGCGCGCAGGATGTTGCCGAGCTTCACGATCAGCTCGCGCGCGAGCTCCGGCCGCGAGCGTACCAGGGATGCAATCGAGTTCAGCGTGTTGAACAAGAAGTGCGGATTAATCTGGCGCTGCAGCGCGTCCAGCCGCGCTTCGAGCAGCAGCCGGCTCTGCTCTTCCAGCTTGCTCTCGATGCGCACCGCGTTCCATATCTTGAGCGGGATGCCGACAACCACTGGCGCGCAGGCGCAGATCGCGAGCTCGATGACCCAGCGGTGCGAGTACAGCTCGAAGTAGCGCGTCGAGTAGAACTTCGAGATGACGCTCGCCGTGAGCTGCACGGCCATGATCAGCACCAGCAGAAAGATCTGCCGGTCGAGATGCGGAAACCTCACCGTGCGGCGAATCCAGCGGTAAATGCTGAGGTCGATGAGCGGCGAGAACGACCACACATCTTCCTCATCCACAAACTCGCGATACGTGCTGAAGATTGCGGCGACGCTAAGGTTTACGGCAAGCGCGAAGTACTCGCGATGCAGCACGGCCGGGAGCGCCAGCACGAGACCGCCAACCAGCGCCGCCGCCGGCCCGAACAGGAGCGCAAGAAGCGTTGTTGTCTCTAGCGCCAGATCCGCGGCAAGGAAGTTCGGCACCCGCACGCGCACCAGCACGCCGAGCGTGAGCGGGACGCAGATCCATGCCACCAACGCCATCGTCTCAGTTCGTGTGCGCTCAGCGCCCCGCAGCAGCAGCCGCTTGAATCGCGTGGATCTCGCGAGCGAACTGGCGAACGCCGCAGCCACGCCGAGCTTCACCAGCAGCGTAATCAGGATCAGGTTGTCGCTTGCGTGCACGCCTCTACTTTACGCGCCGAAGCGCTTTTACTCCCCCGCTCTTACCGTCAGCGCAGAAAGAATCCTCCGCGGGTGCTTGCGAATCTATAATTTTGCTATGCCGCTCGTCAGCGTATCCAAGGTCGCCGATGCCGACTTCCCCACGCGCTGGGGACACTTCCGCATCCTCGGTTTCGAAGGCCTCACGCAACCGGGCGAGTCCAACCGCCAACCAGTTGAGAGCGCGATCGCCCTGGTCATGGGTGACATTCATTCGAAGCCGCCGATCATCCGCATTCACTCGCAGTGCACCACCGGCGATGTCTTCCACTCGCTGCGCTGCGATTGCCACGACCAGCTTCACCTTGCGCTCTCGCGCATTGCCGAAGAAGGCGCGGGCATTCTGCTCTACGAGCAGCAAGAGGGCCGCGGCATTGGCCTCATGGCCAAGCTGCGCGCGTACGAGTTGCAGGACCAGGGTCGCGACACGATCGAAGCCAACCTGGAGCTCGGCTTCCAGGCCGACTGCCGCAACTTCGAGCTGCCTGCCGCCATCCTGAAGCACCTCGGCGTGAACGAAGTTCGCCTGCTCACGAATAATCCTGAGAAGGTCGCGGCACTCGAAGCCTCGGGCATCAAGGTCGTTGAACGCCTCTCCGCCGAGATCCCCGTCGAGCCGACGTTCGAGCGCTATCTCGAAACCAAGCGCGACAAGATGGGGCACCTGGTCGGCTAACTCCCGTTAGTTAGCTGTCCCCATACACCGTCACCGCAGCGCCGTGCACGACCTTCGCGGCGTCGCTCGCGAGAAACAGAATGACTTTGGCGATGTCCTCAGGCTTCGGCCATGCTGCGAAATTCGCGCCGGGCATCGCCTCCCTGTTCGCCTTCGTGTCGATGATGCTCGGCAGCACCGAGTTCACGCGCACGCCCGTGTCGCGCGTCTCGGCTGCGAGTGAGTCCATCATGGCCAGCGAGGCCGCTTTCGACGCCGCATAGGCCGAAGCGCCCGGACCGTGATCCAGCGCGGCCTTTGCCGACACATTCACCACCGCACCTCGTCCGCGCTTCAACATTCCCGACACCACCGCGCTCGCCAGCAGATATCCGGCACGCAGGTTGAGGTTCAGCATGCGATCGAAATCCTCCGGCGCAAGCTTCCACAGCTCGACTCCGCCAACGTAGGCGCCCACTGTGTTCACCAGGACATCAATGCTGCCTGTGTCTTCGACAAGCTGCGCGACAGCAGCCTCGTTCAGCACATCCACCGCGCGCCCGACGAGCTGCGCCTCGCGGTTTGCCGCCGCGCGCTTCAGTTCTGCAAACTCCGCCTCGGTTCGATACGGAACGACGACCTTCGCTCCTTCCTCCAGAAACGCGAGCGACACCGCACGACCGAGCCCGCCCGTTCCTCCCGCGATCAGCGTGGTCTTTCCTTCAAAATCGATCTTCATCGCTTCTCCTTCGACCTCACGATCATCGCCGTCGTCACGCCCTGCCCTGCCATGTTCGATAATCTACTCGTCGCCTGCTGAATTGCTCTCAAGGAGATGAGATTTTTCGATGACAACATTGAAGCGGGCCGCCACCCTCGTTCCTGGACTTCTTACTCTCATCTCTGTTGCGGCCTGGGGCCTCATCGCGCAAGCGCCGTCGCCAAAAGGAGCCGCCGCCAGCGTCGATCCATTCATCGGCACCGGGCGCGGGCCCGGCGGACCGGTCAACCTCTTCCCCGGAGCGACGATGCCCTTCGGCATGGTCCAGCTCAGTCCGGACACCGAAGACCATGGCTACGGCTATCACTACGATCAAGACCAGGTTCACGGCTTCAGCATGACCCACATGAGCGGCGTCGGCTGCGCGAATGAAGGCGATGTCTTCTTCATGCCCACCACCGGCCCCGTGGTCACGCGCATCGAGGACATGCAGTCGTTCTACACCCACAAACTGGAAACAGCCGCGCCGGGCGATTACGAGGTGCGCCTCGTGCAGTGGGACATCAACGCAGAGCTAAGTGCGACCGACCGCACCGGCATCGCACGCTTCACATTCCCAGCCGGCCAAGTTGCGAACATCCTCATTCCCATCAGCCACACGCTCGACAACGTGACCGGCGTGGAAATCCACGTAACAGGCGACCATCAGATCGAAGGCTTTGTCGAAGACAGCGCCTTTTGCGGCAGCCGTCACACATACAAAGTCTACTTTGTGATGACGTTCGATCGTCCGTTCAGCTCCTTCGGGACGTGGAGCGGCACTACATACGATGGACCCGGAACAGTCGCGCCCGGAAGCCGTTCGGCAAGCCAGTCCACGCATGACGCATCCACGGGCGCATACGCAACCTGGTCGCAGCAATCCCAGCCTCAGACCATCACGGCGAGAATTGCAATCTCTTACGTCGACCCGGAAGGCGCGGAGAACAACCTCAAAGCGGAGTCCACTGGAAAAGACTTCTCTCAAATTCGCGACGCGGCTTTTGCGGCCTGGAATCGCGAGCTGAGTGTCATCGACGTCTCCGGTGGCAGCGCAGACCGCCGAAAGATTTTCTACACGGCCCTGTATCACTGCCTGATGATGCCCAGCATCTTCAACGACGCTGACGGACGTTACATCGGATTTGACGACAAGATTCACCATGTCGATCCCGGTCACCTCCTCTATGCCAACTACTCCGGCTGGGATATTTATCGCAGCGAGATCCCGCTGCTCGCCATGATTGAGCCGCGGCGAATGCAAGACATGGCGCAATCCATCGTGCTGATGTACCAGCAAGGCGGATGGATCGACCGCTGGCCCCAGGTGAACCGGTATACAAACGTGATGGCTGGCAGTCCGCTCACCGTCGCTCTCGCGAACGCATGGCTCGATGGACTGCATGGATTCGATATCAAGACGGCGTGGGAGGGAATGTACAAGGACGCAACCCGGGCTCCGCCGCCGCATCAGCCCTATGTAGGTGAACAAGGAATCGACTGGATCAACAAGGTCCATTACGTGCCTGACGACAAGGTCAGCTACGGCTCGGTTTCACAGCTTCAGGAGGACGCGATCGCCTACGCCTCTCTGTACCGGCTCGCCGTGAGTCTAGGCAAAACCGACGAAGCGAAGACTCTCTACGACCGGGCGCTCTACCTCCGCAACCTCTTCAATCCTGAAGACCGCTACTTTCGGCCGCGCAACGCCGATGGCCAATGGGTTCCGAATTTCAATCCCGCAGAAAACTGGCACGGCTTCATCGAAGGCACCGGCTGGCACTATCAGTGGCTCGCGCCCTCCGACATGGCATGGCTCGTGAACGCCGTCGGACGCGATCTGTTCAACCATCGCCTCACCGTGTTCTTCAATTACAAAATTCCCGCCTGGTACGTCCAGTACTACAACCCGTACAACGAAACCGATCTTGAGGCGCCCTTTGAATTCAACTTCTCAGGAGAACCATGGCAATCCCAGCGGGTGGTTCGGCGCGTGCTCGACGAAAACTACACAGATAAGCCCGACGGCGTGCCAGGCAACGATGACTGCGGCGAAATGTCCTCCTGGGCAGTGCTGAGCATGATGGGGATCTACAGCATCGATCCCGCCAGCCTTGCCTATGAGCTGGTCGCTCCCGACTTCCCGAAAATCACTGTCCACCTTCAGCAGCCGTACACCGGGAAGTCATTCGCCATTGAAGCCAACGGGAATGCAGAAACCGCTCCGTACATCCAAAGTGTGCAGCTCGACGGCCAATCGCATAGCCAGAATTGGATTTCCTTCAGGTCCATCGCTGACGGCGGCACGTTGCGCGTAACGGTCGGCCCGAACGCCAATCGCGACTGGGGTTCGGCGCCGGCGGATGCTCCACCCTCGCTGAGCGATGCCCGGCCCTGAATGCAACGCGGCTATGCGGGGCCGCTGACCAGCTTCGCTGTCGTCACCGCCTGCCCCACATGCCGCGCCGTGTGCTCGGCGCAGTGAATCAGCAGGCCACCGACGGTCGTCGGCAGCTGCTTGCGTCCGATGCCGCGAAACTCTTCGTAGCTCTCCGGCGCGAACGCGCGCACACGCATCTTCGCGGATGTGATGCCCTCACGAAACTCGCGCAACACCTCCGCAGCCGTTCCCTGTACCATCTCGCTCTTCAACGCCGCGAGCTGCACTTCGTCGAGCATCTGTCCTTCCGCATACGTCAGCAGCCGGTCGAGCGAGCGCGCGATGTGGCGCAGATGAAACGTTACGGGAGCCGCGCCACCCGGCCGCGCCAACATAGCCTCATCACTCAATCCGCCGCACCACTTGGCGACATCTTCCTCAGCCAATTCAAGCGCATGAATCACCGCCCGGCGCACAACATCAACATCGGCGTGGGTTCCGCGCATCCACGGCTCCGGCCGGTTCTCTGATCCCTGATCCCTGTTCTCTGCTCTCTCGCTCATAACCCCTTTCGAGCACGAAACTCGCGCACGACCTCCGTCACGTCCCGATGCTCGGACTCGACAGCAAAATTCATCGCGCGCATATCTTCATCGCTAACCTTACCCGCAAGCTTATCAATCGCCACTCCGATCTGCGGCCATCGCTTCAGCGAATCCTCACGCACCAGCGGCACCGCCTCATACGGCGGGAAATAGTGCCGATCATCCACCAGCGTGACGAATCCATGCGCCCGTATCGCTCCATCGGTCGAATTTCCGGCGACGATATCCACCTGCTTCGCCTCCAGCGCCCGATAAAGCAGGCCGAGTTCCATCGTCCGGGGCGATCCGGCGAAGTGCAATCCATACGTGGCACTCAATCCTCGCAAACCATCCGGGCGCTCGGCGAACTCATAGCCTACGCCTAATCGCATCCGCGGGTTCACCTTCGCCACATCGGAGATCGTCCGCAACCCAAGCCGCTGCGCATCGTCCGCGCGCACCACCATCGCAAACGTATCCTCAAACCCAAGCCCCGGCCCCTCGCGCACACCGTACCGCTCCTCATACAGCTTCGCCACCTTCGCATGCACACACGCTTCATCGCATGTGCCGGGCTTCGGAAGCGGCTGCTTCAAAATCGCCGTCAGCGCGGTTCCCGTGTACTCCACATAACCATCAATACGATCCGAAATCAACGCCTGCTGGCACAGATAACTTCCCGCCAGCCAGAACCTCCGCTCCACCTTGCCGCCGCCACTCGCCTCAATCTCCTGTGCGAGCAGCTCACCAAGCACAACCTGCTCTGTAAAGTTCTTTGCTCCAATCACAATGTGCGACGAGCGCGGCGGCGCACACGAGCTGCATAGCAGCGCCAGCGCACTCAACATCAGCAGTTCCCATCCGCTGACTCGCTGACTTGCTGACTCACTGTGCCGCCCCCTCACCTCCGCACCACCATGCGTTTCTCTGCCAGCCCAAGTAATCCATCCGCACACAGCGCCAGCAGCGCTGCAGGAACCGCGCCCGCTAGCACCAGCCCGTTATCGACGCTCGCCACACCGCGGAAGATCAACTCACCCAATCCGCCGGCGCCGATCGCCGCCGCAATCGTCGCAATCCCCACGCATGTCACCGTCGCCGTGCGTACACCCGCGAGAATCACACTCGCAGCGATCGGCAGTTCCACCTTGCGCAGCCGCTGCCATCCTGTCATGCCCAGCGCGTTCGCGACGTCAATCACCGCCGAGTCCACGCTTCCAATCCCCGCATACGTGTTGCGCAGAATCGGCAGCAGCGCATACGCCGTCAGCGCTACAATCGCCAGGCGCGCCGCGCGGTCGCCGAGAAACGGCACCGGCAGCAGTAAGCCAAACATCGCCAGGCTCGGAATCGTCTGCAGCACATTCGCGACGCCGATCACCGGCTTCGCCAGCGACTGCTTTCGCGTCAGCAGCACGCCCAGCGGCAACGCGATCGCGCATGCGAACAGCATCGCGCTCGCCGTGAGCCAGAGATGCTCAAACGTCAGCCGCGCAATTTCTCCGCCGTGCTGCGCCAGAAATGAGCTCACGCCGTCACCTCACGATGCGTCGCCGCCACATACGCGCGCATCGCCTCATTCCTGGCACCTTCGGTTCCGGCTCCGCGCACCTCATCACGCGCCAGATCCGCAACCACGACACCATCCTCCAGCAGCACCACGCGGTCCGCGAGGTACAGCGCCTCCTCGAGATCATGCGTGACGATCAGCGTAGTGACGCCGCTGCGCTGCAGCAGATCGCGCAACATCGTCTGCATCTCCGCGCGCGTCAGGGGGTCCAGCGCGCCGAACGGTTCATCCATCAGCAGCACCTTCGGCTCATTTGCGAGCGCCCGCGCCACACCTACGCGCTGCCGTTGCCCTCCGCTCAACTGCCACGGATATCGCGCCAGTGCATCCTCCGGCAGGCCCACCATGCGGAGCATTCCAGCCGCACGCGCATGGATCTCCTCACGCGTCCGCCCCGCCAACTCGAGCGCCATGCCCACATTGCGCTCGATCGTCATATGCGGAAACAGCCCCGTCTCCTGGATAACGTACCCAATCCGCCGCCGCAGCGCGATGACATCCTGGCTCGCCACATCACGATCGGCTACATCGCTCCCACCCACCAGCACGCGCCCGCTCGTCGGCCGCACCAGCGCATTCACCGTGCGCAGCAGCGTCGTCTTCCCCGAGCCACTCCGGCCCAGCAGCGCCGTCGTCGTGCCCTGCTCCACGCGCAGCGAAACGCCGCGCAAGACAGATCGGCCACTCACCGTGAAGCTCACATCCGCGAACTCCACCCCGTGAGTGGCCATCGATCTCCTATCTGCTTATCCCGGCTGCTTTGCTTTCTCTGTACGAAACGCCGAAAACGTACGCGCCAAACCTTCTTGCGTAGGCACCAGTTGCGACCATCCCAGTGAGTGCAACTTGGCATTGCTGAAGCGGTTCCCGCCCCACATTGCCTTGGTTTTATAGGGCGTGAAGATCGCCGGCAACTGCCCCTTCGATCGCTTATTGTAACGTTCCACCGCGCGCGATCCCCACTGCAACAGAACGTAAGGCACTGGCACCGAGCGCACCCGCTTCACCTCGCGGCGATATTGAGACAAGTACTGACGCGACGTCAGCAACTTGTCATCCACGACGTTGTAAATCTGCCCCGAAGCCTGCGGCGACAGCGCAGCCAGCACGATTGCATCGGCACAGTTCTCCACATACGTCAGCGGCAGCAGATTCCTCCCGCCAAGGTGTGCAAAGACGCCAAACAGATTCAACCCAATGCGACTGGAAAAGTGCCCGCCACCCGGCCCGTAGATCACGCCGGGCCGCAACACCACCAGGTCGATTGCCCCCTCTTCGCTGTACTTCCAGAACAACTGTTCCTGCCGCAGCTTCGTGAAGCTGTACAGGTCACGCTCCCCGGGCCGGCGCTCCAGTGGAGCGGTCTCATCCACCACCGCGCCCCGCGGCAAATCCGAAACCCCCATCACGCCGAAGCTGCTTACCAGCGCAACGCGCAGCGGCCTTCCTGCCGA
>Ga0070741_10007912_pt1 | contig 21665 bp, 28 predicted proteins | sample Coa_R1_4_FD_66440 | JGI IMG/M metagenome (GOLD analysis project Ga0070741, IMG submission 66440) | Surface soil microbial communities from Centralia Pennsylvania, which are recovering from an underground coalmine fire - Coalmine... | ecosystem: Environmental > Terrestrial > Soil > Unclassified ... | reverse complement strand
ATCCCTTCTGTGTCGATGGTCTCGCGGTCGGGCTCGACCAGGCCGCGCGCGCCGCGGTACTTCGGCGTCGGAAAGCCGGTGCGCTGCGCCGGGTCGTGCGTCCCGCTCGCCACCACCACCACGCGCGCCGGGGCGACGAGCAGCGGGAGCACGCGGTGCACGAGGAGGTAGTGGCCCAGGTGATTGACGCCGAAAGTCAGCTCGAATCCGTCCTCGGTGCGCTCGGGACCGGCGACGACCTGGACGCCGGCATTGCAGACCAACGCGCGGAGCGGCGGCCGGCGCTGCGCCGTATCGCCGAGCCAGTTGGAGAAGGCGCGCACCGAAGCGAGCGACGCGAGGTCGAGCGACCCGAATTCGACCCGCGCGCCGGGCGGCGCCGCGAGCTCGCGCCGGGCGCGCTCGAGGTCGCGCGAGGCGACCACCACGTGTGCGCCGTCGGCGAGCAGGGTCCGCGTACATTCCCCGCCGATTCCCGCATGACCGCCCGTGACGACGACCGATCGCTCCATGCCGGGCTCCTTTCGTTTCAATCTTAGCAGTGCTTAGATCGCCCTAGGCGACCCGCATGGGCGTGTCAAGGAGAGGGCTGAGCGGCGCGGAGCCGAAGAAGCGCGGCTACCATCACGGGGACCTGCGCCGCGCTCTGCTCGCCGCCGCCTTCGCGCTCGCGCGGGAGGGCGGACCCGCCGCGGTCTCGCTGCGCGAGGTCGCGCGCCGCGCCGGCGTGTCGCCCGCCGCTCCGTATCATCACTTCGCCGATCGCGGCGCGGTGCTCGCCGCCTTGGCCGAGGAGGGTTACGCACGACTGCTCGTTGCCCTGGTCGATGTGCACCGCAGGGCGCGCCGCCGTTCCCCGGCGGGCCGCATCACGGCTCTCGCGGAAGCGTACCTTCGCTTCGCGGCCGAGCAGCCGACCTACTACGCGACGATGTTCCTCCCCGAGCTCGCCGATCCGGAGAGGTATCCCGGCCCGCACCGCGACGGACAACGCTGCCTCGAGCTCATCGTCGCCGTCCTGCGCGACGCCGAACCGGGTCGCGGCGACGAAGAGGCGCTCGAAACCGCGATCCTCCTCTGGTCGTCGGTGCACGGCTTCGCGACGCTTTCGGGCGGCTCGGCGTTCCGACACCATCCCCGCTTTCGCTCGCTCGTCGCGTTGCCGCAACACGTGACGCGGCTGCTGGGGCGAATTGCCACGCTCGGTTGACACGAGAACGCCAACGCCGAGCGCGCTGACGTCTCGCCGCGCTCACGCGCCTCACCGAGCGGTCAGCGCGGAGCGGCGAGATGCCGGCGGGTTCCCCATTGACCACACGGCGACCGAGTTGATACGCGCGCGTTGGGCTCAAGGAGATCGAACGACCCGGTAGCCGCCACCTCGCCCGCCGGCACCCCTGGCGATGCGGGCGCCGACGCTGGAAGGGGCACCCCGATGAACATCATTCCTATGGGCTCCGGTGAGCGATCGCGTCGCCACCCGCAGCGCGCTCGGCGCGGCGTCATGATCTGGAGCGCGGCGCTCGTTCTTCTTCTGTCGCTCGTCGCTCCCGGGTCGCGGACGACCGCGACGACGAACGACTGCACCGATCCCGCGCCCGTCAATTCCTGCGTCCCCGGCGGCGGCGGCGGAAGCGGCGATTGTCCCGCGGAGTGGCTCATCGATCCGGTGCCCGAGCTCAAGAAGGGAATCCCGCGCAATCGCATCCTGTGCTGGGAGGGCGACCCGTTCTGCGACAGCGACTCCGACATCCTGAACGCGAGCTGCACGGTCGAGGTCCGGATCTGCGCCAACAACACCGATCCGCGCCTGCCGTGCACCCCGATCGACATGACGACGTTCGAGGTCAAGCAACCGAATCCGAGCAGCTCCAAGCCCGTCGACCAGCAGAACCTGGCCGCGCTCGAGGCGGCCGGCGGCTCCGGCGGGTTCGGTGTCACCGTCGTGCGCAAGGGCGCGTTCCACGAGGTGGGCGGGGTCTTCTCCACGCAGAACGCCTGCAGCAACGCGGTGTCGGTGATCGCGCCGCTGAAGATCAAGCGCAACGGCGGCCAGGTGAAGGGTAAGACGCCGATCAAGATCGCCGTGCGCAGCTCGAACGGGAAGCAGGACGTCGACAGCCTCGCGATCTTCTGCATGCCGAGCACCTGCGGCGACGGCATCGTGCAGGCCGACCACGAGGACTGCGACGACGGCAACCGCGTGAACGGCGACGGCTGCGACCAAGGGTGCCGCATCGAGGTCGCGCCGACGCCCACTCCGACCCCGGCGGGTACCCCGACGCCGACTCCCACGCCTTCGCCCGCTCCGACCCCGACTCCGGTGCCGACCCCGACACCGACGCCGACGCCGACACCGCCCCCGCCGACCCCGACTCCGACGCCCACACCGACGCCGACGCCGACGCCCACACCAACGCCCACGCCCACACCGACCCCGACGCCCACGCCCACCCCGGCCCCGACGGCGCTCGGGAACTGGTCCTTCGGCGTCGCCGCCGGAGCAAACAGCCTCTGCCCCGGTACGACGCTGGCCGACGGCTCTCAGATCCGCGCGAGCGGACTCCCGGGCAGCAATACGACGGGCGGCGGGTCGGTGTGCAACCTCACGCGCGGAAACTTCAGCGTCGTCCCGTCGAACTTCGTCCTTCAGGGCGGAATCCCCGACGGTAGCGGCATCGCTTCGCTCACGTTGAACGGCCCCCGCGTCGTGCGCGCGCAGCAGCCGAGCCTGTCGAGCGACGACTGGATCTGCATCCGCATCGAGCCCAACGGATCCGGATTCGTCGACTGCGACGGCGGTACCGACGTGAACGTACAGGCGACCGTCAATAGCAACACGACCTCGCCGCCGTCGCCGCCGGGCTGGGACGACACCTGGCTCACGCTCCCGAGCGTGACGAACTCCGGCGCCGGCGCCGCCCGGATCCCGATCAAGGTCAAGGTGCAGAACCTGCCGGACGCGGGCGCGAACACGTGCCCGGCGGAGACGGACGCGAGCTGGGACACGGTGGAAGAGGTTCGCACCGTGTTCACGACCGGCACGGCGCAGTCGACGATCACGATGCCGCGGCGCTGCCCGAACACCGTCCTGTTCTTCAACTGCCCGAGCGGGTCGCAGTACCAGGTCACGCTCAACAACCTCGCCAACCTGAGCTGCTCCGGCTGGAGCTCGCAGGCGAGCAAGGTGCTCCAGGCGCCGTTGTTCTTCCTCGACAGCGACTTCGGCAGCGGCAACATCGGCGACATGGCGATCGTCGCGCGCCTCCGGACGTCGCCGTGATGACAGCGGCCGCGCGCTCTCTCGCGACCCCCGCTTGACGGCCGGCAGGGCCGGCGGTTTGCGACCGCCGGCCCTGCTGCCCTCCGCCGGATCGCTGCGATTCGTAGCGTGAGAGTCAGCCTTCCTCTTCGACCACCATGAAGTGGGGGGCACCGCCGGTCGAGATCTCGACCGCGTGTGCCATCGTCTTCTGGGCGCCCGGCTGGGCCGCGCACTCCTGGACCGCTTGCAGCGTCGGGAAGGTCACCTCCGTGAGCCGGGCGAACGGCGACTTGCCCGAGGGCGACCCGAGAATCCGATGCGAGGCGAGGCGGGTCGCCCCGATCAACGTCGCCTTGCCCATCGGCAGGTGCTCTCGCTCATACCGCCGGTCGAACCGTTCGGGATCCGTGGGGGTCGGATACAGCACGAGAAGCTTCACGCTCATGATCTCGTCCTCCTTGGACGTGAGTGGGTTGCACACACCCCAATAGGTCTCGATGAGCGGCCGCATTACAGAAGCTCAGCGGCTGGTGAGGCCTTGCACCACCCTCAGAGCGGATAGCCGGCCGACAGCATGCAGCTCCGCAGGTCCTTCTTCGCGCGGTGCAGCAGGACGGCGACATGCGAGGGCGACAATCCCAGCATCGCGGCCACGTCTTCGCCCGCGACCTCGTCCAGCATCCGCAGAGAGACGACCGCGCGCTGCACCTTCCCCAGGTGGTCGAGGCACCCGATCAGGAGCGCAAACTCCTCCGCCCGAGCGACCAGCTCGTCGACGGGCACCGCCTCGGCGGCGAGAAGAGCGAGGGTCTCGTCGCCCGAATCATGCGGGCGCGCGATCTCGTGCCTGCGGCGTCGATTGCGCGCGTGGTTTCGCACCAGAACCGAGAGCAGCTTGATCGAATCATCGCTCGATTCGACCAGCTGCCGTGCCTGCGGCAGCAAGAGAAAGGTGTGGAACGCGTCCTGAACGCAGTCGAGCGAATCCTCTTCACGCAGCCCTTCTCGCCTCGCGAGCGCGTAGAGCCGTCGTCTGTCTCGGTGCACCAGTCGAGTGACCCAGTCGAGAAACCCCCGCCCGGCGCTGCTCGCATCCGCACCAGCGTCCTCCGTTCGCGACACTGGCCCGGCGGCGGTCGCCGCCTCGGCCGCCTGATCGCTGATCGCTGCCATTGGCATCCCTCCCGGCTCGGTTGCCCATTCGATACGCGCCAATCGGCCACCGTGCCCTCAGCCCGGCCGGCGCTTCGGATCGCTTTCACCACTTCTCGGCGAACGGCCGGATGACGTGATCGAACGACCACGTCGAAGGGTGCTGATGGGCGACGTGGAAGACTTCTTCGGCGATGGCATCCGGCTGCGCGAAATAGTCGTCGCGCGGCCACGGCCAACCGGGTGGCGGCTCGAGCCACGACGGCCGGGTCCGACCGCCGTCCCCGAGCCAAGGGGCGTCGATGGCCGCATCGATGGTCACGTAGCCGACGTGGACGCGCTTCGGTCCGAGATCCCGCGCCAGCGACTGAGCCAGAATGCGTTGCGCGGCCTTGGTCGGCGCGAACAGCGCGTATGTGGGCACGCCTCGAAGCGAGGACGTGTTGCCGGTCACCAAGATCGCTCCCCGCCCGGCCGAAACCATGTCGGGCGCGAGCGCGCGCGCGAGGTGGAGCAGTGCGGTCGTGTTCACGCGAAAGTTCCGCTCGATCAGCTCCGGCGCCGCATCGAGGAACGTCGCGAAGGTCGCGGACACGGCATTGTGCACGAGCACCGACGGCTTGCCGAGATCGGCCCGAACCGCGTGGAGCGTGCTCGCCAGTGCCGCGAGGTCACCGACGTCACAGGGATAGGCTTCGCTTCCGGCGATCTCGTGCTTCAGCCGCTCGAGGCGTTCCCGGCCTCGGGCGAGCATGGCGACGCGATAGCCGCCACGGGCGAAGCGGCGCGCGATGGCCGACCCCGTTGCGCCGCCGACACCCGTCACCAGGCAGACATCGTCGCTCATCGGTGCTCCTCCGATTCGGCCGCGTGCGGGCGAGTGCGTGCGAAGGCCGGGTCGTCGGCCAGCGACTCGGCCACGGCCGTCAACACGGGCGCGATCTCGGCGAGGTCGAGATCGGGGTGCATCATCCGCGCGTAGTCGAACGCGACGACGGCGCTGATGGTCGCGATGCCGAGCGGTGTGCCGCCGATCGGCCCATCGGGACCGCACGCGGCATCGAGCGCCTTCAGGCCACCGACCGTCTGGCGACGGTATCGCTCGATGAGGTCCGGCTGCACACAGCCGCCCGGACGTCGCTCCTCGAAGTACCGAGCGGTGCTCTGCTCGTAGATCGTCGTCGCGATGGCGGCCAGACGGAGAGCGGCGCGGCGTTCCCGGCCCGAACGCGGCACGAGCGGTTCGTCGTCCGCGACGCGCTCGCCGAGGTAGTCGAGGATCGCGCTGCTGTCGATCAGGTGCTCGTCATCGTCGAGCACCAGGACCGGGACCTTTCCGACTGGATTGAGCGCGCGTGCGCGACCCGGGTCGGCATAGCCGTTGAGATCATCGTGCTCGTACGGGATCGCCCGCGAGGCGAGCGCAACGGCCACCCGCCGCGCGAAGGGCGACAAGTACGTTCCAAAGAGTTTCATGCTCGAACCTCCGTTCGAAACTGGATGCGATGAGTCGTGTATCTACACGACTTCTGGCCAAAAAATTTGCTCGCTAGATCATGAGCCGCTCCTCCTGAATGCGACGGTTCCGGCCCGGTGCCGACGGAGCTGGCGCACGCCGGATCACCCGATCGCGGCAAGGAGGTCCAGGCCGGCCTGCACGCGCGTCCAATTCGACTGCCCGAGCCGTCTCAGCATGTCACTTTGCGCGGATTGCCAGAGCGGCATTCCCTGTCGCAGCCGCGCTCTTCCCTTCGCGGTGATCTGGACGCCCTTGCTACGGCGCCAGCCCTCGTCGCCGCGCGCCACGAGTCCTTCGCTCTCGAGCGGACGGAGGTTCCTGGTGAGCGTCGATCGGTCCATCGCCATCAGCTTGGCGAGCGCCGCGATCGACATCGCGCCATCGGCTCCGAGCGCCACCAGAAGCGCGAACTGGGTCGCGCGCAGGCGGATCGGCTTGAGCGCCTCGTCGTAGATCCGCGTCACCACGCGCGCCGCCATTCGCGTCTTGTTGCAGACGCAGGCCGTGACGTCGTGTTCGAGCCTCGAAGCAGACATGTCGCCCATTCGCTAAGTCGTGCATATACACGCCTCGGAGTTGGGTCAAGGCTCCGCGCACGACTCCACGAGCGGCTGCGCGCGCGACGGCACCACCCTGGCGGGCGGCGTCAGCTACGGATGGCGCGTAGAGAAAGGGAAGAGGCGTTCGGTGTTTGCGCGGAGCGCCTCCAACAGCGACCCGGGCGGATCGCCGACCGCCGCGAGTCGTTCACGAGCCGTCGCGGCCGCGAGCTCGCGGGTGAAGGGGTAGTCGCTGCCGTAGTGGAGGTGCTCGAGCGTCGTGAGGGTGAGGAGCGCGTCGAGCTGACGGGGGACGGGGAAGCCCGCGAGATCGAAGTGGAGCCGGCCGAGATCGCGCAGCACGTCGACGGCGGGATCGACCTCGAGCAGCCGGGCGAACGCGCTGACGCGGTCGGCGACCATCGCGAGCGTCGCGCCGGCGTGGGGGATGATGAACTCGATCCCCGGGTGCCTGGCGATCGTGCCGTTCAGGATCAGATCGACCACGGCCCGGGTGGTGTCGAAGAAGAACTCGAGCAGCGGCCGGGGCCGCCCGAGCGACGTCTCTGCCCAGCACGCCGGCGACGTCGGGTGGATGAACAGCCGGGCGCGGCGCCGATCGAGCTCGCGGAAGACGGGTTGGAAGGCGGGCTCACCCAAGTACCGCCCACCGACGTTGATGAGCAGCGTGAAACCGTCGACGTCGAGGCGGTCGCAGCAGTAGGCGATCTCGGCCACGGCGGCGTCGACGTCGGGGAGCGGGAGAGAGGCGAAGAGGCCGAACCGTCCGGGATGGTCGAACACCGCGCGTCGGCCGGCCTCGTTCACTTCGCGAGCGCGGTCGCGAGTGTCTGCTCGGTGGTCGCGGAGGTGCACACCCGGCGACGAGATGGACAGCAGCGACGTCGCGATGCCGAGCCGATCCATCGCGGCCACGTGCTCCTCGGCGGACCACGCGGGGATCACGGGGAAGCCGTCGGGTCGAGCGTGACCGCTGTCCAGCAGCGCGGCCCGATAGCTCTCCGGGATATAGTGGGCGTGGACGTCGATCGTGCGAGGCGCGCTCACGCGGAGATCGTCTCGGCGCAGTCGACCCGTGTCGCGACGGGCGACGTCGCCCTCGCCGGGGTCGTCGGGCCGTGACGAGCGCGATGGTCGGTCATGGAACGATCCTTCTACGGTGGCTCCATGACCGGGTCCACCATGCCCGAGCACATCGCTACCAGCGCGTCGGCTATTCGAGGCTCAAGGGATGCGAATGCTGGCCCGGCTCGTCGTCCTCCGGACCGCTCGAGATCAGAGCTTCCAGCGCCACGTCGTTTGCCCGGATGAGATGGAAGTGCTGGTCCTCCCTCTCGGATCCGGTCGAGATCACGCGGCCCGTGTGCCCCGAGACGTCGCCCATGATGGCCTCGGGGGTGATGCTCGTCACCTGGAAGACTGCCGAGAAGGTGTGACGGTGCGGCGTCTCCTCCGGCTCATCGGGCTCGCGCGTGATCCCGTGAAGCCCGATCTGGATACCGGCGGCGAGCGCTTCACGGTTCTGGAGGAGATCCAGCAGCCCGGCCACACCGACACCCGCGATCACGGCGGTGCCCGAGCCGTACCTGAAGAGCGCCCGCCGGCTGATCCCAGATCCGGTCACGAGGCGGTCCGCATCGTCCCCGACAGACGTGGGCGGCGGTTGCTCTGCTTGATCGCGTCTGGAGCTCATCACCATGCTCCTTTCAGCCACTGGCCGTCTTCGAACGAAGGATCGCGAGAATCGAATCTCGCCGCGCAGCGAGATCCACCGCGCTCGGCTGCCCGAGCACCGACGATCGCCGGTCACGCCGACGACCGAATCCAGCTCGGGACGCGAGCGCCAGCGAGGAGGCGCAAGAATCGTTCCGCTTCCGCCCGAAATGCGCCATTGCGACGGCAGGCGGGTGTCGCGGTTGACCGTGGGAAATTCTACCACATGTGTAGACTTGGGTTGGCGAATCGTTCCGACCGCGGCGGCCTCCCCCCGGCGCACGCGCCGGGCCCGGTGATCACCGCCGTGCTCTCGGACACGTGCGGGAACCTGATCCAGCTCCACCAGCCTGCGCAGGGTGCATCGATCAGCGGGCGCAGCGGAACCCGATGGTGTCCAGCGCGAACGATGGCGGCGCCGGAATGACGGTCAATGGACCGGCGAGCGGCCCGTGGAGGAAGTGACCGCCTCTCGTCAACACGCGCGGTTCACCCGTCTGGGCTGCACCCAGCAGGCAGTTGAGATCCGTCCCGCTGAGCCCGGGCGTCCAGGACCCGCAGGTGGTGTTCGGCGGCACCCAGTCCGCTACGAACTCGGTCAAGTTGCCGACCATGTCGAAGGCCCCGAACGAAGACACGCACGCGCTGCGCGATCCCGTGGCGACCGCCATCGTGCTTTGCGTGTTGCAGTCGGTCGTTTCGTCGTCCGGTCCCGGATCAGGCGTGCCCACAACCGCCGCCTGCCATTCGGCATTCGACGGCAGCCGCTTGCCGGCGTTCGTGCATGCCACCTCGGCCTGAAACCAGGTGAGGTTCGCAGAAGGCATGACGCCAGGCAGGCTCACGGCGTAGATGTCGTCGGCGCAGTTCTGGCCGCTGTCGGCGCATGGCGCATAGTCGTCGGTCTGGACGACGCCGAGATGCGTCGCGCCACCGGCCGCGAGGTCCGCGGCCGTGGCGGTGCCGCGCCGGATCCGACCGACCAGAAGTTGATTGACGGTCTTCGGATTCGGCACCCGCCACACGCTCGCCTCGTACTTGTCCATGCACGCGGCGCCCGCCACGATCGCGTCCACGGGGCACTTCGAGAGCGGTCCCCTCGGCGGAGCCGCCTGCGCCGCGCCCGCGAGCAGCGCCACCGCGATCGCCACCGTAATTCCATTGGAAACCCGTCGCATGAGTCCTCCCATCCTTGGTTTCAAGAGGCAGGTGCGCGACCAGCGGATGGTCGCCATCAGGCGAGCGGCCGTCTCGACCGACGCGCGACGAACGCGCGCTCGCGACGGATGACCGTCGCGCCGCCGCTCGTCTCCAGCCTGCCGACGAACGACCCTACGAGGACGGCCCGGTCGCGGCGATGAGAGGTCGGTAAAATCTCGGTTAGGGAGCGGTAAAGAATGGCGCGGGCCCGACTCGGTCGCGGGATCCCCTGCGATCCGCGTACTGCTTGATTGGATTCGTGTCCTCGAGCAGCCGACCTCCGGAAGTCGATTGCTGATGGGCACGGGCCCGTCTTCGCGACGAGCGAGTCGAGCTCGCCGAACCGGCGCCCGAACGCCACCTGCTCGTCGTGACTCGGGTGCTGATCCGGAAAGATCAGCACCCCGTGCTCGTTGAACGCGGCTTCGATCGTGCACCACTCGGCATCGTCGAGCGCGGCGATCTGCACGCCCGTGATCACAGCGCCGAGCGTCGCGTCGGTGGCCTCTACCCGGAGAGTCAATGCAGCCACTCCGCAAACAGGGTACTCAGCTCGCGGAATGGCGCTCAGCCGCGTCCGGCTTGTAGATCGGCTCCACGCATGCGCGGCAGAGATTGGCGACTGTCCCATCGAAGCGATCAAACGCCCTGCGAAACTCAGACGAGCTTCCGGCAGCATGGCGGAACAGACGGAAGGCTCGAATCACGCGCTCGCTGCGGTCAATTCTCCTCGGACAGCCGCCTCAAGACGAGCCGGCAGCCCTGCGCGCGTGCGATGCGCCCGGCTTCGGTCCTCCAGTGTCGTGCTCGTGCCAAAGCACCTCGCGTGCCGGTGCCGATCTGCTCTTCGACCCATGCGGTGCGGCGGCAAAGCTCCGCCGAGTGACGCGGGGCTCCGGTGAGGTCGGAGAACGCGCGCGCGGCGGCGAGCGTCGACGCTGCCGCTTGCAGGTCGCCGGCCTCGATCTCGATCTCGGCGACGAGAGAGAGAGAGAGAGGAAGAAGCCCTTGTCGAACAGACGGTCACTCTGCTCGAGTCCCTCGATGCCGCGGACTGCGCGTTGCCGTCTGTCGTCGAGGCTTGCTTCGGCGTCCGCCCACGCCGCGAGGATCTCGGCGATCGAGCGCAACTCGCGATCGCGTGTTCGCGGGAGATCGCCGCCGCTTCCGAGGCCCAGCGCAGCGCCGACGCACGATCCCCGAGGACGGCGCCGCAGTACGACGCGGAGACTCTCGCGTTCGCGCGCTCCACTGGTCATCGAGCCAGTCGGACCTCGCGATGGTGTCGCGGGCAACCTGGTAGGCCTCGTCGGGGCGGTCGAGGTAGCAGAGGTTCTGCGACAGGTTGATCTGCGCGGGGCAGATCATGTCGCGAAAGTTCGCCGGACGAACCGGGGCTCGTCCGCTATGGGTGGCTCGTCAGGCGGGGACGAGCCTCGAGATGATCGAGGACCTACGGCCGCACCAGAGACACCGCGGATGAGCTCGACGAACTGCTCGCGGGGAGCCGCTCCGTCAAGACAACGGGGAACTCTGGCGGAACGGTTCCATCGGGATCGTCGCTACGGTCGCTCGAGAGCGAGGAACCAACGCAAGCCTTCGTCTACGGCATCCATGACCGCAGGCGGAAGGCTGCCGACCAGCTCATCGAAGTCCGACTTGTTCACCGTGGCCAGCTGGGAGGCGTTCGCGACGGAGTCCTTCGGCAACCGCGTCTGTCGAAGCCGTAGAAGCGTGTTGCCGGGAGCCGCGGCCAGACGCGGGTTGCTGGTCAAGATACAGACTACGACCGTATCGATCCTGCTGTCGTTCACCTCGTCGCGCTGAATGACGAGGGCCGGGTGACGAAAGGCTGGCTCTGACCCGCGCGGATCACCGAAGTCGACCCACCAGATCTGACCGCGTCGGATCAACGACGTCGGCTCTTCCGGATGACCGCGGCCGTGCGACGGCGGAAGGCAGTGGCGGCCGGATCGCTGCCCGGCTGCCCACCGGCCTCGATGGCGCGATTCCAGGCGTCGGTTGCCGATTCCGGAGCCGCGTTGCGCGCGAGGTAATGCCGGGCGGCCGCCGCGAGCACGCCGCTGCGAGTCAGGCGATGCCGCTTCGCATACGCATCAACGGCCCGAAAGAGGTCGTCCGGCAGGGACACAGCAGTCTTCACGGCGTCGAGTATAACCGGTATAACCGTGCGAGGGCAAGCACGCCGAGCCGTCGGACGGGGCTTTCACCGAGAGCGGGCGAGCGGGATCGAACGGGCGACGCCGCAGCTTGGGGAAGCTGCGATCGACCCGTTGGTGTTCGCACCGCCGTTCTCCACGTCGGCCGCGACGGACGCGGCTCTGCGCCGGCTCGGAGGCTTCCGGGTGCCTCGCCCAGAAGTACCCATTTCTACCCATTCGTACCCGTCCGAACCGGAACGGTTCCGGCCCCAAGCCGATGCGGCCGTCACCCCACCCATGCGCTGGGCGCCGCTGCATCGAAGGCGATCGAGGTCTCCGACGCCGTTTGCGTTGGGTCTCATGTGAGACTATTTTGTGTCTCAACTGAAACTGACGAGGGATCGCATGGTCGGCGCAGCAAAGATCGCTCAGGTCATGGGCGGGCAGCGGGTTCTCGGACGGAAGATCCGCTCGTTCTCGGATCTCATCGATCGCGTTGCCGACGGGCTCCCTCCCGCGGCGCTCGAATCATGCGTCGAGCGGGTCGTCCGCGATCGCCACGAGAGAAGTGCCGCCCTCCATCGTGTCGTCCCGAAAGCCACGCTGAGCAGGAGTCGGCGCAAGCTCGGGGTCTCCGCGAGCGAACGAACCGCACGGCTGGCGCGACTGATCGCGACCGCCGAGCTCGTTTGGGGGGATGCCGACGATGCGCACGAGTGGCTTCGCCGGCCGCATCCCGAGCTGAACGGCAAGTCGCCGCTCGACGCCGCCAAGACCGAACTCGGTGGCCTCGAAGCCGAGGCGGTGCTGTGGAAGCTCGCACATGGCATCCCGGCGTAGGCCGGACTTTCGGGCCTATCGCATCTGCAAGAGAACCCTCCCGATTCTTTCGGGCGATGGTGCTGCACGGTATCCGGGGCGCTGGAACTCGCTCGGTCGCCCGGTCGTGTATGCAGCCGAGACGTTCTCGGGCGCCATGCTCGAGATTCTCGTCCACGCCAACATCGGGCGCCCACCACGAGATCTCCACTTCGCGACCATCGTCATTCCATCCGAGGTAGCGATCGAGGAATTTTCAGGCGCGGAAGCCGGCGTGGCGGAGGTGGAGCGCAGCCGCCGTTTCGGCGATGCCTGGTACGAGGAGCAGCGTACTGCGGTCCTGCTCGTCCCATCGGCCGTCACGCGGATCGAGCGCAACCTCGTCATCAATCCGTCGCATCCCGACTTCGGACGAATCACCGCGAGCAAGCCGGAGCCCGTCATCTGGGACCCGCGCCTCTTTCGGGAGTGACGTTCGCGTTCCGAGACGAGGGGAGCCCGTCCGACGGGGCTTTCATCGAGAGCGGGCGACCGGGATCGAACCGGCGACGTCCAGCTTGGGAAGAGGGTTGCGGTCGGACGCACAAAGGGGCGAAAACGTTGAGAGTTTGTGAACTTACCTCCCAACGCCGTCGTCCCAGAAGATCCTGTTTTTGCCCCTGCTGACCCATGAAATGCGGAACGGTTCCCACCGTGATCGGCTTCCGGATTGTCGCGTACACTCGGGGCCCTCGCGGACTTGCCCGGAAGAGCAGCCGATCTCGAAGGGACCGGGACTGCGCACGATCGCAGAGCTGGTCCACGCATCGACTGAATTGCGCGAGACTCATGTCCCCTCGCCCCTCTCCCTCTACCGTCCAGCTCGTGGCAGCACACTGGCTCTAGCGGATGGTGGTGCGGCGGCAGGCGATCCCGGCCTCGCGTACGGATAATCTCAACCCGATCTTCGCGAAGCATCGGGAACACGAGTTCGCGATGCTCGTGTCGGGCGGCTCGAACGCGGTACCTGGCCTGACGAAGCGAACCCGGGTCGCGCACCGCTTGCCGCCGGTTCGACGGCGGCCGGTTGCCTGGGACAGCGACCCTCTAGAGGACTACGTTGTCGTAGGAGACTCGAACGCCGTCGGGTGGGGGTACCCCCCCGGCGAAGAGTCGTTCGCGCGTCTTCGGGGCTGTGAGGTCGACGGACACCCCGGAAACGGCGTCGCCTACCCCGACACGATCGTCGCCAGCCAGGCCGTCCGCCGGGCGGTCCGCGCACCACGCCACGATCGTGATCGAGTTCGGGACGCGACGTCGTCTGGTAACCGCAGGCCCGTCGCACACGTCGCCCGGGCTCTCACCCGCCGGTACCGGCAGGCTTGCAGGGCCGGCGCCCGGGTCCTGGTCGTCCCTCTCCTCGCCCAGGCAGACGGCGACGGCCCGCTCGCGACGGCCATCCGAACCCGGAACGCCGAGCTGACCGCGCTGCTCCCTGTCCACATCCCTGTGGATGACGTGGTGGATGTCTCCACGATCGGCGCGGGCGAACACGCGACCCGCTCCATCTCTCTACCGCCCGTCACCGGCTACGCGCGGACGCGGTCCGCGAGTCGGTCAACTGACCTTGCGCGAGGTTTCCGGTGCCAGCATTGCCGTGAGCACCAAGCCTGGACTCGCGAGGCGGCCGTCGCCAACGCAGGCCTTCCCAAGGGCATCAGCGGCTGGCAGCGGCCGCCACAACGGCGTCCACGATGAACGCCGACAAAGGGACGACGAGACACATGGTGAGGCTGATCTACCCGGAACAACGGGGCTGGCGGATCCTTGAGCACGCGATACTCAACGGTTTCGTGCTGACCAATGGGGGGGTGCGGCGGGAAGGAGATACCCAGGTGTACGACCTTCTCCAGTACGAAGCCACGTTCATGAAGTGACCGCCTGGAAGGGCGTTGGCTGCCACAGCGGCCGCCCACGCCCTTGCCCCTTTTCTTGACGCGGCCGTCACCGGTGATACATCGCCCCGAGTGCGCGAACCAGATGACGAGCAACGTGTCGGGTTCTTCGCGTTCTTGGATGCGCTTGGGTTCGAGCGTCTTTGCAAGGCGAAAGACGCGCTTCCGGAGATCGTCCGCAAGCTGCGGAGTGTCACCGAGCGCGTCGAGCTAGAGCGGACCCCATATTATCCTGGCCACGGCCCCAACTACGACGTGGCTTATTTCTCGGACACGGTCATCGTCACGTCCACAGTAACCATCGCCGGCGAGGATGTGCAGGAAGCCTCCGGCGCCTTGATGAAATTGACGGACGGCCTCGCGCGCCTGTGGGAGTGGATGTTGGTTGACTCCCCGGGTCCGCCAATCGCGCTGCGCGGAGCCATTGGATGGGGCGATCATGTCGTGTCCCATCCCTTCATCGTTGGGCCGGCGATAGTCGATGCCCACCAGCATGAGCGTAGACCAGAAGCAGCCGTGATTGTGCTTTCGCCTAACGCCCGGAAGGTCCTCGACTTGATAGTCGCTGCTAGGCCGGACGAGGTGAAAGCGATGTCACTCAGGCAGGCGACTGTCCCGATGAAATCCTGGAGACAATGCGCCGTTGACGCCAACTCATCCGTGACCGTCACCACGATCAGCGACGAAACGCATTGGATAGTGCGCCCGTCACTGGACGCGACGGATGTGCGCGAGCCGCTCTCGCGGGCGTTCCGGCTCGATGGCGAGTGCGCGAACGACCTGTCTGTCCGTCGCAAGTACCGGGCGACCATGCGCTTCTTCGAGACGACGAAACCGCCGGACGACTAGGACCTAACGATTTCCCTTGCTGTCGCTCACGCGGCTCGCCAAAAGCCGGCCGCGTGAGCCAGCTCGACGAACTCCGGGCCGCTCTTCTCGCCGCCGCCGAAGAAGACCTCCGCGCCCACCCGCCGATCGAGATCACGCCGTGGGGCCTCGATGGCCAATCGGTGCGATCGGCTGCAGTCGCCGAGCTGTTCGTGAACGAGTTGCTGATCCGAAACCTCGCCCGGATCCAGGAGGCGGTCTCGGAGGACGTCGCGAGCTGGGTCCTCTACGGGCAGGAGAGCTACGCCGGCCTCGCCCGCCTCCTCGATGAGATCGACCGCGGCGCGCTGCCGTGATGAGCAGCGTCTTCCTGAAGGGCGGTCGACTGCCGAACGGGCTGAAGCTCTGCGACTCGACCGATACGAAGACGGCGACCGTCGTCGACGACCGCATCCACTACGACGGCGGGTTCTACGGGTCGCTCACGGCCGCCGCCCGAGCGGCGAGCGGCTACACCGGAATCCACAAGATCTCGGGGTGGGACTACTGGTTTGCCGAAGACGGCGACGGCAAGCGGGTCCAGCTCCAGGAGCTGCGCCGCCGTCAGCTGCGTGGAGGATGAGGTGGAGTTCAACGTCAACATCGTCGCGACTCGCAGTCCTCGTGCTCGCGATCCTAGTGCCGGGGGTCGGCGCGATTCACGCGCTCGCGATCCGGAAGGTCAGCCGACGCATCGACCAGGATCACCGCGACGCCGCGACCATGGTCCTGGAGCAGTCCGATCTGACGGCGGATCAGAAGGCGATCATCGGGAAGGCGTTTCGGTGCTAGCGTCTCTACGCGCGAGCATCGCGCGTACATCCTCCCAAATGCTCGCCCGGACGTCCGCGTGCTTCTCGATGTTGAGAATCGCCGTACCGACCTTCTCTCGTGGCAATTTTCGTGCATCCAGATCGCCAAACCCCCCGGCTTCCCGATCGGCCGCGAGGTAGAAGTCACTACGCACCCAGACGATCATAAGGGCGGTCGTCAGCTGATCTTTGTCCAGCTCCACTAGAAGGATCGTGGCAACGAGAATCGTGGCCTCGACCTCATCCGGATCGAACGTGCGAGACTTGTTTGCATCCCGTTCACCATGCTTCAAAAAATTAAACGGTGCATGATACTTCCTCATCGCGGCTCGCACCCGCGCTCGGCTCCCGGTACTTCTCAAGCACGAACTGCTCCCGTCTAAGCGACGCTCCGCCACGGGATTTCGACAGCCCAGCGAGAATCTCTCGCGCAGCGGCGGCTAGGCTGTAGGCCGATACTGTATCGGCTTCGATGTAGAACAGCCGCGCTGCTCGCTCCAGTTGTACGCGCGCGGCCTCAATCTTGTTCACCGTGACCTTCCTCACGGACTACTCCCCTGGAGAGGAATGAAGGTCCTCGCGACACGCTCACGCCCCGCGAGCGCTGGAAGATGCAGGATCGCGAGCGTCGGTGGCGGCGGCTCGTCGAGTCAGGTGGCGTGGACTAGCCGCTTACTCAATCACAACGCGATACGGCGGGTAGAACCGGCCGCTCTCCACCGACCCGACCAACAACATTTCATCGAAATCGAAGCATTCATTGGTGGCGAGCAACTTTACCGACTGAACATGCCGGACCGATGCCTGTCGCGTGAAAAAGAACTCCCCGTCGCCGGGCAGCGACGAGCCGACCAGATTTCCGGGATTGAAGTACGCGTTCGGATCAAACCCGGTAGCGATGACGTATGCTGTCCCAGAGCAGTCCGTGCCCTCGTAGTACAAGGCGCTGTCTCGTTGATCCGGCACGCGACCCGCACCTTGACGAAGCCGCTCGATGCGGACGACTTTCTTCGGGTGCTTGGGGGAAAGAGCGACGAGGAGCCAAGGAGCTGCGCTCGCTGCTCGCCGATGAAGGTTTCGAGCTGCGTGGACCCGAGATCGTCTTGATCGCGGAGAGCTTCGACCCTGAGGTCATCCTCGCGGCCGAGTGGCTCGCAAAGTTCCGCATCCCGATCGCCGCCTTTAGCGATTTTCGGCGTCGAGTACAGGGCGACACGCTCATCTCGATCGATCAGACGTTTCCCCTGCCCGGCGTCGACGATCTCTACGTGCTTCGCTCAGCGCGTGCCGTGGAGGGAGAGGACGGCCGCTCCTGGGAGGACGTGCTGAAAGATGTCTCGTTACCCTTCGTGCGACGACGCCGTCGACGTCTTCGACGTCGCATCTAGGATAGTCCGCAGCGTCGCTGATCGGAACGCCAACCAGTTGGCGCGCCGCCGTTCTGTGGAGACCTTATCTAACCGCGCGGGTACAAGACGGGCTGAGATGCCGACGTGGAGGTCGGACGCGATCGCGCCAAACCACTGACCGTTCGCGGCTACTGCGCAGTAACGAGTTCGGCACGTCCCTTTGCGCGTATTCCTATCGGGGAGGCACGCGAACACGTAGTATGGCTCGATGAGGTAGGTTCTGGCTGCCGCGACTCTTTAAGCCTGACTGCCTCTTCATTCTCCCCAATCGCGCAGCATCGACTGTCGAGAAGTACCGCGGGCACCAGTGGTTCGATCACTTCTAAATCACCGCGATTCGCCGACGTTCTTTCGCGGAGACGCTCGGCGATTGCAGGAGGAAACCGAGAAGAAACGTCCAGAGCGCGCGGTCGCCATCATCGCGGGCAAGAGATCCGAGATGAACGCTGCCGATCCGGTACGAGGCCCCCAGCCAAGAAGTCGATTCGTGCACGCTCGCCGAACCGCTTCGCAAAACACGGAAAGGTGGACCAGGACCCTTGTCCGCCTCAAGCGGCCCCGGCTGCGCTAGTTTCTGCGAAAAGATCCTACCAACGGCTGCGACTCACTGCCGTTTCCGTCGGGTTTAATTGGCTTGATCGCCGTGCCTGTTTGATTGTACTGGTCAACGGCAAAGGGGCGGGCCGCTGATCTTCAACACCGCCCTGGAGGGGCTGTCACCATGACACCAAGTCGCGTCTTGGCCCTTTTGTGTACCTCTTGCGGCCTTCTAACTGCCTCTTGCGACTTCCTTTGTATCCCCGCTCACGCTACCGAAGTGGACTGCAAGAGGCTTAGCTCCTCTGATTTCAGAAGCGCACTTGGTATCTGCGCAACAAGCGGTGATCCTGAATGCCTGACCGATTCGGAACTCAACGCTATCCTTGCCTCCCCATTTCCCGATGACACCGGTGTCACTTTCGATACCGTCGTGCGAGCGCTCGTGTGCGACATCCGACTTGGCGCGACAGTGTCGTCTGATCCCCTGCGCGCCATCCATGACAACTGGGGTGTTATCATAAAACTGAAGTTCTACACCGACTTGTCTCAATCAGCCGTCTTGGATGTTCTCGCCAGCACTTCACCGGTCTTTGGATGGCTGGTAGCGTTCTATGGAATCGCCGACGCCATTGAAACGGTTAACGCGATCTCTCAGGCGATCGCCGTGACCAACTATGCTCCTCGCGCGCGCGATCTCTATCTCGCTATCACCCCGGACACTTGGCAGAACCATGACGCTGAAGCGACGTTTTGGTCCGACGATACGATCGGCCCCGAACGCTATGCAAAGGCGGCGTGTGGTTGCGGTCTAAAGACGCCTCTAACCGGGTGCAATGAGACGCGGCGCGCATGTGTTGAGCGGTTCCACACGTTTTTGCGTGACGCACTCTATCCCAGCTTCCGAGCCTATCTCGACTCGATTGGCCCGAACGTTCTCACCATGCGGATCCGCACAGCAATGATTGACTACAAACACGCTGCGCATTTAACTGGCAACGCACAACTACAACTAGACACCAAACGGACGAATAACGACCGTGCTAAATACGATGGATTCTGGCGCGTCTTTACCGTCCCGCTTGACCTGCTGAGAAATGGCTTCAACTTCCTACTTGAAACAAACGTGAGCACTAGTCCATCGCCATTACTTGCGGCGGTCGTGCCACCAAATCAATTTCATAGCAATCGAGACGGATCTCATCTTTCATTTGTTGCATCAGTCGACGGAACGTCACGGGGCAAAGTTGTCTTAAAAGCAGACAGAATGGATCCGCACACCTACAAACTCGCTATCAAGGCTAATCGTTTGCAGCTTGCCGGTGCAACACGTGACTCGCGCGTAACAGTTGAAAGCGGCGAGCTGCAGGGCGTGCAAGATCTCAGTGCATCTATTAGCGGTCGGTGCGAACGCTACGTGGCATTATCTAATGGTGATCCGGGTGTCCCGGGAGACGGGGTTGTGGTGGACGGATACCCGACCGCATCCGAGAATACATTCGAATTTGCGTCACCGGTCATTCTGCGCACCATCCGGAAAGGAATGGTCCTTGCTGTGTTTCCGTCAGTGCCGGACGAACATCCATTGCCATTCTATGTGATGGGCGGCGGGGTATTTCATACCCACTCATACTTCGGAATTGAACAACCGAGGATCACGCCGCTCCTCGTGAACGGCGTGCGCGGCTATTCGCTGGACATGACGCGTTCGTGGTTCGAGAGGGCGTTCGGCGAACCAGGGATCCTAGAACTCCAAGGCGCCACGCTAATTGGTATTGCGTTGGCCGGAGTTCAACGTTCGAGTTCCTTGGACGCCGTTGCCGTCTGTGCCAAGGTCGATACCGTTGACGACGTGGATCGCGATGGGTACTGCGCAGAAAACTCCCCCTGCCCCGGCTGTGACTCTCGGAAATGTACGAGGGGGTTCGGCGACTGCGAGGATGGCCACACGACTGCAAACCCTGCGGCCGTAGAGGGTCCCTCCGCGGAGGGAACGTGCAACGATGGCTTAGACAACGACTGCGATGGGGCGACCGATTGCAATGATCAAAACTGCTCTGAAGTTGCTTCGTGCGGATCGACGGGTCACGTCACGTTCGATGTGCCCGGCATAGCCAACCTTTATCAGGATACGAACCCTGAGACCGTGTCTTTTCTAAGCACTGCCCCCGTGCGGATTCCGGGAGGCGGGATCTGTCCTGGGCAACCGATATCGCTCAGCGCGACGGGGTGCGTCGTCGATGAGGCCGCCAGATGCACGGGACCAGACGGACCGCCGGATCTGCCATTTCCGGAAACGTATCTCGGCCTGCGAACGTATGCGTTGATAGGGCGGTGGAGCAAGGCTCCGAATATTCTCGATTCTACGACCGCGATCGGCTCTCCTTTCGTAGTTGGGTCAAGTACGACTCGCGTCGCTCCGTGCTCCACGGGTCGGTGTTACTTGTTTCTCGGGGAGAACGACGGCGTCTTCGACGACAATTCCGGCGCGTACTCCGTTACAGCGACTTGGACACCAGAAACACAATGCCCCGGTTGATCTATTCGAATGACTTCGAGACTACCGCCGCCTCGGAATGGTCAGACACTGCAACCACGTGACGCCCGCCGGACCGGTAGCGCCCGCCCCGGAAAAGTTGAATCCGACCGCATCGTCGGTGTGAGCCAAGTGAATGTAGGTGGTGAACTGCGTCCCCATAGGACGGGGTGATGGAGCAAGCCGAGGAGCGGTTAGTGGCCGGAACCCCATCCGGCGCTCTGCCTGCCCTATCGTCCTGCCCTATCGCCCAATAGTTAAAAGGCGCACTCGTGGACACGAGCGCGAATCACCATCACGTCTCCAAGATTGTTGCCGAACATCAGCTGCCCGGCCGTGGATACCGCGCAGCTCAGAGGCCAGCCCACCTCCGGGAAGATTACAACGGGGCCTTCCGCGGCAAGGCGCCACAATCTGATTTCCCCATCCGCGCCGCCGGTGGCCACAAGATCGCGCTCATGCAACGGGCGGACAATGCTAACCTCGGCCGCATGTCCCAATATACTCCTATTGCTGTTCGGAACACCGCGGACAATCCAACGGATGTCGCCGTCAGCATAGCCCAGACACAGGGTGCCGTCGGCCGTAAGAGTGCCGGCCGCAACCCTGCCCTGTCTCTTGCTGACACTCAATACTGGCTGCCGTTGGTGCATATCCCAGAGGATTCCGTTTCCCTCAACGTCGATCGCAAGCATCCACTCGTCGCGGGAGCCGGCCAGGCAAAGCTCGCGAATAGGTGCTGGCGGACCAGACATTGACCACAGTCGCTCCATGGAGGTTCGGTTCTAACCCGTCAGAAGGCCGTCGCGCGTTGCGAAAATGATTTCCTCTCCTCCACGCCTAGTCGCCACTGCAGCAATCCCGCCCCCGCGAGGTTCATATCCCCCGAGCCACATGCCGGTATCGGCATCCCAAATGGGGCGGCTGAAGCGCGTGGCGGCTTGGTACCGAACGCTGCCGTGGGCGCGTCGGTTCGGACTTCGCCTTGCGTTTGTCGAGTCGTACAGGCAAGGATCTGCGCCCGATGAACCGGCGCTTGAGCCTCCTGGCACTCGTTGCGGCCACCCTTCCGACGGTCGCTCTTGGGTGCGGTCTGGTGCGAAGACAACAGCTCAACAGCGCAATCACGCAGTACGACGAGGCGTCGCCTCGCGTTCAATTGGGGATGTCACGCGATCAG